>Ga0247727_10005454_pt1 | contig 25806 bp, 24 predicted proteins | sample WisWelCaveWW1625_FD_202498 | JGI IMG/M metagenome (GOLD analysis project Ga0247727, IMG submission 202498) | Biofilm microbial communities from Wishing Well Cave, Virginia, United States - WW16-25 | ecosystem: Environmental > Aquatic > Deep subsurface > Groundwater > Cave microbial mat | place...
GGCGAAGATCCACAACATGGAGCTGATGCTGCAACCATCCCAACCCCAGTAAGCCGTAGGCTTACTGGGGTTGGGGAAGTACCAACAAACATCAAAAAAAGTGTCAACCATTTTCAGGACGTGACACTCTTTGCGCCATGCCCTCCGCTCTCTGCTCTCACCCTCTGCCCGAAAGGAGTACCACTGAAATGAAATCAACAGGTATAGATTTCAGGCTGCAGTTAAGTCTTCCGATTTTTTTCATGATGATTTTATCTGCACTGATTGTTTCCTGCGATTCTCACCGACAAAAAGCTGACTCAAATTTTGATACGAAAGTCGCTCATCCTGCCTACGGTAGCGAGCATCCTAAAGCGCTTTTTGATGAAGCCCATCACAATATTCATACGGCAAACGGTCTCTATAAACCGTTTGTTAATCTCATAACCAACGACGGCTATCAGGTAGCTCGGAATAAAGAACCTTTCTCGCAGAAAACACTGGACGGTTATAGCGTTTTGGTAATTGCAAACGCGCTCGGCGCAAACGAATCGAATGATAACCCTGCTTTTACCGAAGAGGAATGCGATGCGGTTAGTAATTGGGTTCAGGCGGGCGGCTCGTTGTTGCTGATTACCGACCACGCCCCGACTGGCGCGGCTGCCGAGAATCTTGCCAAACGCTTTGGCGTGGAAATGACTAAAGGCATGACGGAAGATTCTACAAACTACGATGATGATTCCGGCGACACCAGCCAACTTCTTTTCACGCGGGAAAATGGTCTTCTGCTCGAACATCCAATTACACAAGGAAGAGGTGCGAGCGAGAAGATAAACAAAGTGATGACTTTTACAGGCCAATCGCTGAAAGCTCCCGAAATTGGCGCGGCGTTCTTGAAACTTGGCGAGTCAGCCCAAAATCGAGCGGCGTCGATCAAAGTCGAGAAGTCCGGCGGCGATACGAGAGTACTGATAGACTATGGTGAACCTGTACCGGCAACAGGTCATGCTCAGGCGGTTGCGTTGCAATTCGGCAAAGGGAGAGTAGTTGTTCTTGGCGAAGCTGCAATGCTTACGGCGCAACTTGACGGCAAAACCAATAGGCCGTTCGGCATGAACGTGCAAGGGATAGACAATCGGCAATTAGCGCTGAATATCATGCATTGGCTTTCCAGGGTTCTATAATTTTAATCTTGTTCGGGTTCAATTCCCCGACGCTTGCGTCGTTTACAATAGACAATACACCACTTGATACCCCGACGCTTGCGTCGGGGAGCTTCATTTTTCTTGCTTGCCGAAGCATACCAGGCGGTTGCTCCGGGCGCGGGGGCGGCATGAATTTCATGAAGTGGTCATTTCAAAGCCCCGTCTTCGATCCAGCGCTTTGCATCCCTCCGGTGCTGGATAACCGCAGCGATGAAAGTCTATCCGGCGCCACTTCCAAAAGCCCCATCCAAAATGATGGTTGCATCTTATTGATTTCAACCTTATTTTTCTACGCCACGTTTCGAAGTATAAGCTCTGGCTGAAAACACAGGAGAGATCAGAAGATGACTTGCACGGTTATTCTCACGCCTCGAAATGGCCGCTTCCGCGCTCAGGTTGCCGAATTGCCCGAGTGCAAGGTTGAAGCCAAAGGACGTAATGAGGCGCTTACCTTGATTGAAAAACGCATCCAAGAGATTGTCAAGCGAAGTGAAATTGTACAGGTAGAAATTCCTCGGGTTACTCTGCCGCTCAGATCCTCGCGGCGCAAAACGCGGACGGCAAAGCAACCGAACCTCGTCAAGATCGAAGCACCAATCGCTGCTGAGGACGATTCTGTTCATCTTGAGACGCCATGGGGCTACTATGGCATTTTCAAAGATGATCCTACTTTGTGGCCGATGTTGGAAGAGATTGAAAGACGGCGTGACCGCCAGAGGGTTTTTCCAATCAGAAAAAGGAGGAAAAAGTAATTGTATTTATGGGACACCAATATTCTTGTCCATTTTACCAGTCAGCGTCCAATTCTCGCACTTCATGTTCAGCGCGTTAAATGGGAAGAAATTGTGTTGCCATCCCCTGCGGTGGCGGAGTTCCTGCGCGGGAGAGCTGAGTTTGCAGTAAAAGCCACTCCAGGTCAAACTCCGTTCGCACATGGCCAGCTTCGGCAGACCCTACAGCTTATCGCACGATTTCGAGTGCTTTTCTTTAACGAAAAGGCCGACGAAGCTTTCAGAAAATTATTGAAAACGGTTAAATCCTCGAAACGGTATGTCGATCTCATGACGGCGGCGATGGCTCTTGCCGGAAATCACATTGTGGTGACACGAAATACCAAACATTTCAAAGATGTTCTGCCTCCTGATCAACTTGCCAACTGGATTGACGATTCCCCATCTTAAGCGTTCTTATGAGCGGCTCAATCTGTGCTTGGTTACGGCTTGAAACGACTACCCCTCGCAGGAGGAGTGGAGGAGAAATGATTCGCTTCAAAATTGCAATCTTCATCACCGCCCTCGCCATTTGCTGCTCGCCGGCATGGTCCCAAACCACGGACTCTGACCTCAAGATGTTCGGCTACTTTCAAGTCTCGCTCACGCATCAAAAAGACCTTCCGAGCGAGAATGCGGTGAATTCTTTTCAGGTGCAACAGCTCAACATCTTCCTGCAAAAAAACCTGACCACCAATTGGACCGCCTTCATCAATTTTGAGTTTTTGAACTCTTATTCTTCTTTTCGCAATTGGGGCGCGCATAACCTCGAAGAAGCCTGGGTGAGCTATCGCCGCAGCAATCAATTCAAGCTAAAGCTCGGCTTGCAAGTCCCGCCCTTTAACAATCTCAACGAGATAAAAAATCGCACCCCCTTGCTGCCCTACATCATCCGCCCCCTGGCCTACGAAAGCTCGTTCAACGAAATCATCGCGATCGAAGAATTCGTGCCGGCGCGCGCGTTTGTGCAAATCTATGGCTTTATCCCCTGGGATAAGGCCAAGGTCGAACACGCATTTTTTATCGGCAACAGCCCGAATATCAACAACGATCCGGAAAGGGGGCAGACCGGCGTCGATTCCACCAACACCTTTCTTTTCGGCGGGCGGCTGGGGTTGCGCTTCCTGAACTTCAAGGCTGGGGTTTCAGCCACGTTCGACGATCTGGATTTCAGCTTCTTAGCCGACACTTTCTTAGCCGACACTCTAAATTATCCTCTCACACGCCTCCGCAAAGTGCCGAGAATTCGCCTCGGCGGAGATTTTTCTTTTAATGTCGGCAAGTTTTCCGGCGAGGCCGAGATCATTCGAGTGACCTACGACGACGATCATCCCGACTTCAACGTGGATAAGGAGTTCTTTTACGGAACGTTGGGATACTCATTCTCCGAGAAGCTATTTCTCTATGGCAGCTATTGGGCTACGAGAGAAAATTACCATCCGGTGACCGACCAGGACATCGATGTTTTCAACGGCGGCGCCTCCTTTGCTCTTTTTGACAGTCTAGTCTTGAAAGCGCAATACGCGCGGGTCAAAATCGCCAACTCGCGCCAGGTTCCACATGAGTTTGATTTCGATTATTATACTCTCGCGCTTTCTGTGGTTTTTTGAATGGGTGTGGCTATCATTGCGACGGACTCACCAATGAAAATATTAATAATATTATTGCTTTTGATCATTGCTGGCGCGACCGATGCCTTCTCGCAAGTGGCGGTTATAGCGCATAGAGCCGTCCAGGCGGACACGCTCACACAGTCCCAATTGCTGGACTATTTCACCGGCGATATTAAATCGTGGGCTGATAAGACGCCAGTGGTTGTGCTCGACCTCAAGGGGCAAAGCGAGATCAAGGATTCCTTTTATAAGCGGTTAGGCATCACTTCCTCGCGCATAAAATCGATTTGGCTCAAGAAGCTACTGTTGGGTGAAGGCGACGCACCGGAAGCTTTGAAATCGGAGGATGATGTGGTAAAAAGAGTGGCGTCCACGCCCGGCGCCATCGGTTATGTCAGCCGATCAAAGGTGAACAGCGAAGTGAAGATACTCCGGATTGTTGAAAAAGAAAAGTTGTGACTATTCAGCCGCCCTTGCTTATCGCAGGAGAATCAGGGAAGATAAATTGATGGCAAAATGATTGAGCGCAAAATTGTTCAGAATTTTTTCTGGTTTTTCCTTTATTGCCCACATTGGATTTCGACAAGCTGAAAACCGAAGCCCAGAAGATGGCCCCACTGATTGAAAAATCCCGCTGATAAAGCTCTTTTCGGTGGGTTTCTTCAATCGGTGGGTGAAATCTTTTGAATTTTATTCTGAACTCGACTCTTTAAATGCTAATCATTTTGTCATAAAATAATTTTGCCTTCTTAAAAGTGCGCACGCCATGACATTCAATAATCTGAAGATCGGCGCCAAGCAGATGGTTGGGTTTGGCTCGGTTCTCATCATCATGACCGGGGTCAACATCTTCGCGATTCGCAAAATGGCGGCGATCAAGGCTGAAATCGATGAGGTCTCGGGCAACCGTTTGCCGCGCGCTCTGGCCATCTCAGATTTGAATCTCAACACTTCTTATCTACGCATCAATCAGTTGCAGCTCGCCTTCGCAGAAGAGCCGGAAATCAAACGCGAGCTGGCCGCCACTATCAGCGCGCTCATCGATTCGATCAATCAAAATCTTGATCTCTACGATTCGCTCCGCACCGAGTCCGAGCAGCGCAGCCTCTATTCTGTCGAAGAGCGCGACCTTTACACCGCATTCGACCGTGAGTGGGAGCATTATCAAGATTTGAGCTTCACGTTTTTTGATTTGCTGCGCGAAGAGAAGATGCGAAACGCGCTTGATTTGCTGAATGGCGAGATGCGAAATGTATTCGACGAATTCAGCAACGCTCTCGTGCAGTTAGTGGCGGTCAACCAAAAAGATTCTTTCGCCGCTGCTCAACGCGCCGAGCAAACTTATCGGGCGACTCGCGGCATTACTACGCTGCTGTTGATCGCCACCATCGTGCTCTCCGCGTTCATTGCCATGGGATTGAGCCGGCGGATCGCCATACCCGTGCAGCAACTGGCGAGCGCGGCAGATCACGTAGCCAAAGGCAATCTCGAGGTAAGCTTGAAAGTGACGAGCCGTGACGAGATTGGCCATCTGGGAGAATCTTTCAATCAAATGACCGAGGCGCTGCGTAAAGCCAAGGCCAAGATGCAACAGCAGGCGGGCGAGCTTCAGGCCCAGCAGATGATTCTGCAGACCACCAATCAAGAGTTGCAAGAAAAATCCGAACGCTTGTCCAAACAAAACGCCGAGATCGAGCGAAAGAACCGGGACCTCGAGCGCACCATGGAGCAGTTGCAGAGAACCCAATATCTCCTGGTGCAAGCCGAAAAAATGGCCTCGCTCGGCCAGCTTACCGCGGGCATCGCGCACGAAATCAACAACCCGGTCAATTTCGTCTCGTCCAACGTCAAGCCCTTGCGGCGGGATATTGACGAAGTGTTGTCGATTATGGCGAAGTATGACGACACCATCGCCGGCAATCATTTGCAGGAAAGATTTGGCGAGAGTGCGAAGCTAAAGCGCGATCTCGATTTCCCGTTTTTGCTGGAGGAGATCGGGAGTTTGCTGAAAGGGATCGAAGATGGGGCGCAGCGCACGTTCGAGATCGTCAAAGGCTTGCGCAATTTCTCCCGGCTCGACGAAGAGGGGAAGAAGCTGGCAGACATCAACCAGGGGCTCGAGTCCACCTTGCTGATGCTCAAGCATCAATTAAAAAATCGCATCGAGGTGATCAAGGAATTTGGCGACCTGCCGCAAATCTTGTGTTTTCCCGGTAAGCTCAATCAAGTGTTTATGAACATACTTTCGAATGCCTGCCAGGCAATCGATGGCACGGGCAAAATCTTTGTCAAGACAACTTATGCCGACGATGTCGTCAAGGTTTCGATCAAGGACACTGGCCGCGGCATGTCCGACGAGGTCAAGGAGCACATCTTCGAGCCGTTCTTTACCACCAAAGAGGTTGGTGAAGGCACCGGACTCGGGTTGTCCATCACCTTCGGTATCATCGAAGATCACGACGGCAACATCGAAGTCTTTAGTGAACCGGGCAAGGGGTCTGAGTTTGTGATCACGTTGCCCGCTATTCAATAGTGCTTTTGACGTGGAATCTGTAAAAAATAAATTCTTACGCATTACGCCTTACGGCTTACGTGATGCGTAATTCGTAAAACGAAACACTTGGATTGCGATTTGTCCATGTTGTGAGGAAAAAATGAGCAAACAAGATTTCAAGATTCTTTATGTTGATGATGAAGAACACAATCTGACTTCATTCAAGGCATCCTTTCGAAGAGAGTATCAAATCTTCACCGCTGCCAGCGGCGAAGAGGGCCTCGAGATTGTTCGTAACCAACCGATCGATCTCATCATCACTGATCAGCGCATGCCCAAGATGACCGGCATTCAGTTTCTCGAACGCACGCTGCCGGAATACCCCGATATGATCCGGATGATCCTGACTGGGTTCAGCGACGTCGAAGCCATCATCGGCGCTATCAATAGCGGCCGCGTCTTTCGTTACATCACCAAACCGTGGGATGAAAACGAACTAAGAATGACCATGGAAAACGCCAGGCAGCTTTCTGACCTCAGCAAGAACAACCGGGCGTTGGTGATGCAATTACAAAAAAAGGTTGAGGAGCAGGAGAAAACACTGCGCCTCTTCATGAAATACGTGCCCGAACCGGTTGTTGCAAAAGCGCTGAATTCGTCGGAGGATTCCATTTTCGATGGCGAGCTGCGCAGCATCGCCATATTGTTTTGCGACATCCGCGGCTTCACGCCGATGAGCGAGCAGCTTTCTCCGAAGGATGTTGTCTCCTTTCTTAACGATTACTACACGATCATGACCGAGGCCATTAAACACCACAACGGCACGGTGATCCAATACGTCGGCGACGAAATTTTTGCGGCATTTGGCGCGCCGGTCGCTACAGTCGATAGTGAAAAAGACGCGGTGTTCTGTGCGCTGGAGATGATGCGCAAACTGGAAGTACTCAATCAGAAGTACAAAACTCGCATCGGCAAAGAAACGCTAGTCGGAATCGGCATCAACTCCGGTGAAGTTATCGCCGGCAATCTTGGCTCCGAGCACAGGATAGACTACGCGCTCACCGGCGACACAGTGAACACTGGCAAACGCATCGAGACGATTACCAGAGATTACCCGAACTCGATCCTGATCAGTGAGACGGTTTATCAAAAGATCAAGGAGCTGGTGGCGACGAAAGAGTTTGAGCCGCTGGCGGTCAAAGGGAAGAAAGATAAAATCCGCGTGTATCAAGTTTTGCCGAATTAAAGAAATAAAGTATGAGCAATTCCATCCTCATCGTCGATGACGACTTTTCGGTAACCACTTCTTTGGCTCTCCTTCTGAAACAAGCCGGTTACCAATCTCGCGCGGCGTCCTCACCAAAAGAAGCGCTGGAATCGATCGAGCGAGACAGCTTCGACTTGATTTTGCAAGACATGAATTTCTCGCGCAATACCACCGGCGAGGAGGGGTTGCGATTGCTGCAAGAGTTCAAAACCCGCCAACCTGCTATTCCCATCATTTTGATGACTGCATGGGGATCGATTTCTTTGGCGGTGAAGGGTATTCAATCCGGCGCAGCGGATTTCATAACCAAGCCGTGGAGCAATGAGCAGCTTTTGCAGGCCGTGAAAACGGCACTGAGTCTGGCAGCGGCGCGTTCTCTTTCAACCGAAAAAAACCTGACGCGCGATGAATTAGATGCGCGCTATGATTTTCGCCAGCTCGTCGGCAGAGATTCGAAATTTCTAAAAGTTCTTGAAGTGATTGGGCGCGTCAGTCCGACCGATGCGTCGATTTTGATTACCGGGGAAAGCGGCACCGGCAAGGAGTTGATCGCCGAAGCCGTGCATCGCAATAGCGCGAGAAAGGGCGCGCCCTTCGTCAAGGTAAATCTTGGAGGCATTTCCTCATCGCTTTTTGAAAGCGAGATGTTCGGCCACGTGAAAGGCGCATTTACCGATGCACGTCAAGATCGCCAGGGGAGATTCGAGCTGGCGCACGACGGAACGATTTTTCTGGACGAAATCGGCGATCTTGATGTGAGCTGCCAGGTAAAGTTGTTGCGAGTGCTGCAAGATCGCACCTATGAAGTTCTTGGTTCCAGTTCTCCGCGCACCGTCGATGTGCGGGTGATTTCCGCCACCAATCGAAATCTGCCGGAGATGATTCAACAGGGCGCCTTTCGCGAAGATCTGCTTTATCGATTGAATTTGATCGCTCTTCATCTTCCACCGTTACGCGAACGGCGCGGCGACATTCCGTTATTAGCCAATCATTTTCTGCAAAGCATCGCCGCGATTTATCGCCGTAACAATCTCTTGATCGACGACAACGCCATGAGGTGGCTGCAGAGCCTGCCTTTTCCAGGCAACATTCGGCAATTGAAGCAATTGATCGAGCGCACTGTGCTGATGACGAGTAAGGAGAATCTTGCCATCGACGATTTTACGACGGCTGCCGCCATGCAGTTGGAGGAGAGCGGCAAGGACACGTTGCCGAGTGTAGGCACGATGACGCTGGATGAAATGGAGAAGGCGATGATCGAGAAATCCATGGCTCACCATGCCGGCAACATCACCAAAGTGGCGGAAGCGCTCGGCCTGAGCCGCGCGGCGTTGTATCGGCGATTCGAAAAATACGGAATCAAGTCGTGAGCGTTCGCAGCAAGTTTGTCGCCTATCTGATTTTCACCCATCTCGCCTTTGCTGCCGGCGCAGTAGTGTTGTTATGGGACCATCGCATTTGGTTGTTGGTGATTGAAGCGTTTCTCGTTCTCTCCTTTTTTCTTGCCTATAAACTTCTCAGCGCGTTGTTCCAACCTCTCAAGCTTCTGTTGACCGGCGCCGAGTTCATCAAAGAAAGCGATTTTACTTCCGAGTTTCGCGAAGTCGGCCAAACGGAAATGGACGAGCTGATTCGTGTGTACAACAGAATGGTCGTTCATCTGCGAGAAGAACGATTGCGTCAGCAAGAGCAGCATTATTTTTTAGACAAGCTCATCACTGCCTCGCCTTCGGCGATCATCACGCTGGATTTTGACGATAGGATAACCACGCTCAACCCGATCGCAGGAAAAATGTTGCAGGTGGAAACGAATCAAGTTGAAGGTAAAAAACTTTCCGAGTTGCAATCGACATTTACTGATGCGCTACATCTGCTGCCCGTCGGCGAAGCACAAGTCATTCCTCTCCGCGGGCAGCGCCGCCTCAAATGCCATAAGTCGCAATTTCTCGAAAGCGGTTTTGCGCGAACGTTCATTCTGATGGAAGAGCTGACCGATGAATTGCGCCGCTCCGAAAAGGCCGCATATGAAAAACTCATTCGCATGATGTCGCACGAAGTCAACAACTCCATCGGCGCGGTGAATTCGCTACTGCATTCCTGTTTGAATTATAAAAACCAATTGCGCGACGACGATCGCAAGGATTTTGAAAATGCCCTGCTGGTTTCGATTCTGCGCACCGATCATCTAAGCGCATTCATGAAAAGCTTTGCCGATGTCGTGCGACTACCGGCGCCGGTTCTTGCGCCATGCGACCTCAAAGAACTTCTGGAAGACATCGCCACGCTGATGAAGCCGGAAAGTCAACAACGCAATATTTCTTGGCAATGGGATATTCAAGAGCCGCCGAAATCTGTGATGATGGATAAGAATCAGTTGGAGCTGGTTTTTGTAAATGTCTTGAAGAATGCGATGGAAGCTATCGGTAACAACGGGACGATTACAATCCGCATGGGCAAAAAGGAGGGAAGAGGATTCGTCATCATCGAGGATACCGGCACTGGCATTGCGCCCGAGGCCAGAGCCAACTTGTTCACGCCATTCTTTACGACAAAAGAAAATGGCCAGGGAATTGGTTTAACAATTGTGCAAGAGCTTCTAAGCCGGCATCAGTTTGAGTTTTCTTTGGAGAGCCAGCCGGGACAGTCGACACAGTTTGTGATTTATTTTCAGTGAACTCGCTTGATTCCCATCTTGACTTTTCGATGGATGCGCCGTAAGTTACTCCGTCAATTCTTGCAATATGAAAAACCGAAGAGCTCAGATTATGATCGAAAAAATTACCATAAAAAACTATAAAAGCATCCGCGAGTTGACTGACTTCGAGTTGAAGCCAATCAATATTTTGATTGGCGCAAACAATTCCGGCAAGAGCAATTTTTTGGATGTTTTTGCTTTTTTGAAAGATACATTGTTAGATGGAGGCAATTCAATCGATGGAAAGAGTAATAACAGTGGATGGCAAGTGGCTCTCGAAAAGAGAGGGGGCGGAGAGAGTGTATGTTATAATAGTCAGCAACAATTTCAGATTTTTTGCCTCGGTCATCCTTTTCAATATTCTTTAGAATTTGAATCTTCTGGTCAATTCTGGCGAATTCGAGACGAACAATTTATCAATGTACTGAATGGGAGCCATCTCTTATTCGAACCTGAATTCAAGAAGATACTCACGCCGGAAGAAAAGAAAGAAGTTTACGGTTCAAACTGGCCATCCGGCGATACGGCTTTAAATAAATTTCTAAAAAGGAAAGATGGTGATCAAGAAACCTTAAAGTTCGTACAAAGATTGTCGGAAATTAAGATCTATGATCGCATCCATACCGAGATGTGGTCGCCGATCCGTATCCCTAAGGTGTCAACAGGCGAGACGGTTTTGGATGAAGACGGTGGAAATTTAGTTGGCGTGCTGCATCAACTTTCGCAAATCCAACCCGGGTTTTTGTCGGAACTTAATTCATCGTTGAAAGCACTGTTTCCCGATTTTGCCAGAGTCTCTTTTCCGAATAACGCTCGAGGCGAGACCGTGATTCGTTGGGAGGATGAAAACGGTCGGATTGCCGGTGCAGCTCAGCTTTCTGATGGAACGTTGAAGTTCTTGTGTTTGATTTCGATTTTGGAAAATCCGAATCCTCCGGCATTGATTGGCATCGATGAGATCGATGCCAACCTGCATCCCAAGATGCAAGTGATTCTGGCAGATATGCTTGCAGAAGCATCTCAACGCACCCAGATTATTGCAACAACTCACAATCCCGACTTCGTTTCGATGTTCACGCCGGACGAAATCGTGATTTTGCAGCAGTACAAGGGTGAGACCGAAATGCGGCGTTTCTCGACAAAAGGGGCTTTGGAATTGTGGCTCAAACACTTCACCACACGGAAGCTCTGGCTCATGGGAGAGTTGGAGTCGAGATGGTGAAGCGAAAAATCATCATTTGTTCCGAAAGTTTGAGATTGCCTCAATCTTCTCCTGCGTCAGTCGAGAAATTCAGTATCGACGGTGAGGCAATAATAGGTCTCCTGAAAAGCAACTTGAAAACTTTGAATACGAAGTTGGTAGAGATCGAGGCGGTTGGTTTTGGCGGCAAAGCTGAATTTATGGCAGAGCTGCCCTTCTTTGTGATGAGCAAATTCGCCGAGTATCGTCACGTGAGCGAGGGACTTAGAATTTTCATTTTGGCCTTGAGAGACTCAGATACAAATAACACCAATAAGGTATCCGGTATTCGCCGCAAGCTTGCCGACAAAATCAAGAAAATGATCAAGGAGCATGAATTCAACCGTGTTCATATCCTGTTTGCCGTACAAGCAATTGAGGCATGGATATTGGCAGATGAACAGAAAGTGAACGAGTATTTGGGAGTGACAAATAAAATAAAGCATGTCAACGATCCGGAAACAATTGACGATCCAAAGCAGGTTGTAAATAACATCTTCAGAGAATGCGGGCGAAAATACACTTCACGAGAGCTGCTTCGATTGCTTCCTCAACTTCGAGTAACGGAGCTATTGCGCTGCAAGCATTTCAAGGAGCTATGTGATTGCGTTGAGAACATAGCACGTCTTGCATGAGCTTTTCTCATTCCTGTTGTTCAAGCGCGCCGATTTTCTTTTATATCCAACCCCCACCTTCTTAATTCTCCACAGAACTTCTCAGATTCAAACGCCGCTTCCGGCGCCAGGGCGCCGTTGGCAATATGCTGCCCCTTTGCAATTTGTTCCGCCGCCACCGCTGCCGGCACTCCAGTCCAGATCGCTCCCGCTTTTAGTTGCCACTCCTGATGCGACGGCACGACGATGTCATAATTAAATTGCGCCGGCTTCTTGTCTTTGATGCCGATGACTTCGACGCGAAATGCTTTTTGCTCGGTCAATTCTTCGGACTTCGGCAATCGCATGAGATGAACATCGAGAAATTCCCGCGGCGAAAATTGTAAGCCGTGCAGATTGAATCTTTCCGTGCTCGTAAGTTGTAAAGCGATCAGCGAGTCGATCATTTGCACGAGCCGCGGTGAGAAGGCGACGCGGAAACTGACTTCTTGAATGCCCGCATATTGGTAGGGAAGAGTCGCCAGTTCAGAATGAATAGAATAGAAGCCTTCGACCTCTCCGACCGGCTGGGGCAGCACATACTTTTCGCGTCCGGAGAGCGGCGGCATTTCCTGCATTTCACCTTCGGTAAAGAGTATAGCGTTCATCGTGCATTCATCAAGCACGGTTTTGGCGCTGTAGCCAAAGCCCTTGCCGCCGCCTTGCGTTCCCGTTCGAATGTGAATCTCCTTCACTTCATCCAATTGGCGCGCGCCCAGCGCTGCGGCGACGTTCGTCATTCCCGGCGAGGCGCCCATGCCCAATAACGCCAGGCGATTGATGGATTGAAAGTCGCGATGCAGCTTGAGCTGCTGATTGGTGACATGATACAATCCGCCGAGATCGAGATAATGCGATCGGCTGCGCAGGCAGGCATGCATGATCGGCAGGTTGAATTCATACAGTGTGAGATTGGCGACGATGTCCATGCCTTCGACGGCTTTCGCGAGCGATGAAGCATCGGAGACATCGACTTGTCTTGTGCGAATTTTAGGATGCGAAAGTTTTTCGGCAAAACTTTCCGCGGCAGCGAGATCGATGTCGCCGATGACGACTTCGTCGAATTCCGGCATTTCAATCAGGGCGCGTGTCGTCGCTTTGCCCATTGCGCCGCAGCCGCCGATGGCGAGAATTTTCATATAGGGTGCTGATTGTTGATGATCAGTTATCGAATTTTGGTGCCACTCTGATAAAGCGTGACCAACTTCCCCTTGAATTCTTCATGATCATGAACAAGAAGAAATGAACCGACAATCCTGACTTCCTGTTCGGAGGTTAAGTTGCCGCGTCGTAGATAAATAATTCCGTTGGTTTCAGTCGCTGGAAAACGAATAGGATTGGTGAAGTGCCGGTCGCGGGTAAGTAAAATTGCCTGTTCTTTCTTTGTCAATTCAAAAACCGGTAAATCTTTGAGACCGGAAGTGGCAGCTTCGCCGATTGCAATTACTTCGTAGCCGTTCTCACGTAGGAATTCAACAACGGCAAAGCTCACGTTTTCGTCGATGACAAACTTCACGGTACCGGGATTTCTTTTTCAATCGCCAAGTAAGAAGCAAATTCAAGGCTTGCAAGAATATCTTCTTCCGTCAGACGTGGAAAGTTTTTGAGGACGATTTCATGGGTTTCGCCTGTTGCAAGATGACTGAGAATAACGTGCACCGGAATGCGCGTATTTTTTATCACAGGCTCGCCGCCGCAAATGTTTGGATCAGAGGTGATTCGATTTTTATACATTGAATTCTCCTCGAATGTGTGTCAATATACACGGCGAATTCTTAAATGTCAAGCGGCGGTAAGAGCATTGGATTACTAGATTGATGGATGATTGGATCGATGGATTAATGGAGTTGCGACATGCTGGTATTTCCTTTCCCAGTAATCCAACAATCCAATGATCCATCAATCCATTTTTTCGATCATCCATCAATCCAATGATCCAGCGATTCGTATATCCCTCAATCCTGTTTCATAAATTTTGCCAGCTCTGTTGCCACTTCTTCAAACGCTACAAGATGACGATCAATGTCTGCCTCCGTATGCGCTACCGAAATCGTCCATTGCTCTTCATGCCCGCACGGATGCGCAATGATGCCGCGATTGAGCATGCTGAACCAGTAAAGTCTCCAGTGCTCGCGGTTGATCTGTAGCCAGTCGCGATAGTTGAGCAACGGACGCGGTAAGAGATGAATCATCCCCAGCGCGCCGATGTGTACGGCATGGCCGGCGATTTTATGCTTTTTCAAAATTTCGTTATAGCCATCAGCCAATTTTTTGCAAAGTTGCGACACTCTTGGATAAATCTCCGGCGTAAGAATGTCGCGCAGTGCCACCAGCGAAGCATGTAACGAGAGCGGATTTCCGGAATAGGTTCCGGCATGATAAAAGCCAACGTCACCGATATGCTGCATGACCTCACGAGTGCCGCCAAACGCGCCCACCGGCAATCCGCCGCCGATGGCTTTGGCAAGGCAAGCGAGGTCGGGTTGTACGCCATAGTATTCACACGCGCCGCCGGCTGCGATTTTTACTCCAGTTTTCACCTCGTCGAAAATCAACAGCGCGCCGTTTTCAACACAAACTTCTTTAAGCTTGTGAAGAAATCCATCTTGCGGCGTGATGATGCCGGCATTGCACATCACCGGCTCACAGATTACGGCGGCAATCTCTCCGCGATTTTCTCGAAATTGATTTTTCACCGATTCGATATTATTGAAGCTGGCGATCACCGTGTTTTGCCAAACTGCTTTTGGAATTCCGAATGACGATGGAATCTGATTTGGATGCAGCTCGTCGCCTATTTGATGAACTTTCGGTTTAGTGCTGACCAGCAGCGCATCTTGCACGCCATGAAACGCGCCTTCGAATTTTATAATCTTATCTCTTTTCGTGTAATGCCGCGTCAGGCGCAGCGCGTGCGACGTTGATTCAGTGCCGGAGTTGGTGAAACGTACCATGTCGAATTTGAAGCGCTTGCACAATTCCTTTGCCACCTGCATCTCGAGGTCATTCGGCATCGTGTACAACGTGCCGCGTGTCGCTTGCTCGGTGAGGGCTTTTTGAATGAGCGGATGCGCGTGCCCAACAAGCTGACTGCCGAAGCACATCGAGAAGTCGATGTATTCATTGCCATCAACGTCCCACATGCGGCTGCCTTGGGCGCGATCGATGAAAAAAGGATACGGCTCGAAGTAGCGAAAATTGCTGGTGACGCCGAGCGGCAACCATGACGATGCTTCTTTATGCAGCGCGCGCGATTTTGGCGTGCGCTGTTGATAGCACTCAAGCACTTGCTCTGGCCAGCCCATGGCGCACCTCCTGCAAAGTATCTTCAAGCCGATTCAAAATTTCATCGATAAGCTCAAACGGGATATTCAGTGCTGGCTCGAAGCGCACGGTCTCGGCGCTACTCATCGTGCCTGCGACCAAAATTCCCTTGCGGAACAATCGCGAAATCACTTCCCAGCCGAGCTTGGCGCTGCGGAACTGGACGCCAATGAGCAAGCCCTTGCCGCGCACGTCGGCGATGATGTCTTTATAGCGTTGTTCCATGCCATGCAAATGTTTCAGCATGTAATCTCCCTTGATCGCAGCTTGGCCGGGCAAGTCCTCTTCGATGGTGACTTGAATCGCTGCGATGCCGGCGGCGCATGCAAGCGGATTTCCACCGGTGGTTGATGAATGAACTTGCGGATCTTTTTCCAACATCGTCCAGATTTCCGGCGTCGAGACAAACGCCGCAAGCGGCATCACGCCGCCGCCCAACGCCTTGCCGAGACAGAGAATGTCGGGCACGACGTTCCAATGTTCGACAGCAAACATTTTTCCCGTGCGACCCAAGCCGGTTTGCACTTCGTCGGCTACGAGCAGCACGCCGTATCTATCGCATGCCTTTCGCACGGCCGGCCAATAGTCATCTGAAGGAACGATAGCGCCAGCCTCGCCTTGAATTGGCTCAAGGAAAACCGCGGCAATTGGCCAGCCAATGCTGTCGGCTTTGTGTAATTCAAATTCCAATTCTTCCGCATCGCCGAATTCGGCAAACGCGACATCCGCCAGCAACGGCTCGAAGGCTTTGCGATAACGCGTTTTGCCCATCAAACTGAGCGAGCCGAGCGACTTGCCATGAAACGCGCCGAGCGTACTGAGAAATCCCGACCGATGCGTGTAGCCTCGGGCCAGCTTCAACGCACCTTCCACAGCGTCGGTGCCATTGTTGATCAAGAAACTGTATTGCAAATTTCCGGGCGTGATCAACGAGAGCAGCTTGCTCAAAGCGCCGCGCAACGGATCAAGTAATTCCTGACTCGATAAGGGATTGCGTTTTAGTTGCGCTTCGACTGCTTTAACGATTTTTGGATGGCGAATGCCGGCGCTGTATAAGCCATAGCCGCCAAGACAGTCGATGTATTCACGGCCAAGATTGTCGGAGAAGATCGAGCCTTTGCCGGTCCATTCCAGGCATGGATATTCGTTGGCTTCGGTCACTGATTTGCGAAAATCGCCCCAGCCCTTGTTCACGTAAGCAATATAATTCTCTACGGTCTCTTTAATCATCTGGCGATTATGCAAACCCTCAGCTACCGTGCCATGAACGATGTCCATCCATTTGCGGCACTCTTGAAGAATTTCACTTTCTTTGTTTGAAAATTCCGGAGCTTGAGCAACCGGCTCAACCGGCTTTTGCGGCTCGACCGATCTCGCCGAAGTCGGCATGATGGTCTGCCGCACCGGTCGATCCATTTCCGGAATGACTCTCGGCGTTTCCAAAGGTTTCTTGGGAAGCACCGGCGTCGCGGTGTTTTGTATGTATGTTTGCAACATGATTGACTCCTGTGTAGTTGATAGATCTTTTCCTGCGACAGAGAGATTTGATGTTGAATCTCCAAGCAAACAACTCGTCGAAGAAGATACTGCGCCGAACTTCGATTCAAACTTGCACAAAATGCAAAGTTGCGAATGAAGACAGCACGGCGCTGATCAACTCGTCGCTGATCCGGCTCCGCTTCCGAGGCTATATTGGTAGCGGAGCGGAGCCCGAAATGATAGCGCGAATGAGCCTGAAAATAAATCGCGGCGAAAGTGCAACAAGCGCACGAACGTTTTGCGATCCAGGCTCGTAATTGTTTTTCCCGTTATCTAATCAGGCGAGAGGGAAAAGATGATTCAACCAAAACGCAGGAGGTCGCGATAGAAGAACTTCTCGTCGAAGAAAGTTCTGTAGAGAATGGAGGTGATGGATTGCAGCAACCACGTGCCAAGAGGTTGACCTTTGGAGTTTCTGAGATTGTGCACGTTGTTGACCGCCGCGGATTTTGAGATTTGGGGCTTCATAGAGCACCATGCTTTTTTGATTCGTGCCTTAGTTTCTCGCAATCCAAGATAAGCCGCGAATGCTCAATTTCCAAGCGCCAAAATGACAGTTTCCAAAACGTCAAGACCTTCGTGAAGCTGTTGAGGGGTGATGACCAGCGGCATAAGTGTCCGAATTACATTGCTGTATGTGCCTGCAGTGAGCGCGATAAGTCCCTGCTCATAACATTGTTTCTGAACCGTGCTGGCGGTCACTTTGTCCGGCTCTTTGGTTTGTCGATTAGTGACGAATTCGATGGCATTCATTGCGCCAACGCCTCTGATTTCACCAATCTTGCTCGACTTTTCCATGATGGTGGAAAAACGTTTTCGCGTAATCTCGCCAATCTCGATTGCTTTTTTTCCGAGATCGAGTTTTTCCATGGCATCAAGCGTCGCCAATGCCGCAACACAGGCCAACGGATTTCCACCATAGGTACCGCCAAGTCCACCTTCGTGTACTTTGTCAATCAACTCAACGCGTGCAGTCACCGCGCTCAATGGCAATCCCGAGGCAAGCGATTTTGCAGTGACTATGATATCCGGTTCGATGCCTGACCATTCACTCGCGAATAATTTTCCAGTGCGGTAGAATCCGGTTTGAATTTCATCAACGACGAAAACGATGCCGTGCTGTCGACAGATTTCCTGCATCGTATGCAATGCTTCAGCAGGCGCTTGCACAAATCCACCTTCGCCCAGAATCGGCTCGATGATCAGCGCAGCAATTTTGTCCGGCGCGGCGTGAGCTGCAAAAAGCTGATCGAAGATGCGTTTGTACTCACTCTTCCAATCTATCGGCTGCGGACCGTACCAGCGGTAAGGATACGGATAAGGCAAACGATATATTTCAGGAATGAACGGTCCGAAACCGTACTTGTATGGTTTGATCTTGCTTGTCAAGCTCATCGCAAGTAACGTTCTTCCGTGAAAAGCATGCTCGAACGCGATCATGCCCGGTCGCCCGGTGGCATAGCGCGCGATCTTGATCGCATTCTCCACAGCTTCAGCCCCGCTATTTACGAACATCGTCTTCTTTGCAAACGATCCGGGAGTAATCGCATTCAACTTTTCTGCGAGCGCCACGAACGGTTCATGCGGCATTGAAGCAAAACAGGTGTGCGTGAACTTGTCCAACTGATCACGGATCGCAGCAACAACATCCGGATTGCGATGGCCGAGATTCATCACACCGATACCCCCGGCAAAATCGATGAAGGTGTTGCCGTCAACGTCGGTGACCAATGCGCCTTCGGCCTGAGCTGCGAAGATCGGCGTCGAGTTCGGCACCCCGCGCGGACTCGCGGCCATGCGGCGTTCCCACAGCGCTTGACTTTTTGGACCGGGGATGGGGGTTTTGATGGAGATGGATTTGGTCATAATCAAGTGAGAGTTTGATGAATGATGATCACGTCCGCTGCGGAATAAATTCCGCAGCTATGAGGTGAAAGTCGTCTGAAGACGACTATGTTTTACGCCGCCCTTGGCGTGATTGCATTTGTTAACATCCGGCAATTACGAGGCTACGTCTCTGAGAACGCCTTTAGAAAATCCTCTCTGGAAATTCCGGCTTGAGTGCAGATTGTCCTTAGCGTTGAGCCTTTCAAAGTCGGGTGATTCGGAATCGTCATTGGAGTTGTTGTACCATTGGGGTTGTCGCGAACAAATGCGATATGTTCGCGCTCCCGCACAATACGAAAGCCGAGTTGTTCGAGCGCCTTTATCACTTTGCGTTTGGGCGCATCGACTGGGAACTTGCTCATGTAACGTCCACTTGCGCTTCAGCTACGAAGGCTTCAAGAACAGGAGGCTCAATAGACAAAACCTCAGCGCCGAATGTCTCGATATGGAATTTGATGGCGGATTTTACATCTGCCAAAGCTTCTTCGTAGCTTTCGCCCTGGCCGACGACCACTCCTTTAATGCCAAGAGGATAAGCGATATACCCATCCTCGTTTTTCTCTACAACGATTTTATATTGCTTGCTCATAGATGCTCCTTGTTCAATACTGGTTTCATTGACCGGTCGCTGAAAGCGACCGGTCAATCTCTGCATCAATACCACGCAATCGGCGCAGGATTCAAATTGATATGCACCTGCTTCGTCTGCAAATATGCCTCGACGCCGTACTTGCTCAACTCACGACCCATGCCGCTTTGCTTGTATCCACCCCACGGCGCTTCGACGTAAGTCGGTTGCATGTGATTGACCCAGAAGATGCCGGCGCGAACTTGTTTGACGACTTGCATGGCTCGTGCGAAATCCTTGCTCCACACTGCGGCAGCGAGACCGTAAGGATTCGCATTCGCCAGCCGGATCGCTTCATTGTCATTTTCAAACGGTATCACCGCAACGACCGGGCCGAAGACTTCTTCTTGACCGAGCCGCGAATTGTTGTCCACGTTATCAAAGATCGTCGGCTCAACGAAATATCCGTTTGCTAATGCGCCTGCAGGACGCTTTCCACCAAGCACCAACTTTGCGCTGGAGTCTTTACCGATCTTGATGTAGCTCTCGACTCGCTCGCGATGTTCTTCGGTGACCAGCGGCCCCATTTTCGTGCTGCGATCCATGCCGTCGCCGAGCTTGATGCGCTTCGCTTTCTCGGCCATGGCTTCGACAAATTTTTTGTGAATTGATTTTTCAACAAGAATTCGCGAGCCGGCAGAACAGACTTCGCCTTGATTGATGAAAATTCCAAACAGCGCCCCGTCAATAGCCGCTTCAAAATCCGCATCAGCAAAAAATATGTTTGGCGATTTCCCGCCCAGCTCAAGAGTGACTTTTTTCAAATTCGTTTCAGCCGAAGTTTTGAGAATCCAGCGGCCAACTTCGGTGCTGCCAGTGAAGGCGACTTTATCAACGTCATAACTCTTCACCAGCGAAGCGCCGGTGATCGGGCCATCGCCAGTGACGATATTGATAACGCCTTTCGGGAGTTCTTCGATTTTGTCAATGAGTTCCGCCAGGCGCAGCGCTGAGAGCGGGGTTTGTTCCGCAGGCTTCAGCACTACGGTGCATCCGGCGGCGAGCGCCGGCGCAATCTTCCACGAGAGCATCAACAGGGGATAATTCCACGGAATGATCTGCCCGCACACGCCGACCGGTTCTTTGAGCGTTAGGTTTAGCGCATTGTCCGGCACCGGATTCACCTCGCCGGTGATTTTGGTTGCCAAGCCGCCGAAGTATTCGAAACAGGTCACGGTGTCGGCAATATCGAATTCCGATTCGACAATCGGCTTGCCCATGTTCAGGGTTTCGAGCTTTGCAAGCTCGGCAGCATTTGCCTTCACCGCCTCGGCGATTTTGAACAGAACGCGACCGCGATGTTGCGCGGTTGCGTCTTTCCATGCGCCTTCATCGAATGTGCGCCGCGCTGCTTGAATGGCTTTCTCCACGTCTGCCGGTGTTGCTTCCGGCGCTTGGGCCATCACCTCGCCGGTGGCGGGATTATTAATGTTGCGGGTTTGTTTGTTGCTGGCCTCGACGAATTGGCCGTCGATGTACATGCGGTAGTTCATTTTTTTCTCCAATGCTTTCGGATGTACCTTGATTGCATGTGCGTTAGTTCATCCCCGCCATTTTCTTTGCCGCTTCCAGATTGCTTTGGGCCTTGACATGTTGCGGATCGATTTTCAGTGCTTCTGAAAAAGCCGCGGCCGCCTCCGCATATTGTTTTTGGAGATAAAGAAACCAACCGTAGGAATTGTGAACTGAAGCATCGCGCGGCGTCATCGTCCGCTCCAATTTAACCGCCTGTTCGAACGCGGCCCGGGTTTTTGCAGGATCGTTCGCAGCCGCTTCGGCGAGCGCCAAATTGAACCACGCCATATAAAAGTCCGGCTGCTTTTTCGTGACCTCGGTCAGGGCTTCGATGGCTGCTTTGAGGTTGCCGGCTTTTCGCAACTGCCGGCCGCGCTCGAATTCCGCATAGACTTCTTTGGGCGCTGCCATTTTTGCCTGAGTCGTCAGCTCCGCATAGGTATTGCTGCGACGCGTGAAATAATCGTTGGAGGGGCTTGGCGCTTGTTGGACGATTTGAGAAAGTTGACCCACATTGGCAAGCTCTTCCTGCGCCGCATAGACTTTGAGATAATCCGACGAAAGCGTTCTGTCCATTCTCAGCAACGCGTAGTAGATGTACTCCTTTTCCTTCGGATTATAAACAAAGTGTTGGTTGACTTTTTCGGTACGATCGCTGATGAAGGCGGCGATGGCTTGCGACTCTGCGGCGTCTTGTTGAGCTTGCTGGTTTCTTCCGAACTCCTGCGTAAAAAAATCTCGCGCTTGTTCTTTTCCGTCGTTGATGGCGGCGGCTTCTGCGTCGGAGATCGACTGGCCTTCGCCGATGCCGACGAAAAAGATTTTGTCTTTTTCGACGGGCGGCGTTTTAATCCACGCCGGCAAATCGCTTCGCGATTGTTCATAAGCGTAAGCCTCGGTAACGAAACGAAACGCCGTGGTCGTCGGCGCAGTTTCCTCGACTTTGACGCTGTGAATCCGCTGCAACAGGAGCAGGATGTCGTCGCGTTGTTTGATCAAATCCGCGCAATTTTCGTAGTTGAAGACGTCAACCAATTTCACATGCACCTGGCCGATGAGCGCCTGCATCTTTTGCGCTTTTTTGTCCAACGCCCGATGGTCGCCGTCAAAAACCGTGTTATTGACCACCGTTAAAAGACTGATGCCGGCGCCGGCAACTGCCGTGATGATTTTTCCCCACCGCATTTCAAAACGCTGCAAGATGGCCGTCAGCGCGCCCAGAATGCCGATGATCAAAGTAAGCGCCAGAGTAATTTTAGAATTCCGTTCGAGCTTTGCAGCCGACGTTTCCTGCTCATGCGTTTGTTTGGCAAACTCCTTCTTCAAATTTTCCCACTTGGCGGCGTCGCAATGATCCTGTGAAAATGCGGCGGCGCCCCACAAGAGCATCAGCAATATTGCGATTGATTTGTGCAGTCGGTTCATTTGGATACTCCATTTCGATAATCGAATGAGAAGCAATTTGTAATTGCTCGCCGCTCACACCAAGCGCCGTTAGTTATTCTTGAGCATCGGCGCAACTCTGTCAAATGCTTCGAGATGTCGATCGATATCGGCCTCGGTATGTTGCACGCTGATCGTCCATTGTTCATCCCAGCCATAAGGCGTGGGGATGATGCCTTCATTACACATGCCGTGCCACCAGCGCCGCCATACGTCGATATTCGTCGTCAGCCAGTCGCGGTAATTGCGAATCTTTCTCGTCGTGAAGTGAATCGTGCCGACGTTATTGACCATCTCGGTGTGCCACGGGAGTTGATGTTTTTTGATGAGTTGATTATAACCGTCGATCAAGCGGCGATTCAGCGCGTTGGTTTTTTCATAAACACTCGGCTCAAGAATGTCGCGCAACACGGTGATGCCGGTGGCTACGCAGAGTGGATTCGCATTGTAGGTTCCGACATGCAGCACGGAAAAATCCTCAAGCACGGACATGGCTTCTTTCGTTCCGCCAAAAGCGCCGAGCGGTAGCCCGCCGCCGATGACTTTGGCAAAGCAAATCAAATCCGGCTGCACGTCATAAACCTCGCAAGCGCCGCCATAAGCGATCTTGGCGCCGGTTTTTACTTCATCAAAAATGAAGCAGGCACCTTCGTTTTTGCAAAGCTCTTGAAGTTTTTTCAGGAAGTCATTTTCCGGCGGGCACACGCCGGTGTTCATCATGATCGGCTCGGTAATCACTGCCGCGATCTTCTTGGGATATTTCTTGAAAAGAATTTTGACGGAATCAATATTGTTGAACGTGGCGACGAGGGTGTTGTTCAGATTCTCTTCAGGGATGCCGCCCGAACCGGGCACGACGTTTGGAAACATCATCTCGCCGACTTTGGAAGCCGAAGGTTTGGTGCTCGCAAGCAGATTGTCATGACACCCATGATAACCGCCTTCCATTTTTATCACCATACTGCGTCCGGTGTAGCCGCGCGCGGTGCGCAGCGCATGCATTGTTGATTCGGTACCGGAATTCGTGAAGCGCACCAAATCCATCGGCGCGCGTTTCATCAGCTCTGTTGCAAGCTCGGCTTCCATGCGATGCGGCGTGGTGTAAATCGAGCCACGAGTAATTTGCTGCTGCACGGTCTCGACGATTTTCGGGTGCGCATGTCCCACGAACAGCACGCCGAAGCATAAGGCGAAGTCGATGTATTCGTTGCCGTCGGCGTCCCACATGCGGCTGCCTTGCGCACGGTCGATGAACACCGGATTGGGATCAATCGCGCGGAAGTGGCTGCCAACGCCCAGGGGAAGTTTATCTTTGGCGACGGCGAATAGCTTTTGTGATTTTTTCGAGCGCTCCACCCAGCGATGGAGGGCCGCCTCGGTTTGCGGGGAAGTATGTTCAAAGCCCATTTTTCTCTCCAGAGTTTTTAAATGAACTAAATAAGGAGTTTTGGAGCGATGGAGTAATGCAATCACATAGTGAGATTTTGGAATGATTGGAGGAAGCTATTAACTCAATAATCCATTAATCCAACACTCCATAACTCCATTTCTCCACTGGCAATGGGCTGTCACTCAAGGTGAGCGTTGGCAAAAGTAGGCGAGGCTGCGGTTTTTTAGGAGGTGGAAGCTTGGCATGGCCAAATGATAGGAAATAAATTTGCATTCTCAAAATGAAATGATTAGAGATGGAATCTTGGATTAAAGAAGCCTTTCCGAGGCTATGGTTTATCACTGGAGACAAATTTCAGTTGTATTCATTCAAAAATCAACTTATCTTTTGTTGAAAAGGTTACAACAAATTGATCCTCAAGGAGGCCACCTGATGGACTATCAGGAAATTCGCAGACTGGTAAGCCACCGTCCTTTTGAGCCACTTGTGTTTCATCTCGACAATGGCCAAACGCAAGTCGTCAATCATCCGGAAATAATTGTTACAGACGTCATGGTTATTACCGTCGATGATTATGGGAAACCTGTATACATTGCTCCGGAGGCGATTAGCGCCATACGCCATGCTCGCAGCACTGATCGTCGCCGCACGAAGCGCAGCACGACCAGACGTTGAAGCGATTTATCCGACTCCTTTCTCAAAATATTTTCCCCACAAGTGCTTTCTTAACATTATCACCACGCCATAAATCAGCGGCCCTGATGCGAGCGCCGCCGCCCCGATCATCATCTGCTTCAAATCAATTTGGCCATCCTGATAAACCGTGCTGGTAATTGCTATCAAAGAGAGAATACACGTCGGCAGCATTGCGAGAAACAAACCGAGCTTGCCGAAAGGAATTTTGAACGGACGCGCTGCGCTCGCATGTGTTCGTCGCATCACCCATACGTTTATATAAAGCAGAATATAACTCGACATCTGAAACCAGGAATAGATGATCGCCAGTTGTGTGAAGTCGAACAAAGAGAGCACGCTGTACGTTACAGCGCCCCAGAATAATGATTGAGTCGGCGTGCCGAAGCGCGAATGATTAACGGCCAAAAATTTTGGCAAGAAGCCATCTTGCGCGAGCGTGAATGGATAGCGCGAAGTGGAAAGCATCGTGACATTGAGCAGCAGTGCATTGCTGCACAGCGCGCCGATGGTCATCGCGTGTCCGAGCCATGAGCCACCCATCTCCTCGGCAATTGTGGCGAAGTAAGCTCCCGCCCATTTTTCCCAATTTCCTTGAGCAGCAAGTCCTGCCATCGTCGGCAAAAAATAACTGAGCATCGCCAAGGTCGCCGCAATGAACAATGCTGGTGGAAAGCTGCGGGGCGGATTTTCAACTTCTTCGGTCGCGGCGGAAAGTTTGTCGTAGCCGGAATAAAGCCAGATCGAGAGCACCACCGCGCTGCCAAATCCAGTCAGCACACTTTTCCCCGGCGCAACGAATGGCGCAAAAGGATTGTGCTGCCAGTTGGCGATGCCGATGAACAGCATGATGACGAATGGAATCAACAGAATGATGCTGAGCAAAATAGCCGAGCGGCCGACAACGTCGATGCCACGCACGTTGAGGTAGTTGAGAAACCAAATGAGCGCAACGGCGCTGAGCCAATGCTCAAGCGCGCTCATCTCCGGGAGCCAGTATTTTAGATAATTCGCAAAGAGCACGGCAAAAATACTGTTGGTCACGACGCCGGTCATCCACGCCCACCAGCCGGCCTGAAATCCCCAGAAATCGCCGAGCGCCATACGCGACCAACGGTAGTTTCCGCCCTCGACCGGAAACGCGGTGGTCAACTCCGCAGTTGCGAATGAGATGGGAATGCTGAAGAGAAAAGGCATGATGGCGAGTGTGATCAGCGCGACGCCCGGCCCGGCGGTGGAGATCATGTCTTCAAGGCCGAAAGCGCCGGCACATGCCGCGCCATAAATCATGAAGGTGAGTTGGGCTAAGGTGGCTTTCTTGAAGTGAGGGGTGGATGTCACTGGGATTTTTTCCTCCCTTTGAAAAGCATTTTTGTAAACGGATTTAGCCGATTGAACGGATGAAAGATTTCAGTTCTTCTTCAGTCAAACGATACATGATGCGATCTTGCAATTGCCGCGCGCTGATTTT
>Ga0247727_10005455_pt1 | contig 25805 bp, 26 predicted proteins | sample WisWelCaveWW1625_FD_202498 | JGI IMG/M metagenome (GOLD analysis project Ga0247727, IMG submission 202498) | Biofilm microbial communities from Wishing Well Cave, Virginia, United States - WW16-25 | ecosystem: Environmental > Aquatic > Deep subsurface > Groundwater > Cave microbial mat | place...
GCTCGAGGTCCGAGCTCGTCAGGCTCACCGAGCCCGCCGGGGACTCCTCGGCGTCGTCCGCGTTCTGCGTCGTGGCGACCTCGAGCACCGTCGGCGCTCCTCCTTGCTCGTCCGCCACCACGGTCAAGTCATCCCAGGCGGTCAGCTCCGAGTCGGTGGCCGACAACCGAAGCACGTAAAGGCCGGGCGACGAAAAGGACGCGGTCGTGACCGGAGCGCCCGGATCCGCGAACGTGACGTTGCCGGGACCGCTCGACACCGACCACGTCGCGGTGGTACCCGTGGGGTTCGGAAGCCCGTCGTCCGTCACGCTGCCCGAGAGGTTTACCGGGTCGGGCAGCACTACGGACATGTCGAGACCGGCCCGGACGTTCGGTGGTTGGTTCGTCCCCGGGGGAACGATCGAGAAAGCGTCCGTGAGCGATCCCATCGAAGGCAGGAACTCCGCATCGATCCGATCGGGCGTGACGGTGTATCGCACGAGACCGCGGGACGTCGCGTCGGTCACGGCGAAGTAGGGGAAGTGCTCGTCCTGGGGGTTGATCGCATAGAGCGATCTCCCGAAGGTACCGGCGACCACGAAGACGGTGCCCGCGGATCTCAGGTAGTGGTGGTCCCAGCCGTCGTCCACGACGCAATCCGCGTCATAGGAGTCGGTCGGTAGCGTGGGGCACGTGGCCACGTTGCGAGCCAGCTGCTTCGACCGCTGGTAGTTGTGCTCGTGTCCCTGCAGCACCAGGTCGACCCTCTTCTCCACCAGCAGATTCAACAGCGCGCTCGACATGCTGCACCCATGCCGCCCGGCTGAGTAGCACGTCTTGTGCATCGCGACGATCACCCACGGGATACCCTGCGCTCGCGCCTCGTCGATCGAGTCGGCCACCCACTGGTGATGCGGGTCGCCCGAAGCGTAGGAGTACGTGACGTTGTCGACAGTGAGCCCGGGCGCGATCATGATCACGCGTGCGAGCGGGGAAGCGGCCGGGTAGTCGAAGCGGTACTCAACGCCGTAGTGGCTCCCCGGGCCGACCGTGGAATCCAAGCGGTCCGGCAGGCACGCGGCGTGATTCAGGATGTAGCCCTCGGGGGAGCCCTGCTCTTCATGGTTGCCGCTCACGAGCTGGAACGGGAACGTCGCTCCGAGCGTCGGGAGCCGGGTGGTGACGAAGTCGCACCATGCCTCATCGGTTGCCGTCTCGTTGTAGTCCATATCGCCGAGGGCCAGGTAGAAGTCCGAACCGGAGCCGTCGAGCACCGAGAGGGTGGCCTCGGTGTTCGTGTTGGCTCCGTGGTCCCCGGCAGCGGTGAAGGTCAAGCTCTCCGGCACTCCGGGTGTGGTGACCGTTGCGAGGCCCGACGGGTCCGAGCTCAAGCCCGCCGAGTCGCGGGCCACCACCCGATACGTGTAGGTGGTCTCGGGTAAGACGGTCGCGTCCTGGTACGTTGTGGTCGACGACGTCCCGATCGTGACGCCTTCGCGCACGACGGCGTAGTCCACTACTCCAACGTTGTCGGTGGACGCCGTCCACGACAGATCGACGCGCGTGGCCCCGGGCGCCACGGCCGACAGACCCGTCGGCATCGAGGGCGGGTCGGTGTCGGGTGCCGCGACCGTCACGATCACCTCGTCGCTGGACGATCGCTCGCCGTCATCGGCCGACAGCCGAAGGAGGTACGTGCCGCTGACGGAGAACGTGGCGACGGTCGACGGCGACGACGGGTCGCCGAAACTCACGGTCCCGGGGCCGTCGACGAGGGACCAGTTCGTGACGAGCCCCCCGTCGGGCAGGCCGTCGTCGCTGGCCTGACCGCCGAGCGGGGCAGGGTTCGGCATCGTGACCGACACGTCCGGCCCTGCCGAGACGATCGGGGCCTGGTTCGCGGGTGTCGCCGTCACGTACTCGAGATGCAGCATCGGCGCTCGCTCCCCGTTGAACGATTCGGCGGTGCGCACACCCGTCCCCGTCACGATCAGGACGAGCGCGTTCCCGGACAACCACCCAGGACGAGACACGATCTCCTGCACGATCAACGGCGTGGTCGGGCGTCCGCTGGTTCAGCCCTCGCTCGTGCACCACGGTCCACGCGCTCGGGCTCCACGCGACGGAGGCCGCCGTTCTCGCTCTGCCCGAGACGTTCCGGGTCGTGCGTGCGAAGGTCGGTGGGTTGTCGGCGGCCTGTCCGCCGATGGTGAGAGACACCGTTCCGGACTTGCTCTCGTCGGCTTCGAACTGGACCCAGGCGCCCGTTACGGTCGCCTCCGGGGGCACGGTGACACCCACGAAGCGGAGCCCCACACTCTGGTTCGTCTTGTTGTAGACCAGCTCGAGGTCTGAACTCGAGGTTGAGACCGTGCCGCTCGCCGATTCCTCCGCATCGTCGGACGATGTCGACACCGAGACCTCGATCACGACCGGCGCGGTACCCGAGGCGGTCCGAGCGTAGACCGGGCTGACGACCACGGCGGCCGCGACGAGCAGCGAAGCCACCAGCGAGCGCGCGGTCATCCCAAGCATCGGGTCGATCGCGCCAGCGGCGGCCTCCCCCTGCCAATGCTCCCCCTCGCCGGGCGCTACGCAGAGCGGCGGCCCCCGTGGCGTCTACGCTAGTTGCATGAGTGTGGCTACGCAACCTGACGTAGTCGACCCCGGACTGGAGATCGCTGACTCACCCCCCCAGGCTCCCCACTGTGCTACAGGACGTGATCGGCGAGGCGGATCGGGGACACGCGAGAGAGCACCAAAGGGACCTTTGGCGTGCGCTGTGCGCTTCACGCTGACCTCACCCAGCGCCTCTGACACGGCCCCTGAGCAGGGATGACGGTCTCTCGGTGGAGACGATCGGACTCGAACCGACGACCCCCTGCTTGCAAAGCAGGTGCTCTACCAACTGAGCTACGTCCCCACGTCCCCTGGGTGATGCAGGAAACGTGGCAGAAAGCCCGCCACGACTCCAGCATCCCTCGGTCATCGAGTCTACCGAGCACGCCGCGTTCGTCGAGTCATTCGCCGGGCGGGATCCACCGTCAGCGGTCGAGGTGGACAGGGTGGTACGTGTCGACCCGCGCCCCGGAAGGGAACGTCAGTGAGTCGGTGATCTTCCACGAGGTCTTCTTGGTCGTATCGGGGAACACCCGCAGGCCCGATCCGATCGTCACCGGGAAGACCATCAGCCTGAGCTCGTCGACCAGATCGCTGTCGAGGAGGGTGTGGACCAGCGTCTTGCTGCCGGCAACCAGGATGGGCCCGTCGCCCTGCGCCTTGAGCTCGGTCACTCCCTCGACCATGTCGCCCTGCAGAACCGTGGTGTTGTTCCAAGCAGGGTCGGTCAGCGTGCTGGACACCACGACCTTGGGCATGCCGTTCATCTTGTCGGCGAACTCGCCGCGGTAGGTCGGCCAGGCGCCTGCGAAGCTCTCGTAGGTCACCCTTCCGATGAGCAGGAGCTCGGCAGCGAGCACCTCCTGCAACTTGTACTCGATCTGTTGGGGATCCTCGTAGTCGCCGACCCAGCCGGTGTGGGGGTGACTGGGCTCACCGCCCGGCGCCTCCATCACACCGTCGAGGGTCATGTACTCGGAAACGATCAGCGTCCTCATGTGCGCCTAGACGAAAAGCAGGGCCAGAACTCATCGTTGTCGCGCGTGACACGCATGCACGGATGGTAGCGCGAGCCGGATCTCAGCACAGGTACTCCGATCGGGACGGAGGTCGGGCACAGCCAACGATCGTCGACTTCGACGGGAGTCTCGCCCGTGGCGTCCGGTGGCGGCCTGTGTAGACGGCCCAGCGGTCATCGCCTGAGCAGCTCCAGGTACATCGCCTCGGTGTCGACCGACGGACCGACGCCCAGCTCATCGGCCAGCAGCCGGCGGCATCGCTCGTAGACCTGCAGCGCTTGCGCCGGGTTCCCGGCCTTCGCATGCGCTCGCATGAGCCCCTGGTACGCGGCTTCGCGGAAAGGGTCAAGCGCGACGACCTCCTCGAGGTCGCGCACCGCCAGCCCCAGATCGTCTCGGGAAGTCGCGACCGACGCACGACATTCGAGCGCTCGCACACGGACGTCGTGCAGCTCCCGGCGCCTCCGCGATGCCCACGGCCCGTCGGCTCCGATGAGGAATGGACGCCGCGCGATCGCTGCGGCGGCGAGCGCCCAGCCGTGCGCTTCTTCGATACGCCCGTCGCGCAGATCTCCTTCAGCGCGGTGCACGGCGTCTGAGGCGGCCTCGACATCGACCCACACCTCGGACGGCAGATACAGCTGGTAACACCCGAGAGCACTGACGAGGGTGCGGGGGTCGCCCAACCCCACGCCCGCCAGCGCTGCGCGGACCTTGCTCACAAGGGCCCGCAGCGACGTCTCCCAGGCACGCGGCGGTGAATCACCCCAAAGCTCGCTCAGCAGCTCATCGCGAGCGATGGGCCGTCGCTCGAGGGTCAACATCGCCAGCAACAGGCGGCCTTGTCCACCCGGAAGCTCGCGTTCAGACAACAGCGCGAAGCCTGCGTCGACACAGACGCTCCCCGCAAGGTGGAAGCGGATCACCTGATCCTCCAACGACCCTCCAACGATCGGCCAACCTCGCGAGCCTAGTATCCGCGCCCAAGGAGGTGGTCCGATGAACTACGAAGCGACCTGCGAATGCGGCTGGCACACGAGTGGCCTGAAGGATGACGTGGTCACGCTCATCATCGAGCACGGCAAAGACGTCCACGGCATGGCGGTCACAACCGACCAAGCGCTCGCCCAGATGAAGCCGGTCGACGCCTGAGCGACACCGAAGGAGGCTTGGCTCCATGACGACGACACGGCGAAGGCGCACCACGAGGCTGGTGGCCGCGGGCGCGACCGCACTGGCGCTCTCCCCCGTCGCTGGCCCCGCTGCACACGCCACCCCTAGCCCCGAGGCGACGTGTGTGGGCCTGGCTTCGGCGTTCTTCGGTACGCAGCACGTCCGGGACGACGTGGCCCACGCCATCAAGCAGCTCTTCGGCATCCCGCCGGGTGCTGAGGTCAGCCGCTTCGCCCACGTGCAGCTCGGCGACACCGCTGCCTGCATCGAAGACGGTCAAGGCGGCGGCTGAGCCGCGGTGGATGTGTCGGTCGGGGTCGGCGTGGAACTCGGCGTCGGGCTCGGCGTCGGGCTCGGCGTCGGGCTCGGCGTGGGCGACATACCCGGCCGGTACTGCAACTGTGCGCCGCCGTTGGGAACGCGATCGATGCAACCACCTGGGCACGAGCGGGTCTGGAACGTCGTGACCACCCACCATCGGAAGAAGATCCTCGAGGGTCCGAACGTCATCTTCCACAAGGGGAACCGCAGGCTGACGCTTCGGGCGTTCGCACGCCACACGGCGAGCTGTGCGACTGCTCGGTCGGTGCCGCCGGGCGTCTTCGCCAGCTGGAGAAGGGAACCGAGCAACCGCTTGCCGTCGGACCGAACGATCGCGGCGTATTCGGCGGGCTCGCCCCCGGCGGTGTCGAGATAGACGAAGACGTGCCCCCTGTCCCACAACGTCGGCACGTCCCAGGGGGCGAAGGTCACCACCTTCCACTCGGGGGGCTGGCCGTCGTCGCGCGAGAACTTCACCTGGTGCACATCGAGGACGCCGCGCGCGTCGTTGCCGTCGGTCAACACGGCTCGGTCAGCCGCGAACGCCACGATGGTGACCAGGACCGCCGCGACCACGAACGGCGCCGCCGTGAACATGGCTCGTCTCACGCTCGTCCCCTCCCCGACCACACGGCCGAGCGCCACGCGACGGCCACCGCGGCGCCGAGCCCTACGACAGCGAACGCGAACGGCACGATGTCGGTGCCCGCAGGCACATCCGGCATCGCGATCGAGCTATCAGCGACCGTGACGACGACGACCCCGGCGAGGAACAGCAGCACACCGTTGCGGATCGCGATGTGGCCGAACGAGACCGCGCGGCGGCCACCGAAACAGCCACAGGCGATCGCACCCTTGGTCCGGGTGCGCACCCACGCCGCCTCAGCCGTGAACACGACCACCAGCCCGAGGCCCCACAAGGCAGACACCCGCCGGGCCCCGACCAGTGCGAGGAGTGGGACAACGAGCTCCCCGGCCGGCACCAACGAGATGGCGACCCGGCGGAGCGGGTCGGGCAAGGGGTGCTCCACGAGTACCCGGCGCCAGCGACGCTTCCCGGCCAACTTCGACACCGCCGACCACGTGAAGACGACCGCGAGCGCGGCTGAGCCCACCGCCGGCCATCCGCCAGCCGACGCGTCGATGCCCATCATCCGGGTAGCGCCCACGCCCGCGCTCACGGCGACGAACGTCAGCGCCGCTACCGCCGCCCAACGCCGGGCGACGTCACGGCGAGCCGCGAGCTTCGTCACCAGCTCGTGTCCCTGTACGGGTGTCTGCACACCATGCGCGACCAGAGCCGGCGCCCCGCGGGCCAAGCCGAACGGAACCATCAGCAGGGCCCCGACCAACGGCGACCCCGACACGGATGAAGCCACCGCCACCACGACGAGCGCGCCTGTCGCGAGGAACGTCGCGAACCCCACACCTAGACCGAGCCCGTACAGGAGCGCCGTGACCGGAGGCGAGAAGTAGGTTCGCCACCAGTCGGGCACCTGTCGTCTGAGCTGCGGGATCGGGATGCGGACCGGCGAGCCGGGCACCGCGGCCAACGCGTAGGCCGCTGCGACACCTCCCGCGACGAGGAGCCCGGCCCGTCCGAAGGGAGCCCCCAGGGCCGCTCCCGACGCGGCGAGCGTCGCCCCGAACGCGCCGGCGGCCACCGCGGCGCCACCGACGTGTAGCACCAGCGCTCCGATCCACCTGGCGCGCCCCCCGTGCACGACGGGAGTGATGGCCTCCGCCATCGACAGGCCTCAGGGTCCATACAACGCAGACCAGCCCGCGATGGCCGCGGCCAGCATCAGGCCGGCGATCGTGGGGTCGGTCAGCACGTCTGGTTCAGCTCCCGGTAGGTGATGCAGAAGACCCGCAGCCCCGAGGGGCAGTAGCCGCCCACCCCGAGATCACCGTTGATCCGGAACTTCGTCTTCGAGCAGCAGTCCTGGATGTGCCGCAGGCGCCCCGAGCAGCACCTCGTCCAGCCTCCTCCGTAGTGGGGGTCCTTGACGAAGGGATAGACGAGCGGCACCTCCTGTTGGCAGGTCTTGCGGCGGGTCTGGGTTGGGGGGTCGACGTACGGACCGCCGTCTTCGTCGACGGGGTACCCGTACGTCGGATGCAACGGCCAGCCGTACTTGTTCGTCCGCGACAGCGGCGCGAACGGATGCGGACACGACCCCGTCGTGTAGGTGTGACCGCAGATGTGGAGCGCCTCGGCCCGACCCGGCGCCAGCGTCGATGCCACGAACCCCCCGCCGGCGAGTGCCACGACACCCATCCCGACACGGCCGAGGAACCCGCGGCGGCTCACCCGCGACGCCAGGACACGGCCCACGCGTTCGGTCACGTTCAGCTGGCCCAACGCTCCTCCGCGAGACGTCCGTCCGCCGTGTCGAGCAGCCCTTCTATCTGCTCGAGGTTGTTCACCGTGCCTTTGGCAGCGACGACGCCTCGCTCGTCGAGCACCACCACGAACGGCGTCCCCGGCACGTTCCAATCGTCCTCGGCATCGGGGTCGTGCAGGACCTGCGCCGAGTACCCGGCCGACACGGCCGCGGCAGGCACGGAGGGCGCGATCTCCCTGCAAACCCCGCAGGTCGGCGACGAGAACACCACGAGCCTGGGAGTGCCCGGTCCGCCGAGCATCACGGAGGTGCCGTCAGCGGTGTGCGCAGGTCTCGGCGGCGGCGCCTCACCGATCTGCGGACCCTCGGTGTCGATCTCGAGCGCGCCACGGGGGCCTAGGCGAAGGTGCAAGGTGCCCACTTGTCGCGCGAGCGCCACCACGATCACTGACAGCACGACCACCGACACCCACTGCACCGCGAACGCCGCCGCCCACCAACCGGTCATCGCATCGTCCATGTGGGCTGCTTCGCCTCGTCCAGGAACTGCACGAAGGGGGTGTCATCGTTGGCCAACCCAACCACCGCCCGCAGCTCACCAGCGTGATCGAGCAGCCGAAGCACAGGCGACCCTTTCGCCGCCAGACCGAGCCGCACCCGCACCTTCCCCGCGGTGTCGTACAGACCGAGGGTCGGCGAGCCTTGCTCGGCGAGGCTGTAGGTGTGGCGCAACTCGTCGCCGTCGGTCTCGACCCCCATCGAGGGCGACGAATCAGAGCCCAGCCCGAACTTCGCCCGGATCTTCCCGTTCTTATCGCCGAAGGCGAGCGATGCGGACCCGTCGGAGGCCAACCCCAGCGTCGCGCGAACCTTCCCGTTGTCGTCAGCGATGGCGAGCCCTGCGGCACCATCACCTTGGATGCCGAACCGGGCCCGCACCGACCCGTCGGCGTCCAGCAGCGAGAAGAACGGGTTGTCGTCGTTAGACAGGCCGATCCGCAGCCGCACATGGCCGGCCTCATCGACGATCTCGAGCTCCTCGGCTCTGACGATGCGTTTCTTCATGCCAACGAAGCGCGGACAGGGCCGCGCACGCGCACATCGTGCCGCAGGAGGGGGGCTCGCTCAACGACGCTCGGCCGGAAAGGCAGAACCGGCGTGAGAACCGGGTGTGAAAGCGAGAAGCCGCCGGAACCCGAGGGCCCCAGCGACTTCTCACACGTCTTGTACCCCGGGGCGCCGGATCCCGTCAACCCGGGGTCGCCTTCTTGTCACTCTTTCCTCGCCGGCACGGTCTCGCGGCGGATCGTGCACTCCGAGAGCATGTCGGGCCTGGGGGACACGCCGATCCCGGGACCCGCCGGAACATGCATCGTCCCATCGGCTTCCAGCACGAACGGCTCGGTGAGGTCGTCGGGGAAATACCGGGCCGACGCGCTCGTGTCGTTCGGCAAGGTGAAGTTGGGCATCGAAGCGAGCGCCAGGTTCGTGGCCCGGCCGATCCCGGTCTCGAGCATCCCCCCGCACCACACGGGCACGCCGGCGTCCCGGCAGACATCGTGGACCCGACGGGCCTCGAGCACACCACCTACCCGTCCCTGTTTGATGTTGACGATGCGGCAGGCGCCGAGCGAGATCGCTGCGCTCGCGTCGGCGGCGCTGCGGATCGACTCGTCGAGGCAGATCGGCGATCTGATCTGAGCCTGGAGGGCCGCGTGGTCCACCAGGTCTTCGTGGTGCAACGGCTGCTCCACCATCAGGAGGTCGAGCTCGTCGAGCGAACGGAACGTGTCGATGTCGCTCAGCCGATAGGCGGCGTTCGCGTCGACGCTCAACGCGACGGCGGGGTGGTCGGTCCGTACCGCTACCACGCGTTCCACGTCGATGCCCGGCTCGATCTTGAGCTTTATCCGTCGGTACCCCTCGGCGAGGTACCCGTCGACCTGCGCTCGAAGCGCATCGGTCGTCTCGGCGATGCCGACCGACACGCCACTCTCGACCCGGTCGCGCACGCCGCCGAGGTAGGCGGCGAGCGACGTCTCGTGTTCACGCAGCGAAGCGTCGAGCACCGCGTTCGCCAGCGTCGCCTTCGCCATACGGTTGCCTCGCACATGCGCGAAGACCACGTCCAGATCTTCTGGCTCGAGGTCACCGGCATCGAGCAGGGCAGGACCAAGGAACGAGCTGATGCACTCCCAGACGGAGTCGTTCCACTCCGGCGAGAAGTCGGGCTCCAGGTCGGCGACGCATTCCCCCCAACCCTCGGCATGGTCGGTCTCGACCCGCACGAGCACGCACGTCTTTCGACGCGAGGTTCCGAACGATGTGCGGAACGGTCGTACGAGCGGCAGCCCCACGAGCGACAACTCGATGGCCCGGACCTTCGTCACGATACGGACTCCCTCGCAACGAACACGTGGGCGGACCGGTCCCGGTCGAACCCGGCCACCACGTACCCGTCGGCCATCAGCGCCTCGATCGACGCCGCCACCTCGTCGCGCTGCCGGCGCGCCACCTCCGGGTCGGCGCCCCGCGACCCATGATGGTCGGCGGGAACGGCAACGACCGGAGCGTCGGACGGCAGCTCGCGCGGCCCAGGCTCACGGCCCAGGTCCCAGCGGGTGACCAGACGGTCCGTGCGGTCACCAGCGTTCAGCGCGTCGGTCATGACGCCGTAGAAGTCGCGCACGAACCGGTCGGAGACGGTTCCCAGCTTGCCGGCGTTGAACCACGCGTTGCGGGCGACCATCGGGTCGAACGTCCACCGCACGACGTCGATGCCTTGGTCGAGGGCCTGGGCGCGCTGCGCGAGCTTCAGCGCGTAGCCGACGCCGCGATGTCGACGATCGGGCAGCGACGCCAACATGTGCGAGTGGACGTGGAGCCCGTCGTCGTCGACACCGGCCCATCCCAGCACGAACCCGACGACCTCGCCCTCGGCCTCGGCGCCCCACACGGCGTTCCCGCTCACGCCGAGGGCCTTGATCACCTCGCGATCGAGGTGCTGGCCGCCCCACGTCGCCGCGATGACGCGAGCGACGGCGTCGCCATCGTCGACCGAGGTGAGCGCGCGAAGCTTGACCCCTGCCGTGCCGGCAGCCGCCTGCGCCAGCTCCCAGGGGTCGGTCACGCCGGGTGAAGTGTCAGCCGCCGGCTGGCGGCGGAAGCTCCTGCCACTCCACATCGTCGAGGTTGTCGCCCTGGCGACGTTTCCAGAACATCAGTGCCGCGCCGATCGCGGCCAGCAGCGCCGTGATCTTGAACAGCTTCCGGAAGAAGCCGCCCTTCTTCTTCTCGCTGCCCTCGGTGCCGTCTGCCATGGGTGACCCTCCTCGTGGGCCTGGATGGACTTGAACCATCGACCTCTTCCTTATCAGGGAAGCGCTCTAACCGAGCTGAGCTACAGGCCCGAACGGTGCGAAGATCCGGCGGAGCCATGCCCTGGGCAGCGTAGCCATGGCCTCGAGAACGTGTCAACGCGGGAGGCGCGTGCCGCTCAGCCTCGGGTGCGATCCGCCAGCGTCACGTCGACGCCCCCGACCAGGTCGCTAATCAGGTTGTACATGATCGCCACGAACGTCGTGATGGCCGACAGCACCACCGCCAGGCCCGCCACCCCCACGAACAGCCAGGTGAACAACTGACCCGTGTTCACCACCACCGGGATGCATTCGTCCTTCGTGCCTTGGGCGCCGTTCACGATGCACCCGGCCCAGTCGTAGATGGTGTCGGTGACGCCGCCCGCCTCCATGACGAGATAGATCATGAGCAGCGCCAGCCACAGACCGAGCATGGCGCAGGCCCAGAACAGCATCGAGACCTTGAGCACCGACAGAGCCCCGACGCTTCGAAGGCTCACCTTCGTCCGGCGCGATGGGGTACGACGGGGCGTGATCTGCCGCGGGCTCTCGGTCTCGTCGACGCGATCGCTACGGCCTGACGTGACGTGCTCGACGGGCAGGTCGATCGGTGGCGCGGGCTGCGCCGGCTCTTGCGTGACGGGGTCGTCGGCTGTGGTCGCCATCTCTCGTTCCGGGATCTGGTCGGTCGGCTCCGGTGGTCCCGGGCCTCGATAAGCCTACGCCGCCTCGGCTGCCACGACGAGGAACCTCGGGCGGAACCGTCAAATCCGGAACGGGCCGCCAGTGGCGAAGAGTGCCCGGACGTGCAGTACCGTCGCGGCTCCAGAAACGACGGGGGCAACGATCCACGCGACGGGCGACACGTCGGTGAGCAGCATGAGGCCGCCCACGGCGAGACCTGCTCCCCCGGTGGCGAGCATCACGTCGCCGGCGAGGGTCCGCGGTCGCTCGCGAACGACGAGCGTCGTCGCGGGGGCGACGACGCTCGCCACGACGATCACGATCGTCCCTTCGACAGGCCGCACGACCGCAAAGGATAGCGATGCCGCCACCGGGGCAGGATCGGTCTGCGACGATGAGGCGCATGGACCCCGGGGAGCGGCTCGCCGGGCGGGCGCTCGCGTTCGCTTCGGTGGCCTGTCTCGTGGTGCCCGCTCTCGTCGTGACGATCGCGGTGCTACCGCAAGGTGCACGACGGATCGCCTTCCTGCTGGGACTCGCGGTGGTCGCGTCGCTCGGCATGGTCAGTGGCGTCGCGGGTCGCCGGGCGCTGCTGCAAGGCACCCGTCACCGGTGGCGGGCCGTCGTCGGATCGTGGCTGGGCTTCACCGTAGGCATCACCGCTGGCGCGTTCGCGGTGTGGTCGTCGCTCGGCGCGCTGGTTGCGTGAGGTGCGCTGGCGGTGCGACATGCGCTCATGGCGTAAGGCCGCTCATGGCGACGGCGTCCCGATCTCGAGTTCGGTCATCACGATGATGGGTGCGGGGTCGGCGTCACGTTCCATCCGCACGATGACACCGGTAGCCGCGTCGACGGTCAAGACGAACGCTGGACCATCCGGCCGGCGCAGCCCCTCGACACGGACGACCAGACAAGGTCGTGCGAGCTCCTCCACCCGGGACACCACCGTGCCATCCGCATGTGCGAGCCGCGCGAAACGTGCCGGCTCCGCTGCGCTCAGCGCCCATGACAGGGTCGACTCGCTCTTCGCCTGACCGTCCTCGACTAACCACGTGCCATCGCCATCGTGCCGGACCACGGCTGGGTGGGGCTTGCCCAACCCATATACCGTGCAACGCAGTGCAGGCTTGCTTCGAAGCAGGAGGCGCTTCGTCTCGGTCCAGGTCGGGAGCCCGTCGTGCAGCTCCCGCACCCGCTACTCCTCGTCCATCTGCAAGATGACGGGTGCGATTGCGGCGACGGTCTCCTCTGGCTCGACCCGCATCGTTCGGACCCCTTGGCTCGATCGACCCACACGACGGATGTCAGCTGCCGCCACGCGTTGCACCTTGCCTGCCGACGAGATCGTCAGGAGGTCCTGGTCCTTCGACCCGATGAACGCGCCCGCGAGCACGCCGGTCTTCTTCGTGATCTGGTGCCCGATGACACCCTTGCCCCCACGACCCTTGATCGGATAGTTCTTCAGCGGTGAGCGCTTGCCGTAGCCGTTCTGCGAGACGCTGATCATCTCCTCACCTTCCGAGGCGAGACTGAGCGACAGCACCTCGTCGGCCTCGCCGAGACGCATCCCGATGACGCCGGCGGTCGCGCGGCCCATCGGGCGCACCAACGATTCCTTGAACCGGATCGTCTGGCCCCCTCGTGACACGAGGAACACCTCGTCTTTGCCATCGGTGAGCTTCACGTCGATGAGCTCATCGCCCTCTTTGAGGTTGATCGCGGCGAGACCCGAGCGGGGCGAGTCGTATTCGGGTAGCGATGTCTTCTTGACCATGCCTCGCCGGGTCGCGAACAGCAGGTGGCGTCCCTCGGCGTACTCCTTCAGGTCGAGCACCGCGCTGATGCGTTCGTCGGCCGACACGACGACGCCGGGCAGGTTCGCGGCGTACATGCCTCGGGCGGTTCGGGACTGATCGGGAACGTGATGCACCTTGACCCGGTACACCTTCCCGTGGGTCGTGAAGACCAAGAGCCAGTGGTGGGTGGTCGTGGTGAAGACGCTCGTGATGACGTCTTCTTCTTTCAGGTTCGTGCCCTTGACCCCTTTGCCGCCGCGACCCTGCCGCCGGAACGTATCGATGGCGACCCGCTTCACGTACCCGGCTCGGCTCACCGTGAGGACGACGTCTTCTTCGGCGATCAGGTCCTCGATGTCGAGCTCCCCCTCCTCGGCCCTGATCTGCGTGCGCCTGGGGTTGGCGTGCTTCTTCCGGATCTCGGCGAGCTCGGCCTTGATGACGCCCCGGAGCTTCGACGGGTCTTCCAAGATCGCCTCGAGTGCTTCGATGCGGGTCAGCAGCTCGGCGTGCTCCTTCTCGAGCTCTTGGCGTGCGAGCCTCGTGAGACGGCGTAGCGGCATGTCCAAGATGTGGTTGGCCTGGACCTCGCTCAGCTTGAACTTCTTCATGAGCTTGGTCCGCGCTTCGTCGGCGTCTCGGGAAGCGCGGATGATCGCGATGACCTCGTCGAGGTGTTCGAGCGCGATGAGCAGGCCCTGCACGATGTGGTCGCGCTCTTCCGCCCTGCGCTTGTCGAACTGCGTGCGGCGGGTGACGACCTCGATCTGGTGATCGACGTAGTAGCCGATCATCTCGGCCAGGTTGAGCGTGCGGGGCACGCCGTCGACCAGCGACAGCATCAACACGCTGAAGTTGTCTTGCAGCTGCGTCTGCTTGTAGAGCTGGTTGAGCACCACCTGCGGGTTGGCACCCCGCTTGCACACGATGACGAGACGCATGCCTTGCCGGTTGGACTCGTCGCGGACATCGGCGATGTCCTTGATCTTGCCCGTGCGGACCAGGTCGGCGACCTTCTCGGCGAGCCGAGCCTTGTTCACCTGGTACGGCAGCTCGGTCACCACGACGTTCGAGCGTGACTGCGTCCCTTCTTCGACCGTGCAGACCGCGCGGACCTTGACCGAGCCCCGGCCGGTCTCGTAAGCGTCCCTGATGCCCTGGCGACCCATGATCGTGGCGCCGGTCGGGAAGTCGGGAGCCTTGATGAACTTCATCAGGTCAGCAGGCGTCGACTCCGGATGGTCGAGGTAGCGCACGGTCGCGTCGATGACCTCACCCAGGTTGTGGGGTGGGATGTTCGTGGCCATGCCGACCGCGATGCCTGCCGCCCCGTTCACCAACAGGTTCGGGAACCGCGACGGCAGGACCCACGGCTGTTGCTCGTAGCCGTCGAAGTTCGGGACGAAGTCGACGGTCTCGGAGTCGATGTCGCGGAGCAGCTCCATCGCCATAGGCGCGAGCCGCGATTCCGTGTAGCGGTAGGCCGCTGGTGGGTCGCCGTCGACTGATCCGAAGTTGCCGTGGCCGTCGATGAGCGGCGCGCGCATGACCCAGTCCTGCGCCATGCGGACGAGCGCGTCGTACACAGACTGGTCGCCGTGCGGGTGGTACTTCTTCAGGACCTCGCCGACCGCCGCGACCGACTTGCGGTGGGGGCGGTCGGGCCGCAGGCCCGACTCGACCATCGACCACAAGATCCGGCGCTGGACGGGCTTGAGACCGTCGCGCACGTCGGGCAACGCGCGCCCCACGATCACGGACATGGCGTAGTCGAGGTAGGACCGCTGGATCTCGTCTTCGAGCTGGACGGGTTCGATGCGGCCCGCGAACAGGTTCTGCGACATCAAGCTCTTCGCTCCCGGTTGGCGTCGGTCATCAGACGTCGAGGTTCTCGACGTACTTCGCGTTCTGTTCGATGAACGCCTTGCGCGACGGCACGTCTTCGCCCATCAAGACGGTGAAGAGGCGATCGGCGGCAACGGCGTCATCGAGCGTGACCTGGAGCAGCGTGCGCCGCTCGGGGTCCATGGTCGTGTTCCAGAGCTGGTCGGCGTTCATCTCACCCAGGCCCTTGAACCGCTGTGGCTCGAGCTTCTTGCCGTTCCCGTGTTTGGCGCGCCAGGTGTCCCACTCGCGCTCGGTGTAGAAGTACAGCTCTTCTTTGCCTTGTTTCAGCAGGTACAGCGGCGGCTGTGCAAGGTAGACGTACCCGGCGTCGATGAGCGCCGGCATGTAGCGGAAGAAGTAGGTCAGCAGCAGCGTGCGGATGTGGGCACCGTCGACATCGGCGTCGGCCATCAGCACGATGCGGTGGTAACGGGCCTTCTCGAGGTCGAACTCTTCGGCGATACCCGTGCCGATCGCCGTGATGAGCGCCTGGATCTCGGCGTTCTCCAAGATCTTGTGGATGCGCGCCTTCTCGACGTTCAAGATCTTGCCGCGGATGGGCAAGATGGCCTGTGAGGCGCGGTCGCGGGCGCTCTTGGCCGAACCGCCCGCAGAGTCACCCTCGACGATGTAGAGCTCGCAGCTCGCAGGGTCGGTCAGCTGGCAATCGGCGAGCTTGCCCGGAAGCGAGCCCGACTCCAGGAACGACTTGCGCCGCGTGAGGTCGCGCGCCTGCTTGGCGGCGAGGCGCGCCTTCGCGGCGGACTGGCTCTTCACGACGATGCGCTTCGCCTCGGTGGGATGTTCTTCGAGCCACTCGGCGAGCTGTGCGTTGACGGTCGTCTCGACCAGCGAGCGCATCGAGGCGTTCCCGAGCTTGGTCTTCGTCTGCCCCTCGAACTGCGGGTCGCGGAGCTTCACCGAGATGATCGCGACGAGCCCTTCGCGGACGTCCTCGCCGATCAGGTTGTCTTCTTTCTCCTTCACGATCGCCTTGGTGCGCGCGTAGCGGTTCAGCACGTTCGTGAGGGACTTCTTGAGGCCCTCCTCGTGCATGCCACCCTCGTGGGTGTTGATCGTATTCGCGAACGAATACACCGACTCGCTGTACCCGTTGGTCCACTGCATCGCGACCTCGACCTCGCCCTCGTCACCCTTCAGGTCGATCGGGATGATGCGGTGCAGGGCGTCTTTGCCCTGGGCCAGATACTTCACGAAGTCCACGAGACCTCCGTTGGCCTTGAAGACCTCCTTGTGGCCGTCGCGCTGGTCGACGAGGTGGATCTCGGCGCCCTTGTTGAGGAACGCGAGCTCCTGGAGGCGCTCGGCCAAGATCTTGCGCTCGAACACGAGCGTCTCGGTGAAGACCTCGGGGTCCGGCCAGAACTGGACCCGCGTGCCCGTCTTCGTGGTCGCCTTGCCCTTGGTGAGCTTCTTCGTCACCTTCCCGCGTGCGAACGCCATGGTGTAGGTGGCGCCTTCGCGCATGACCTCCACGTCGACCCTCTCGGACAACGCGTTCACGACCGAGACGCCGACGCCGTGCAGCCCTCCCGAGATGGCGTAGCCGCCGCCGCCGAACTTGCCGCCGGCGTGTAGGACCGTCAATACGACCTCGACCGCCGAGCGGCGGTCTTTGGCGCCGGGGATGGGCTTGACCGGGATGCCGCGGCCGTTGTCGATGACGCTTGCCGAGCCGTCGGCGTGGAGCGTCACGACGATCTTGTCGCAGTACCCCGCCATGGCTTCGTCGATGGCGTTGTCGACGACCTCGTAGACGAGGTGGTGCAGACCCCGGCTGCTCGTGGTGCCGATGTACATACCGGGCCGCTTGCGGACCGGCTCCAACCCCTCGAGGACTTGGATGTTGGCGGAGTCGTAGTCAGCACTCCTCTTGGTCCTGGTCGCCTTCGCTGCGGTGGCCAAACGTCCTCCTGATCGGGGCCGCGCGGACCCCACGCCCATGTCGCGGGGAGGCGTGCGCGGGGGTCGTCGCACGACCCCCCCATCTTACCTGACGGTTGCGACGCGCGACCGATTGAACGAGGTCCGAATCAGCCCTCTGAGCTGCGGTTTCTCGGGTCCGCGAGCACGACACGCACGCTCGTGACCGCGTCCCCGCCGAGGGCTGCGTCGGCCCGGTCGCGGATCTCGCGAGCCAGGTATCTCGCTTGCGATCCCCAGGGTCCATCCGATGCTCGGATCGTGAGGATCTTGCCCTCCAGCGACGCTGGCGCGGTCGCTTCCGCCATGCGATCGCCGACGATCTGTGGCCACTTCGACGCGAGGGTCGCGATCGGGATACCCCTGCTGAAGAGCTCTTCTTCGAGCAGGCGATCGACGACCTCGCCGATGGCAACGGGGTCGGTCGACCTCGCGTCGCGGCGACGTCCGAACCCCTTCGAGTGCGGCATCAGGCGGCCTCCCGCTCGCTCACCCGTCCGCCGGCGACGTCCCACACCGCCGCCGCGCCGGCCGGAACGTCGGCCTCATCGGCGACCGTGACGACCACCTGTCCCCCGCGCCCGACGAGGTGGCTCGCGAGACGGTCTCGTCGGGACGGATCGAGGGCGCTGAACGGATCGTCGAGCAGCAGCACGGGCGGCTCGCCGATCGTCGCTTCGATCGCCGACGCCGAGCCAAGGCGGAGGCTGAGCGCCGTCGCCCAGGTCTCCCCGTGCGACCCCGTCCCGCGCGCCCCCATCTCGCGAACATCGAGCCGTAGGTCGTCGCGGTGGGGGCCCACGAGGCAGGCGCGCCGGGTGAGCTCGTCGGTCCTCCGCTCTGCCAGGGCGGCGGTGAACGCCGCCTCGACGTCACCCGACGAAGGCACGTTCGGCAGGTAGCCCACCAGGAGGTCCCCGCCGCCGAGCGCCTCGAACGCCGTCGCCGACTCGGCGGCGACGGCGTCCACCGCGTGCTGCCGGGCCCCGATCAGCGCGACCCCCGCTGCCACGAGCTGCTGGTCCCAGGCGTCCAGGCCGGCGGGCGCTCCCGTCCCGTCCCATTCCTTCAACAAGCGATTGCGTTGGCGGACCACGCGGTCGTACGCGGTCGAAAGCTGGTCGCGGGCCGGATGCAGCGCGACAACCACCTCGTCGACGAATGCCCTGCGCTTCGCCGGGTCGCCGATCACGATGGGCAGATCGAACGGACCGAACAACACGACGCGGACGTTCGCGCGGACATCGCGTTTGCGTCGCACGGGTGAGCGATCCACCTGCACGCGGTTCGCTCCCTTGCGCCGCACCTCGACCTCGACGAGTGTCCGGCCGTCGCGGCCGGCGAACTCCCCGCGGGCGTACGCGATCTCGGCGTCGCGGCGCACGATGGGCTCGGTGGTCGCCGACCGTGGGCTCGATAAGGCGTACAGCATGTTCATCCCCTCGAGCAGATTGGTCTTGCCATGGCCGTTCGGACCGACCACCGCGATCATCGCGTCGGGCATGTCGCCGCACCGCGTGTGTTCGTGGTTGCGGAACTCCCGCAGCTCCAGCCAGGCCAGATGCACGGGGAAGCCTTGCCCCGCAGCCTATGCCACGGCTACAGGCAGCCGCACCGGCATGACGAGGTAGCTGAAATCGTCACCGTCGCCGTGAACCACGCCGGGCTTCAGCCCGTCGCGCACGTCGAGGCGGACCGACTCCCCGGCCGCCGCCGTGAGCCCGTCGATCAGGTATTGCGGGTTGAACGCGACGGTGAGGTCCTCTCCTTCGTAGCGCGCCTCCACCGTCTCGACGGCCTGCCCCAGATCGGGGCTGGACGACGACAGCTTCACGCCGAGCGCATTGAACTCCATCCGCACCGGCGTGGTGTCGCGCGCGAGCAGACCCACCCGCCGGACTGCGTCGAGCAGCTGCTGGCGCGACCCGGTGAGCCGGCTCTCGTGCCCTTCCGGCAAGAGCTGCCGGTAGTTCGGGAACTCTCCTTCGATGAGCCGCGACGTGAGCGTCAAGCCGGCGGCTCGGAACGAGATCTGCGACTCATCGACCATGATCTCAACCATGGCCTTCTCGTCGGTGGCGGCGGCGCGCCCAGCCTCAGAGATGGCTCGCTCCGGCACGATGGCCTTCGCCTCGCCGCTCGCGGTGGCCACCAGGTCACGGACCGCGAGGCGGTACGAATCGGTCGCGACCAGGACGCAGCCTTCGCGGCTGATCTCGACGAGCACCCCGGTGAGCACCGGACGTGCTTCGTCACGGCTCGCGGCGCGGCCCACTTGCGAAACGGCCTCGGCGAACGCCGCCGCAGGTGCCTCGATCTTCGTGCCCCCGGGCTCCTGCAGCCCCGGGAAGTCTTCGACCGGCAGCAGGCGGAGCGCGCCTTCGTAGGCGGCACAGCGCAGCCGTGCCTGGGACTGGTCGGTCTCGAACTCGACCGGAGCGTTGCTCAGCGACTTCACGGTGTCCGCCAGGAGCCGCGCGGGCACCAGGGCGGTCCCAGGCTCGCTCACCTGCACGTCGATGCCGAGACGAGCCGACACCTCGAGGTCGGTTGTCGTGAGCATCAACGAGCCGCCCTCCGACGCGTCGAGCAGCACCCCCGTGAGAGCCGGGATACCCGGTCGCGAGGAGACGCCGCGCTGCACCGTCTGGAGCGCGTCGGAGAGCGCATCTCGGTCGCACCTCAACTTCATGTGCACACCCCCTGATCCGGAGAACCTTCTTCTAGTAACTAGCAGTGGTAGACACGGTGGAACCGTGGAGAACGGTCGTATGAGTGCAGCGTAGCGGCCATGACCGACATGTGGACCGGGTGTGGATGAACCCTGGCGGTCCGGTCGCGGGGCCAGGTGTGCCACGTTCGCTCCCCGTCGGTCCCCACGTTGTCCACACGGTCATGCCCCCCCTCGAACCCGACCGCGGACGATCCTCGTCAGGTCGGAGACCTGGCGGAAAGTGGCGTCGCGGGCGCGCATCTCGTCCGTGACCTTGTTGATGCCGTGCAATACCGTGGTGTGGTCGCGGCCCCCGAAGATCTCGCCGATCTTCACGAGCGACAGCCCGGTTCGTTCGCGCATGAGGTACATGGCGATGTGCCTGGCTTGCGTGAGGGGACGCGAGCGCGACTTCGAGCTCAGGTCGCTGGTGGACAGCGAGAAGTAGGTCGCCGTTTCCTCAAGGATGAGCTGCGGAGGGATCTCGTGTTCGGTCTGCGGGATGAGGTCTTGCAGGGCTCGCTCGGCCAGCTCCTGGTCGATCGGCTGGCCGGTGAGCTCCGACCACGCGACGACGCGCACGAGGGCACCTTCGAGCTCGCGGACCGATTGGTCGAACTTCGACGCGGCGAACTCGATGACGTCGTGCGGGATGGTGAGACGCTCACGCTCGGCCTTCAGCTGCAAGATCGCGATGCGCGTTTCGAGGTCGGGAGGCTGCACGTCCACGCAGAGCCCCCAGCGGAACCGGTTGACCAGACGTTCCTCGAGCCCGCTCAGCTCGTGCGGCGGCCGGTCCGACGCGATCGCGATCTGCTTCGTGCCCGCGTGCAGGTGGTTGAACGTGTGGAAGAACTCGGTCTGCGTCTCCTCGCGTTTGGCGAGGAACTGGATGTCGTCGACGAGCAAGACGTCGACCTCACGGTAGCGCTGCCGGAACCGGTCTCCCTGCCGCTCCCGGACCGCCGTGATGAACTCGGTCACGAACTGCTCGGACGTGACGTATTTCACGCGGATGCCGGGGTTGAGGCGATGCATGTGATGCCCGACGGCGATCAACAGGTGGGTCTTGCCCAGCCCCACGCCGCCGTAGATGAACAGCGGGTTGTAGGCGGTCGACGGCGGTGCTTCGGCGACGGCCATGGCGGCGGCATGTGCGAAGCGGTTGCTGGGTCCGGGGACGAAGGCATCGAACGTGTAGTTCGGGAACGGCAGACCGGGCGCGCCAAGGTTCGGCGCCGCGACCACCTCGGTGGTCGGCGCCGGCGCGCCGATCGCGGCGAATACCGCCGGGACGACGTCGGGCTGGGACCCCTCAGCATGCGTCGACCGAAGACCCTCCTCAACTTCCATCACGATCTTGACGGGTCCCCCGAGCGCCTCGGACGCGGCGTCTTCGATGAGACTGAGATGGTTGTGTTGGAGCCGTTCTCGGACCATCGCGCTCGGTACGGCCAAGGTCAATACCTCATGGTCGAGCCCGGTCGGGCGGACGTCGGAGAACCACATCACGATCGTGGTCTCGGGGAGCTCATCGTGGGCGCGGGACAACACGCGCCCCCACACATCGCTCACGTCGTGATCGGGGTAGGCAGAAGCCATGCCTATTCCACAAAACCTTTCCACAGCGGTGGAGAACCCGCCGACGACCGAGGCGTCGGATACGGGGTGCGGGTTCGCCGCGTGCCCGGGGGAAGGCGGTCCGGACGATAGCACGAGCGTTTTCCACACCGCACACACGCGGCGGGGTCTTGACACTCTTTCTGTTGTCAACCCCTTTGTCCTGCGCAGTTGGCGGCCCGTATACTCGCGGACGGCCGGTGCCTCGGCCACTCCACCCGACACGAAGGACGTCACCACCATGGCCAAGGGCAAGCGCACCTTCCAGCCCAACAACCGACGCCGAGCGCGCGTGCACGGGTTCCGCCACCGGATGCGTACGAGGGCCGGTCGCGCGATCATCGCCGCGCGCCGGCGCAAGGGCCGGTCCCGACTCACGGTCTGACCCCCTGACCTGCACCGATAGGCGCGCGACGTGCGCTCTCGAGATGTTGAGCGGGTGTACGGCGAAGGCATCTCATCTCACGGAGACCTGCTGGTACTGTTCTTGGCACCCGGGAGCGGGGACCTGGCCGTCGTGGCGAGCCGCCGGATCGGAGGCGCAGTTCGACGGAACCGAGCCCGGCGTATCCTGCGGAGCGCCTGGCGTGAAGTGACGCCCGGTGCTGGCAGTGGCTTCGACGCCGTGGCCGTGGCGAAGGTCGCCATCGTCGGCGCAAGCACGAACGACCTGGTGACCGAGATGAACGAGCTGCTGAGCAAGGCCCCAGCCCGATGAGGCCGTTGCGCCGGCTGTGGTGGTCATGTGGCACACCGGTTCGCGGTGTCCTCGTCGCCGCCATCCACGTGTACCGAGCCACTTTGTCCGGGTGGCTCGGAGGGCAGTGCCGCTTCTACCCAACGTGTAGCAGGTACGCCGAGGAGGCCATCCGAGTCCACGGAGCCACTCGGGGCACCGGCATGGCCATGTGGCGGATCGCGCGGTGCCACCCATTCGGCGTCGGCGGCGTTGAACACGCGCCGCCAGCTTCCGCCCGAGCGTATGATGATGTCATTCAAGATCCCTCCGTCGACCGGAGCGGGGGCTGATCGAAGATGCTCGCGTTCGCCCCGTGGCAGATCCTTCTCGACGCGATCGGGTGGGTGCTCGCCCAGGTGTACGAGGTCATCCCCAACTACGGGATCTCGATCATCGTCGTGACCTTGGTGATCAAGCTTCTCCTGCTCCCACTGGGCATAAAACAGATCAAGTCGATGCAACACATGCAGGCGATCCAGCCGAAGATCAAGGAGCTGCAGAAGAAATACAAGAGCAACAAGACGAAGCAGCAGGAAGAGACGATGCGTCTCTACAAGGAGGCCGGGGTCAACCCCCTCGGTGGCTGCCTGCCCCTGTTGCTGCAGTTCCCCATCTTGATCGCCATGTATTCGGTGTTGCGGCCACCGGCGTACGAACCCGTGCAGGATAACGGCCAGCTCGTTGCGTATGAGATCGTCAACAACCACGTCCCCATCGACTCCCAGCTGTTCACCGACGGCGTCTCGCACGTTGGCACCTCGTTCCTCGCGATGAACCTGCAATGCACCCCGTCGCAGGTGTGGTCGGGGCCTCCCGTCACGATCCCGGCGACCGACGGCCAAGACGTTCAGGAAGGGATCGCGCTGCGCGCCGATGGTGAAGATCTCGGTTCCTTAAGCCGACCCACGCTCGACTGCGGCGCGAACCGAGCGGCGGCCATCCCCTACGGGCTGATCTTGTTGTTCATGACCGGTACAACTTTCCTGCAGCAATGGCAGATGCAGAAGGCGAGTCCACCGGGGTCGGCGTCGTCGCAACAGCAGGCCATCTTGAGGATCATGCCTGTGATGTTCCTGTTCTTCGGCATCAACTTCCCCGCGGGGCTCATCGTGTATTGGACGACGTCGAACCTCTTCCAGATCGGCCAACAGGCCGTGTTGATCAGGGCGGGGCACGTCGGCCCGGACGCGCTCGAGAAGCGGATCGAAGAGCAGCGCGCTCGTGCCGAGGCGGGTCCGATCAAGCCCGGCTTTTTCGGGCGCATGATGGCGAAGGCAGAGCAGGCGGCCGAGCAGCGTGAGAAGGGCTCGAAACCGGCTGATGGCAAGGCGCCAGGCAAGTCGTCAGGCAAGTCGTCAGGCAAATCGCAGCCCCGCCCGGCGAAACCCGGCGCCGCCAAACCGGGGAACCAGCTCAAGCGGAAACCAGGTGGTGGCGGCCGATGAGCGACCGGGACGACGTCGATCTCGAAGAACAGGCCGACGCTGTCGCCGACTTCGTCGAGGAGCTGCTCTCAACCATGGACATCGACGCGATCGCCGAGCCGGCGTTCGTGGACGACAGGATGTACGTCGACATCCTCGACGGTGACGAAGCAGACATGGCGTTGTTGATCGGACGCGGCGGGCAGACGCTCGATGCGATCCAGGAGCTCGTTCGGCAGGCGGTCGGCAAGCGTCTCGACGACCGGATCCGAGTGCTGGTCGACGTCGAAGACTATCGGAAGCGCCGCGCCGCGGCTCTGGTCGAGTCGGCGCAAGCCGCTGCGGATCGTGCCCTCGGATCCGGTCAAGAGCAGGAACTCGAGCCCATGGACGCGCTGTCGAGGAAGATCGTCCATGACGCCGTGTCTGCTATCGATGGGGTCGAAAGCACATCTCGTGGCGAGGACCCCGACCGCTACGTCGTGATCTTGCCCTCCTGACCCCGAGCCTCGGGACATTCCCCCAGCCGCGAGGGCCGTATCCTCGTTCCGTGCGTCACCGACCGGGGTGTTTCACGTGAAACATGATGCTGGATCCGACCGGGTTGCCCGGGCGAGTGGGCTCGTGCTGGACGATGGCCAGCTGCGAGCGCTGGACCGGTATGCCGAGCTGTTGACCACGAAAGGCAGATCGCTGGGGCTGCTGTCGGCCGCCGACGTTCCGAAGGTGTGGGAGCGCCATATCTTCGACGGTCTCCGAGGTGCGGCCTTCATCCCCGATCACGCCCGGATGACGGTTGACCTGGGATCGGGCGGTGGCGTACCCGGCGTTCTGGTTTCGATCGCTCGACCGGACGTCACCGTGGTGCTGGCGGAGGAGAGGCGCGGACGTGCAGCCTTCCTCGAGCTGGTCGTGGAGGTGCTCGGCCTGACCAACGCGGGGGTGTCTTTCGGCCCGGTCCAGCGGCTCGACGGACCGTTCGATGTCGCGTTCGCTCGGGCGTTCGCCGACCCCCTCACATCCTGGGAAATGGCTGCGCGCCTCCTAGGCCCGTCAGGGACCCTCCTGTATTGGGCCGGGGTATCGCTGGATGTCAGCCAGATAGCCGGCATCGACCACCAGATACACCCCGCGAGCCCAGCGCTTGCCGATGCGGGGCCAATCGTTATCATGAGCCGGCAGTGACGAAGCCTTCTCCTGGCGCGTTGTCTACCTCCGCCGACCGTCGCGGTTCCGTCGCCACACCGAAGCCGCGCCGATCTCGGAGGAGGACCAAGATCGTCGTCCCCGACGCGCCGGGGAAAGCTCGGATCGTCGCCATCGCGAACCAGAAAGGCGGGGTGGGGAAGTCCACGACCGCGGTCAGCTTGAGCGCGGCCCTCGCCGAGCTGGGGTTTCGGATCTTGGTCGTCGATCTCGACCCGCAAGGCAACGCCTCGACCGGCTTGGGGATCGGGCACGACGCCCGGGAGGTCACCGTGTATGACGTGGTCGTCTCCGATGCTTCGGTGGACGACGCTATCGTGCTGTCCCCCGTAGAAGGTGTGCACGCGATCCCCTCGACGATCGACCTGGCCGGCGCCGAGATCGAGCTGGTGAGCCAGTTCTCGCGTGAAACCCGGCTGAAGAGGGCGCTTGAGCCGGTCGGTGAAGGGCGCTACGACTTCGTATTCCTTGACTGCCCGCCGTCACTCGGGCTGCTGACCGTCAACGCCCTAACGGCCGCCGAAGAGCTCATCGTTCCCATCCAGTGCGAATATTACGCGCTCGAGGGGCTCGGGCAGTTGTTGCGCAACGTCGGCCTTGTGCAGCAGAACATCAACCATGGGCTCCGGCTGTCAGGCATCGTCATGACGATGTTCGATCCGCGCACGAAGCTGTCCGAGCAGGTCGTGGAGGAAGTTCGGAAATATTTCGGGGAGCTCGTGTACGACGCCATCATCCCGAGGACCGTGCGTTTGTCTGAGGCCCCGGGGTACGGTCAGCCCATCACGGTGTACGACCCCAGATCGAAGGGGGCCGCGAGTTACCGGCAGCTCGCGAAGGAGGTGGCCGCGCGGCCTCCACCCGACACACCGATGCCGACGTTCGACGAGCTGCCCAGGGTGGTCATGCCCGTGATGGCCCCCGAGCCCGAGCCTGCCCCCGAGCCCGAGCCTGCCCCCGAGCCCGAGCCTG
>Ga0247727_10005456_pt1 | contig 25804 bp, 17 predicted proteins | sample WisWelCaveWW1625_FD_202498 | JGI IMG/M metagenome (GOLD analysis project Ga0247727, IMG submission 202498) | Biofilm microbial communities from Wishing Well Cave, Virginia, United States - WW16-25 | ecosystem: Environmental > Aquatic > Deep subsurface > Groundwater > Cave microbial mat | place...
GATAAGAGCCGGATTCACATTCACTGTGGCAAACGCAGTATCAGAACATCCGGTGGAGGTCACCACTACATAATAAGTTCCGGCAGTAGTAACAGTAATAGTTGAAGCGGTTGCACCCGTGCTCCACAAATAAGTAACTCCTGTTGTTGTGCAAGCAAGCACCTGGCTGTTTCCGCTGCATATAGTTATTGGCGGAGGGTTTGAATTGCCGTTTATGTTTGCAATAGGAGGAGAAACAACCGTTACAGAAACTGTAGCCGTATTCGTACACGAGTTTCCATCCGTTCCGGTGACAGTGTATGTTGTGACACCTGTTGTGACAGGAGTAACAACATCAGAAGAAGTTGTTCCGCCTGAACTCCATGCATAACTTGTTGCACTTCCTGAAGCAGCAAGTGTTGAGTTTCCTCCTATGCAAATGCTGTCAGGCGATGCAGAGGCTGTAACAGAAGGCAATAAATTTACGGCAATGGTTATTGTTACCGCAGGACCAATGCATCCGTTTTCAATTACTGACACAGAATAAGTTCCGGCATCGGCAGCAGAAACGTTGGTGATGGTTGGGTTTTGTGAAGATGAAGTGAAACTATTTGGGCCCATCCATGAATAAGTTGGAGTGCCGCTTGCAGTTGCAGTCAAATTCAATGTTTGACCAGTGCATACAGGAGAATTGCTTCCGGCAGTTGGAGCAGAAGGAGTTTGATTAATTGTAACTGAAACAGTATTCACTGCGCTCGTACAACCAGCCGCAGAAGTTGTGCTTACTGAATAGGTTCCCGAAGCAGTAACACTTACACTGCCGATAGTTGGATTTTGCGCGGTGGAAGTAAAACTGTTAGGCCCGTTCCAGTTAAAAGTCGCCCCTATATCAGTGCCCGCTGTGAGAGATAAAGTTTGCCCCGAACACACCGGACTGTTACTGGAAAGACCATTTATGTTTGGAATTGGATTTACTGTTATGCTGCCCACATTTGTTCCAACACATCCGTTGGTCGTGCCAGCAACAGTGTAAGTTGTGTTAGTTGATGGGGAAACCACTATCGGATTTATTGTCTGCGTTGTGCTCCAGGAATAAGTACTTGCTCCTGATGCAGTGAGCGTAACGGAACCTCCATTACAAATAGTTAGCGAAGGACTTACGGCAACAGTCAGTGAGGGAATTTGATTTACGGTAACCGTTGTTGTTGCCGCTGCCGTACAGGAATTTCCATCAGTAACAGTTATGGTATAAGTTGTTTGTATTGTTGGAGAATCAGTGATTGAAGAAATTGTTCCTCCTGTGCTCCATGCATAACTAAAAGGAGCGGAACCTGAAACAGATACACTAAGCGTTGAACTTTGTCCGCTACAAATTGTATCAGGAGACGCGCTTACGCTGACAGTTGGCGGAGAATTTACAGTAACAGTAACTGACCCGCTATCACCGCAGGAAGTAGTTCCTTGGTAAACAGTGAAAAAATATGTTGTGGTTACGGTGGGATTTACAGTAATGCTGGAAGTGCTTTGCCCGCCAGGAGCCCAACTATATGTAAATGGCGGAGTGCCTTGAATAATGTTTGGAGAGATAGTAACGCTGCTCCACGGACAAACACTGTCATTAGAAACAGTAAACGGATTTGAACTGCTTAATTGCGGGCAGGATTGAGGCTGCTGAAATCCCTGCGTGAGAATTAAACTTCCAATAGGACCAAGTGTTGTTACCATCGGCTCGCCAACGGAAGAAGAAATAGAACCAAAGCCGCCAACAAAAGTGTAATTTCCGGTTGTACCTATATATGTAGGAGTAACGGTTTGGGAAAAGGCAGAAAGCCAGAAGCCAGAAGCCAGAAGCCAGAAGCCAGAAGCCAAAATCTTTCTGTATGTATGTTTTTTACCCATTTATTCTGCTTATACAATCCAATATCATCAATTTGATGTTATTTTCCAGTTTACTCGTGTCAGCAAGCTTCTCCCTGATGTCATACTGCTCCTCCGTGATATCATACTGCTTCTCCGTGATATCATACTGCTCCTCCCTGATGTCATTCTGCTCCTCCGTGATGTCATACTGTTCCTGCATGATATCATACTGCTTCTCCGTGATGTCATACTGCTTCTCCCTGATATCATACTGCTCCTCCCTGATGTCATTCTGCTCCTGCATGATGCCATACTGCTCCTCCGTGATGTCATACTGTTCCTGCATGATGCCATACTGCTTCTCCCTGATGTCATACTGCTCCTCCCTGATGTCATTCTGCTCCTCCCTGATGTCATTCTGCTCCCCCCTGATGTCATTCCGCCCCTGCCTGGTGTCATACTGCTCTCGAATGGTGTCATATTATTATAGTGTAGTATCATGTCGCTCCCATTAAACATCATTTGGCTCCTGTGCAGCATTGCATTATCCCTGTATGTAATTTTTCTTTTCAAGAACATTCAATATTTATTTTCAACCATCATCTTTTACCATTCTATCCATTTGTTAACGCCATCAGAAATAAACCGCCCCGATGCAGATACAGATGGGGTGCCGTTAATTGAGATACTGCCGCACCCTGCCGCGCAGGTGTTCAGCATAAAAATAAAATTTCCTCCCTGAGTATTCACCGTCAGAACAGCGGGTGTTTGATTTCGTATGATGAGCACGCTGCCTGCATCAACGGAAGCAGCCAGCGGAAGAGTAACGGGGTTGTTAACAGTAACATATACAAAGTAATCCGTTGGAGTGCAGGTATAAGGCGTGGGCGGATTTACAAACTTACCCGCAATGCTGCCATTTACTTTCAGGGTGCTTATTGGAGCAGTGTTGCCGATGCCCACATTGCCGTTTGGAAGCACGGTGAGTTTTGCTCCTCCATTATTAGTATATATAAAGAAGGGGTGGTTGCTTTGCGTTCCAATTGAGCCGCCAATAACTCCTCCGCTGCCAACATACGTGCTCACAATTATATTTCCATCCGAGTGATTTAGCCCGAAAGCATTTGAACCTAATGGTGTTTTAATATCAAGAGGATAAATAGGAGTTACTGTTCCGATTCCCACATTGCCGGCATTGCTTACCTGAAAACGGGAGGTGCCGCCTGTGCGCACTTCCAATGCGTTCCGTATATTGCTTACGTCCGTTGTCCGAATTTCTAATCCCCAGCCGGTTGCGTCTAAGTTTTCAATGCTGGCAACAAAAATATTTGCCGCTGATGTTTTAGTCTCAAAAGGATTATTGGGAGTAGATGTTCCGATTCCCACATTTCCTGTTGCTCCAACATGAAAATATGTATTTGTTCCGGCAGTGATTCCTTGTCCGATTGCAAGCCCGTCAGAATTTTCAATGGCTCCATCCTGATCGTCAAAGCGCGCCATCCACATGGGAACCTCCAGTCCGTTGCCTCCAAAAATAATCGGCTTGTTCCATCCAACAGCGGCAGTATATAATTCTAAAATTCCCCGCGGAGTTATTGTTCCGCCAATTCCCACGCTGCCGTCATTTTCAATTCTCATTCTTTCAGCGGGGGATCCCAAACCATTTTGAGTGGTATAAAAAATTAAATTACTTCCGTGTGTTGCGCCAGTCCACGCCTGCGTTGCATTGCCGGTGATGATTGCGCCCGGTGAAAAGGCGGTGCCATATCCAAAGAAACCAATCTCTCCGAGTTTATCTCCGCTTGCAACAGCGGCAGGAATTCCTTCGCTGCCACGGGCATGCCCTAAAAGTAAATTACCGGAAAAGCCGGGGGCATTATCAAAGGCAAAAATATTTGCAATCGAAGAAGCGCCAGTAGTATGCACAGATAATTTATTTGGAGGAGTAGTTGTTCCGATACCGATATTTGTTCCGGTATTAAATAAACTGCTTGTTGCTACCCATTGCGTTGCGAAATACATTGTTTGCCCGGCTAAGCCGACAGGCATTCCGCCACCTGCAGTTCCTGTTGCTGCCCAGGAAAAATTTCCTACACCATCATTTTTCAAAACAGCATTGGCTGCACCTTGTGTAGCAGGAAAGGAAGTGGCAATATTATTTATCATCAAAATATTTCCGGTTGAGTTAACTTGAAATTGTGAAGATGAACCAACGGAAAGCAAAGATACAGGAGAAGAGTTTCCAATTCCAACTTTGTCATCATTCATCACATTCAGCCCGCCAATGCCTGAAGCGCCAGCGGCACCGAAAGCAATAACGCCCGAGGCATTATCAACACCAATCACATGCAATCTTCCGGTGGGACCTGTTGTGCCTATCCCTACATTTCCTCCGGGAGGAATCCGCATGCGTTCAGTATTATTTGTTTTGAAAATTATTGGAGCCGCATCTGTATTTCCTATAAAGTTAGAGGTGGTGAGTCCGCTGTTGCCCATGGTTTCCCATGCGGTTCCCGAAAAAGTTCCTGTTGGTCCGGTTGCTCCTGCAGCACCAACAGAACCGGTTGCGCCTGCAGCGCCAGCGGGACCAGTTGCTCCATTAGCACCATTTGCTCCTGCAGCACCAGTTGGACCGGTTGCACCATTTGTTCCTGCAGCGCCAGTAGGACCGGTTGCTCCGGGTGTTCCGTTAGCAGAATAAAGAGAGTAGGGCACAGACATGAATTCTGTTGTGCCCATGTCGAATGTATTCACATCTACATTTAACCAATATGAACTGCTGCCCCATGCAATGGTTGAAAAAGTTCCGCTGTTAACGCTGCCTTGCCCGATAACTGTTGAAAATAATCCAAATTGATTTGTTGTGAGAGAATGAGTTTCGTTATAAACAGAAGTGCCATTAAAAGCGCCCTGACGGATGTCAAAAATAATTGTAACACTTGTGCTCACCAGCGGATTTCCTGAAGCATCTCTTGCCACCGCCTGGTAGTTTATTCCCTGAGGTGCTGCTTGTGCAGATACCTCGACACAGTTTATACTGAGCAAAGCGAACGTACTCAATGTGACAAAATACAATGAGAAAAAAAACAGCGCGTAATTTTTTTTCATGAGGAGAAATTCAATCTTAATACAAAGATGCTTTTTGAACGCAAACAGTTGCACAAAAGTTTCAACAAACCTACACAAAATTTTTGATAAAAAGCATACTTAGATGAAAATGAAAATCAGGGCTGAACGGAAAGAGGAAATACGGAAATATAAACAAAAAAGCATCTACAAAAAATATTTTGATTGAGGAAAGTTTTACCACCAAACAATCACGCGTCCGTTTGCTCCGGCTCCACCGCCAAAACCAACATTCGCTCCGCTGCCTCCTCCGCCCGGAATAACGCCCGGGCTTCCTGCTGCGGTTGTGCTGAGAAACCGCCCGCCTGTTCCGCCAACTCCGGCATTTCCGCCATGCGGATAAGTAGTGGCAAGATTCAATCCGTTATACCCTCCGCCTCCGGCTACTGTAATTAATGCTACTCCGGCAGTGCCTCCCGCTCCTCCTGCTGATACGAGACCTGCGCCACCGCCATTTGCTGTTACAGTAGAAAAAACACTTGCAGTTCCAGCGCCTCCCGCTCCTCCTGCACCACCTGCACCTCCATTTCCAACAGTGACTGTAATTGTTGCGCTGGGAACTACAGTAAGAATATGTTTTGCATACGCGCCACCACCACCACCACCGCCATTTCCGCCTGCGCCAACTCCGCCACCACCGCCACCACCCCAAACCTCCACCATAACTTTTGTAACGCCTGCAGGCACTATAAAATTACCGCCTGCATTAAATACATTTGCGTTTGTAAATGCGGGCATTTGCCAGGAAGCAAGCCCTGCTGCATCTGAAGTCAAAACTTTTCCTGCGCCTTCTGTGCCGTCAGTTATTTTTACGTTACCCGCTACATCTAATTTTGCTGCGGGAACAATAGTTCCTATTCCAACTTTTCCTGCTGATGTTACTGCAAAAGAACTATCCAGCAAACCGTTTTTATCCGGAGTAACTTGAAAAAATTCAAGCGGGTTTGCAATTCCTATCCCAACTCGTCCGGCAGAAAGCATGGAGAAGCCCGTAAAATTACTCACACCGCTGCTCCATTTTATTTTAAACACATCAAACTCTCCGGTTTCTTTTCCTAGCAGCCAGTTATTGCCTCCGGTTGCAGTTTTAATTTTGTAACCGATGTCAAATGAACCGCCACCACCGGCATCAAGCATCACATGTGGCATCATGTTCGCACTTTGAATATGTAAATCATAAGCAGGAGTTGTTGTGCCGATGCCGACATTTCCGTTATTAAGGAAAACAAAAAGATCGCCAGTTTCATCTGTAAGACCATCTAAGTCATCATCCATTCCGTTTGCAATTTCAATGTCTTTGATATGAAATTTTCCAACAGGAGAAGTTGTGCCGATGCCAACACTTTTAGCAGCAAAGTCACCGTAAATCAAAGGCACTCCGCTGGCGTTTGCAATGTAAAGTTTGTTGGAGCCGGTTTCTGTATATCCCGCCTGCGCACCAAGGAAAACATTTCCGCTTCCGATAAGATTTAATGCGCCTGTTTGGTCCCCGATAAATGTATTATTGTTCCCTGCGTTTTGTATTCCGGAAACATTTCCAAGAAATGTGTTTCTCTGCCCTGTTGAATTAGAACCGCCAGCGATGCTCCCAAAAATGTATTGAAGGCGCCAGTAGTATTGCTTTGCCCCGATAAACCACCTACAAAAGTATTATCATTCGCATTGCTGTTTTCGCCTGAATGACTTCCTACAAATACATTTCCGGATCCTGCGATATTATTACCGCCAGATACATTTCCTAAAAAAGTATTGTCGGTTCCCGTTGTGTTTTCAGAACCGGAAAAAAATCCAAGAAATGTATTGAAAGTGCCTGTGGAATTAGCGGTGCCTGCATTATTGCCGATGAAAATGTTCCCTGTGCCTCCGGCTCCTGAGCCAACACCTATAAGTACATTGCTTAAATCATCCGAATGTATCCACATCAAATCCGCTCCATTTGCTTTTTGAAGTTTGATTAATGGATTGGTATTGCTTTGCACCGTGTTTGCGCGGATGAGTAAAGCGGTGTTGTCAGAATTATTATTGATGTGAAGTTTTGCTGATGGAAATGCTGTGCCGATACCTACGCTGTCAGAAAGCGTATTCAGAAAAACTTCTCCTGTCGGTTTTCTTTTCCAGATGAACGCGCCTGCGGGCGGAAAAATTAAACTGTCTGCCGTTTTGGAATGAAAAGCATACGGCACGGAAAGAAACTGAGTGGTGCCCATGGGATTTCCGTTTACAATAACTTCGAGGTAAAATTTATCGGTGTTCCATTGTATGGCTGAAAAATTGACGGGGTCGACCGAGCCGATGACAAGATTAAATAACCCGAAGAGGTTAGTAGTGGTATTTTGATTTTCGCTGTAAACAGTTGGTCCCGCTATAGCAGTTGAATGAATAATAAAATCAACAGAAACAGCAGTGCTTACCAATGGATTTCCGGATACATCTCTTGCCACTGCCTGATAATTTATTCCGGGAGGAGGAGCCTGTGCCGAAGCGGAATTAAAAATTGTAAATGAGAAATTATAAATGAAAACTAAAGAGAAAAGAAAAGTGTTTTTCATGCGAGAAAAAAGTTCAAGAGTACAAATGTAAAATTAAAAATTTCCTGCAACAATATTATCTCAATAATTCCACCCACCCGGTGAATCTTCCTAACCCCTTCACATCTATGACATAATAATACGTTCCTGCAGGCAGTGGCTGGTTAAACATGTTCTGCCCGCGCCACACAACTTTTCTGTTATCGTAATTTTTTCCGTGCCAAACGGAATTTCCCCATCGGTTGAATATCTCCACAAAATTTTCGGGGAATAAATTTATTCCGTCAATCCACCAAATGTCATTGTCGTCATCACCGTTGGGAGAAATCACATTGTAAATATGAATTCCGCAGGTGTCGTTAATAGCGATATAAACTGTAACGCTGTCCCTGTCTCGGCAGTTGTTTCCGTCAGACGCCAACACTTGGTAAGAAAAAGTAGAATCCGGATTTGCAGATGGATTTGCAATGGCGGAATCATTCAGATAAGTTGAAGGGCTCCATAAATAAGTTGTTCCGCCTGTTGCATTCAGTTGCGCGGTATGCCCTGAGCAAATAGTAATATCATTTCCCGCATCCACGATGGGGAGAGGATTTATTGTGAAAGTTACCACGGTGGGATAACTCACACAGGCATCTGAAGTTCCCTGTATGACGAGATAACTCGTGGTGCCAACCAATAAATTTTGTGGCGGCAAAAAGATATTCCCCGCAGCAATTTGAGTGCTTGTGCTGTCAAACCAAACCACCAACGCTGGAGGCAGAGTAGGTGGAGTTATATTTACGGGAAGAATGCTGTCTCCATCGCAATAAGAAAAAGTTCCGGTTACAGTTGGCGGCTGAAATCCTCCTTGCACAACAACCGTTACAGTGGAGGTTCCTGTGCATCCGTTGCCGCTGGAAACAAATACGGTATATGTATGTTGCCCTTGCAAATCAGGACTCAGAATAATAGTATCGTTATTCGGTATTGGGGGAAATGTTGGCGGAGCAGAAGACCACGAATAATTTGTTCCTCCAGATGCAATTAATGTATCAAAACTCAGCCCGAAACAAATCGTGTCGTATTTTTGATACACTGAAATTACGGGAGAAGAAATCACCGCAACCCCAAATGAATCCACATCAAAGCAAGAAGTATTGCCCGATGTTGCTGTAACCGTGAGAGAATAAATTGTCGTGATAGTTGGTGAAACAAAAATTACAGGTGTTGTTTGAGTGGTGCTCCATAAATAATTTCCGGTTCCGCTTCCAGTAAGCGCAGTTGTTCCACCTGAACAAATGGTGTCATTACCGCTGATGGAAACAACAGGGGTTTGCACCACAGCAACAACAACAGAATCAGTATCACTGCAATTGGTTGAAATATCTGTTGCAATTACTATGTAAGTTGTAGTTGCGGATGGAGAAACAGAAATTGTATCACCAATAATACTTCCCGGAAACCAGAGGTATGTTATTCCTGAATTCCCGCTTGCGTTTGCTCCTATCGTTGTAGTTGTTCCGCTACATATTGTATCTGCTGATGAAACCGAAACAACGAGAGGCGGCAATTGTAAAATAGTTATCGTGTGCAAATCGGAGCATCCGTTATTATCAGTAACAGTAACATCGTAAATTCCTGCGCAGAGTCCTGTAATGGCGCTGGTGGTTTCTCCTCCGGGAGACCACAAATAATTATAAGGCGGAGTTCCTCCGAATGCAGAATCAATCGCAGAGCCCGAACAAGGGCAGATCGCATCGGTTGGTGTGATTACCATATTAACAGGTGTCGGCTCGCTGATTGTATCTGTTCCGCCAGCGCTGCATCCGTTGGCATCTACAATAAAAACAGTGTAAACAGTATCGCATAATCCTGTAGCGGTTGGCGTAGTTTGAACAGGGGAAGTATTCCATTGGTAAGTAAATGGAAAAGTTCCCGCTATGGGACTTGCCGTGCTTTGCCCATTACAGGTATCAAAACACGTTGCATCAGTAGTTATAAATATTGGCCAGGGGCGCGGGTTTACATTTTGAGTGTAAGAAGCGGAAGCCGTGCAGCCGGCAGCATTTGTAATCGTAACAGAATAAGTTGTTGTGACAGTTGGCACAACAGCAACAGTAAATGTGGTTGCGGTTGTGCTCCACAAATAAGTGCCTAGGCTTCCAATCGCGTTGAGAACCACAGTTGTTCCTTCGCACACTGTTCCGGAAGAAGTGGTGGAAATGGCAACCGTGGGAGTTGGAGCAACTGTGACTATCACACTGTCTTTTTTCAAGCAACCGAATGCAGTCGTTCCAATCACGGAGTATTGAATGGTGTCTGTAGGAGTTGCTGTTGGATTTGCAATGGTCGTATTATTTAGTCCCGAAGGAGGAGTCCAGGAATAATTTACGCCCGATATTGTTGCAGAGCCAATGGTTGTAGAGAACCCCGGGCAAATCGTGACATCAGGTCCTGCACTAACTGCCGGAGGTAAATGCACCATCACCGCTGTGGTATTTGTTGCCGTGCATCCATTTCCATCTGTAACCGTAACAGTGTAAGCAGTGCTTACTGTTGGGTTTGCTGTTGGGTTTGCGCAAGCGGTGCAACTCAATCCGGTCACAGGATTCCATGCATAGGAATAAGACGCGTTTGATGTATCTCCTCCGCTTGCTGATGCACTGATGGTATCATCAAATCCCAAACAAATATCTACCGTATCAGAAGCCACGCTGACCAAAAGTTGTGTGGGCTCATTAATATAAACGCTGTCAACTGCCGTACATATCCCAGTAGCATCAGTAACGGTTACAGTATATCCGCCTGAGCAAAGCCCGCTGATAAAATCTATGGTTGCTCCGTTTGACCATAAGTAAGTATAAGGCAACGCTCCTCCTGCCGCAGTAACCATTGCATCTCCATCGCAATCGCCAAAGCAACCCACATCATTTTGAAAAATTCCTATAGGAAAAGTGCAGGAAATACAAAGGTCAGTTACACTTGTTGTCTGAGAGGTGAAAGCAACTATAGGATTCCCTAATGTAAGAGTGCCTGTAGTATTTGTCCCTGTACGAACGAATGTCGAACTCAATACAGCAAACGAACCTATATTCTCATTGCATCCTGAATTTCCTAAGCTGTCTGTTTTTATTACGTATACGTCCCGCATGCCAGAAGTAAAACTGCTGCTTTCTCCGAAAAGAACAAAGCCACCGTCTGCCGTTTCATAAACTGAATTTGCTTTTTCAATACCTGTGCCCCCATACGCTTTTGTCCACAATACATTTCCGCCAATATCAATGCAGGAAAGAAAAGCATCTTCATTTCCTGCGCCAAAACTTTTTGTAAACCCTCCAACAATATATTTTCCTGTGCTGGTGACAGCGAGCGAGTGCCCAAAATCATCAAGCGCTCCTCCGTAAACGCTGCTCCATTGCACATTGGCTAAATTATCTGTTTTAATCAGAAAAAAATCTGACCCACCATTGTTTGGAGTTGTATTTGTCGAGCCGCAAATAATAAATCCCCCATCGGGAGTTTGATGAATACTACTGCGGGTGTCATTCCCATTATTAGGTGAATTATAACTATAGGATATGCTACTGGTAATATTACCCGCTGAAGTAGTTGCCATCACATAACTATCAATTGACCCGGAGATGGATTTATATTCTCCGCCCACTATATAATTTCCTGCGGCAGTTTGTTCTATTGAATAACCCTCTATATAGGTTGTTGAAGCGCGGCTTATAGAGTTTGCAAATGTTAAAGCACCCGATGTGGTAAGTTTTACTAAGCTGGCTCCCGTTCCATTGGCACCTGTAATAATATAACCCCCGGGAATTTCTTTAACATCATTTGCTCTCTGAATGCTGCCTCCTGTATTATTTTTCGCCCAGATTACGTTGCCTGATGAAGTAGTTTTGATTATAAAAGCGTCCTGATTTGACGGAGACAAATAAGTATATCCCACAATAATGTATCCGCCATCAGTTGTTTGTTTTACAGAGCAAGCCATTTCATCAGAAGTGGAAGAGCCGTAGTTTTTTGACCATTGCTCACTACCATAAGGATCTGTCTTAATAAGGCAAACATCATACTTGGCCGCAAAACTATTTGTAGAAGAAGCAATGATATACCCTCCATCAGAAGTTGGAAATCCAACAGCAACGCGGGAAGTATCTGTATCATCATTGGTGCCTCCATACGATTTTTGAAAAGTGATGGCAGGAATATTTTCAGGTGTGTATTCCCATAGGTCGCCAAATAAATTACTTCCAGTGGAAGTTCCTGTTCCAACATATCCCTTTCCGTTTAATGAAAGACCAACCCCCCTATAGCGATTTCCCGGAGCAAAGTTTGCGCGCGCTGTCCATTGATTGGAAATGGGATTATACTCCCACGTTTCATCGTATGCGGAAGAGCCGTTAAATCCGCCTACTACATATCCTTTTCCCTTTATTGAAAATGCAGAGGCATAAGCGCGCGCATTTGGAATGCCCGCCTTCTGAACCCAAACATTTGTCTGCGGATTGTATTGCCAGAAATCTTTTTGATATGCTCCCGAACCGTCTATTCCTGTGCCTACATATCCGTATCCTCCTACGGAAAAACCTATTGCCTCATATCTTGCCACGCCAGGAAAATTTGCTTTTGCTGTCCAGGTATCTGTGGATGGATTGTATTCCCACAAATCATTTTTATATGCAGGACTTCCCGGGGGATCATATCCGGTAGTTACATACGCCTTGCTTCCGATCACAAAAGAAACGGGTGCATATCTTGGAATGTTTGTGTTGTTAACATTTACCCAGGTATTATTTCCCGGATCATATTTCCATAGCCCCTGAAATGTATTGGAACCATCCGTTCCCAGTCCTAAATAACCAAATCCTCCTACAGAAAATGCAACACATTCTCTCCGTGCCGTGCCGGCAGGAAAGGCAGAAGTAAAATCACTCATCTGCGCCCATGTATCTGTTGCGGGATCGTATCTCCACCATCCAGCCCAATTTTGTGTGCCATCCCATCCGGTTCCGACATAAACAAAATTGCCGATGGATATTCCTACCGCGCGGCTCCTGTCAGCTGCGCCTGCGGATGACATATCATTTTTTTGAATCCATGAATCAGGACCCTGAGCAAGAGATTGCTTCGCTTCGCTCGCAATGACGAAAATAAATAAATAAACAAAAAACTTTTTTGCGGAAGAAGTAGAATTAAATGGAGAAAGAAAATTCATGAGCATCTGTCGTTACACTTAGACGATGAAAGAGACAAAAAAGTTGCGTTAAAGGTATAAATTAGCAATCAGGGAGAGAAAAAAACTGAAGAAATCACTTGCGCTTAATTTTAAACTCCATTCTGCGGTTTTCTGCATGCTCGTCTTCAGGGCAGTTTACTCCATCTTTGCAATGATTCAGCAGGTAATTTTCGCCATATCCTTTTGCGGTGATTTGTTCTGCCTTCGCGTCTTTTGACAGCATGTATTCCTTTGCGGCAGATGATCTTTTTTCTGAAAGGTCAAGATTGTATTTTGCTTCTCCGCGCGAATCGGTGTGAGCAGAAATTTCAATGAATACTTCCGTGCTGTTTTTCAGCAGAGCAACCGCTTTATTGAGAACGGCTTTTGCTTCGGGAAGAATATTCCATTTGCTGTAATCAAAATAAACATATTCAATCACAAAAAACTCTTCTTTTATATTTTTGCTTGTGCGCGTTATTTTCATCATGGGCGCAAGCCAGGGGTCTTCCGCATAATAAGTGCCAAGCGTATTTTGATCGGGGGGGAGGTTAACAAGTTTAAACTCCGGACGTGTTGCGGGCGTTTTGCTCACCACATTATTGTTTTCATCGAGCAAAAGAATTTTTGAACCCTTGGGCAGAGATGCAGTTTTTTTTTCGTCAACAGAAAGATATAGCGTGGAATCAACCGGTAAATAAGTAAATTTAAAATGCCCGCCTTCATCCGTGCTGCTTGTCTGCACCACCTGCTTCTCTTCATTGATGAGCGATACATCTGTGTTTGCCAGCGGAGTTTTTTTCTTATCGTCAATCGCCAGTTTTCCTTGGAGGTTCATCCGCAGGTTTTTGTTTTCAATTTTTATAAGTTGAATTTTATCTTTGTTTGAAGATGACAAATGCAGTTTGAATGAATTGTTTTTATCGAGCACTCCTACGACTTCATTTTTCCTGTTGACAAGATAAAATTTCTGGTTCTGCCATGAGGGATTACTTATCGTAAGCGCTATAACGAACTCTTCGTTTTCCGGCAATTGGGTGAAAAGAAAAGAGCCAAACAAATTCGTAGAAGCGCTTTTGATTTCTTGGTTTTTTGAATTAAAAATTTTTACTTCCGCAGCGACAAGCGGAACCCTTTCCTCTCCGAGCAGCAGATTGCCGCCTATGACAAAATCAATTCCTGCGCTTTGCCCTTCTGCTGACGGATTATATTTCCACATTTCCGAACCTTTCACGCCCGATTTTGTTTTTCCGGTGCACACATATGCGCTGTTGCCCAGTACAAATGAAAAGCCGTAAGCGCAGGTGCCGAACGGAACGTCATTTTTTTTCTCCCACTTATCTTTTGTGGGATCGTATTCCCAGAAATCTTCAAAGCGTTTCATGGCTCCGTTTGTCCCGCCCAAAGCGTATCCCTTGTTTCCAAACGCAAAAACAATTGCGCCTACGCGCGGAGCGTCTGGAAATTCAGAAAACTGTTTCCACTCATTTTTCGAAGGAGAATACTTCCAGGAAATTTTCTTTGTGGGAAATAATTCCTTTGACTGTCCGAACATAATGTGTGCTTCTTCTCCTATGACAAATACAGAAGCATCTGCTCTTCCCGGTTCCGGGAAGTCGGCTTTTTTATTCCACTTATTTGTGGCAGGATCGTATTCCCACAAATCATTGTAATTTGTATTCTGGTTCGATCCAAGGGAAATATATCCTTTCTCATTGATGGAAAAACCCACTGCGCCATGCCGTATGCCGCCCGGAAGATTTGTTTTTTGAGACCAGACTTTTTCCGCAGGATTGTATTCCCACAAATCATTTGTTCCATCTTTTAAATTTTCCACACCTGCTAATCCTGTGCCGGCATACGCTTTATTGCCAATGGTGAATGCAACAGCAGAAATCCGCGGAGTGCCCGGAAACTTCTGCATCTCCAGCCATTTATCCTCATGTGGAAGATATTCCCAGAACTCTTTATTGAAACCAAGGTTGTTTTTTCCAAAGACAACATATCCGGTTTCATCAAGTGCAAATGCGGAGCATTGTGAAATGGTGCCATAGGGGAAAGAAGATTGTTTGCTCCAGCCGCTGTTGGTTTGTGAGAAAAGAAAAGTATTCAAGGAAAAAGTCAAGAAGAAACACATCAACTTTTTCATGTCAGACACTATTAATTACTTGCGGATAGTAAATTCCATCCTGCGATTTTGAGCGTGCTCCTCTTCAGTGCAAGGAATATCATCTGTACACCTATTCAATAATTTGGACTCTCCTAATCCTTTTGCGGTAATCCGTTTGTCATCCACCCCCTGCGAGAGAATATATTTTTTCGCTTCCTGCGCTCTTTTTTCGGAAAGCGCGAGGTTTGATTTTTCGTCACCCCGCGCATCTGTATGCGCGGTTATTTCAAGAGAAATAGTTGTGTTGTTATTCATGGAGATAACTACTTTGTTCAGCACCGCCTTGGCATCAGGAACGAGATCCCATTTCCCATAATCGAAATATACATTTTCAGTCACCATTAATCCTCCTGTAATCGTCCCGAAAGTTGCTTGCAGCCAGGGATCTTCCATAAATATTTTTGAAAGTTTGTTTTGCTGCGGAGGCAAACTGACTAAAAGAAATTCAGCGTTCGCAGCGGTTGATTTATTCACGATGTTTTCTTTTTCATCCATCAGCAGTATGGTTGTTCCTTTGGGTAGAGAGGAAGTTGCTTTTTCATCAATGGTGAGATAGAGATTGGTGTCTACCGGCAGATAGGTAAAAACAAAAACCCCGTTTTGATCAGTGGTGGTAACCTGAATCATTTCCTGTTGATCGTTAATGAGGGAAATCTCGGCATTCGCGAATGGTGTTTTTTTATCTCCGCTCAATGCAAATTTTCCGCGCAAATCCATCCGCATGTTTTTGTTTTCGATTCTTAATAACTTCAGTTTGTTTCTTTCCTCCAGCGTGATATGAAAGGTAAAATTATTGTCAGCATCCAGTATGGCAACGGTTTCATTTTCCCGGTTCACGAGATATATTTTTTGCTTGCGCCAATGCGGATCCCGAACATCTGCCGCTATGGTATATTCCGCGCTGAGCGACAGTTCCATGAAAAGAAAAGAACCGAACAGTCCGGTGGAAATAGTTTTAATTACTTCGTTTTTGTTGTTCAGTATTTTTACGTCAATAGCCGCAAGCGGAATTCGGTTTTCTCCCAGAAGCAAAGTTCCGCCCAGCGCAAATTTATCCTTGCGGTTTTTTTCGTAGTTGAAGTCATATTTCCAGACCTCAAAGCCGGGCGACTTTTTTTCTCCGTAACCTGTGCAGATATACGCATAGCCGCCAATAACGAAGGCAAAAATATAATCACGCGCTCCGAAAGGAACATCTTGTTTTTGCAGCCATTTGTCAGTGGTTGCATCGTATTCCCAAAAATCCTTGTAGCGCTTCATCGTTCCGTTAAAACCGCAAGCGATGTAGCCCTGATTATTGTAGGCAAAAGCCAGCGCGCCTGTGCGTGCAGTGCCGGGAAAATCAGAAACTTTTTTCCATTCATTTTTTGCCGCATTATATTTCCAGCAATCTTTCAGAGAAGGAGCCAATTCTTTTTTCTGTCCCAATAAAATATACGCTTCTCCCGCTGAAACAAAAACAGAAGCGTCCACTCTGCCGCTTCCGGGGAAATCAGTTTTTTTACTCCATTTATTGGAAGCAGGATTATATTCCCACAGGTCGGTGTAATAACTTTTTTTGTCCGTGCCGAGGGAAATATATCCTTTGTCATTAATGGAAAACCCCACACCGCCATACCTGCTTGCTCCGGGTAAATTTGCTTTTTGTGTCCATGTTTTTTTTTGCGTATCGTATTCCCAAAAATCATTTATGCTTTGCTGAATGCCTTGTGAACTAAGCAAGCCGGTTCCCACATACCCTTTATTTCCAATGGAAAAAGCAACAGACGATATCCTTGCTTCGGCAGGAAACTTTTCCACTTGTTCCCACATATCTTTTTGCGGGTCATATTGCCAAAAATCTTTTCTGAAATCGGAATTATCGGTTCCTAATCCTGCATACCCTTTATCATTACTGCTAAATGCTGCAGCCTTTTCCATTATTCCGGCAGGGAAATTATTTTTTTTGATCCACAGTTTTTCTTGTGGTGCTTGCTGCGAATGAAGAATGGTAATAAAAAGCGAAATGGATAAAACGCAAAACAATTTTATAACGGAATAGTACTTCATATGGATAAAATCTATTATTAGTTTGCTCTCATTCCCATTACGAGTATATCATCTACCTGATCTTCTACTCCACGCCAGTGCTCAATGGTCTGGTCAAGAATTCTTTTCTGCTCGGGCATGGGTTTGCGGTGAATGTCGAACAAAAGATTTCGGAACTGGTTTTGCATGAATTTTTTTCCTTTCGGTCCGCCAAACTGGTCGGCATATCCATCGGAGAAAATGTAAACTACATCTCCTTTTTTTATTTTTATTTTATGGTTGGTGAATTTCTGAGTTTCCTTTTCGAGATAGATTCCCACAGAAAACTTATTTCCTTTTATCTCAAAAATTTCTCCATCACGAACTAAATAAAGCGGATTGAAAGCCCCGGCAAATTCCAACTCGTTGCTTTCTTTATCAAACGAGCAGATAGTAATGTCCATTCCGTCTTTAGAGGTGGATTCTTCAAAATTGCGTTGGTGTAGTGTTTCGCGTACGCCTTTGTTAAGTTCATCTAAAATTTTTGACGGCTGCGTGAATTGATGTTTGCTCATGATTTGCTTAAGCAAGTTGTGCCCTACAATGCTCATGAACGCGCCCGGAACACCATGCCCCGTGCAATCCACAGCGGCAAATATTACTTTGCCGTTCAAGTGATCGAACCAATAAAAATCTCCCGACACAATATCTTTAGGTTTGTAAAGGACGAATGAGTCGGGCAAAAGTTTTTTCACAAAACTATCGGGCGGAAGAATCGCTTCCTGAATTCTTTTCGCGTAGCGGATGGAATCGGTAACTTGCTTATAAAACACTTCAATCTTTTGCGACTGTAATTCTATTTCTGCTTTCTGGCGCACCACTTCCGCTGTTCGCTGTGTTACTTTATCTTCGAGCATGCGCTCGTTCACGCGCAGATCTTCCCGCATCTTCAGCAGCCCAAGTCCGAGTGAATCTTCTTCGGAGAGGGGCTTGAAATAAGAATCAAAGTTTCCGCTTCCTACCTCGCGGGCGAATTCTGTGGTGAGTTTCATGGTGCCGACAAGTCGGTTGAGCGCGAGCGACATTTCTCCAATCTCATCATTCCTTTCTTTGATTCTTTTATCGGGCAACGCTCCGCGTGCCATTCGCAAAAGCAATTCCTTTACTTCACTGACAGGGCGGACAATGGTTCTTGCGGTGAACAACGCAATAAGAATTCCTCCCAAGAGCAGAGTGAAGCCAAGTCCGATAACAACATTTCGCAGGGTTGAAAAGGATTCAAGCATTTCTTTATTTTTCTGTGTTGCTTGTTCGTGTTGCTGCGTAACGAGAGAGGAAAGAGTATTGAGAATTTTCCTTGTCTTGTCGTTCACTTCTCCATCGGCATCTTCTACCATAGGGCGTACTTCGAACATCACGCTTGCATCTTCATACGTGTCAAACGAATTTAATTGTGTCATGATATATTCCTGCAGCGCGACCAATTCATCGAAGAGGTTAAAGATGGTAGAAATGGATTCTTTATCATCCTTGTTCCATTCTTTTGCGAGTTCGTTCACTCTGTTTTTCAGTTCCAGATATTCATCTTTGATAAGTTTTCTGAGTTTTTCTTTATCTTCATGATCTACTTGCTGAATATTTATCCAATTTGAAATAAGCATTTTGGAACGAATAACCAAGCCATTCAACTCCTGAAGTGCGCTTACCGATGGCGTGTAGAGGTTAGTAATTTTGTCGTTTATCTGGCGGCTTTCGGTGAGGGTAATGAGCGTTAATCCGAACGCAACGAACGTGAGAAAAATAAGCGAGCCGAAGCCCACCACAATTTTGCGCCCGATGGTAAAACGAAATGCCATATTTACTAATAACGAATGGCTGCGAATTTACGAATAATGCAAAACATAAGAATAAGAAAAAAAAGAGAGGAATAGAAAATGAAAAATTTGTATGCGCAGAATTATTTTTCCTTGTCGAGCAGTTCCACCTTTGCTTTGAATTCGTCTGACTTATCGAATTCATACAAACTGAAATATATTCCTTGCAGAGAGACGAGTACATTTCTTTGTTTCTTATTCAGCGAATAAGCCTTCAGCGCGTAAGGCAGCGCTTTCTTGAAAAGACTTTTTGCTTCTTCTTGGATATTTTCAATTACAACAATGTCTTCTGTTACATTCATGTTATTTATGATGTCAACCCCGTAATTGTAGTACAACATAGCCAAGTTGTAATTTCCTGCCCAGTTGTTTGTATCGAGCACAATTACCTGCTTGTATAAATCTTCTGTCATTCCGAAGAACTGGGAATTTGCCTTAATGTCAGTTCGGAATATTTTTTCATACACAGTGGCCAGCGCGTTTTTGAATTCAACTTCCCGGAGTTTCACATTGTAATTTGGTTCTACAATCAGCATGCACTCTTTGAATTTTTCATAATCTTCGATAGCGGTTGGATAATTTGTCATGTCAAGTGAAGCGCCCGCATCGTTGTAGAAAGTGGAGCCGAGATATTTTAAAGTTTGCTTTATGCTTGCTGCATATTCGTTTGTCGTGTCGAGTCCGAGCGCTTTCTTCAAGTAAGTTACGGCATCGAGTCGTGTTTTTGATTTTTTGTTTTGCGACTCGAAAGTTTTGTACCAATCTTTGTAAACAAATCCCCTCACATACCATGCGTACGCGCTCTTCGCTGACTGCGGATTTGTAATGGCTCTGTCAATAACTTCAAGCGCCTGCTTCACGCGCATATCTGCGGGCATATTTTCATCCTGTAAGAGAAGCACGGCTTTCGCCACACTGTCGTTTTGCGCAAAGACATTTTTACCTGCCAGCAGCAGCACAAACAAAATCAATATGTAAATTTTGTTTCTCATTTATTCTACTGCAATAGCAAGAGATGTTAAGGTGGAACTTACTTTCAAACTGTATTTTTCTATGTTTGATTTATTCAATTCAAATTTTTGCTTGTTGTTTTCCACCACAAAGTTTATGGCAGAACCCTGCTTGGCAAGCCCTGGTTTTTCTGTTACTATTAATGTGCTCTTGCCTTTCATTTTCTTTAAAACGTCAGGAAGCATGCTGGAATTTTCTACAGGAACAAATAAAATGTGGCAGATGCCCGTAACAGATTCTGCCGAGGTAAAACTTTTTATTTCAAATTTCTGACTGCCAACTGTTTTTGTGCTGAGCAGTGCGGTGAGGTCATTGTAAAAAGTAGAAGTTCCGAGCACGCCAATCACAAAATTTCCTTCTTTGTATTTATCGGGCCAGTTAATATACTTGGTGAAATTGTAGATGTAGGATGCTTTCAGTTTTGCATTGGAGGCATTCGGGTCCTGGAGAATTGGCATACGAACCCAATCCGCAGAGATGCAGAATAAGGCAATCAGTATGGTAACAACTCTCTTCATCAAAAATCTTTGCAGATAAATAAACCACTTTTATGCCATGTGTATAAAGCCTTGAGTATAAAAGATTTCAATTTGGTATCGTTAATAAGTTGAATGAAAAAACCACATCAGGGCCAAACATATTTTCCTGATTTATCAATGTATCCGTTCGAGTAGCCCGCTTTTATATCCGAAGAAGAAACTTTTGCCAAGCCATTTTTAAATGTGGTGAGGTACTTGAAATTTTTATTGATGACCACGTTTCCTTTTTTATCTATGAATTGAAAGGTGGGACTTTTTGCATCCAAACTGGTTGAAACGCAGGCGTAACCCTCTTTGAAATAATCTCCGCCTGTAAAGGTGGGAGCAATCATAATTTCTCCGGATTTGTTCATATATCCGTATTTACCCTTTTTGAAATCTCCCACACGGATAAGAGACATTCCTTCTGAGAATGGCCATGCGCGGTCGTATTTTATTGCGATTGCTACTTTTCCTGTTTTGTCAATAAAGCCCCATTTGCCGGTTGCTTCATCTCCTTTGCGCACATTGGCAACTCCTTCCATAAAATCAAAGCCATCGTCATACTGAAAATCAATCACCACTTTTCCTGTTTTGTCAATGTATCCCCATTTGTTTCCTTTCTTCACTCGTGCAAGCGCTTCGGAAAAATCATATGCGCCATCGTAATCTGGCTTGATGATCGCATTCCCTGTTTTGTCTATGAAACCCATTTTGCTTCCAACCTGTATTCTTGCCACACCGTCCGAAAATTTATAAGCATAATCACAAGTGGGCTCGACAACCACTTTTCCTGTTTTATCAAAGTAGGACCACTTGCCGCCCTTTTTCCCACTTGCTAATCCTTCTGAGAAAGGAGTTGTTTTGTCGTATTGAGCCGATATAATAATTTTTCCTGTTTGGTCTATGAAACCGCGTTTTCCGCCAACGCTCACAGATGCCATCCCTTCCGAAAATGTCTCGGCAAAATCAAACTGAGGATTGATGACCACTTTCCCGGATTTGTTTATGTAACCGAATTTCCCTTTCTCTTCGATGGGGAAAAGAGATTCCTGCGCGAAAACAAAAAGCGAAAGAAAAAGAAAAACAGAAGTAAAAATCGAATTTAAGTTCTTTGTTCTCATGGATTTATTTTTTAAGGTTGCAAATATCCGATAAAGTTGGCAATCTTAAAAATAAATTTTGTGTTAAGGAATAAGAAATAATCAAGATTTTGAACTGCCAATGGTTCAAAACACAAGAAAAGTTGTAATTTGGACAACTAAAAAATATTCTATGGCAGTACAATTTCCCATCAATTTTAAAAAATGGATTGATGAAAACCGTCACTTACTCAAACCTCCTGTAAGCAACAAGGTTGTTTATAAAGACACGGAGTTCATCATCATGGTAGTTGGCGGACCGAATTCCAGAAAAGATTACCACTTCAACGAAGGCGAGGAATTTTATTACCAGTTGGAAGGCGGCATAGAGGTGGGAATTCAGGAAAATGGCAAAGCGGTGAAGGTGCCGATTAACGAAGGGGAAATTTTCCTTCTTCCTCCGCGCATTCCGCACTCTCCGCGCAGAGGACCGAATACAGTAGGTCTTGTGATTGAACGCCAAAGGCACAATGGAGAAAAAGACGGACTGATGTGGTTTTGTGAAAAGTGCAACAACAAATTGTATGATGAATATTTTCCGCTCACAAATATTATGACGCAGTTCCAGGAAGTGTTCGAGCGGTTTTACGGAAGCAAAGAATTCCGCACCTGCAAAAAATGCGGTCACGTGATGGAGCCGCCAGCGAAACCTGTTGAACAGAAATCTCAAACCACCTGTTAATGCAGGTTAATAGTTAATAGTAGTAGCCGATTAATGAATAACTATTAACTTTTTCAGCAATGTTTGATATTTTTCTTCCCAAAAACGAAAAGAAGTTTAAGTCCTCTTTGAAAAATATTCTTGGCATCTCTCCCAAAAATCTTTCTCTTTACAACCAGGCATTCCGCCATAATTCTGTGGCGAAAGAAATTAAAGAAGGAGTGAAAGACAGCAATGAGCGGTTAGAATATTTGGGAGATGCCGTTCTGAATACTATAATCGCGATTTATCTTTTTAAAAAATTCCCCTATAAGGATGAAGGATTCCTTACCAAGATGCGCTCCAAGATTGTTAGCCGTGCGCATCTCAATCAACTGGCGGTAAAACTTGGTTTGAATAAATTTCTCTCGCAAAATACCGACCCGAGTTTTAAATTTTCATCCATGAACGGGGATGCGTTTGAAGCGCTCATCGGTGCTATTTATCTTGATAAAGGATTTACTTCCACGCAGAATTTTATTCTGAACCGCATATTGAAATTTCATGTGGATGTAGAAAAAATTCTTGAAACCGAAACCGATTTCAAAAGTAAACTCATCGAGTGGTCGCAGCGCGAGAAAAAAGATATTCAATTTCGTGTTGTGGAGGAAAATGGAAACGGTTACGACAAACAATTTATGATTGCAACTGTAGTGAGCGGGGAAATCATCGCGCAGGGACAGCACTTCTCCAAGAAAAAAGCCGAGCAGTTATCAGCAGAGGCAACCTGCATCAAACTTGGAATTGTTTAACTTCGCACTCTTTTTTCAGGATGAAATATGTATTGATGATACCTCGCGCTTTGTGGAAGTTGTGGTTTGTGCTCAACTTTTTAATTACTCTTTTGCTTTTGTATCCCGTGTTTTTGGTTTTGCTTTCAAACGAAAACTGGTTCGGCTCCGCGTTTCGTTTGATGCGCATCTGGGCAAAATGGCTTTGCTATGGAGCGGGAATTTTTCCTTCGGTGAAATATGAAATCAACTTAAATGAAATTCCGCGTCCCTGCGTTTTTGTTTCCAACCACTCCTCGTATATTGACATCATTCTCAGTTATGTTGCCATGCCCCAGTATTTTGTTTTTGTCGGAAAACAGGAATTGAACAAAGCGCCTTTGTTCCGAATTTTTTTCAGGCGGATGAACATACTGGTGAAACGTACCAGCAATGTGCATTCTCACCGCGCGTATATTCAGGCAGGCGAAAGAATTGACAAAGGACAAAGCATTTTTATTTTTCCTGAAGCAACCATTTCATCGAACGGAACATTAATTCCTTTTAAGAACGGAGCGTTCAAACTTGCTATTGACAAACAAATCCCTATCGTGCCATTAGTTTTTCCTGATAACTGGAAACTTTTGCAGAGCGGTGGATTTCTCACAGCGCACGGAAAACCAGGAATAGCGAGAGCAATCGTCCGAAAAGCAGTGGATACGAAAGGAATGACAAACGCTGATTTAATACCTTTGCGGGAGAAAATAAAAAGTATTATTCAGGAAACTCTTGACCAAATAAAGTAATGGCAACGATTGACCAAAGCACTGTTGACAAACTCGCGACTCTTTCCCGCCTTGAATTTGAAGGTAAAGAGAAAGAAGAAATCGTCAGCGACCTTAACAAGATGCTCGACTTCGTGAGCAAATTAAATGAACTCGATACTTCCAATGTGGAACCGCTTATATATATGAATGATGAGAAAAATGTTTTGAGAGTCGATGAAGCGAGACAGGAAATCACGCAAAAGGAAGCACTGAGCAATGCACCCAAAAAAGATTCAGATTATTTTAAAGTGCCGAAAGTGGTGGAGAAGAAATAAAAAAGCTTACTGTTTACAGTTCAGCCCCAACCGCAGACTGTAAATAGGGAACAGGAAACCGTTTCAGGTTTCAATAAATTCAATCGAAAGTTTCTTCAGCAGTTTTGAAAATTCCTCGCCCGATTCTTTCATGTCTTCATCACGCTTGTCATAATACCATTTTGCCTGTATGGGATAGCCATCCTGCGCCATTTTATCCAATTGCATTAAAACATCCATGATAAATTTCGCGGAAGTCGAATTAAAATAATCAAACTTAAATTCAAACACGCGTGCTGCCCCCTGTCCGAACTTATCTTTTTCCCAGTACAATACGCTTTGATACTGTGCCAGCCACTCAAGAAGGGGCACATAAAACTTGCTGGTATTTTCCGGGCGCGACTCACCCGAAATCTCAAAAAGATTTTTCGTAGGGTCAAAGACTACCTTCGGTGAAAAATCGCTTGGGTCAATTAAAAGTGCATTCATACTCCGCGTATATCTTTAAGGTTGTAATGAAATTTTTGCCTGTATAACATAAAATGAAACAGTGGGCGTAACAGGCCTGAATTCATACTCCAGTTTGTTTCCTGATTTAATGGCGATATCAATTATTCCAAGTCCCGCATTATCCCTGTCAAGTGGCGATTCTTTCGACAGCGTCTGGCGGTAATATTCCTGCAGTCCTTTTTTATCCAACGCATTTACCAATTCAATTTTTTTAATCAATAAATCTATCTGGTCGGTGGGAATGTGATTTCCTGTAATGATGTAGTAAAAACCATTATGCCTGCTTAGCATGAAAATAGGAGGAGAATACCTGCCAAGTATTTTTTCAATGTCATTGGCAATCCAGTGCTTTGCAATATTATCGAGGCACTCCACAATAATACCATACAAACGTTTTTGCGTAACAATATCCACATTGGCAGTAGTCATATCGTCTTTCAGATTCTTTAAAAGAGAAGTAGTCACCTGGTGGGTAAGTTCGCCCATGAACGACATGATAACATTCCGTTCATTCATGAACTCATGAATCTCTAACGCTTCGGTCATTTCTTTTGACATAAGGAGTTTTCGCGGGGCTGTTCCGGTTTGAATGGGAACAGTGATAAAATTGCTGACGACAAATTTAGGAAAATATTTTTTCTCTGTCGAAAAATAATTTTTAATGAAAAGAGGTGATATTTTCTCATACCTTTGCTGGCAGAAGTTCTCCTCTGTGAAGTATAAGCGAATCCTCCTCAAACTTAGCGGTGAAGCCCTCATGGGCGATAAAGAGTTTGGAATTGACCATGCCCGCCTGCACCAGTATGCCGAAGAAATAAAACAAGTAGCAGAAAAAGATGTGCAGGTTGCCATTGTAATTGGAGGAGGAAATATTTTCCGAGGGATACAAGCAAGCAATCAAAGCGATTCCGATCGTGTGCAGGGCGATTATATGGGAATGCTTGCTACAGTAATCAACAGCATGGCGCTTCAAATGAATTTGGAAAAAGTAGGAGTGCAGACACGGCTTCTTTCCGCTATCAAGATGGAGCAGATATGCGAATCCTTCATACGCAGAAGGGCTGTGCGTCATTTGGAAAAAGGGCGAGTGGTCATTTTCGGAGCGGGAACGGGAAACCCTTATTTTACAACTGACACAGCCGCTTCACTTCGGGCAATTGAAATTGAAGCCGAGGTCATATTAAAAGGAACCCGCGTGGATGGCATTTATTCTGCCGACCCCGAAAAAGACAAAAATGCAATTCGCTTTGATAAAATTTCTTTTGAAGAAGTTTACAAACGCAAACTGCAAGTGATGGATATGACCGCATTTACGCTTTGCAAGGAGAATAAAATCCCCATCATTGTGTTTGACATGAATAAACCAGGTAATTTGAGAAAAG
>Ga0247727_10005457_pt1 | contig 25800 bp, 25 predicted proteins | sample WisWelCaveWW1625_FD_202498 | JGI IMG/M metagenome (GOLD analysis project Ga0247727, IMG submission 202498) | Biofilm microbial communities from Wishing Well Cave, Virginia, United States - WW16-25 | ecosystem: Environmental > Aquatic > Deep subsurface > Groundwater > Cave microbial mat | place...
CGTTTAACGTGAAGGATTTTGCGCCGTTTGTTGAGGAGTACTTTAAGGACGGCAAAGAGCATTATGGAATTGTCGCTTCCGACCAAATCTCGCGCGGGGAATTGAAAAGGCGGGTTACAAATTTATTAGGTTTCAAAACCACTGCCTAAGGCAGTGAGTAGAGTGAAAAGGTTCAACCGTGACGAGTGGTTGAGAAGTTGGGTATGATGAGTCTCCCTGGAAGGCGTGCAACCAACCAAAAAGGAGAACCCACCATGACCCAACGATTCAAAAGGCTATCACATTCGCTATATGAGTGCAAGTACCATATTGTATTCTGTCCGAAGTATCGATATCGGATCTTCAAGGAAGCGATTGGCGAATATGCCAGGCAGCAAGTGTATCAACTGTGCAAGCAAAAAGAGCAGATTGAAGTTCTGGAACTGAATGTACAACCGGATCATGTGCATCTGGTCGTGTCCATACCGCCGAAATATGCGGTGTCAGAATTCATGGGCTATCTGAAAGGCAAGATGGCAATTCGCTTGTTCCAACAGTACGAAAGTCTTGGGCGACGCTATTGGGGGCGTCACCTGTGGGCTAGAGGCTACTGTGTGAGCACCATTGGACTGGATGAAGAAAAGATAAGGACATACGTTAAGTGGCAAGAGAAACAAGAAAAGCAAACTGAGGCAGTGCAAGGAAAGTTGTTTGATTAGGAATCGATCCTGAAAGCGCGCGCCTTCCAGGCGCATGGCTCTAAAGCCACCGCCTATGGCGGTGGTAGTTTACTGAACAGTATTACGGCAGAAGATTTGAAAAATACGATTCGTTATTTACAAGAATTCAAGTAGAAGTAAATCACTCAATCATGCAACCCAACTTCTCATCACCACAGAAAAGGATTCGTCCCCATGCCCTCTCCCCACGGGAGCCCCACAGGGGTGCTTCGCGAAGGGACAAACCAACACGCCGATTAATCATCTCAATCAGGCGCTGCACTAACTGCCCGATAGGGCGTGTCGAAGTGGTGAGGTCCTAACCTCGCGCATCGAAAAGTCCGTTTTCATCAGTTATCGCAGGGAGTATAATAACGAAGTCAACCATGCACATCATCACACGCAAACGACTCAATGAATTTGCAGAAACGCATCCAGACGCCAAATCCGCGTTACAGCATTGGTACAAACAAGCAAAAACAAACGAATTCAAATCGTTTGCAGAATTACGAAAAACTTTCGGAAGCGCTGACCAGGTTGGCAATTTAACGGTTTTCAATATCGGCGGTAACAAAGTGCGTTTGGTCGCTGCCATCCATTACAACAGACGTACCATTTACATCCGCGCCGTACTGACCCATCAAGAGTACGACGAAGGAAAGTGGAAGGAGTAAGCCATGTTAGATTCAAAAATTGAACAAGCCACTCCATATTGGACAGAAGTTTCAAAAATCCTCTATATCCCCCACACCGAAAAGGAATATGAGGAGGCTGTCCGCTTATTGGACAATTTGATTGACACCATCGGCGAAGACGAAAATCATCCGCTTGCTTCTTTGATGGAGATACTGGGATTTATCATCGAGAAATATGAAGACGAGCATGTGCCAGAGTTAACCGACACTGCCAACGACATAAACGAAATTGAATGGCTGAAAGCAGCCCTAAGCAACCCTGTGTTTGAATATCTGCGCGACCCTGAAGAAGACATTTACACCATAAATGACGGAAAACCGTTTTATGAGGCATAAGGTCGTGCTTGTCCCATTTCCGTTTGACGACCTTTCCAGCGCGAAAGTGCGACCTGCGGTTTGTCTCACCGAACCCATCGGTGAATATAAACATGTTGTTTTGGCTTTCATTACCAGCCGTGTACCTGAAAAGCCACTTTCAACCGATCTTGTATTCATAGAAACAGATAAGGATTTCCCTTCAACAGGACTGCGCGTCTCTTCCGCTTTGCAATTACATCGAATGATGACGGTTGCATCCAGCATCATTGTCCGCGAGTTGGGACAATTGCCAGCGCCAAAACAAAAGGAAGTGGAAGGCAAGTTGAAAGTGTTGTTCGGCATCAAGTAAGATTACATTCGTCCCCATACCCTCTCCCCCATGGGAGAGGGACAACCCGCCACGCCGATCAATCATCACAATCAGGCGATGCACTGACCGAAGGTGTCGAAGTGGTGAGGGCGGTATAATCCCCCTCAACTATGCAACCCAACTTTTCATCACCACAGAAAAGGATTCGTCCCCATACCCTCTCCCCGCGGGAGAGGGACAAACCGACACGCCGATTATTCGTCACAATCAGGGTGAGGTCCTAACCCCCCGCATCGAAAAGTCCGTTTTCATCAATTACCATCGTAACCTTTTCTCCCCCAAATCCGACGCACCAATCCTAGACTCCGCAACCCAAATTTTCATTGTCGTATTTGGGGGAGATGTCCGATAGGACAGAGGGGGTAGCGGTATAATCTCCCTCAACCATGCAACCCAACTTTTCATCACCACAGAAAAGGACTCGTCACCATACCCTCTCCCCGCGGGAGAGGGACAAACCGACACGCCGATCAATCGTCACGATCAGGGTGAGGTCCCGCCCCCACGCATCGAAAAGTCCGTTTTCATCAATTAGCCATGCAAGCCTCTCCACCCATCACCCGCCTGACGATGAACCGTCAGGCTATTCCTACAAAATCGGCGAAGCCGATTAGCCGACTTCCAGTCGGCTTCGTATGAATAGCGTGGACGTTCACGTCCATGCGGTCATGGCAGTATAATTCCCCTCAACCATGCAACCCAACTCTTCATCACCACAGAAAAGGATTCGTCCCCATACCCTCTCCCCGCGGGAGAGGGACAACCCGTCCCGCCGATCAATCATCACAATCAGGGTGAGGTCCTAACCCCGCGCATCGAAAAGTCCGTTTTCATCAGTTACCGCCTGTTGCTCCAATAATGCGAATATTCCAAATCGGGTAGATTGAGTCTTGATTTTTTGGAGAAAGAGTAGTAGAGTCGGCGCAGATTTGATGGATGCCTTAACCTAAAGAGAGGCAATATCCCTTACAATCCTTCCCGCCAGTAAAATCACAAAGTTTTTTAACAAAAAATTAACCCTAAATAAACACCACTGTTTCATCGTTGCTGACATGGGATTTTCGTAAAGCACCATTCGGGAGGAAGCAATGGCAACTTTAACTGTTGAGTTTCATCTCAACCACATCTATAAAAAGATTGGCGTACGCACACGCCTGTTAGCGGGGATTTGGGCGATACAACAGGGGATAGAGATATTAACTAGGGGAATCCCTAGTTAAGTTGCATTTGCTAATTGACTATAATATTAGTGAGCATCGGCTATACGATTAAAGGAATTAGACACAATGAAGAAAATGAAAAAGGCATCAGCAAAAGAATCAGATGCAGTTTTTGAGTCCGAGTATGATCGTGCATTCATGATTCACCCGCGTCTACCATCTATACCTGGCATCTTCGACATCCCCGCCGACACGTGTATCGCCTCCCACGCCCCGCATCGTCACGTCAAGGAGCATCTACACGATCATTTCTACCATATGCACATTCGCTATGGTTTTGAAATTCCCACACAACCGTTACTTGGGATCAAATCATTGGCGCTTCAGGTAATGATGGCGATACCAGTTGAACATCGAGTAGATTGCAATCCTATTTTTGTGGCGCGAGGACATGGCGCAGAAGGAATCTGCTTGAAAATTGCCGGGCAGGATGTACACTGGGTACACAACAAAGAAGCTGGTCAGAGAGCAACAGAGCTCTTTGAAGCGACGGGACGCAAACTTCCAGAAGGGTATTACTTCTCCGGCTTCCGTACCAGTGACACTGCAGAGCGAAAAGTGTGGCGCTACTCCCAAGAGGAACTGAAGCGAGCAATAGGGCAAGGCCTACGTGCTGATCAGCATTTTCAGGCTACATGGCGTGAACCTAAAAATGAGCCGATTGAACCATATGATGTAATCATCTGCCTCGCAGATGACGAAACTAGCTACCATACATTTTTCCGTTTGCCAATTGTAGTTCCAATCGGTGCCCATTGAGTTAGGAGTGTACTGTGGATCGCGAAACGATCAAAGTGTTGGGAGAATTAATGGGACGGCGAGTCAACCCAACCTCGCCTCAAGTGTACGAAGAAGTTGTACGGGTTACCGTTGAGAATGGATCAGAATGCCCGGCGGAGAACTCCATGATCCTCATCCAGAATTTCCTTTCGGGCACGAAAAGAGCACGGTATCTTTCTTGGATAGGTTATGCTGATCTTGATGAGGCGAGCATAGCCGAACCCAGAGTCTGGCATTTGATAGAACCTGCAGTGTCCTATGAAGCAGAGATAGAGTGGCTTCCTTTTGGTTAATCACACCGATTCAAATACGTCAAAGTCTATTGTTATATCTAGATCTAATGTCTTTTCAATCTATATCCGCCCATGGACAAGTTGCATTCTCATAGCTTGGAAGCAATTGTCGGACTACTGCACATGGAGGGAGAGGATATGCTTCATAGTCAATCTCGAAAAAGGGGATCGCATTTTTCCCTAGCGGAAGGCGTGAAATATCGGCGCGAATCCTTCGGAGGAATCGTTTTTCTTCCAACAACTATGACATCGAACTTCTTCAATCATTCCGCGTCATGGGCAATTGAACAGTTTGGGTTGCCAATTGAACTTTCAACTGTTGAATCCTTGCTAAGCAAAATGGTTAACACGCCAACTGAAATTTCAGAATTGATACATTGGCTTATAGCTAGCGGAATTATCAAAGAGTTTCAACCATCAAAAAACCAAATTGGCCGAGTATTCTTTACCAATATCACAGATTTTTCCATTGATCGACTCCACGTCCCGCTCGGCGTTGAGTGCGAACTCACGCTTCGTTGCATGCGGCAATGTACATACTGTGCATACGAGTCGAGACCAGACATACGCACGATTGGTGAGTTGCGTGAAGAAGACTGGTCAAATCTGCTAGCACAACTCGACGAGTGCGGCATTTTCTACGTTCGCTTCACAGGCGGCGATCCTCTTACTCGAGCAGACGCAATCAGAATCTTGCAAAAGGCTAGTACACTTGGGTTTGGTGTCTCAATTGCGTCTGATCTGACTGTACTTACTGCAGAACAAGCAGAAAAGTTGGCTTCAGTTGAAAACCTACTTTACCTACAGACAACTCTTGATGGTCCTAATCCGATTATTGCAGATAGTCAGCGGGGTCATGGAAACTTCCACAAGGTAATCAGGGGCCTGGATACTTTAAAGCAGTTTCATATTCCAGTTGCAGTCGGAACTGTCGTTACAAAGCTCAATGCAAAACATATAGGTGAAATCGCCACCTTATTATCGCAATGGGACAATATCGTTGGTTACTGCATATCTCCTCTTTATGCTGCTGGTAGAGGTCGAGCCTTAAAGGACTTGATACCCTCTGAGGATGACTTGGCACTGGCCTATGAGTTATTTGGAGAGGCAGTAACGAAGGCGGTCGTTAAGCCCTTGGACCCAGCTTGGAACCTGTTGGCTGCGAGCGCAACATCTGAAGAGAGAGGTAAGTTCTGGGCAGATCAGCCGAATCTCGTTCGCAGTCCTGATCGATTATTACGTATTGATCCTTACGGGCGTGCCTACACCTCGATCCATGTTAAGGAGGCACTTGGCGATGAGATTTATATCGGAAATGTACTCACGTCGAGTATTATGGAACTTTGGAATAACTCTGAGATTTTAAATAAGTTTCGGGCATTACGAAAGAGCCATCCATACTTTGGCGATATCTTTGATATCCGTTCTTTTCAACCGTTATAAGGAATTTCACAATGGCGACTCAAGAGAAGAATATGAACAATAATAATTCACGTGAACAGTTCGAGACCCTAGCGAAGCAGGGCCGAACTTGGAGATTCGTCGAACAAATATCGAAATTTAGACGCCCTCCAATACTTTTAGATCCGCCCATGGAAATCTCAGTAGCTATGATTCGCGGTTTGCGAATGATGGATGAGACCGTCGTTATCCACGGGCGCGCGCCAAGAGTAGCCTCAACTGGTAACGAGGACACAAAGGGAGAAGAAAAATGAAGCCAATTATGATAAGTGGGCATAACCCAATGACAGGCCCGCGGCATTTGGGACACTTGGTTAGCACGATGGCAGATTGGCCTTCGTTGGAGGATAAGTATGAGCTATACATTGTGATTGATGATCTTATAGCAAGCGTGCTTTATCCGCGTGGACGGGCCCAGATAATTAACAGGACATTCAATATCGCTCGAGAGTTCTTTGCTACAGGAATCAATCCGGCAAAATCCCATGTCATCCTAACATCAATGGTTCCAGAAGTCCACGAGCTAGCTTTTTTTACAGGGTTAATGCTTGATATCGAATGGCTAAACAAACTCTACAAAGAATCATTTGGCGGTCTTCTGGGTTCGTTTCAACGATATGAGCTTGGGTTGCCGCGTCTTTGTTCTGTCACAGAGGCGGTTTACCCTCAGACAGCTCTTGCAACTATGACAGTCTGTCTCGGCGCAACTGCATTTCAAGGAGGGGAGGAGATGCGAGGCTACCTTCACATAATAGATGCAATCTGTGAGAAGGCGGGACGCAGGTTAGGGCTTCAGAAACCACAGTTCTTAACATCAAGAAGTACATTTCTGCTTGGTACGGACGGGCGACATATGGCTTCGGAGAATGCAATATACTTATCGTCATCAGAGGGGGAACTTCAACGCGATATTAAGAAGGTGAAATCGCCCGATGTCTTCAGAGATTGGTATAGTGCACTTGGACAAGAGAATTTAGCCAAAAAGGTAGATGATCCTTTGAACGCAAATTCCTTCCGCAAGATGCATGAGGTCTTAGCGGCGACTTTTAAACCATTCAGAGAATCCCAGATGTTAAACACGGATATAGCTGTAGCTCTTGAAGACTCTGCCTTGGCAGCTCGTGAGACTCTGTGTTCCAGACTCGCAAAGATCAAGAAGGCATTTGGCATACCAGGTTATTCGTAGTCTCCTCAAAAAATACAATCAGAGGGCATCAAGCCACTACAATTTCTCACCATTCTTACCAACTGCACTTTCTCTTCTAACTAACTCTTTACCAAAATACTTTAGTCACCGAGCAGAGTGAGTAGCGCACTCGATAAAAACAAGGTTCCCCCGACGTGACGGTGCGCGTCGGGAATTTTCGATAATCAACCTTTCACGCGTACGCGAACACATCCATTTGCACAGGTTTGATCGGCTTTGCCTTTCTATGAACGAGCAGTCGTATCTTTGAGATTCTTTCGCAGTTGATTGTCTCTTCACCGCAAAGTCCGCACATCGGCGGTGATTAATACCTCCCCCTCTTCACCTCCACCTCAGGATTCGCCAACTCATCCTCCCTCGCAGGGAACACCTGCACCGCGCACGCCTTGAACTCGGGGATTAACGCCTGAGGGTCGAGCGCGTCGTTCGTCAGCAGGTTCGCGGCAGCTTCGGCGAAATGCCAGGGGATGAACACTACACCCACCGACGTCTTCTCGGTGACGGTGGCGCGCAAAACAATTTCACCTCTCCGCGAAGTCACGCGCACGGGCATGTTATTCGTGATGCCGTGCATCTCCGCGTCCGCGGGGTGCATCTCGGCGCGCGCTTCGGGATACGCCTCATTCAGCGCCGAGTTGCGCGTCATCGTGCCGCCGTGCCAGTGTTCGAGCAGGCGTCCCGTCGTCAGCACGAACGGATACTCGTCATCGGCTTCCTCCATCACGGGCACATAATCCAGCACGTGAAATTTTCCGCGCCCGCTTGGGAAGGTCTCAGTGAACAGCGTCGGCGTGCCGGGATGATTCAAATCAGGCACGGGATAAATCAACCCGACCTTTTCGATTCGTTCATATGTCACGCCCGCATAATCCTTGTTGACGGACGCCATCTCGCGCAGGATTTCCTCGGGCGACGCGTAATCCCATTTGGATGAAGTGCTACGCTTCAGTCTACGCTCGAGCCTGGTCGCCAAATCGCAGAGAATCTTCCAGTCTGGACGCGCCAAGCCGCGGGGCGCGAGAGCCGTCCGTACGCGTTGGACGCGTCTATCTGTGTTGGTGAACGTCCCATCCTTTTCCGCGAACGACGCGGCTGGCAGGAAGACATCCGCAAACGCGCCCGACTCGTTGATGAACAAATCCTGCGCGACGAGGAATTCGAGATGCGTGATATGCTTGCGCGTCTCGTTGAGATTCGGCTCAGACATCATCGGGTTCTCGCCCATGATGAACAACGCGCGGATGCCGCCCTCGCGCGCGTGACCGAGAATTTCAGTGGTGGTCAGACCGAGTTTGAGACTCAGCCCGCCCTCTTCGATGTTCCAAGCCTTTTCCCATTTGGCGCGGTTGTCGGGATTATCCACGCGCATATAACCAGGATAATGAAACGGCATCGAACCCATATCGCTCGCGCCCTGCACATTGTTCTGCCCGCGCAACGGATTCAGACCCGTGCCATCGCGCCCGATATGCCCCGTGAGAAACGCAAGATGGATGAGCGCCATCGCGCTGGCGGTGCCATGCGAAAGTTGCGAGATGCCCATACCCCAATAAATCGCGCCGTTCTTCGCGGTGGCATACATGCGCGCTGCTTTGCGAATATCCTCGGCGGGGACACCCGAAAGTTCCTCGGCGTATGCAGGCGTGAACTTTTCAAGTGACTCGACAAAATCTTGAAAGCCTTCCGTGCGCTTCGCGACAAAATCATTATTGACCAATCCCTCTTTCACAATCACATGCGCCATGGCGCTGAAGACAGGCACATTCGTACCCACCTTGAGCGGCAGCCACATCTCGGCGAAGTCCACCAGGTCAATGCGGCGCGGGTCAATGACAATCATCTTCGCGCCATATTTCTGCACCGCTTCCTTCATCTGCAACGCAATGATGGGATGATTCTCGCCCGTATTCGACCCCGTGACGATGAACACGTCGTTCATGATGACCTGCGACGCGGTATTGCTCATCGCCGAGGAACCAATCGCCTTTTGCAACGCAACAACCGAACCCGCATGACACAAGCGCGTGCAGTGGTCAACATTATTCGTCCTGAACAACGTCCGCCACATTTTCTGCAACAGATAATTATCTTCGTTCGTCGCCTTTGCACAACAATACACCGCCATCGCATCCGAGCCATCACGTTTATAGATACGAACAAGATTATCTGCGGTTAGGTTGAGCGCAGTATCCCAATCCGTTTCCACCCAATCCCAATCATTGGAAATATTTGAATGTTCTATAGGCTTGCCATCTTTGCTGACGGCAAATACTTGTTCTCTCCCCTCTGGCTTTGACTTTCCTTCAAGCAAATATCTCCGCGCCAACGGAGTCGTCACACGCTTGGGATGATAAATATAATCATATCCAAACCGTCCCTTCACGCACAAGTTCCCATGATTGACAGGCGAGTCAAATGGCGAGGTGACTTTGAAGATGAAGTCATCCTTGAGGTGTAACTCTAGGTTGCATCCTACTCCGCAGTAAGAACAGGTGGTGGTGACGACCTTATCTTCCACAACCCGAGTCGGATTCAGTTGAACTTCAGTAGCCATAAAAGATACCTCCAGTATATGTCTTGTCGTGCCATACCGGACCTATCCCCCCAACCCCCTTTCCTTCAAGGAAATGGGGAGTCTGCTCCCCTTCCCTGTGAGGGAAGGGGCTGGGGGTTAGGTCCGATTACACTCTTTCACAATCTTCTGCAAAACACCTTTCAAATCTTTATACACTTCTTCGTTTTTAAAACGGATAATCCGAAAACCAAGCGACCTCAAATACTCTTCACGCTCGGCGTCATATTCCTTTTGAAATTCATGAATCCCTCCATCCAACTCCACAATCAACTCGTGCTGATGACAATAAAAATCTGGATAATATCCATGCACGATTTGTTGCCTGCGAAAATGAAGACCCTGCAATCTGTTGGCTTTCAGTTCCTTCCACAAAATCTTTTCCGCGGGCGTCATCTCACGCCGCAACTTTTTTGCGCGTTCAAGCATTTTAGGAGAAACGTTCTGTCCGCGAACAATATTCTTTATTGGCATACATCACCTACGACTCCCCTTCCCTACGAGGGAAGGGGCTGGGGGATAGGTCAGTTACTTCTCTTTTCTTCTCTTACGTCCAGTATTCAACACACTAATCTCCTGCGGACTCATCCCCTGCTCCAACATAAACTGCCGCTTCGGTTTGAGCGCGCCCGTCGGACAAACTCCCACGCATTGCCCACACAGCACACACGATGTTTCAGGAATCGCTTTATCGAAGAATGTGCCAATCTGCGTCTCATATCCGCGCCCCTCGAAGTTGATTGCATACGTGTATTGCGCATCCTCCGCGCAGACCTGCACACAGCGCCAACATAATAGACACTTCGAGTAATCGCGAACATACATCGGGTTATCGTCCTTGACTTCCGACTCGCGGCGTTCGGCATCAGGGAATCGTTCCACGCTCGCTTCATAGTCGTCCATCATGGTCAGGATTTCGGGCGCGTCGGACAAATCCATGGTGGAGGCAAGCATCTCAAGAATCGTTTTTCGTGAGCGCACGACTTTCTCGCTGCGCGTCTGGACCTTCATGTTGTTCGCCGCCTGGACAATGCACGCCGGCTGTAGCAGTCTCATCCCCTCGACTTCGACGACACACATGCGGCACAATCCATTCGCCGTGGTCGCTTCGTGATAACAAATAGTGGGAATATCTTTGCCATTTTCACGCGCGGCATCGAGCAGGGTTTTGCCTTGCTCAGTTGAGATTTCTTGTCCATCAATAGTTAATGTGACTGTCATAATGCCTCAAGTTAGTGTCATTGCGAGGGCGGTTTTCCCGAAGCAATCTCCTCGATAACAGGGGGGTTGCTTCGTCGTCGCTCCGCTCCTCCTCGCAACGACATGTTATTCTCTTTCCTCTTTCTTCTTTCATCGTTTCGATAAACTCAACGCAAGCCTTCATCCTTGAATATTTCCGGCCACAATTTCATCGCAGACAAAACCGCGCCCGCCGCAGTCTGACCCAAGCCGCACAGGCTCGCGTCCGTCATCGTCCAGCCTACATCCTGCAAACGCACTAAATCTCCTTCGAGAACTTTGCCCTCCGCGATGCGGTCAAGGATTTCTTTTTGGCGTTGTGTGCCCATCTGGCAGGGATAACATTTGCCGCAAGACTCATGCGCGAAGAAATGACCGAGTCGTTTCAACACATCGCGCATGTTGCGTGTTTCGTCGAAGACCATGACTACGCCTGAGCCTAGAGGCAAGCCAACGCCGCGCAAATCTTCGAAGGTCATTTTCACATCAAGATGCTCAGAGGTTGCAAACGCGCCTGCCGCGCCGCCGAAAAGAACAGACTGCAATTTCTTGTCATCCGCAACGCCACCAGCCATATCGAGCAATTCGCGCAACGTGACACCGAACGGAACCTCATATAAACCTGGCTTCGCTACATCCCCCGAAACACAGAACAGTTTTGGTCCAGGAGATTTCTCCGTGCCAATCTTACGATATTCGACAGAGCCTTGTGAAATAATCAATGGGACATTGCAAAGCGTCTCAACGTTGTTAATGATGGTCGGCTTGCCAAACACGCCATGCGTCGTCGGGAAAGGCGGCTTCACACGCGGGAAGCCGCGCTTCCCTTCGATGGACTCAAACAGCGCGGTCTCCTCGCCACAAATGTAGGCGCCAGCGCCGACGCGAATTTCAATGTCAAAGTCTTTGCCCAAATAGCCTGCTTCTCTTGCTTCACTTAATGCAGTTTCCAGCACAGGCACGATGTATGGATATTCAGCGCGAATGTAGATGTAGCCCTTCGTCGCGCCAATCGCATACGCGGCGATACACATCCCTTCGATAGCGCCATGTGGGTCGTCAATCAACAGGACGCGGTCTTTGAACGTGCCAGGCTCTGATTCGTCCGCGTTGCAGATAACGTATTTCGGCGATCCATCCGCCTTTGCCGCGCCCTCCCATTTGACTCCGGTCGGGAATGCCGCGCCGCCGCGCCCAACCAGACCGGAGGCTTTGATCTCAGCGATCACCTCTTCAGGTTTCATACTCATCACTTTTTTCAGCGCGTTGTAATCGCCGTATTGAGCCAAAGATGTTGTTGAACCATTCCCGCAATTTGCCGTCAACATGCGGATTGAACCGTACACCAATGACGGCGGACGGTCGCTTTCGGAAGAGCCATCTCCCACCGTCCACCGTCCATCGTCCATCGTCCAAACTACCGGCGCATGTTCGCAAAGCCCCAGGCATGGACTCGGCTCGATGGTCAGAGTCAGGTCCGGGGTCGTTTGACGCGGTTTGAGTCCGTGATGAGCGCACAGATGATCCAGAATCCCATCCGCGTTTTTGAGCGCGCAGGCAACGTCTGTACAAACGCGGATCACATGTTTGCTCGTCGGTTCGTTGTAGAACAGAGAATAGAATTCGATCACGCCATGCACATCTGCCAGCGGGACGCGCAATGATTTGGAGATTTCCGCCGCGACGGGTTCGGAAACCCAGCCGTAGATTTTTTGCGCGGCATGAAGCGCGGGCAATAAACCGGAACGTCCAAGCGGGATGTATTTTTCGATTGCAGGTTTGAGGGAAGCGAGGTCAATCTCTGCCATAGAGTCTCCGCCGAAAAGTATAGACTTGAATGATGAAAGGCAATAGTGACTTTCGGCTTAATATTAGAGCGACTCGGTGGTTGAGTAGGGGCGATGCTCTCTCGCCCCGTATCGAAACCACCAGTGGATGTTTACACATTCAACGTCGCGGTCGGCAGGTAGCGCGGCTGTCTGCGATACTGCGTCGCCTGCTCGAACGCGTAAGCGTATTGGATCAAGTCGGACTCCTGCCATGCGCGCGCAAAAAACGAGAGTCCCACCGGCAGACCAAACACATACCCCGCTGGGACGGTGATATGCGGATACCCGGCCACTGCCGCGGGCGAGGTACTTTCCATATCCCAATTGCTCGAATCGCCGTTGAGTAAGTCAATCGTCCACGCCGGTCCGCCGGATGGAACTACAAGCGCGTCGAGTTTATGCTTCTTCAGCGCCGCGTCGATTCCGTTTTTACGCGCCAGGCGCAGGTTCTTTGCCAGCGCGTCCTTATATTTTTTATCGCGCAACGATCCCTTCTCCTGCGCGGTAAGCATATGCTCCTGACCAAAATACGGCATCGCCTGATCACGGTTCTCTTCGTTGAATTTGATCACATCCGCCAGCGAATGGACGCGCGCGCTCCCGTCAAGCGCTTTCAGGTATTTGTTCAGGTCCGTTTTGAATTCATAATGCAATACGTCTTTTTCGCTCTCGCCAAACTTGTCGAAGTTCGGCACGTCCGCCGGGTCAATGATCACTGCGCCCAATTGCTTCATCACCTCGATGCAATGCTCGAAGACTTTGAGGACGCGCGCGTTTGTCCCTTGCATATTCCTCGCGACGCCAATGCGCGCGCCTTCGAGTCCGTCATATCCAAGATGTTTGACATAATTGGACAAAGCCCGCTTCCTGCCATGCCTTGTGGCCGGATCGACAGAATCGACTCCCGTCATCGCCCCCAGCAGAATCGCCGCGTCTGTCACCGTGCGCGCCATCGGACCGGGCGTATCCTGGCTGTGCGCGACGGGGATGATCCCTCTTCGGCTCAAGAGTCCCAGGGTCGGCTTGATCCCAACGATTCCATTCGTCTGACTAGGACAAATGATCGAACCGTCGGTTTCCGTGCCGACCGCCGCCGCGCACAAATTCGCCGCCGCCGCCGCGCCCGAACCGGACGACGATCCGCACGCGGAACGATCCAACGCGTACGGGTTACGCGTGAGTCCGCCGCGCGAAGACCATCCGCTCACCGAACGTTTGCCGCGAAAGTTTGCCCATTCGCTCAAATTGGTCTTGCCCAAAATCACCGCGCCTGCTTTGCGTAACTGCTTCACAATGAACGCGTCCTTCGCGGCGATGTTCCCCTCCAGCGCCAGCGAACCGGCGGTCGTCTGCATCCGGTCGTGCGTGTCAATATTATCTTTGATCAAAATTGGGATTCCGTGCAGAGGTCCGCGCGTCCTGCCCGCCCTGCGTTCATTGTCCAGAATGTCCGCAATCGGAAGCGCGTCCGGGTTCAACTCGATCACCGAATTGATATACGGTCCGCTTTTATCCACCGCCTCGATGCGCTGCAGGTACAACTCGGCGATCTGGCGCGCCGTCAACTCGCCCGATTCCATTTTCTCGTTCAGATCCGCAATCGTCCATTCCGGCAAAATCATCCCGTTCGCTCCATTGAAATAGATGATGAGGCGAACGGGATCATCCTGTTCGCTCCATTGATTTGAGTGATGATACGAACGGGATCGTCCTTATGCTCACGCAGGGTCTGTGACCCTGTAGTGTATCCCGCCACACACGGCGGTCACAGACCGCCTCCGAGCGGGGGACATATTGTGAAACAATGGATGAAACGAACGGGATCATCGTCCGCCGCCTGTGATGTAATGCTCCAATTGCGAGATGACGAATTTCTGCTGGTCCACCATTTCCTTGAGCGCGTCGCGGGCGGAGATCAACCCCGCCAACTCCTCCCCCTCGAAGACCGGCAGATGGCGGATGTTCTTGTCAATCATGATCGCCACGCACTCCTCCAAATTCTGGCTGGCTTGCACGTACACCACCTTGGTCGTCATAATGTCTTTCACCTGGGTATCCCGCGCCGTCCGCCCGTGCAAATCCACCCTGCGGATGCAGTCGCGCTCCGAGAGGATGCCCGCCACCCTGCCCTGCTCCATTACCATTACCGCGCCTGTATTCTTATCCGCCATCAGTTTGAGCGCCTCCAGCACGCTCGCCTCGGGGGACACCGAATAAATGTCCCCTCCTTTCCTGTGGATTATCTCGCGTAAAAGAGTCATGCCAGCCTCCTTTGTGGGATGTGCGAAGTATAGACTCAAATCCGTTCTCTTGCAAGAATTTGGGGATGAAAAACCCGCTTCGCGCGCGACCGGTCAGCCTGATCCTGTTTCCTCCCCGTAGGGCAAGATGGCATCTTGCCCTACATCAATTTTCCATAACCGTCTCTACCATCTCCTCCAGCGGCATGGACACATCCAACGTGAGCGCGTCCTTCGGCGCCTCCAAAATCTCAAACTGACTCTTCAACATGGCGGGCTTCATATAATGACCCTCCCTTGCGGACATGCGCGACCAGATCAAGTCATAACTCCCTTTGAGATAAACGATGGCAATCTCATCAGTTCCCTCCAGCAACCGCGCGCGATACGCCTCTTTCAACGCCGAGCAAGCCAACACGGGATGCCGTCCCGCCGTCAGCGTGGATAAAAGCAGATCGGAAAGCGCGGCAAGCCACGGCGTCCGATCTGAATCGTCGAGCGGAATCCCAGCCTCCATTTTGGCGATGTTTTCAGGCGGGTGAAAATAGTCGGCGTCGAAAAAATCCCAATCCAGTTTTTCGGCGAGCGCCTTCCCCAGCGTCGTCTTGCCCGAACCGGAGACGCCCATGATCAGAAATCCATTCGGTTGCATAGAATCATCGCTTCTCTCCGCCCACTGACAACTGTTCACCGATCACTCTCCTCGCCTCCCTCATCAACCTCACCGGCTTCAGCGCCGAAACGTTCACCTTCTTCGCCGCCACAAATTTCGCAAAACGGATCAAACCCTTCGCCAGCGCGTCGGTAAACGCGGGGTCCTTCACGGGCGCGTCGTCTTCATGCCAAAAGCCTTTGATCTCCAGCGTCATCGTCGCGCGGTCCAATTTCGGGTCGAGCCGCGCAACCAGATCGTCGCCGTATAAAATCGGCAACACGTAATATCCCCAGCGGCGTTTCGGCGCGGGCGTATACACTTCCCATTTGTACTCGAAATCAAACAACTTTTTCGCCCGTCCGCGCGCGCTGACGATATCCAGCGGCGCCAGAAACGTGACTTCCTCCAGCGTGGTCGTCTCTTTTGGATTCCAACCTTTGGGGACTTTCCCCTTCGCCAGCGACTCCAACGCCGCGACATCTTCCGCCAAAACAAGATACGCGTCGCGTCCGCCCTCGACTTGAACCTGCTTAAACATCCCAGACTCTTTCCACGCCCCAAGCTGGGACTCGATCTCCGCTTTCGAGAAATCGCGATGCAGATAATATTGCCACTCGGCTTTCATATTCCCTTCGCGCTTCAACCCCGCAAACGACACTGCCTTGCGCGTAAAAAATTCAATCGCTTCTTCTTCCGTTGCGACGTAATCAAATTCCTTCGGCGCAACGTTTTCACGGAAATCATACACACGGTCAAAACCGTTCCGATGATGCATCATCAACTCGCCCGAAAGCCACATATCATACAACGCCAGCGACGTATCCTTGCGCCCGCGATAATTCCACAAGCCGATGTGATTGCCATCCAAATCGCGATTCCCCAACGGACCGCGTTTTCTTAATTCATCACGCACCTGTTCGAACAATGGTTCATGCCTCAACACAAAGCCTTCGATGCGTTTGTTATGACTGTGCTTCTGCATGTGCACGCGCCAATACGGCAAATCCGACATGGGATACATCGCCAGCCAGCCGCCATAATCGAAGAACTCGCGGTCTTCGTACGCGACCTTGTATAAATATTCCGGCTTGTAATCCAGCACGCGGCTGTGCAACACAATATCCTGACTGCGCGCGACGACGTTCAACGGATCAAGTTGTACCGCCTCGCACGTGCGGATTGCCTGGGCTGTTCCATTCTTTCCTCTCCACCTGCGACCGGGCCACAGTCCCTGTTTACCGAGCACAAATCGTCTGGCTGTTTGTTGTGAAATATTGATGGGAGTCATACGTTGGGACTGACCTTCTCAATCATCCTGCAAAACGAACACAGATCGGGCGCGGAGGTGGGTTGCCCGCATTTGGGACAGGGATGCAGATGCGCCTGCTCCACATCCTTCTGCACGAACAATTCCCCGCTTTTGCGCGCTTCGAGAAACCTCAAATAGAAAATCAACTTGGCGCCGGGGCGATCCGTTTCGAGCTTGTTCAACAACTCCTTGTAGTAAATGGATTGCGCGCCTTCCGCGAATGGACACTCTTCATAAATATATTCAATCCCGCGCAACAGACAATATGCCGTCATCTCGCGTTCGTAAAAGCGGCACAAAGGTTTGACCTTGCGCGCCAATCCTTCGGTCGCGGGCAGAACGGGTCCTTGTCGTAAAAGAAAATCCGCAGACCACGAAAGCGTATTCCCAAACAACACCGCGGCTTCGTCGTCAAGATTGTGTCCTGTCGCAAGCGCGTCATAGCCCAGGTCGCGCGCGATGCGGTTCATCTCGTGGCGTTTCGTCAAGCCGCACACCGCGCAGGGTTTGCCGTAGCCGCGATGCGATCTTTCCGCCAACGTCGGTATCGGTTGCCCGTACTCCTTTTCGATGTCAACGATGTGAAGTTTCAAACCATGTTCATTCGCGAACCTTTCAGCGAGTCGGTGCGACTCGCGCGAGTAGTTGATCCCGCCGTCAATTCCCAGTCCAAGATACAAGCCATCCGCCTGATAGCCGAGCCGCGTGAGAATATCCCACAGTCCAAGCGAATCCTTGCCGCCCGAAACCGCGACAAGGATTTTCTCGTGACGCGTGAACATCGCATACTTTTTGATAAAGCGCTCGGTCTGCTCGGGCATCCATTCGAGATAATGCTCCTTGCACAACGCCAGTTTATGCTGGCGCATGTTGACTTGAGCCTTCGCTCCACATTTTTTGCACTTCATTACCGCGCTCCACGTAACACGCTGCACTCGCCAACTGTATCGTGGCGCATATAGCCTGAACTGCCCCCTGAAATCACCGCAATCAACTTCACCACATCGCCGTCCTTCAAAATCTCATCGTCTAAAATCATCTCGCCTGCGCGCGTCGCAATCACCGACTCAGACAGGATGTTGATCTTCTTCAACGAGTCCAGCAACGTCATCCCCGGCTTCACCTCATATTCTTTGTCGCGCAGGATCAATTTCACAGCCATGATTCGATTCTATCATAGCCTCTCCTCCGACCTTTGACCTTCGACTCCTTCGTTCTTCATCCTTCATCGTTTCGATAAACTCAACGCAAGCCTTCATCGTTTCGATACGGCTACGCCAGTCAACGCAAGCCTTTATCCCTTCGACTTTGCTCAGGGCAAGCCTTGACACCCACTCTCCATTAACTTAACATACGTGCGATGAAACACAACCAGCGCATCGGCAAATGGGGCGAGGAGACCGCCGCCGAATATCTCACCGGTCGCGGCTATGAGATCGTCGCGCGCAATGTCCGCACGCCGTACGGCGAAATTGATATTGTGGCAAAGCAGAAAGACAGCGCCCTCTTCGTCGAGGTCAAAACGCGGACATCGAACAAGATGGGCTTGCCCGAAGACTCCATCACGCCGCGCAAACGCCAGCACATGCTCGACGCGGCGCAACATTACGCGGCGGAGCATGAAATTGATCACTGGCAGATTGACGTGATTGCAATTGAAGGGAAGCCTGGGTCAACGCCAAAGATTACGTATTTTGAGAATGCGATCTGAGCCCTCACCCCTAACCCCTCTCCCAGTGGGAGAAGGGAACAAACCGCCTCTCATCCTCATCGTCGGACCCACCGCCGTCGGCAAGACGGAGATTGCGATTCAACTGGCGGAACGACTCAATGGCGAGATCGTCTCGGCGGATTCGCGGCTGTTTTATCGCGGCATGGATGTTGGGACGGCAAAACCCTCGCGTGAAGAGCAGGCGCGCGTGCTGCATCATTTGATTGATATTGCCAACCCGGATGAGATATTAAGTCTGGCAGTCTTTCAACAAAAGGCGCGCGAGGCTATCGCGAAGATTCACACGCACGGCAATTTGCCATTTCTAGTTGGAGGCACGGGACAATATATGCGCGCGGTGACGGAGGGATGGACGCCACCGGAGGTGAAAGCGGATGAAAGGCTTAGAGATGAGTTAGGAAAGATCGCTTTGCGAGAGGAAAGAGGAGCAGATTGGCTGCACGACAAACTAAAAGAACTGGATGAGGTTGCCGCGCAGAAGATTGACGCGAGGAATTATCGAAGAACGATCCGCGCGTTGGAAGTGATTATGACGACAGGTAAAAAATTTTCGGAGCAGCGCGGGCAATCCGATTCGCCTTATCATTTGATGACGATTGGATTGGCGCGTCCGCGACCGGAACTTTACGCGCGCGTGGACGCGAGGATCGAGTCCATGTTTGCAAATGGATTTTTGGAGGAAGTGAAAGGCTTGTTGGCAAGCGGCTACTCCCCCTCCCTGCCAACGATGTCCGCGATTGGGTATCGCGAGTGCGTGGACGCGCTCGAAGGGAGGATCAAGGTCGAGGAGGCGAAGCAGTTGATCCGTCGCGCGACGCGGGTCTTTGTCCGCAGGCAGGCGAATTGGTTCAAGGAGTCCGATCCGAATATCGCGTGGTTTAGAGTCGAAGAGGGAGTCGTCGAAAAGATTGAAGCGTATATTCGTCAAGCGTCGCAGCACTCCGCCGGTACCGCGACGCGGCATCTTCGAGACGGCGGCTAAAGCGTCATACGCATGGAATATTTTATTTGACATCCAGGCGCTGAACGCCCTCCAGCAATTTACGCAGGAAGTGATAGGCAAAATTCAACTCGGGCTGGACAAGTTCTTCGATGCCATGCGCGATATATTGATAACTCACAGCATGATACAAACCATACAACGCGCTCGCCAATTCCCATGCTCGGCGGACATCGGCTTTTGGATAACGTTCCTCCCAGGCAAGGAGATAAGACTCCTGCAATTCTGTTCTCTTCGCCTCGTCTTCTTCCATGAAGATGTGGATCATATCGAAGAAGGGATGGCTCACGGCGGCATCGGTCCAGTCGAAATATAAAAGTGAATTTTCATGCAGAACGACATTGCCTGAGTGCAGGTCGCCATGCAGGAGCGCGACCGGGATGGGTAATGAGATCAGTGCGGCAATCAACTCTCGCAAACGCGGAGCGATCTGTTTCAGTTGCGCGCGTTCTTCATGGGTGAGAAGCGCAAGGACAAGTTCATCATCCAACAACGGTTCGATCTGCGAGAGCAGGACGTCGAAGCGGCGGTCCTTACAGCCAGCCGCGAGCAGGGCTTCGATTTTTTGCGATGAATCAATTTGTATGCGCGCGAAGTCGCGCATCAGGCGCGCCTGCAGATCGAGGGGAGCGTCGCCGCCGGGCGGATCGCCAAAATCGTCGAGCAGCATCCAACCGAGTTCGGGCGCAAGGGCGAGAGGCGCAGGCAAACGGTCAGGATAAAGTTCCGCAAGACGCGTCATCACCGGCCCTTCGTTGACAAAGAGAGGCAGGTCACGCGACACCTTGAAATAGAGGACGCCTGATTCGCTCACGACTTTTAGCACGCATGAGATACTCCAACTTTTTATCGGATCAATACTGCGGATCGCGCCGCGACCGAGACGGGGGACCTGGTCCGCGATCCAGCGTTCCGCTTCCGCGTGCCAGCCGGGGAGCGCCCAGGGAGCGCGCCGCTCCGGGATGACGCCCGAACGCTGTTCAATCTGCCAGCGCGCGAGTCCTTCGTTGAGCGCCGAAGGCATGGCTCTTGCCTCCAAAATTTTTTCAAGCGGCTGCCAGAGGGCGTTCGGGGGTACAGCCCCATCGCGAAGTTCCAGCAAATGGATGCGATGGACCTGGCGCGCGTCCTCGTCGCGGTGAAACGCAACCCAGCCGAGGATATTGATCGGCGCGCCGATCAGTTCGTCAAACACAGGCTGCATCACGCGAGTGTTTGGGGACCACACCCTATCGTTGTGCGCGACGGTCGGCAGGGTAATAACTCCCGCGCCGTTTTGCGCCAGGACGAGGGGTTGATCGGGATGAGGGAGCAAGGCGTACAGGTACGTCGTCCAATCGGTCATGGGCGAAATTATAACAAAGGGAATTTTGACAATTGACTTTTGATTCTAGTTTGAATATACTCAGTAGCGCGCGCTGCGCAGTACGCAGGATTTTTCGTAAAGTACAAAGAGGAGATATCATGAACGATAAACCGTGGCTTGCTCATTACGACAAAGGGATTCCGCATACCGTTGAAATTCCGAACGTGCCGATGTTTCATTTTTTGGAGGAATCGGCTCGTAAATATCCCGACCGCGCCTGCACGATCTTTAAGGGCGCGGTCATTACGTATAAGGAGATGAACGCCATCAGCGACCGCGTCGCCGCCGCGCTGGTGGATATGGGCGTGAAGAAAGGCGACCGCGTGGGAATCTTCATGCCGAACACGCCGCAGTTTGTGATGATTTATTTCGGCATTCTTAAAGCAGGCGGCGTGGTGGTGGCAACCAACCCGCTATATACCGCGCCAGAGATCGAACATCAAGCCAGCGACGCGGGCATCGAATACATGTTCGTGATGACGAACTTTTACAACACGATCAAGAAAGCGCAGCCAAAAACCAAGATCAAGAAATTGATCGTGACGAATCTCAAAGAGACGCTTCCCCCTTTGATGAAAGTGTTATTCACTTTGCTACGCGAGAAAAAAGGCGGATTCAGAATCGAGGGCGGACTCAAGGACGGCGACATCTGGTTCCAGGACCTGCTCGCCAAATACAAGGATGCGCCTCGACCTACGCTCGAAGTTGCTCCTGACGATACGGCTTTGTTCCAATACTCAGGCGGGACCACGGGCGTCTCGAAAGCCGCAGTGGCTATGCACCGCAATGTGGTGGCGAACACATTGCAAATTAAGTCATGGATGGGCGTTCTGGAAGAAGGCAGGGAAGTGGTATTGATGGCAATCCCGTTGTTCCACGTGTATGGCATGGTGGCGGGAATGAATTTCGGAATGTTGATCGGGGCGAGTTTGGTGATGGTGCCAAACCCGCGCGACTTGAAGGATGTATTGGAGAATATCTCAAAATTCAAGGCAACGATTTTCCCGGGTGTGCCAGCGCTTTATAACGGCCTCAACAATCATCCCGATGTGAAGGCAGGTAAATACGATCTTTCATCCATCAAAGTCTGTGTCTCAGGTTCTGCGGCGCTGATGCGCGAGACAAAAGATCAATTTGAGAAACTGACAGGCGGCAAAGTTTTTGAAGCGTACGGACTCTCCGAAGCGCCGACAGGGACGCACTGCAATCCATTGCTCGGCGTAAACAAGACGGGTTCGATTGGTATGCCGTTGCCCAACATGGAATGTAGAATCGTCAGTTTGGATGATGGCGAAACTGATCTGCCACAGGGCGAAATCGGCGAACTGCTTCTGCACGGTCCGCAGGTGATGAAGGGCTATCACAACATGCCGACTGAAACTGCCAATTCGCTTCGCAAAGATAAGGATGGAAAGGTCTGGCTCTATACGGGCGATATTGTCCGTATGGATGAGGATGGATATTTCTACATCGTTGATCGCAAGAAGGAACTGATCAAGCCGGGCGGATTCCAAGTCTGGCCGCGTGAGGTGGAGGAAGCCATTTCTTCACATCCAAAGGTATTGGAGGTGGGTGTCGGCGGGATTCCCGATCCAAATCGCGGAGAGACGGTGAAAGCGTGGGTCGTGTTGAAGCCCGGCGAAACCTTAACAGTGGAAGAATTGAAGGCGTACTGCAAGATCAGTCTTGCGCCTTATAAGGTCCCCACACATTTTGAATTTAGAACTGAACTGCCGAAGACGACAGTTGGAAAGATATTGAGACGTGAGTTGGTGAGGCAACACAAGGAAAGCAAGTAGACACGTAAACAGAGAGACACGTAGACAAGAAGAAGTAAACACGTAGACAAGTAAACAAGGAAACAGGTATGGATCAAAAAGAGCCTTCTGCATAAAACAGAATGGCTCTTTTTCTTATCTCAGTGTCTACCTGTCTACTTAATGACTTCCTTCAACGCCTCGCCAAAAATATTCAAACCGGTACTGATTTGATCGGAGGTCACATTCAACGGCGGGATCCACCGCAGCGTATTATCGTAGGTGCCGCAAGAGAGGAGCAACATGCCTTTTTCTTCGGCGGAGTGAATCACTTCCTTGACGAGTTGTTTCGCTTTGTGGGCGCGTCCGTCCACGATGAACTCGGTCCCAATCATCAAGCCCTTGCCGCGTACATCGCCAATCTGCGGATACTCCTCCTGGAACTTGCGGAGTCCGGTCATCAGTTGAATGCCGCGCTCGTTGGCGTTCTCCAGCATATTCTCCTCGCGTATGGCGCGGATGGTCGCCACGCCGGCCGCGCATGCCACCGCGTTACCGCCATACGTTCCCCCGATGGAACCCAGGTCGAGTTTCAACATGATATCCGTGCTGGTGAATACGCCTGAAAGCGGCATGCCCGAGGCGATACCTTTTGCGGCGGTGATGATATCGGGCGCGATGTCAAAATGCTCGAACGCGAACCACTTCCCTGTGCGCCCAAATCCCGATTGGACTTCATCGAAGATCAGCAGTATCTTGTGACGATCGCAAATTTCGCGCAAGCCCTTCATAAACGACTTGGGAGGAATAACGTATCCGCCTTCGCCCAGAACTGTCTCAATCAAAATCGCCGCGGTCTCTTTTGGGGCGGTCTGCGAGGCGAGCAGATGTTCGAGTTGCTCCAATGCAAAATCAGACGCCTCCGCCTCGGTCATCTTCAAGCGGAAGGCATACGGGAACGGCACGACAAACACGCCCGAAGGCAGCGGACCAAACCCGGTGCGATACACCGCCTTGGAGGTGGTCAGCGCCATCGTGCCGGCGGAACGCCCATGGAACGATCCGCTGAACACAATGATATTCTGCCTGCCCGTCGCGACGCGCGCAATCTTGACCGCGTTCTCCAACGCCTCCGCGCCCGAGTTGGCAAAATAAAAACTATCAATCGAAGGCGGGACAATCGTCCGTAATTCTTCGATTAACTGCAACATCGGTTTGTGGATGACGATATTCGCCTGCGCGTGCAGGAAAAGACCAGCCTGCTCGCGAATCGCTTCCACAACCTTTGGATGACAGTGACCTGTATTCGTCACGCCGATCCCGCAGGTGAAGTCGAGCAGTTTGCGTCCATCGTCGGTGTAGATGTATGCTCCTTCTGCGCGGTCGGCGACGAAGTTGAAGATGCGACTCCACGCGGGGGTCATGTGGGAGAAGTTTTCCTGGTAGAGGGTGTTGGTTGACATAAAGTTCTTTCGGGGAGGAGTAATGGGTAAGTAGTAAATGGTAACTGGAGACTGGAGATTAGAGACTTGGTCAAAAATTGGGGATGAGACCTTAACTGTCTCATCCCCAATTACAAATTACCACTTACTGAAAGTCAGTCTCCAGTCTCTAGTCTCAAGCGGGAAGATACTCCGCCGCCCACTCGATATCATGTTTCTTCAACGTGTCGCGCGTCGGGATGCCGTCGGAGGTCCAGCCTGCGAATTTGTAGTAGTTATCCAGCGCCGATTCAATCTCCTCGTGAGTCAGAGCGATGCCCGCAGTGGGACCCGATCCCTGCAATTGCTTGAAGAATTTCTTCGGCAGTTTATCGGCGTTGCGGTTAAGTCCCTCGCGCGCGTTGAAAGTCCTAAAGAGATTCAAACGGCGCTCGCCGACCGCCATCAACTCTTCGACCGTCACGCCCCAGCCTGTGACCGCGTTGATCATCTCGACTGTTTCAGCGGGACCGTAAAGCGTCCACGCGGGACCGAAGACGAACTGGCACAGTTCAACAGAGTCAAGCATCGAGTAAAAGACCTCGGTGAGATACGCAAAGCGGACTTTCTCCTCGGTGAGGCTGTAACCCGGTTGCGGCGTGCCAAGCCCGATCAGCTTGAGGCGGTTGAGGTTAAGGTCGGCGACGCCCTCTTCATAATACGGATCATGTTCGCTGGATTGATGATCCGCGCCAAACGGGTTGACCGCGTAGATGAGACCTAGCGAACGTTTGGCTTGCGGCATGTGCGCGGGCGCCTCCGCGCCTTTGACTGTGATGAGGAATTCATCCGCGCCGTTGCCCCATACCTTCGCGGCGCGTTCCGAACCCATGCCAAGCGTTTTTCCAAACTCGCCTTCTGCGTTGAGCATCATTTCGAGAGCCTTCAACATCGCATCCGCGTCGCCGTATTTGAGTTCGAGTCCGTTCGTCTGCTCTTGGGTGATGACTCCTTTTTCAAAACATTCAATCGCAAAGGCAATCGTCGCGCCTGCGGCGATTGTATCCACGGCATACTCGTTGCACATCTGGTTCGCGACTGCAATTGCTGCCATGTTGTTGATGCCGCAATACGAGCCGAACGTGCCGAGCGTTTCATATTCGGGCCCGCCATATTTCGGGTCGGCGCGATACGCGCCTTCCTTGATTTCGACCACGCGCTTGCATCGAACAACGCACGCGTAACAAGTATCGCGCTCCTTCAGAATCGTCTCGACCATGCGCGCGCCGCTGATATCCTCGCAATGCTCAAACTGACCTTCGTTATAGTTGCGCGTCGGCAATGTGCCAGCCGTGTTCTGGAACAATACAACCGTTGCAGTGCCTTCCGCCGCGAGACCTGGCATATCGGGATTATCGGGAAGAATCTTCGGACCCGTTTTATTCAACGCGATTAACGCTTTTGAATCGGCAAGAACTGGTTTCTTCCTGCCGCGCACCACCACCGCCTTAAGATTCTTGGACGCCATGACAAGCCCCATGCCGGTGCGTCCGTTGTTGCGGTTCGCCATCGAGACCAGCGACGAAAAAATCACGCCTTTCTCAGCCGCAGGTCCGTGCTGCAAGACTTCAATTTTTT
>Ga0247727_10005458_pt1 | contig 25797 bp, 18 predicted proteins | sample WisWelCaveWW1625_FD_202498 | JGI IMG/M metagenome (GOLD analysis project Ga0247727, IMG submission 202498) | Biofilm microbial communities from Wishing Well Cave, Virginia, United States - WW16-25 | ecosystem: Environmental > Aquatic > Deep subsurface > Groundwater > Cave microbial mat | place...
ACCGAGCCGACCGAGAACCAGTGGCTCTGCACCGCCACGCCCAGCTCGCCAGTCGCGGGGTCGCGAGCGACAATCGAGTAGGTCGCCACGGGTCGAACGGAAGACGCGGACGCGGGAAGCGCCGCGAGCCACACCGCGAGCACGGCACCCATGATCACCTCCGGAAAGCCCGCATGCTACCACCGCCGCCCGGCGCCTCCGCGGCGTCCCTGTCGTCTCAGCCGCCCGCCTCGCGGGTGAGGTGACGCTTCAGCTTCGCGAGGACCGAGTCGAAGCTCCGCGGCGTAAGACGGCCGGTGAAGGTGTTCTGTTGCGAGACGTGGTACGAGCAGAAGAGCTTCACGTCATTTCCGAGGTCATGGACGGCACCGTGGGCGAACTCCAACCGGCGCGGGATGGTACCGTTCGCCTCCCGGAGCATCGCCAGGAAGCCGTCCATCGCGATGCGGCCCAGCACCAGCACGGCCCGCAGGTGGGTGAGCAGCGCCCATTCTCGTGCCAGATACTCGCGGCAGCGCGCGATCTCGGCCGAGGTCGGCTTGTTGGCGGGCGGCGCGCAGCGCGCGACGGGCGCAATGTAGCAGTCGCGCAGCATGAGACCGTCGCCCCGTCCGATCGAGTCCGGCTGGCTGGCGAAGCCCGCGCGGTAGAGGCCGGCGAACAGGAAGTCGCCGGAGCGGTCGCCGGTGAAGACGCGCCCGGTGCGGTTGCCGCCGTGCGCGGCGGGCGCGAGGCCCACCACGAGCAGGCGCGCCCGCGGGTCGCCGAAGCCCGGCACGGGCCGGCCCCAGTATTCCTCGCCGCGGAAACGCTTGACCTTGAGCTTCGCCACATCGAGACACCAGCGCCGAAGCCGCGGACACCGCTCACAGACGGTGACCTCGCGGCTGATACGGCTCAGGCTGTCGGGCACGAGCTGGATCGTGGCTGATGGACGGCTACTCGCCTCGGGCCCGCTTCAGCAGCTCCGGCGCCCGGTCGCCAAAGTACTTGACGACGAGCCGGCCCCAGGTCGGCGTTCGCCTCAGGTTCGCGACGTACTGATCGAGCGCTTCCTTCAGCAGGGGGGCGTCCTTGCGGACGCCGAAGGCCAGGCTCCCGGGAGGCCCCACGAAGCCGCCGATCTGGATGCTGGCGTCGTCACGCTGGTAGAGCAGCGCATCCTCGATGCCGCTGAGGGTGGCCGTGATGCGGCCGGCGCGCAGCGCGTCGGGCGCCCCGCCTGACGGGATGGAGCCGTCGAACGGGATCCCGGCGGCCTGCAGCGTCTCGGCCATGCTGGAGCCCCTGACGGTCCCGACCTTCTCCTTCCGCAGCTCGTCCACGCTGGTGAGCACGCGAGTCGGCTTGCGCGTGACGAGCACGTTCCGGGTCGGCATCACCTCGGCCGTGAACGCGATTCTCTGGGAGCGCGCGGGAGTCTCGGTGACGCCTCCCGCGAGGACATCGCCTCGCCCTTCGAGCAGCCAGGGCACGAGTGACGCCCAGCCCGGTGCCTCGACCACGCTCAAGCGCAGCCCCTTGAGCCGGGCGAAACCTTCCAGGATCTCCCGGTCGAGGCCGGGCTCGCCGGCCGCCGCGACACTGAAGAATGCCGGGGAGCCGTCCACCACCAGCACGCGCAGCGTCCCGGCCTTGCGGATATCCGCCAGGTCGGCAGCTCCGGCGCAAGCGACCACGAGGAAAGCGGCCGCTGCGAGGAAGAGCGCGGGCCGGAGCAGGCGACGCAGAGTGCGGGGAAACAGCATGGTGTCCTCGAGCTAGCCCTCGGTGCCGGTCTTCCTCTCGCCGGATGCGCTGGCCTTCGCCCCGGCCTTCGCTTCGGCCGCGGCCGCGTTCTTGGCCGCGAGACTGGCCTTGAGCGCCTCCATCAGGTCGATGATCTGGGCGGTCTTCGGGGCCTCGGCCGCCGTGATCACCTCCTGGCCCTCGACCTTGCGCTGGATCGCCTCGTGGTAGCGCTTGCGGACCTCGTCCTCGTAGTTCTCGGGCCGGAACTCGTCGTTCGCGATCTGCTCGATGAGCTGCACCGCGAGCTTGAGCTCCGGCTCCTTCAGCTCGGCGTCGTCGATCGGCACCTCGGAGATCGTGCGCACCTCGTCCTTGTAGAGGAGCTGCTGCATCACGAGGCCGTTGTCGACCGGCCGGATCAGGACGAGGTACTGCTTGCCGCGCGCGGCCCACTTCGCGAGCGCCGCGCGGCCGGTCTGCTTCATCGCCTCGTTGATCAGCTTGTAGGCCTTCTCGCCGCCCTTGTCGGGCCCAAGGTAGTAAGCCCCGTCGAAGTAGACGGGGTCCACCCTCGAGGCCGGCACGAACTCGGTGATCTCGATGGCCTTCTGCGCCTCCTCGGCCATCGCCTTGAGCTCCTCCTCGGTGAATGTGACGTACTGCTCCTTGGAGAACTCGTAGCCCTTCACCATCTGGTCGCGCGGGACGATCTCGTTGTCCTTCGGGCAGACGTACTGCTGCTTGAGCCGCGACTTGCATTTGCCGTGCAGCAGGTTGAACGAGACCGCCGAGGCGGACTCGCCGGCTGCGTACATGCGGATCGGGATGGAGACCATCCCGAAAGACAGGGTTCCGGTACCTATGGACCTGGCGGGCATGCATCGATTCTAGCAGTCGTCGTCAACCACTTCGATCCGGGAAGTCGTCGGCCCTCACACAGCCCCAACGTCTTGTGGGCCCGACCGCCTCGCGGCCCACGGCATGGTGGCGCCTGCGGTCGCGCCCCGAATCGAAACGACAGCGGGGACGGTGTAGTCTGCGGCGTCCGCCAGAGGAGGTGTCCCGTGGCTCGTCTCGTGGCCCTGCCAGTCCTGATCCTCGCCGTCTCTCCCGCGTGGCCCGCCCCCGCCGAAAACCCGCCGGCCGCCGAGGCGCGGACCGAGGCACCCCGACCCGAGGTGCGCGGCCTCTGGGTCGTGCGCAGCTCGATCACCTCCCCCGAGGCGATCGAGAAGGTCGTCTCGGACGCCCGCGCCGGCGGGATCAACACCCTCATCGTCCAGGTGCGCGGCCGCGGCGACGCGTACTACCGCTCGCGCTGGGAGCCGCGCGCCGCGGCGCTCGCCGGGCAGGCGGCCGGCTTCGACCCGCTCGCCGTCGTGCTGGAGAAAGCGCACGCCGCGGGCCTGAAGGTCCACGCCTGGCTCAACACGCACCTGCTCGCGAACCTGGACGAGCTCCCGAGCCAGCCCGACCACGTCTACGCCCGCCATCCGGAATGGCTCGCGGTCCCGAAGCGCGCCGCGTCCGAGCTCTTCGCCATCGATCCGGCGGACCCCCGCTACCGCGAGCGGCTCGTGGTCGCCTCGAAGGAAGACCGCTCGGAGGTCGAGGGTCTCTACACGGCGCCCAGCCATCCGGGCGTGAAGGAGCACCTCTACGACGTCTTCATGGAGGTCGTCGAGAGCTACGACGTGGACGGCGTGCACTTCGACTACGTGCGCTACCCGAGCCCCGATTTCGACTATGGCCGGACCGCCCTCGAGCGCTTCCGCACGGTACTGGAGCCTACGCTCGGCGTGGAGGAGCGCCGCCTGCTGGCCGGGCTCGCGCAGGGGCGGCCGCTCGTGTACGTCGAGCTCTTCCCGCAGGCGTGGGACCGCTTCCGCCGCGAGCAGGTGACCGAGCTGGTCGAGCGCGTCTACACGGGCGTGAAGGCCCGCAAGCCGCGGGTGCAGGTGACCGCGGCCGTGTTCGCGAACGACGAGGACGCCTTCTCCCGCCGGTTCCAGGACTGGAAGAGCTGGCTCGAGCGCGGCCTCCTCGACGGAGTGTGCCCGATGGCCTACACGCCCGACACCGAGAGCTGGAAGCGGCAGGTCGCGATCGCGCGCGGCTTCTCGTTCGGCCGGGCGGTCTGGGCCGGGATCGGCGCCTACCGGCAGCCCCCCGAGAGCGCCGTCGAGAAGATCGCGCTCGGCCGCCGCATCGGCGTCGACGGGGTCGTGCTGTTCTCGTATCGCGACGTCACGAGCCCCGGAGAGCACGCGCCCGCGGGCGACTACCTGGAGCGCGTCGCGAAGGGGGCGTTCCGCGTCGACGAGCATTGACAGGCGTTCGCAAGAGTTGACAGGGGAGGCCTCGGAGAGACCAGAAGGACCTCATCGCCCGAGCCGGCAAGGATCTCCCGCTCGCCCGGAAGACGCCCGCGCCCGGGAGGGGTGGCTCACCTGCGGGTGTACTATGCCGTGAGTGACGAACCCGAGCGGGCGGTGGTGATCGTCGCGATCGGCGAGCAGGACCGGGACCGGATCAAGATCGGCGGGAAGTACATCGAGCTATGAAAACGCTGGAAATCACGGACGCCTCTCTAGCCTGGATTTCCACGGCGCGGTATTGAGCTAACCGAGTCAGTCACAGTTTACGTCTCGGACCTCGTTCCGCCGGTGCCAAAGGCGGTGGCTCTCGGCACCCACGGCGGGGATCGTTAGCCCAAGGGTGTGCCTATCCTGGGCCGGCGTTGGCCGGCGCTGCGAGATACGCGACGGCTGCTGGCAAAGGGACGGGCCAGGGAAGGCCGAGTAGGCGCGCTCTGGGCGCGGTCTTCAAAGCCCAATGGGTGGGGGACGCAGATTGTCCTTGACCCCAGGTCTAGATAGTAGTACTGTGCAGCCGTGCCATTGGGAGCACCAAAAGACATAACGGAATGCCGACGGTTCTTTCTCGAGCCGGATGGCCCGAAGCACCGAATGTACGAGGCCCTCAGGACCTATTTCGTGGAGGACCGCTCCTCGGCGGAAGTCGCCAAGGCCTTCGGGTACACCCCAGGATCCTTCCGGGTTCTGTGCCACCAGTTCCGCCGTGACGACGACCCGACATTCTTCATCAAGGCGCTCCGCGGCCCACGCTCGCAACCCAAGAAGTCGGCCGCCCGAGACTTGATCGTGCAACTGCGGAAGCAGAACCACTCGGTCTACGAGATCAGCGAGGCGCTCAAGAGCCGCCGCACGCTCCTGAGCCCCACCGCCGTGCGCGAGGTGCTAAGGGAGGAGGGGTTCGCGCCCCTCCCCCGACGCCTCGACGAGGAACGACCCTACCGACTGGGCCCCACGGCCGAGCCCGTCGCCGACGTGCGCGCTCTTTCACTCGCCCCGCGCACCGTGACCACCAGCTGCGGCGGGCTCTTTCTCTTCGTGCCCGACTTGATTCGCCTGGAGCTGGACACGCTGGCTCGCGCCGCTCACCTCCCTGGCTCCAAGATGATCCCCGCCGAGCACGCCCTGCGCGCCTGCCTGGCCCTCAAACTCTGGTGCGTCGAACGCCGCAGCCACGTCATGTCTCTGGTGGCCGACGAAGGCTTGGCCTTGTTCGCAGGACTCAACGCCATTCCCAAGAAGAGCTTTCTCTCCGAATACTCCTCGCGGGTGGACCCCGCCAAGAACTCCCGTTTGCTCGCCACCTGGCATCAGCTCGTGGAGGGGCAGCATCTCTTCGCCGGCGATTCCTTCAACCTCGATTTCCACTCCGTCCCCTACTACGGCGACGACCCGGTGCTCGAGCGTCACTACGTCTCCGCGCGCTCTCGCCGCCAGCCCAGTGTCCTGGCCTTCCTCGCCCAGGACGCCGAGGGACGGGCCTTCTGCTACTCCAACGCCGACATCCGCAAGGGCGAGGAGTCCGAAGAGATCTTCCGCTTCATCGCCTTCTGGAAGCGCACCCACGGTCAGAACCCGCGACATCTGGTCTTCGACTCCCGGCTGACCACCTATCCCAGCCTGGCTCTGCTGGAGAAAATGGGGATCCTCTTCATTACCCTCCGGCGACGCACGGCCAAGCTTCTCCAGGAGGTGGCCGCACTGCCGCGTTCCGCCTGGCGCACCATCGAACTCGACGTCCCCACCCGCAAGTACAAGACCCCCCGTATCTACGAACAGACTGTCGCCCTGGCCGGGGGAGCCTTCCGACAGATCTTCATCCGCGACCTGGGTCACGACGAGCCCACGCTTCTTCTCACCAACGACCGTCGCACCTCTGCCCCCAAGCTCATCACCCGCTACGCCCAGCGGATGCTCATCGAGAACGCCCTCTCGGACGCCGTCCGCTTCTTTCACATGGACGCCCTCTCCTCGGCGGTCGGGCTCAAGGTCGACTTCGACATGACCCTGCTGGTCATCGCCAGCGGACTGTATCGCCTCATGGCCAAAAGGATGCGTGGCTATGCCGATGCGCAAGCCCGCCAGGTCTTCCGCGATCTGATCGACACCCCCGCCGATGTCACCGTCGAGGACAAGCAAATCGTGGTGCGCTTCCACCGCCGAGCCCACCTGCCGATCATCCTGGCCTCGGGACTGCTCGATCAGACCGTCACGGTCCCGTGGTGGAGGGGTCGTACGCTACGCTTGACCATCTGAGTGCCCTCGGAACGCCCGATGTTAGGGACACTCCCTTCCGTGGAAATCCAGGCTAGCGGACTACGACCCCAAGGCGGAAACCTGGGTGCTTACGCGACGCGGCAAGCCCGTGGCTGCGGTAGTGCCCATCCGCCCGGGCATGGACGCCGAGACGTTCGCGCTCAGCCACAACCCCGCCTTCATCGAGGCCGTCAACCGCTCCTGGAAGGGCTACCAAGAGAAGGGCGGTACCTCGCTCGCGGAAATCCGGACCAAGTACGGCATCCGACGCCAAACCGCCCGCCGACGCGCGCGCCGTGGTCGATCCCAGCCCAGATAACGAGGGCGCTTAGATCCGGCTCTCCTCCAGGAGAGCCCGGCACCGGCAAGTCCGCCGCCCTGCGCCTGACTACCTGGAGCGCGTCGCGAAGGGGGCGTTCCGCGTCGACGAGCATTGACACGCGTTCGCAAGAGTTGACAGGGGAGGCCTCGGAGAGGGCATAATCCACGTCCGCCGGGGTGCTCCCGCGAACCGCACTGCTCATCCGTTAGCATCCCGGGGCATCCGCCCGGCGCGACGTCACCTCAAGGGAGGCTACATGTCCAATCGCACGATACGCTGCCGCGCGTGCGCCGCCCTCGCGGCGGCCCTCTGCGTCGGGCTGCTCGCGGCGCCGCTCGGTGCGCAGACCGTCACGGGCACGATCGAAGGCCAGATCGCCGACACCACGGGGGCGGCCATCCCCGGCGCGAGCGTCTCGATCCGGAGCGTCGATCAGGGCTACAGCCGCGACGTGGTCACGAACGTGAGCGGGCGCTACATCGCGCCCTACCTGCCGCTCGGCGTCTACCGCGTGGCCGCCTCGTTCGCCGGCTTCGGGACCGTGGTGCGCGAGCGGGTGGAGGTCACGCTCAACACGACACGGGTCGCCGACTTCCGGCTCGATCCCAGGATCAGCGACGTCGTCACCGTGACCGGGGACGCGCCGCGGATCAACACGAACAACGCCGAGGTCAAGCAGTCGCTGAACGCCGAGCAGATCCTGGACCGGCCGACGGTCCAGAACCTCAACAACACGAACACGTTCCTGGCGCTCGCCGAGACCTTCGCGGGCTTCCAGGAGAACCCCACGTCGGGCCAGAACAACCCCACGGCCTCCTCCGGCTCCTCGATCAACTTCAACGGCACCGGGACCCGCGGCGCGACGTTCCAGGTCGACGGCGTGAACAACGACGACTCCTCCGAGAACCAGAACCGCCAGGGCGTGAACCTCGCCACGATCAAGGAGTTCCAGGTCATCTCCAACACGTACAGCGCGGAGTTCGGACGCGGCTACGGCGCCGTGGTGCTGGTGCAGACGAAGGGCGGCACCAACGACGTCAGGGGCGAGGCCTTCTACTACCGCCAGGACAGCCAGTGGAATGCGCTTTCCTATCTCCAGACCGTGAAGCCGGACAACCAGCGTCCGAGCTACGGCGGCGTCATCGGCTTCCCGATCCTGAAGGACAAGCTCTTCGGCTTCGCGAGCTTCGAGCGCGGAGTGCGCTCGGGGGAAGGGACCTACCTGCGCGACATCTTCATCCCCGCGGATTTCGCGGGCGCGCGTCTGTCGCGGGGCAACGACACGCCCGCGAACCGGGCCTGGCAGGACTCGGTGCTGGCCCGCTTCGGCAGCCTGCAGCCGAACGACCCGCGCAGCAACCGGACCTACCAGGGGACGGCGGTCTTCGATCAGACGGTGAGCGATGCCAGCTTGCGCCTCGACTGGAACGCGCGGGCGAACGATCACCTCACGCTGCGCTACCAGTACTCGCGCCAGAAGTTCGACAACCAGGACGTCATCCTCGGCGAGGCCACGCAACAGAACAACCGCCAGGCCAACGTGGGCCTCACCTGGACGCACGTGTTCGGACCGAGGACGGTCGGGGAGTTCCGCTACGGCCTCGGCGTCCGCGACACGAACGTCAACATCAAGGAGAGCAACGAGACGCCGGTCATCCGCTTCGGGGGCTCGCCCGTCTCCGGCTCGATCATCGGCAACGCCGGCGCTTTCCCGATCTCCCGGGACCAGATGGACCACCAGTTCGTCTACAACCTGAGCTCGCTCTTCGGGCGCAATCACAACTTGAAGGCCGGCACCGACATCCGCCTCTCCGCGCTCGACGACCTGGCGCAGAGCTTCGGGCGCGGCTTCTGGAGCTTCGCCGCCAGCTGCGGCGGGACCGTCTACCCGACGTCGTACGCGGCCTTCTGGGACGGCTGCGTCACCAGCTACACGAAGGCCTACGGGCCCTTCTACCTGGAGAACCGGATCAACGAGTACAACTTCTACGCCGAGGACAACTGGAAGCTCACGCCCGAGCTGACGCTCAACCTGGGCCTGCGCTACGAATACGCGAGCGCGGCGCGGGACACCCAGGATCGGATCGACTACGGCTATGAAGACGACCGGAACAATCTTGAGCCCCGCGTCGGCTTCGCCTGGGCGCCCGGCCGGCAGAGCGGTTTCCTCGGGGCGATCACCGGCGGACAGGGGCGCTTCGTCCTGCGCGGCGGCTACGGGCTTTACGACGGCCGCATCTTCCAGTCCGTGTTCTCGCAGGGCGGGGCCAGCCTCAGGACCAACCCGCCCGACGCCATCTCGCTCGGGTTCACCACGACGCCGAACATCCTCAACCTGTCCGACCCCAGCGGCGGCTTCGTCTTCAACCCTGGTCCGCAGACGGCGCGCCACGCCGAGACGCACACCAGCCCCGACCTCGGGATGCCGCGGACCCACCAGTGGAACCTCTCGGTCGAAAGGCAGATGTTCTGGAACTCGACGCTCCGGCTCACCTACAGCGGGGCGCGGGGTGTCGGCCTGCTGCGTTACGTCCCCGACAATCTCGCCGTGACCCCCGCCGAGGGAGGCATCGTGGTCGTCAACCATCCGAACAACGCCCCGGCGGCCGGCTTCCCCGACCTGCGCGGCGTGAGAATCGACCGGGTGGCGGACAACTACCAGTGCGCCGGCACCGGCTTCCTGCCGGGGATCAACCCGAACGCTGCCTGCCCGACCCCGGTCCCGATCGCCAACAACGAGATCAGCCTGCGCGTGCCGCGCACCAACGAGCGCCGGTCGGACCCGAACTTCACCACGAACCTGATCGTCAGCAACGACGCCGAGTCCTGGTACCACGGGCTGCAGGTCGAGTGGAACAAGGCCGTGAGCAGCGGCCTCTGGTTCACCATGACCTACACCTGGAGCAAGGCGATCGACAACACCTCGGAGGCGACGTTCGTCGGCGCGGGCGACTCGAACGCGCTCGGCCCCGACAAGGACTTCGCGCGCGGCCAATCCCGCTTCCACACGCCGCACCGCTTCACCTTCAACGGCAACTGGCGGCTGCCCATCTTCCGCGGCCGGACCGACTTGGTCGGCGACGTTCTCGGAGGCTGGCAGGTCTCGGCGATCGTCAGGCTCGCCCACGGGACGCCCTTCACGGTGATCGACACGGGCGGCGGCGACATCACCTGGGACGGCTTCTCCGAGAACCGGCCGGTCATCCTCGACTCCTCGATCCTGGGCCGGACGATCAACGACAGCGTGAACTCGCAGCAGCAGCTGCCGCGGGACGCCTTCCAGCGGGCGACGCCCAACGACTACCAGCGGCTCGTGGGTCGCAACACCTTCTTCGCCGACGGCGTGAGGAACGTGGACGCCTCGTTCACGAAATACTTCGGGATGCCGATGAACGATCGCCTGATGCTGCGCCTCTCCGTCTTCAACCTGTTCAACCGCCGGCAGTGGTCGTTCCCCAACAACGACTTTGCGAGCACGAACTTCGGGCTCATCACGACCCAGTTCAACGGCCCACGGACGCTCCAGGTGGAGGCTCGCTACATCTTCTGACCGCCGCCTCTCGCCGGCCGGGTCGAGCCACCTCCCGGTTTCGACCCGGCCGGCCGTCACTCCCGGGCCCGGCTTCCGGGGCAGGCCGTGGAAGGCGAAGGAACACGACGCGTCTAGTTGGACGTCGACCAGTAGAGCGCGCCGAACAGGAACGGGAACGTGCCTGGCGTCTGGGCGCGGTGCTGCGGGCGGAAGCCCAGCAGCACCACCTTGCCCTTGCCGGAGGAGAGCGCCACCGCCGCGGCCTTGCGTGCGATCAGCTCGGGGCTCCGCATCCAGCCCGAGAGCAGCACGTCCGCAGCGGCCGCGGGGTAGCTCGCGAGCACGCGGCGCTCGATCTCGGCGCCCGGCAGCGCGGTGTCGAACGCCAGCGCCTCGTCCTGGAACACCGCGACTTCGCCGGGGAGGCCGTAGGTGACGGGATGGCCGGCCGTTACCTCGGCGCGCAGCAACGAGCCCGTGATCGCGAAGTCGGAGCCGCGCGCGAGCGCGTTGCGGACCGGCAGCGCCAGCTCGTCGATCACGTACTCGGCCGAGGACGAGAGCGCCACGAGCGTGCCGCCCTTCTCGACGAAGTCCTTGAGCGCCGCAGCGCCTTCCTTTTCGAGCCCGCCCGCGTACTCGGCCGGCAGCTCCGAGAAGTAGCGCATCGCCCCCTCGTCGCGGCGCGGTTTGCCGGTGGCGATGACTTCCTTCGTCACGTCCGGCAGCACGATCGCGTCGTAGCTGGCGTGGAGCGAGCCCGCGCGGACCGCCTTGTTGTCGAGCGTCTTCGGCTCGAAGCCGTACTGCTCGAGGACGAAGCGCGTCCAGCCCTCGTCCATCGAGGCCGCCCAGGGTTTGTAGACGCCGACCCGCGGCGCGCGCAGCGGCTCGGTCGCGTCCGGAAAGGCAGAGACGGCGGTCCAGGCCTGTCCGGGCACCGCCTTCCCGGCCGCCGCCTTCGCCGCGGCGCCGTCGAGGAACACCGTCCCGGCCGGCCACTCGCGGCCGCCCGCGCTCGTCGTCGCGCGGGCAATCCGCGCCTGCCCGCCACGCAGACCTGCGTTCACGAGCCGGGCCGTCTCGGGGCTGCCCGGGGCGAGCGCGAAAGTCGCGCCGCCCGTCGCTAGCGACGGCGCAGCGACCCTCCAAGCCGAGAGCCCCGCGGGGAGCGTCGTCCGCTCGACGCCCACGCCCATCATGAGCGGCAGCGTCCAGGCTGAGACATCGTAGGGGCGCACGATCTCCTTGCCGGGAACGAGCTTGGTTTCGGGATAACGCTGCGCCGTCAGCAGCTCGTTCACGAAGCGGCCGTAGGGCTGGGCGAGCGGCACGTAGGCGTCGCCGTTCGCCGCCGCCCGCAGCTCGACGCCGTGCTCGGCGAGCAGCGAAGCGAGTCGCGCGGCTCCGGCGGCGTCGCGCTGTGCGGCCGGGATGCGGAAGGCGGCGTTCGCGTCGAATGTGGCGATCGCGTCGCGCGCCCGCGCCAGCGCGTTACGCAGGAGATCGGCGCGCCGCTCGGCGCAGGTCTCGAGGATCGCGTCGGAGACGATCCGCTCGTAGTCCATGATGTCCCGCAGCCGCCACGTGCCTCCCGGCCAGGGGTTCGGGAAATTGGTCTGCGCGCCGTACTCGACCAGGCCCTTGCCGCCGCCCGACAGCTCGTTCCGCTCGATGCGGACGGGCGTCGCGAAGCGCACCGAGGCCACCTCGGTCAGCAGGCCCGAGATGTTCTTCCACCAGGCGGTGTTCCGAGTGCCGCCCGGCCAGTAGGCGTCGTAGACGTAGCCGTAGATGACGCCGCTCTTCTTCGCCTGCTCGAGCCGGAAGGCCATGTTCGCCCCGATCAGGTTGACGTCGCGAAACACGAGCGGGTGGATGTCCGGGTCCACCGGCTCGGCGTAGGGCGGCACGAAGATGCGCGGACCGCTGGAGCCCATCTGGTGCTCGTCGAGCCAGACCTGCGGGAACCACTCGTGGTAGACCGCGCGCGTGACGGCCTGCGTTTCCTTCTGCGTCAGCATGAACCAGTCGCGGTTGTTGTCGTGGCCGACGTAGTGGTGGTAGAGCCACGGCATGCGCCCGCCCTCGAAGCGCGTGCCGAGGTTCTTGCGATACCACTCGGTCTCCATGATCTGGCCGTCGGGGTTGATCGACGGCAAAAGCAGCAGCACCACCTCGTCGAGACGCCGCTTCGTCTCCGCGTCCTCGGCGGTCGCGAGCGCGTGCGCCCACTCCATCGCCATCTGCGAGGCGCCGATCTCGGTCGAGTGGATGTTGCAGGTGATGAACAGGAACAGCTTGCCCTCGCGCACGAGCGTGTCCGCCTCGGCTACGCCGAGGCCGCGCGGGTCGGCGATCCTGCGGGCGACGTCCTGGAGCCGCTTCTTGTTCGCGATGTTCTTTTCGGAGGAGATCGCTGCCAGGAAGAGATCCTCGCCGAGCGTCGTCTTGCCCAGGATCTCGAGCTCGACCCGGGGTGATGCCGCGTCGAGCGCCTTGAAGTAGGCGAGGACCTGCCGATAGTCGGCGATCGTCCGGTCGGCGCCCACCGTCATGCCGAGGAACCCGGACGGCGTGGGGATATTCGCGGCGCGCGCGCCGGCGCTGCCGGCCAGGATGAGGGCTGCGGCGATCAGGGAGCGAGCGTTCATGGCGACCTCCGGGCCGCGTTTATACCACCCAAACTGATTCGGCAAGGGCTCGGCCGAGCGGCGCACGTGGTTCTCGGCGAAGTTCAGGATCTCGACGCGGCCTCACGCTGGTCGGGGTTGAGGCTCGCGAGGCTCAGGACCGATCGGTCGGAAAGCCGGCGGCGATCCAGGCCGACGTCCCGCCGGCGACGTTGTGGAGGCTTTCGAAGCCCTGCTGCCGCAGCAGGCTGCACGCGGCGCTCGACCGGTAGCCGCCCGCGCAGATGACCGCCATCGGGCGGGAGCGGTCGAGCGCTCCCGACTCGCTCGCGAGCCGGTCGAGCGGGATGTGGCGCGCGCCCGGGACGCGCCCGGCCGCGTACTCGGAAGGCCGGCGCACATCGAGCACCGTAAGCCGCGGGGCGTCCTCCTCGAGGCGGGCCCGCAGCTCGTCGACCGGCCACTGGGGCAGCGTCGCAACGGGGAGGCCCGCCGCCTGCCAAGACGCGAGCCCGCGCGCGAGATGACCCGTCACGCTCTCGAGGCCCACGCGCGACAACCGCATCGCCGCCTCGGTCACGCCGGCCTCGTCGTCCGCCACCACCACGATCTCGCGCTGCGGGTCGAGCAGCGTTCCGGCCCAGGACGCGAACTGCCCGCTGAGGCCGATGTTCCACGATCCGGGCACGTGGCCCGTGCCGAAGGCCGCGGCCGCGCGTACGTCGAGAAGCTGTGCCCCTTTGCCGGCGCGGGCCAGGATCTCGGCGGGCTCCAGGGCGGGCGGCAGCGGCCGGTCGAGAAGCGGTGGCGCCCCCGCGCGGTTGATCGCCACGTCCCTGCCGAAATACTGCGGCAGCTCCGGCAGGTCCGCCGTGGCGAGCCGGACGAACTCCTGCTTCGACATCGGCTGGAGCGCGTAGTTCGTGCGCCGCTGGTCGCCGATCGTCGAGGAGGTCTCGTTCGAGATGTTGCGCCCGCACAGCGAGCCCGCCCCGTGCGCGGGGTAGACGCCGGTCGCGTCGGGCAGCGTCATCAGCTTGCCGTGCAGCGAGTCGTAGAGCATCGACGCCATCTCTTGTGGGCTGTGGCCGGCCGATCCCGCGAGGTCGGGGCGTCCCACGTCTCCGATGAACAGCGTGTCGCCGGTCAGGACCAGGCTCGGCTCGCTCGACGCCTGGGTGTCGATCACCAGCACCGACACGCTCTCGGGCGTGTGTCCCGGCGTCTCCAGGAACCGGAGCACGACGTTGCCGACGCGGATCTCGTCGCCGTCGCGGACGGCACGGTGGGGGAGGGCGGCGCCGGCCCGGGCGCCAAAGACGACCGTCGCGCCCGTCCGCTCGGCGAGCTCGCGGTGGCCACTCACGAAATCGGCGTGGAGGTGCGTCTCCACGACGTACTTGATCGCGAGGCCCTGCGCTCTCGCCTCGGCGAGGTACTCGTCGACGTCGCGCCGGGGGTCGACGACCACCCCCTCGCCTTCAGACCCGATCATGTACGAGGCCTGGGCCAGGCACCCGAGGTAGAACTGCTTGAAGTACATCGCTACCTCAGAGTTTCTCGCATCCGCGCCGCGACTACCAGCCCCGACGCGAAGGTCACTGCGGCCACACACCCGATCGCCGGGGCCAGGCCGAGCCGGTCGGCGGCGATCCCCGCGGCGAGGGCGCCCGCCGCGTAGCCGAGGTCCCGCCAGAGCCGGTACACGCCGACGGCGCCGGCGCGCCAGCTCGGGTGCGCCACGTCGGAGATCGCCGCGAGCAGCGTCGGGTAGACCATCGCGGTCCCGAGCCCGAGCGCGGCGGCGCCTGCCGCGAAGCCTCTGAAATCGCTGGAGAGCGCGACCAACGCGATGCCGGCCGCCTGCACCCAGAGCCCGCCGGCGATCAGCCACTTGCGCCCGAGGCGGTCCGAGAGCGCGCCCGTGAAGAGCTGCCCCACGCCCCAAACCATCGGGTAGATCGCCGCCAGCCAGCCGATCCGGGAGAGGCTCATGCCCGCCGCGGCGAAGAGGAGCGGGAACAGGCCCCACGCCATCCCGTCGTTGAGATTGTTCACGAACCCGGCCTGGCTCACCGCCGACAGGTCGCGGTCGCCGAGCGAGGTGCGCCAGAAGACCTGGCGCGGCGCGAGCTCCCCGCCCCCGCCCCGGGTGTTCGCCTCCCGCCGGACGTGCCCGCGGGTCTCCCGCACCAGCAAGGCGGAGAGCGCGAGCCCCGCGGCCGCGAAGACCACCCCGAGGTAGAAAGGCTGCGGCCTCACTCCGTAGCGTGCGGCGACGAGACCGGTCGCGAGCGCGGAAAGCGCCACCGCGACGTATCCCGCGGACTCGTTGAGACCCATCGCGAGGCCGCGGTCCTCCGGGCCCGCCAGGTCGATCTTCATGATCACGGTCGTGGACCAGGTGAGCCCCTGGCTCACGCCCAGGAGCGCGTTGGTGAGAAGGACCCAGCTCCAGGAAGGCGCCCAGATCAGGAGGAAAGGCACCGGCACGGCCGCAAGCCAGCCCGCCACGAGCACCGGCTTGCGGCCGAAGCGGTCGCCGAGCCGCCCGGCGAAGTAGTTCGTGATCGCTTTCGTGATCCCGAAAACGACGATGAAGGACAAGATCGCGGTGCGGGCGGCGAGCTCGAACTCCTGCTCGGCCATCGCCGGCAGGATGCTGCGCTCGAGCCCCACCATCGCGCCGACGAAGCCGTTGACGACGACCAGCAGCGAGAACTGCGCCAGGTTGGCGCGCAGCCCCAGCCGCACGTCCTCGCTCACGACAGCATCTCCAGGTGGCGCTCAACCCGATCGTCAGGAAGTAGTGGAGCAGGCCCGTGCCGCAATACGGAAGTCACGCTTCTATTCTGCGTTGTCCGGCGCGTCCATGGAGTTGACCCATCACGATTCTGGCTCATCGCCTAGAATGGGACCCCTCGCGACGTGGATAGCCGATGCGTCTGGGTCACTGGGTAAGGGTTGTTGCGCTCGGTCTGACGCCAGCCCCATGCGTCTTGGGGGATGAGCCCCTTCGTCTCAGCCGCCTCGGCAGCGATTCGGGCCTGAGCCACAACTCCGTCTACGCCGTGATTCAGGATCACCAGGGCTTCCTGTGGATCGGCACCGTCGATGGCTTGAACCGCTACGACGGCTATTCCTTCACGACGCTTCGCCACGACCCCTCCGACGCGGCGTCTCTGCCCAACCCGGTCGTTCGCAGCCTGCTCGAAGACGGCGAAGGCCGCTTCTGGGTCGGCACCCATGGCGGCGTGGCTCGCCTGAATCGCGCCGCGGGCAGCTTCACGCGCTACGCGCTCGGTTCGTCAGCGGGCGAGATCCGCATCGTGCGGACGCTGCGGGAGGATCGGGGCGGCCGCGTGTGGGCGGGGACGGACCAGGGGCTCTACCGCTACCACGCGGTCGAGGACCGATTCGTGCCTCATGCACTCGCCGCACCGCCCGCCACCGAGCCCGCAGCCACCGCCGTCGTCGCCCTCGACGAGGACTCGAGCGGGGCACTCTGGGCGCTGACGAGCACCTCGCAAGGTGAAACGCCCCGTCTTCATCGCGTGACTCCCTCGGGGCCACCCCAAGCCGCGGTCGGCTTCTCACCGCATTGGGCAGCGCTCTTCACGTTCGCGATCGATCGCCGCGACCGGTTCTGGTTCGAGCCGGCCGGGCCCACGCCCGTGGTCCGCGGGAGAGAGGTCCCGCCGCCGCGCGAAGCGGCTCGCCCCTCCGTCATCGCGTCTCTTCAGTCGCGGAGCGGGACGCTGTGGATGGGCACGGACGCCGGCCTCGTCCGGATCGATCCCGCTACGGGCAAACGACAGCTCCACGCCCTTGGGCCGAAGAAGGGGGGATGGCTGCAGGACTTCGTGCGGGCCCTCGTGGAGGATCGCACCGGCACGCTGTGGATTGGCAGCTACACCGGCATCCACCGCCACGACCCCGCGGCCAAGCCGTTCCGGAACTGGCGCCACGACCCCCTGGACTCCGCGAGCCTCAGCGGCAGCGCGGTCTCGGCGCTCGCCCAAGGCCGGGATGGCGAGCTGTGGGTCGGGACTTTCGGCTTCGGGCTGAACCGCTTCGACGCCTCCAGAGGCACCGCGCAGCGCCATCGGCATCGTCCGGGGGACTCGCGCAGCCTGCGCGGCGACGTCGTCTGGGCGATTCACGGCCAGCCGGACGGTACGCTCTGGATCGCGACCGAGGCCGGGCTCTGCACGCTCGATCCGCGCAGCGGACGCTTCAGGTGGCGTGACCTGGCCGTGCTTCCGCGCGCTCCCATTTCAGGAAGCGCGCGCATCACGCGGATCGCGGCGGGTGCGGCCGGGCGCCTCTGGCTCGCCGGCTTCACGGGCCTCTACTCGCTGGATCCGGCCACGGGCGCCACGCGGGAGTATCCGCTGGATCCCGAGGGCCGGATGCGGGCGGTCGAATCGTTGCTCCCCACCGAGGCCGGCGTCGTGTGGGCGGGGAGCGGGGAGCTGGGTCTCCTGCGCATCGAGGCCGCCACCGGGGCGGTGCGCCGGTTTCCGTTGCAGGATGCCGGCGGCCGGCTGCTGCAGAGCGAGGGGATCTGGACGCTGCGCCGGGACGCCCGGGGCGGGCTCTGGCTCGGCTCGGGCGTCGGCCTCAGCCGCTTCGATCCCGAGCGCGAGAGCTTCGAGCACTATCACGCGCGCGATGGCCTCCCCGGCTCGGTGGTCTACAGCCTCCTGGACGACGACGCCGGCCGGCTCTGGCTCGGCACGAACCGGGGTCTCGCCCGTTTCGACCCCGCGGCGCCACGCGAGCGCCGCTTCCGGACCTACGACGCGTCCGACGGTATCGCGGGGGCTGAGTTCAACCGGCATGCGGCCCTGCGCGCCGGAAACGGCGAGCTCTTCTTCGGCGGCATCGATGGGCTCACCGGCTTCCGTCCCGCGGAGATCCGAGACGACCCTCAGCCTCCACCCGTGGTGCTCACCGCGATCCAGTCGGCGAGCCGCGCGGGAAGCCTGTCGCACGAGCCTTTCGGCCTCGAGCGCCTGGCGCTGACGTTCCGCGATTCGTCTTTCGGGTTCGAGTTCGCGGCGCTCGGCTTCGCCAACCCCGCCCGCAACCGCTACGCGTACCGCCTCACGGGCTTCGACCCGGCCTGGGTCGAAGCGGGAGCGCGCCGCTTCGCCCGTTACACCAACGTTCCGCCGGGGGAGTACGTCTTCCGGGTGAAGGGCTCGAATGCCGATGGCGTGTGGAACGAGGCGGGGCTCGCGTTGCCCGTGTCGATTGCACCGCCGTTCTGGCAGACGTGGTGGTTCCGGATCCTCGCGCTGGCCGCCGCGAGCGGCCTCCTGATCGCCGCCTACCGGTACCGCGTCGAGCGGCTGCTCGAGCTGGAGCGCCTGCGCCTCCGCATCGCCAGCGATCTGCACGACGACATCAGCAGCGACCTGTCGGGCATCGCCGTGGCCCTCGACCTGCTCGGCCGGCGTCCCGCCGTGACGCCGGAGCACCGCGGCCGCCTGGACGAGCTGCGCGACCGCGCGCTGCGCATGGCCGACAGCTTGCGCGACACCGTCTGGTCCGTGCAGCCCGAGCACGACAGCCTGGAATCGCTCGCGCGGCGCCTGCGCTCGGTCGCCGCCAGCCTCCTGCCCGACACGCACGTCTCATTCGATCTGCGTGTTCCGCCGCACACGCCCCTGCACATGACCGTGCGGCGCGGCGTGTTCCTCACCTGCAAGGAGCTACTCCACAATGTCGCTCGCCACGGCCGAGCCAGCAACGTCGAAGTGACGCTGGCCACGGAAGACGGACGTCTCCGGCTCCGGGTTTCGGACGACGGCGTGGGCTTCGACCCGGACGCCAGCCACGAGGGCGAGGGGTTGCGGAGCCTACGGCGCCGCGCACGCCAGCTCGGCGCGGAGCTCAGCATCAAGAGCCGGCCTGGTGCGGGGACCGTCGCCACGCTGGACGTGGCCGTCGCGAGAACTCGGGATGGCGCGGATCCGATGGCCAGGGTATAGCTGGGGCGGTGATGACGGAGGCGGTGGACCGCGCGAGCGACGCTGTGACCGTCTGGCTGGTGGAGGACAACGGCTTCTACCGCCGAGGCCTGGCGCAGCTCATCAACGAGACCGAGGGCATGCGCTGCCCGATGGCGGTCGCCGACTGCGAGGACGCCCTGGCCGCCCTCGAGGAGGACCCGGGCCCCGACATCGTGCTCATGGACATCGGCCTGCCGGGAATGGACGGGATCGAGGGCACGCGCCGCATCCGTGGCCTGTCTCCGGCGTCGCGGGTCATCATGCTGACCGTCCACGAAGAGGACCAGAAGGTCTTCGAGGCCCTGTGCGCCGGCGCATCGGGTTACCTGCTGAAGCCGTCGCCGCCCTCGCGCATCCTCGAGGCGATCCGCGAGGTGCAATCTGGCGCCGCGCCCATGAACGGCTACATCGCGCGCAAGGTCCTCGACATGTTCGGCCGGCTGGCGGTCGACCACGCCCGGCCCCAGGACTACGGGCTGACGCCGCGGGAGAAGGAGATCCTGCAGCAGCTCGTCGAGGGCCTGAGCATGAAGCAGATCGCGGCGGCGCTCGACTTGAGCTACCACACCGTCGACACCCACCTGCGCAACATCTACGACAAGCTCCACGTCCATTCCCGGACCAGCGCCGTGGCCAAGGTGTTCCGGGAGAAGCTCCTTTAGCAGGCGCTGATGGCGCCCGGCTCCGGCCTCCGCTCGGTCACCGCACCTCGAACAGCGCGCTCCCCGTCGCCTTCTCCGCTCCCGCTTGGAGCGTGACCTCGAGCCGGTAGACGCCCGGCGGCGCGTCCGGCGGCACCTCCACCTCCTGGATCGAGGTAAGGGTGCCCGCCGCCCGCTGCGGCCGCAGCTCCAGGTCCTTGATGTTCTTATCCCCGAACAGGATCGAGCGCGTCTCCACGACCGCGACCGTGCCGCCCGCGAGCGGACCCTTGACCGTATAGGTCACGATCAACTCGGGCTTGGAGCCGCGGGCCACGCTCGCGGGCCGGACCGAGGCCACGACGTCGCGCAGCTCGAGACGCTCGGGGCGCGCCACGACCTCGACCGACACGCCCTCGTCTCCCTCCGGGCCCGACCAACGCCCGTTGCGCTCCACCCAGTAGATGTGGAACCAGGTGGCGCCGCTCTGGTCCGGATAGTCCTTGCCGGGACGGCGCACGAAGCGGTTCCAGAGCGGCTCGCCGTCGTTGACGCCCTTGGCCACCACGGGCTGTCCGTTGGGCTGGCGCAGCTGGTAATAGTACAGGTCGATCGGCACCCCGTCGTGCGTGCCCCGTTCGTAGAGGACCGTGTAGACCCGTCCCTCGAAGCGCACGTGAACGACGTTCTCCGGCGGCGCCGCGCCAGCGCCAGCCAGCAGGAGCGCCCAAACCGCAAAGGACGTCGTCACTGTGGCTTGCACGCGGTGCCGAAGTCGTCGCCGAGGATCCCTTCGGCGCAGGTGGTCTGGCCCGGCTTGGATGCTCGAGCCAGGCCCGCGCACCGATCCTGGGCGGCTTTGAGCGCCACGGAGTAGTTGGCCGACTGCGAGACGATCCGGGCTCCTGGCCATTGCCGGAGCACGTCCGAGATCGCGTACGTGCGGTCGACCGAGAGCACCATGAGGTTGCGGCCGGCCGGGTGCGTCTGCTCGATCACGTACGTCACGCCGCCGCGCCCGCCGAATTCCTGGACGTGGCACATGCCGCCGGCGCCGCCCCGCCCGCCGGAGCCCTGCCCGCCACCGGAGGGCTGTCCACCACCGCTGCCCCCCGTGCTTCCGCCATCGCTCGTAGCCCGGTTGTAGATCTCCGTGAGCGTCGAGAGCAGGCCACCCAGAACGGCCGCGGTGTTCTGTCCCTGCTGCCCGTCCTGCGTAGCGCGCGTGCGGGCTTTGGCCGCGCCTGCCTCCTCCTCCGCTCGCTCGCGGCTCTGACTCGATGTGTCGGCAGGTGGGGGCGGGGACTCCCCGATCGTGCGCGCCGCGCCGGCTCGCCATCCCTCACCGGTGGCCGAGCTGGCCGAAGCCGCGTCGGCCGCCGAATCATCGGCTCCGACCGTGCGTGCGGCCCCGGCCTTCCAATCGCTCCAGCCCTCGGCCGACTGCATGTTGCCAGGCACGCGCACGCTCTCCACCGTGCTGTCCACCCACTCCTCCCGCACACGCAGCCCCGGAGGTTGATCGTTCTGGCAGGGCCCCTGGTCCCCCTGGCGTGCCGCGATCAGGCCACGCAAGCGAGCGATGCGCGGGTCCCCGCTGGCCATCGCCGAGGCGCGGTCGAGGAGTACCGCCGCCAGCGTGTCGTTGCACCGCGAGTAGGCACCCTCGGCGAGGCGGAGCAGATCCTCGACGCCCGTTCCAGGGTGCTCGGCAGCATTCTCGCTGGCCTCCTCAGCGGCCCGCGTTGCCAGGGCGCTCGCTTCCTGGGCACATCGAGCCGCTTCCTCGGCCGCGCGCCCCGCTTGAGACGCGCCGGCTTCCGCGCGACCGGCTGCGGCGCGCGCTCGCTCCGCCGCAGCGTCGTCCGGGGGCGGAGGCTGTGACTCGCCGAGCGCGCGGCGCCAGTCGGCAAGCGTGGCGGTCAGCCACTCCAGGTCCTTGATGTTGCGTGCGATCGACGCCTCGGCCACGGGAACGAGGTCGGCCAGCCCTTCGAGCTCGGCAAAAGGTGGTTGTGTGAGAACGACCTCCTCTTTCAGGAAAAGCTCGACCAGATGGTACTGGCGGTAAGGCCCGAGCAGCGCGAGGATCTTCTGTCGGGCGGCATGACAGTCCTCGCTCGCGGCCGTGGCCTCGACCCGTAGGCGCTCGGCCCGGCTCACACTATCCTTCGCCTGAGCCAGCCGCGCCCGCCCGCCTTCGATGTGGGCCGTGAGCGAGGCGGCTCGCGCCGTGGCCTGGGCCAGGGCGGCCGCGGCCCGGCGCCGCAGGGCGTTCACCTCCTCGGCCCTCGTTGCGAGATCCCGGGCCTTCGCTGCCGCCTGCTTCGCGCGCTCAGCGACTGAGGAAGCACGCTGCCCGAGGTAGCGGTCGGCGGTGTTCCAGATACGCAGCGCGTCGAGCTGGCTCGCGCTCGACATCTGGCCCCTGATCCGGCAGGATTCCTGCGCGTAGCCGTCGCCGTCCTGGGCCGCAGCGACGCCTGCCGCGGCCTCGTCCTCCGCGGAGGTGGCGAGCTCCGAGGGGTTGGCGCTGCCACGGGCCTGCTCGGCCAGCCGACGGGCGTCGGCGAGCGCCCCTTCGAGTGGCTTGCTCTCGCCTTGAAGCCAACGGACCGTCTCCGCCGTCGTATCGAGCTCCGACGCCGCGCGCCGCCCCCCGGCGATCGCGCGCCGCGCGTCGGCGCAGGCGGTGTCGGCGTCCGCGAGCCACAGCCGGGCGCGAGCCAGACGCTGGGCGATGTCCTCGCGGTCGAGTCCGAATTCGACGGCCCCATCAAAAGCCTGATCGACGACCGGCTTGACGAACGCCTCGTAGGCGGTCCCCGCCACAACAGCGCCCGCCATTCCCGTGGCCAGAACAGCGCCGATCGGGGCCGTGGCGGGAAGAAAGAAAACGGCTGCGGTGGCTGCGGCTGCGGTCACGAGACCGCTTAGGAGAGCATTGGCCGTTTCCTGCACCGCGCCGGCGCGGTCGCCCCCCGACAGTGCGCCGAGGATCCCGGAAATCTTTGGCACCTGACCAGCCCACCCCAGCTTCTTACCGATGCCGGACAGCCACGTGGCCTGGGTCTTCCCCGACTCCAGGGCAAGCTGTGAGAGTTTGGCGGCCTTGGCGGTCTCATCCCAGTTGCTCCAGTACGCCTTTTCCGCGCTCTCGAGCGCCTTCTCTCCGGCCTTTTTCCAGCCAGATTTTGACTTGAGGACCTTATCGGCCCAGGCGGGCTTCTCGATGTTCCGATAGGCCTGTTCGGCCCAGCCCTGGTCCTGTGTCGCCGGCTGCGCTTGGGTTCCCTGGCGCGCGGGCCGCGTGTCAGCGAAAGCGGACGGGGCCAGCCCAAACGAAACGACTGCGATGATCCGGAGCGGGCCCTTGCTCATGGCTGCGCACCCGCAGCACCGACCTGGCGCGCTTGGTAAGCCGCGGAAAAGGACAGGAGATCCAGCCGCCGCAGCAACGGCCTCCCTTGACCCTCCTCGTAGACGAGGCTCAGGACCAGGTCGCCCTGTCCGGGAGGACTCAAGAACACCACGCTCCGTTTCACGCCCGCGGCGAGCGCGTGCACGACCTCCAGGCGCGCCATGAAATCCGGGGGGAAACCGGCGAGCAGTTTCGCGGTCGGCGGAAGCGTTTCCGAGGCGCCTGCGACGAGCTTGCTCAACTCACCGTCGCTCGCCTGGCGCCGCGCGTCCGCGACGGCCCGTCGCAGCGCGGTGAGGCGCGCCGGCTCGCCTGGCTCGGGCCAGGCGAAGCTGCGAGCACTGCGAAGCGCGCCGGCCAGGAGCAGCGTCGCACCGTGGATGTTGAACTGAGCGGCTTTCCCGGTGGCCGGAAGGCTGGTGCGCCAGCCCTTGCCTGCACTCGTAGCCGCCTCGAAAACCTCGAGAGCGGCCGCGCCGGTCCTGGCCAGCGCCGCCGGAGCGAAGTCCTCTGCTCGCAGCCATTGAGGCACGAGCTGGAGCGTAGCGTCGTCGCCCCGCAACCAATCGCCCATCGCAAGCGCGGCGTCGATGATCTCAAGTGTCCCACCCGTGGCCCGCCACGTCGTCAGGAGGTAGACGTCCGACCACGGGTGATAGAAGGCGACGTGGGGCGTGCCGGTTTCGATCTGTGTCGCGGTCCAAACGGAAGTGCCGAAGAAATACGACCAGCCGACCCGCGGCGTTACCGTCGGCCAGACTTGGGCGTCGCGCTCCAGGAAGGTCCTGCGGACCTCCTCGCTCGCGAACCTCGCGAGGGCGTCGCGATGGTCCGACAGGCAACGCACACGGAACTCTCCGGCCGCGGCGAGGAGCCCGGTGCCGGGAGCCGGTGGCCGCGGCGGTTCGGCCCCGGCGGCCCGCGCCGTGCCGGCGACGGCTATACCGATAGCCGCCGCGAACGAGAGCGCTCGATACGGATGCCACACGCGACACCTCCTGGGGAGGGGAGAGCGGAGGTTACTACCGTTCGGCGGACCGGTGAATCGCGAGTTCTCGGGATGGTGGGGCCAAGGCCCTTCTCGTAGCCTTACTACGTGGTCGCTCGCTTCACCGGCCGCCCTGGAGGCCCCCTGCTCCGAATCGTGGTCGTCGCCGCGGCGTTCCCGGCTTTGACGGCTTGCTCCATGAACCCGCCGGCAGAGTTCATCATGGTCGAACGCGAGAAGGAGGCCATGGCCGCCGGCGCCGGTCGCCGACTGCCTGTGGCGCAGCCCGCCGCTGCTCCGGTCGCCAAGGTCATCGCGGTCTCGGTCCAGCCGGCGCAGGTGGCGCGCGGCGGCGAGACCGACCTCATCGTGACGTACAGCCTCGAGGGGCAAAGCGCCGAGGTCGTCGAGGCCCGCCGCGTTCTCAAGGGCAAGGAGCCGATCATCGCTCTCGACCACCGCTTCGGCCGCACGGTCGGCCCGCCCGTGACCTCGGCCGTCAAGGTCACGGTTCCCGCCGACGCCACGCCCGGTTACTACACGCTGCACGTGACCCTCACGGCGGGAGGGGCATCGTCGGAGGGGAGCGCACTCTTCGAGGTCCGGTGAAGGACGCCGATGTCGGCGCGACGGTCACCAGCGTCTGGGTCTGTGGCGTGCGGAGGAAGGCAAGCGCGACATGAAGCCGTGGAGCGTGGTGATGCTCGGGGGGTTCGCGGGCGGAGTCGGCCTGGGGGCTTGGCAGCACGTCGAGGCGCGGATGGCGACGCGGGCAGCCGAACTGGAGAGCGCGACTCGCCGCCCACGGTTGGCGCAGCTCGATCCGATTGCCCGCCAGCTGCGAGCCTTTCAGGCCATGCGCGAGCGCGTGCGGCACAAGGTCGAGCTGATCGAACGGCTGCGGGGGCCGGTGTATCGCGACCCGACGCTGCCGCGTGGGGGTGCACCGGAGCCGCCGTGGGGAGAACACACGACGTGGGAGAGCCTGGCAGCCGAGCTAGAGTCCGCACCGCTGCGCGTCGCGGCCATACGGACGCTGGCCCGTGGCATCGCGATCGAGGGCACGGCGCCGTCGTTGGCGGCCGTCAACCGGCTCGGTGAAGCCCTCGAAGCGCGACGGGTCTTCGAGAGCTTCGACGTGCCGCAATTCGGGAAAGGCGGCTTTACGCTGCTTGGCTCCCGTCCCGCGAGAGGTGGGCGATGACGGCCCTGTGGCGTTTGGCGACTCTCGGGCTGAAGTTCTTCGGCAGCCTGCTGCTGGGACTCGTGGCCTTCGCTGCCGGGTACGCCCTGTACGCGTTCCTGCTGCTGAGCGGAGCCGAGGCCCGACGCTCCGCCGCCAGCCAGGAGACCGACCGCCTGCGAGGGGAGCTGAGCAAGCTGGAGGTCACGGCGGCCCGGCTCGAGGAGTTCCGACGCGCAGTGGAGTCGCAACACGAACAGCTGCGCGTCCTCGCCCTGATCCTTCCGGAGGACCCCGCCGCCGAGGCAGTCGCCGAGGCGATCCGGCGGGTCGGGACGAAGCGAGACTTGGTTGTCACACGCGTATCTGCGGGCCAGGGTCAAAAACACGACGTCTACGCCACCCTCCCGATTGCCATCGAGGCCCGGGGTCGGCTGGACGGCCTGCTGCGCTTTGCGGGAGGTCTGGCGCGGCTCCCGCGTCTCGTGATCGTGGATGGCGTCGTGATCGAGCGCGGTTCGGGGTCGTTTCGGGCGACGTTCCAGGCCCGAGCCTTCTGGGCGCCCGCTGGCCGCAAGGAGATCCCTTGACCCGCCTCGCCGCCGCGCTGATGGCCTTGGGCCTCGGGCTGAGCGCGCACGCGTCCCCCCCGGCGTGCTTCCGGGACGCCGCCGCCATGCTCGTGGCCTCCGACG
>Ga0247727_10005459_pt1 | contig 25794 bp, 8 predicted proteins | sample WisWelCaveWW1625_FD_202498 | JGI IMG/M metagenome (GOLD analysis project Ga0247727, IMG submission 202498) | Biofilm microbial communities from Wishing Well Cave, Virginia, United States - WW16-25 | ecosystem: Environmental > Aquatic > Deep subsurface > Groundwater > Cave microbial mat | place...
TTTTTACCCGCTCCAAGTTGCTTGATTCTGGTGTCGTCTGTCAGGAGTTTCATTTGGTGAATGGCGATCTGATTCAATTTGCGCAGTCGTTCCGCCTGCAGCGTCTTTTCCTGAATGAAAAGGGCATTCAGATTTTCCAGATTGGAGAGGCAAACGAGCTGCGACACATTCGCGTAATCGCGAATATTGCCCTTGTCGTTTGGATGGCTGTCGCGCCATTGCTTCGCGGTCATGCCGAAGAGAGCCATGTTCAGGACATCCGCTTCCGAAGCGTAGATCAAGTTTATCTGGTGTGGCATCAATTCCGCCGGAATCAGATTCTCTTTGATCGCGTCGGTGTGAATCCGGTAGTTGATTTTAGCGAGATTGCGCCGGATGTCCCAGCCGAGCTGCTTGCGTTCATCTTCTTTTAACCTTTGGAACTCCTTGATGAGATAGAGCTTGAATTGCGGCGATAGCCACGAGGCAAATTCAAACGCAATATCCCGATGGGCAAAAGTTCCGCCGCCGTAGCGCCCGGACTTTGATAATATCCCAATAGCATTTGTTGCCTGGATCCATTTGCGGGGCGTCAGGTTAAAACTGTTCAAACCAGCCTGGCTTTTAAAGGTAACGAATTCGTTACTGTTAAAATTCGGATTATGGAGCTCCTCCCAGATCCCAATAAACTCAAGCGTGTTGCGATTACGCATCCAACTGTAAATCATCGTATCATCGCCAAAGCTTTTAACCATATCAGTCAATGAAATATAGTCTTCTTCATTTTTCTGATAATACGAAATTTCCGTTCCAAGCACATTGACTTTATCCATATAGCAACTCCGCAAATATCATGGCAAACTGGCCGATTTCAAACTGCTTAATTCCCCCGAATTCGGGGGAATTAAAATCCGGAGTATATCTTTTTTGCTCTTCAAATTATAGTTGGCGCAATACCGATCATTTCAAACGGAAATTCATAGTCGAGTGCATTCTATATTGGCTTATAGTGCCTCTTTAGCCAAGCGCATAGTCCGTCTAAACCAGTCATTAGGACACGTTCGTTTATATTCGATTGATCTAACTTGTCACGCACTTCCCACTTCAAATCCTTTGGAATAACAATTTTCACTGCGTCGACTTTTCCTATAACGTGAGACATATTTAGCCAATCGTCCATAGAAAGATACGGGTTGCTCAACGCAGAAAAATAGGCGAACTGATTGACAATTCGGTCGTCAATCGCTGGAGGCTCAAAGAACACAGCAATCTCAAAATTTGCGGCGCTCCGTTGATCCAACGCTGGAAGGTCAGGAATCGTTTCAGCAAGAGCATCGACAGAGAATATCCGCGCGCCCAACTTATCAAGACTACGAGTGTCCTGCTGTTGAAGAAGTCCGTGTACTTGCGAATAATTTACCTTCCATACGGCTCCATCTTGATCGTATTTTTCAAGCTCGTTGGTGGCGAAATGTAGAGCTACGAACGGTGAATATGTCCAGTCTAACAATCTGGTCGGAAGGCCGTGATGTTGTGCAACGCTTAACCAGTGCCAATCGGTATCCCGCTCTACAATGTGGCGATGTGCGTATTTCTTAAATTGCTTCAAAAGGTTTTGCTCCATCATCGGATAAGGCTTTCCCAATCGCGCCAGACCATTGATCAGAGTGTGGTTCGCCACAGATACGCCTCGATAAGCGAAGGTCGATCTAAATCGGCAAATTGTTGAATTCCATGTATTGTCAAAAAGGGCGTTGTTCAACTCGGCCCAATCTGCAACCCTGCACTCATTCATAAATACTACACCTTCTAAATGATTACGATATACCGATGGAATTCAACAAGTTTAATCCCATCGAATTCGATGGGATTAAATCCGTGGTACACATTTCTTCATCAACGCCGCGAAACTCAAGACTGCTTCCAAACCCTTCAAATTCGACGGGTTTAAAAACAGTACGGCCTCGGTTATCGCACAGATTGGCAGTCTGCTACTCCCACTCGATCGTGCTCGGCGGTTTCGAGCTGATGTCATAGACGACGCGGTTGATGCCGCGCACTTCGTTGGTGATGCGAGAGGAAACCTGCGCCAGCAAATCATGCGGCAGTTTCGCCCAATCTGCGGTCATGCCGTCCACCGAATTGACGGCGCGCAGCGCGATGGTCATTTCATAGGTGCGGTTGTCACCCATCACGCCGACCGACTGAATCGGCAACAGCACGGCAAAGGCCTGCCACACTTGGTCGTACCAGTCGCTCTGTTTTAATTCATCGATAAAAATCGCATCAGCCTCGCGCAGCAGGCGCAACCGCTCGGGAGTGATTTCTCCCAAAATGCGCACGGCCAAACCGGGGCCGGGAAACGGATGGCGGCCTAGAATGTTTTCCGGCAGACCGAGCACGCGGCCGCAATTTCTCACCTCGTCTTTGAACAGCTCACGCAGCGGCTCGACGAGCTGCAAGTGCATTTTCTCCGGCAGGCCGCCGACGTTGTGATGCGTTTTGATCGTTACCGAGGGACCGCCGCGCGGCGAGACGCTTTCAATCACATCGGGATAAAGCGTACCCTGCGCGAGAAATTTGACGCCGGGAATTTTCCGCGCTTCGGATTCAAAGACGCGAATATATTGTTCGCCGATAATTTTGCGTTTCAATTCAGGATCGACGACGCCGCGCAATTTTTCTAAAAAAAGTGGCGCAGCCTCAACACCGATAAAAGCCTCGCTAAATTGTTCCGTGAATGTCGCGCGAATTTGCGCGCCTTCATTTTTGCGCATCAAACCGTGGTCGACGAAAACGCAGTGCAGTTGCTTGCCAATGGCGCGCTGCAGAAGCTTCGCCGTCACCGCCGAATCCACGCCGCCGGAAAGTCCGCAAATCACTTGCGCCTCGCCAACCTGCTCGCGAATTTTTTGTATTGTTGCTTCCACAAAATTTTCCGGCGACCAGCTTGCCGAGCAGCCGCAAATTTCAAAAACAAAATTGCGCAAAATCTGCCGGCCTTCGCTGGTGTGCGCGACTTCGGAATGAAATTGAATGCCGAAAATTTTTCTTTGTAAATGGGCGATGGCCGCAAAAGGCGAGTTGGAAGTTGTCGCAAGCGGCACGAAGCCGGATGGCAGTTTCTCAACAAAATCGCCGTGGCTCATCCAAACCGTTGTGGTCTTTGATACACTTTGAAAGAGAGAATCCGGCTCAATAATTTCGAGCCTTGCCGAACCATATTCGCGTTCCGGCGCGGAAATTACCTTGCCGCCGAGCAAATGCGTCAACAATTGCTGGCCGTAACAAACGCCGAGAATCGGAATCTCTTGTTGAAAAATTTTCAGATCGATGCTCGGCGCGCCGGGATCGTAAACCGAGTTGGGTCCACCGGAGAAAATAATGCCGGACGGCCGGACGTGCAGCAACTCATCCAGCGGCGTGTAACATGATTTGATTTCGGAATAAACACCAAGCTCTCGCACTCGCCGGGCGATGAGCTGCGTGTATTGCGAGCCGAAATCGATGATGAGGATCAAGTCGCAGATGGGCATAGCAGAAATTTTTATCAAGTCGTCTGGAAATTCAAATTTAGTTTTGCTCGCGCTTTCCATCTTTGCCCTTCAAATTCCACTTGATAAAAAGCGTGCCGGCAATAGCAAAAAGAATTATCATCCCCTAACAAAAACAAAAATCATCCCCATCGCAACCAAATACCACATCGCTATTTGATCCGGCGTCTTCATGGCAATCTCCTTGCAACATGAGTCTTCTCGAATTTCTCGTTCACGTGATTCTATTTTTCTTTTGCTTTTCCTCTTTAGCGTTCCACATGATAAAAAGGCCGCCCGCGATAGCAAAAAGAATAAGAATTCCCATTATCAAAAGATAAGTTTGTCCGGCTGACATAAATTATTCTCCGTATTTATTATGGATGTACAACCCCCATAGAACCAGAAAAATACCGCCGCTGACCCCAGCCAGTGTCTCGCCCCAACTAACAAAGCCTTTAACAAACAAAGTAGCCCCACCGCCAATAATTGATGCTTCTCCAAGATGAATAAGAAAATCACAAAATTTTTCTACCGTCGCAGCTTTTAGTTTGCGCTTCATATAAATGGCTCACAAATTCTGCGGCTTTGCATGCGCTTTTCTTTTTGTCAACGTCGTCCATCTAGTCTGCATTTTACATATTCCCCACAATCGCCTTGCCAAATTCCGAGCACTTCACTTCTTTGGCGCCGTCCATCAAGCGGGCAAAATCATAGGTGACAGTTTTTTGCTGAATGGTTTTTTCCATCGCATTTTCGATCATCTGCGCCGCTTCTTTCCAGCCGAGATATTCGAGCATCATGGCGCCGGAGAGAATCACTGAGCCGGGGTTGACTTTATCCTGTCCGGCATATTTCGGCGCGGTGCCGTGCGTCGCTTCAAAGATCGCGTAGCCGTTGTCGTAATTGATGTTGGCGCCGGGCGCGATGCCGATGCCGCCGACTTGTGCCGCCAGCGCATCGGAAATATAATCGCCGTTCAAATTCATGGTGGCGATGACCTCATATTCCGCCGGACGCGTGAGAATTTGCTGGAGAAACGCATCAGCGATGACATCTTTGATCAAAATTTTTCCGGCCGGCGGATTGCCGGCGCATTCTTCCCAGCTCACCGTTTCATTGGCGAACTCTTCCTTCGCAAGCTGATAGCCCCAATCGCGAAACGCGCCTTCGGTGAATTTCATGATGTTGCCTTTGTGCACGAGCGTCACGGACTTGCGGCCCTGCTGAATCGCATAACGAATCGCGGCGCGAATCAGGCGCTTGCTGCCCTCGCTCGAGACCGGCTTAAGGCCGAGGCTGGAAGTTTCCGGGAAGCGAATTTTCTTGACGCCCATTTCGGTTTGCAGCCACGCGATGATTTTCTTCGCTTCCGGCGTGCCGGACATGTATTCGATGCCGGCGTAAATGTCTTCGGTGTTCTCGCGAAAAATAACCATGTTGACCAGCTCCGGCTTTTTCACCGGCGAGGGAACGCCCTGAAAATAACGCACCGGTCTGAGGCAGACGTAGAGATCCAAGATCTGGCGCAGCGCGACGTTCAAGCTGCGAATGCCGCCGCCCACCGGCGTGGTGAGCGGGCCTTTGATGCCGACGAGATATTCTTTCATCGCCAGCAGCGTATCATCCGGCAGCCAGTTATTTTCGCCGTAAACTTGCAGGGATTTTTCGCCGGCGAAAACTTCAAACCAAACGAGGCGGCGCTTGCCGCCGTATGCTTTCGACACCGCTGCGTCGAAAACCATTTGACTGGCGCGCCAAATATCCGGGCCGGTGCCGTCGCCTTCGATGAAGGGAACGATCGGCTGATCGGGCACCGCCAGCCGGCCGTTTTGCATCCGAATTCTTTCGCCGTTTTGCGGCGGGGTCAGGTACGAGTAATTTGCCATCGCGCTCCTCCGAAAAATGTTTTACAAACGGCTACGAGTTCCTTAAAATCAAAAACCCCCGCTCTCGTTCGGCAAGCCGACTTACGATGGCAGGGGCAAAGCGTATTGCAAAAAATTTATTTTTCAAGCACTCCGAAAGTAATCAAGCCGCCTGGATTTGGAATCGAGACCCAGATCTTTCAAGCGCCGGCGCACGTCCCACCAACTGATTTTAAAAGCCCCGTAGCGCGGCGAATTGAGCATTTGTTTGATTTTCAACGTGCCGGCTTCGGGATTTTCACGCACCACCTGACGAATCTTGTCGTCGAGCGTCGGCGCGGCTTTCGGCTCCGACATTGGCGTGAATATTTCAGCCGTTGTCGCTTCGGAACGACCGGGGGAATTGGCCACGCCGTGACCATCGCTCTTCGACGCCGCATGATGCGTTGTTGCAGGCTGCGGCTTATTGAACGCGCCGGCCATGCCGCCGCGCTCAAAATCGCCGACCGCTTCTTCGATCGTATCGAAGGCGCGGAGAATGTAATGAAATTCCAGCAGCTCAAAAACCTCGTAGACATCCGGGATCATGCGCACCAGTTTGAGGTCGCCGCCTTTTTCGCGAATGCCTTTGATCTCGCTGATGAAGATGCCCCAGCCGGCGCTGCTGATGTAATCGACGTTGCCGAGGTCGATAATAATATTGAACGTTCCCTGTTTGAGCAACGCATCTAAAGAATGCTCGAGCTCGGCCGAGGTCGTCGTATCGATATAGCCGCCGACTTTGATGATGGCAATATTGTTATGCAGACCTGCTTTTTCTACAGACACCTGAATACCTTCCATGGTTCACTCCTGAGACATTCGAACCATACGCAAATTCGATTTAGCAATATACATGCGTATTGAGTAAAAGTCAATAATAATTTATAAGACAGCTTTGCGCGTCAGCATGCGGCTGGCGCGCTCGATTTTTTTGCGAATATCGTCGCGGCCGGGATCGATCTCCAAAACCCGCTGCCACTCTTTCATGGCCTCCATGTAATCGCCGCGATTGGCGTAAATGACGCCCATATTTTCATACGCCGTGGTGTCATAAGGATCCATTTCTTTGACGCGCGCGTAAGCTCGGGCCGCGTCGTCAAACATGTGATTGCGAAAATAGGCGTTGCCGAGAATGCTAAACGCTTCCTTAAAATCGGGATACAGGCGAATCGCTTTCTCGAATTCAGCAATGGCGTCTTGAAAGCGCTGGTTTTTGTAATGCCGCAATCCCGCAATCAGCAAACGCTCGCGCTCGTCTTCGCGCCGCCGGCCCGGCGCCAAACCGTTCTGTCCGTCGCGTTTGCGTTCGGGCGCCAAACCTGACGGCAGCGGCGCCGGCTCGCTTCGGCTATAATCGAGACCGTTATCAATCGAGATTGAATTGGCGCGAATTTTGGGCGGCAAGTCATTCAGAGCCTTCTCGCTCGCGGCCACGCGCGCTTCCTCAATAACTCGCACGCCGCCATTAGAGCCGTCTTGCTGGAGAATCTCATGGACGTCAACATAAGGCAAATCCATATCGGACGGCGGAACGGCGGCCACCGGCAACGATTCATGAGGCGCCGCGACGGAAGCTTCCGGCACGAAGGCTTTTTCATTCTCGCCGGCAATGGTCGTCGTTGTCGAGCCGCCACTGCCTTCCAGCGCCTGCCGCAAAATATCATCAACCGCGAAGAATGAAGCTTCTTCTTCGGCAGGCTCATTCTCATTTAAAGGCGCCTCTTCCGCAGCGTCTTCCTGCGGTGGCTTGAGAATTTCAGCGGGCGTTGTCTCATCCGCAGCCGCGTCGAAAACTTCCTGCCGATCTTCCAACAGCGCGCCGCCCGCGAACAAATCTTCGAAACTGACATCGAACATGCCGGCCGGTTGCCTGTCCGCAGGCGCAGCCGGCGCCATGAGCGTTGCAAAATCAATCGTCGATTCCGGCGGCGCGGCTTCTTCATCCGAACCCGAAAATGGCGCGTCGTCAAAATTCTCCGGGCTTGATATCGGCGCGTTTTCGGAAGCATTTGCCCGGCCGAAAGGAACGTCAAGCCCGAAATTTTCACGCGGCGGATTTTCGACCGGTGGTGCGACATCGGCAATGAGCGGAATTTCCGGCTCGCAAGCCGGTTGCTCGTCCTCAAGCGGAAAAATCGGCGTCTCGCGCCGGCCACGTTTTTTGGCCAGAAGCTCTTCCAGCGGTGTCTGCAGCGTTCGGACGTCGATATCGGATTTGGCAACGTCTTTGCGCGGCCTTTCTTCAACTTCATCGTCGCTGCGAGCAAAAGCCGCCGCCGGCTCGAACGGCGCCGGAATCGGCCTCGGCGCTTTTGCAGCTTCCGGCTCTTCCGGTGGGCTGATGAAACGAGATTGGCGCCGATCTTCCGGCGGCGTCTCAACGGCTTCATCCCTTTTCGGCGTTTCGGTCATTCTGGAACGGTCGAGAATGATCTTGCCATCCAGCGTAAGCATCGGCGTGCCCGGCTGTTTCATCGGCCGCCGCGTGCGGCCGCCGCGCGCGACGAAAGCTTCGCGTAACTGGCGCGTGTTCAAACGGCTGCGCACCAGCTCGTCATAAATTTTGCTTTCGGCGATCAGCGTGAATCCATATTTCTCCATATTCAGCTCTTCGCTGAGTCGTTTCGCGCCATATTCCGGATGATTTTTTATAATGTCGTAAATTTTGACTTTGTCTTCGAGGGCAATATGCTTGGCTTCAACCGAAACATCCGCCTCGACTTCGTAATGCTCGGCGCCTTTTTCTTCAAATTCTTTTTTGTATTTGTTATAATAGGCGTATGTCGTGATTCCGACGCCTTCACAGGCCTCGCGAATGCTGCTCCCGCTCAAAATTTTGGTATGGGCGTCTTTAGCGCGGCGCAATTCTTCCTTTTCCGGCGAGGTCTTTTCCCGAACCGCGACGAGAGTAATGTCATCCGACTGTGGAAATCCTTCGGTGAACGAAAGAATATCTTCTTTGATTTGCTCAACAAAGGGTTTTACCCGCAGTTGGCCGCAGTCGCGGAAGATTTTTAACAAACGTTCTTCACCGAACAACTCGCGTTTGGCGTTCATCGCTTCGGTGATGCCGTCGGTGTACATCAGCAAAATGTCGTCTTCCGCCAACTGAATGGTGTCGCTTTCAATCGATTTTTTAAACAAATCTTTTTCGTGCAATTGAATGCCGATGGGAAAACCGCGCGGGTTGAGATAATAGGTTCGTTTGGTGGTCGACCGATATAAGATCATCGGATTGTGTCCGGCGCTGGCATAATTCAACCGCCGGCGCTTGCTGTCGATGATGACATAAAACACCGTAACGAACATGCCTTTCTTCATGTCGCCGATAACAAAATCATTGACGCGCGACAACACTTCGGCGGCATCATAGATGCCGCGCGCTTCCGTGCGCAGCGCGGTGCGAATCATCGTCATCACCAAACTGCCCGGCACCCCTTTGCCGGAGACGTCCGCCACCACGATGCCGAGCGTATCTTTATCGACTTCGACAAAATCGAAATAATCGCCGCCGACTTCGCGCGCCGCCTCGTAATAACTGGCGAGCTCGTAACCTTCCAACTCCGGAAATTCGGTCGGCAGCAGCATCTGCTGAATTTCCTGCGCCACCTGCATTTCTTTCTGCAGGCGTTCCTGCTCGGCAAGGTTTTTCTGCGAATCGCGGAATTTGTTGGTGATCTCGGAAAACGCCTGCGCGATCTCGCCGATTTCCGTCGAGGTGTCGATGTCCATATCGTCTTCGACGTCGCCGTGGTCGGCGCGGCGCACCCACTCCGCCAGCTTGCGGAAGGGGTTCATCAAAATATAAATGAGAAAGAACGTGCCGACCGAAGCGAACATCAACAATATGCCGGCGTCGCGGGCATACATCCAGCGCCGGCTCGTGATGCGCTGATCCAGCGACTCTTTGAGAACGCGAATGTGCATGCGGCCGCCGCCCAGCGGCAAAATCTGATCGTAAACTTCTTTGTTGACTATTTTCTGATTGGCATCGAGCACCGGCAGCGTGTAAGCGAAAATTTGCGGCTGCACTTCCACCCGATTAGCCGGCAGCTCGAATTTTTGGATAAGTTTTGCCAGATCCGCGTGGCCGACGATAATATCGCCGGAATCGACGATGGCGATTTCATGAACGAGACGGCGGACGTCCTCGCTTTTATAAATTTCCAGAATGGTTTTATTGCCCTGCGCGCCGCTCAGATCGTTGAAGATGTTGGAAGCGTTTTTTAAAGCGCGGGTGACCGGTTCGCTGATTCCTCTAAAATCACTGAAGAATTGCGTCGTTTCCTGATTTTTTGCCTGCCAAAAAAAATAGCCGTAACCCAGCCCGATAATTCCTGCCAGCGACAGCGTCGTCCACGTCCAGTATTTAGCTTTGAGCGAGAGCGGAATCGATTTGACCGCATTGGCAACTTTGGGAATCTGCTGGCGCAGTTTGGACGGCGTCGGCGTATCGCGATTTTTGGTCAGCCGCAGCTCGTTGCCTTCTTCGGTTTTGCGATAATCGATTTCATCCATCAGGCGGCGCATGATGAAAATGCCGAGGCCGCCCTTTTTGCCGATATCGACATAGCGCTGCAAATCCGGATCTTTGACGTGCTTGGGATCGAAATATTTCCCCTGATCGATCAGGCAGATGGTGAGGCTGTTGGCTTTGACGATGGCGCGGATGGTGATGAAGCCTTCGCCGCCGACGTGGCGATAGGCATGTCGCATGATGTTCGTGCCGGCTTCATCGATCGCCAGCTTAAAAGCGTTGATCACCCGGTCGGAGAAGCCGTGCTTTTTCCCGATGCGCGTGACGAAATCGCGCAAATCGGCGAGATAGTCGACGTGAGCAGGGACTTTGAGCTGCTCTTTAGTAACGCTTTTAAACAACCGCTTCTCCTGTTGATGGCGCTAATGCGATGGGATGATCGAACAAAAACCCGGCTCATTCCGGAGGCATCTTTTACAAATCAAGAACTATGGTGGAATGCAGAAAGGCTTCTTCCAGAATGACAATTTTATTTTGGAACGATAACCGAATTTTTTAAATTCGGCATTTTTTTTGAAAATTGCAAGAATTTATTTTTTGGAAAAATGACATTGACCGGTCGCCGCCGGGAGCGACCGGTCAATAATCAACAATCCTCTTTTCTTTGCAGCACCAAACTACTTCTGATTCTTTTTCAACCCCTCGCGCGCCTGATCGATGGCGCTGAGGATGCGCTGGTTGTAACGATCCTGCGGCTGAATTTCTTCGAGAATTTTCAGCGCCGCGGCGTAATCTTCATTGTTCAACAAACCGATGGCCTCGAGATAGCGCGGGCGAATGCCGTCGGGAATCGGGCCGGGACGGGCATTGCAGCGCACGTCGGCGTCGTTATACGCCTGCCGCAGCTTCGCATTGCCGCCGTCCTTTTGCAAAGCCTGCGTGAAAAAGCCTTTGGCGGCGCAATAATTTTTGTTCAAGTACTCGGTGTAACCCTGCCGATAAAGCTGCTCGACATCCAACTGTTTTTGCAATTGCGACACTTTGTCCTGATACGATTTCAGCTCGGCCGGCGAGATGTCCGGTTGATTCATCAACTGGTTGTAAATGTTGACGGCGTCGACGATCTGCCCGGCGTTGACAAAACCCTGCGCTTTGCGCACCAATTCACTCCGGCGATTGGAAATTTGGCCTTCGGTTTTTGCAATCAAATTTTTGAGCTCGCCGTTCGTCGGATCGCGCTCGAGGCCGCGTTTCCACTCGGTAATGGCTTCGTTATATTTGCTGGCTTGCAAATATTGCAAGCCTTTCTGCCGCTGATTTTCAACGAAAGTGCGGTCCGCCGCGGCCAGCGTTTTCTCGCGCTCGGCCTCGGCGACTTTTTGCCGATCCGCCTGCGCTTCTTCATCCATTTTGGTTTTGGTGCGCTCGACCCAGATATTCGCTTCTTCTTTGTCCTGCGGCGTGAACGTCGCGTAAGAACCGGAGGCAATATCACGCGCCTGCGAAAAATTTATGAAGGCGCTGAAATATTCGTTTTGCTGGAAATAATTTTTGCCGAGCGTCATCTTCTCGTCAAACTCATTGCGGCGGTTCATCGCTTCTTTGGTGCGCGTTTCTTCCTCGATCTTGCGCAGCCCGCGCTCCCGCTCTTCTTCGCGCATTTGCGTTTTGGTTTTGCCCAGATGCACGGTAATGCTGACGCGATGAATGGCGCCGAGCCCGAAATCATTTTTTTCAAATTGGCCGTAGGCATAATCGATCTGGAACATGTTCTGATACATCACGCCGCCGCCAAACGTCGGCTGGGCGCCATTATAACCCACGCGCAGCATCGCTAAATTTTGATAGACGTATTCGGCGCCGAAATTATATCGCATGCCTTCCGATTGGCCTTCCGGCTCTTCAAACGCCAAAAACAAATTGGCCCGATCCGGCCGCGAGCCAAAGAGCAGCGACTTGGCAAAACCGCCCCGAATAATGCGAGGCCGCGGCTCGGAATATCCCACCAGCTTCAAACTGGGGCGAACCGCATTGAGAAACGAAAAACCAAAGCTCACATTTTGCAAAATCCCATCGCCAAAATCCGGACGATACAGCACGCTGAGATCGGCGCCGAACGCGCGCGACGAAAACCCGTTGAATTGCTCGCGCTTGATTTTGATGCTGCCGCCAATCGCAACGCCGTAAGAAATTTGCCGCGCAAACGCCAGAAACCATTCATCGTGCGCGTCCGAGCTTTCTCCGAGATCGTCGCCAATCCCATCACGCCGGACAAAGCCGACGTCGGAATGCAGCCAACCCACGCCGACCGTGCCGACATCAAGAATGGGATACGCCGCGCCGATAAAATGATATTTGGCGTCGGCATCCGCCAGCAACGGCGAGTAATACATGACCAGGTTTCGGCGTTCCAAATAATCGAGGCCGGCCGGGTTCCAATAAATGGTGGACGCATCAAGCGGCATCGCCACGACGGCGCTGCCCAAAGCTTGCGCGCGCGCGCCGACGCCGAAGCGAAAAAGCTCCTGCGTGCCTCCCTTGCCTTCGCCCTGGGCCCACACTCCCGAGCCGCACAGCAATCCGGCGATCAACATCATCGCCGACAATTGGGAATTTCGTGATTGCATGTTCTTCACCGTTTATCCTTCATAATTATAGGCGCAATGCCTAACGTTTGCAAAACATTTTCTGCATGAAACCGACTTCGGATTTCGGACATTGGACTTACAACTTCGGATTTATTTATTTCTTCAACACCGCCACTTTCGTGTTCGCGACGCTGCCGTTGGCCTTAATCATTGCAATATATACGCCATTCAACACGCGCTCGCCCTGGCCGTTCTTGCCGTCCCAGAAGAGATGCTTCGCGGTGGTCGAGGGCCGGCCTTCGGGTTCGCTCGATTTGTACGAGCGCGCATACACCAACTCGCCGAGCAGCGTAAAAATGCGAAATTCGACGTCGGCAGCTTGCGGCAAAAAGTAATCGAACGTCGTGCCTTTTGTGCCGTAGACCGTTTCCTCGTCCGGGTCGAATGGATTCGGATAATTGTAAAACGACTTTTGGAAATCCGCCTGGGCAATCACGCGTTTGGTCGAAACCACTCGATCCGCCGTTACGTCGTTGCCGCTTTCGTCTCGGAAAATAATTGCAATCGGAGCGCTCGGCGAATCCTGATCGATGGCGTCCACGTCGGCAGCGTGCTTGAAGGTAAGACGAAACGCTTCGCCGAAATTGTCCGCAATATCGACGAGCACATCCACGACTTGCGGCGCGCCGCCTTTAAGCGTGTCGGCCGGCACGAACGGAACGACCAGCGAATCCGCCGCCGGAATAGCGGTTAAACTCGCCAACACCCGAGCCGGCGGGCTCGTTTCCACGACGCGCAACGTCTTGATCACTGCATTGGCGTTCAGCGGTTCGTTGTCGCGATTCAGCACGTGCCACGTGAGCCGGCGCAGCAAAATATTGCTCGAATTTAAATTGCCTTCGTTGGTCAATTTCAAGCGCATGAGCAGCGAGGCACTTTCGCCCTGCACCACCGGTCCCTGTCCGGCCGGCAACATTTGCACGATGAGAGTTTTGGGCTCGGTTTGAATCGAAATCGTCACTTCGCTGTCATCAACCGTTGCCGACGAATCGGTGTTGACGTCGCTTGGATAAGGCCGCAACAAACGCAGACGCAGATTCTCCGCCTGCGTTGACTCGCGGCTGCGGGCGCGAAATTGCCAGATCACCTCGCCATTGGCATCCGCTGTTTGCACCGAATCATCCGTCGTGCGATAATCTTCCGCCGGCGGCAGATTCGGATCATCCGGCAAAATCAACCTGACTCTGGCGTTGCCGCGAGTTTGAGCCAGACCGATATTCTCAATCTTCGCCCTCACTTTGACGAGCGTATTGAGACCGACGGTGCCATCAGCGCGCGCCGACAACGGCTCGGTAATTTCGCCCGTGAGGGCGAGCCGCGCCTGTTCCACCGTTTCAACAAGAATGGCGGCTCTGCTTTTGCCGAGAGCCTGTCCGCTGTATTTGTCCGTGCCGCTCACCTCGACGCGAAGCGTGTCCCGGCGGCCAAAACTCGAACCGCCCGGCGCCTGCACCACCCACCGCGCAATCGTTCTGCCGTTCTCGATGACGGGCTGCACGAGATTCTGATTGGTATTGAAACTGCCCTGCAAACGCAGCACGGCATCAGCGCGTTCGGCGCGGCGGCTTTCCACTTCCGCCTGCACGACGAACAGTTGACTCGTGCTCACAATGCCATCGGTGGCGCCGCCCGGCAAGGCAATCACCCAATTCAAAATTCTCACATAGCTCGAGCTGTCGGTGCGCACCGGCACGCGCCGGAGACTTCGATTCGAAGTGAGCGCCGCCGGCAGATTGCTGTTTTCATCGAGCGGACGTTTGCTGAGCCGCACGGTGAGCGAATCGTTCACAATCGTATTCGGCGCGGTGACCTGCCATTGCACCGAGCCGTTGACATTGATGATCTTTTCCGGCGTGTCGTTGAGAATAAAGCCGCTCGACGGTTCCAGCCGCACTTTCGCCGTATCGATGACGCCGGCGGCGCCGTTCTTCTGCAGCGTGGCGTTGACGGTGAAGGTCTGGCCGAAAGAAAGATTGCCGTTGACGGCGCCCGCTGGAGCGATGATGCGGGCTTCCAAATTCAGCTCCGCTCTTTCCACCGTCACCACGCTGAGACTGTCAAAGCGCTCGACCAGCGCGTTGCTGCGATCGAAGCCGCGGCCGCGCACGACGAGAAAAGTCGGAATTTCATAGGCCTCTGCCGGCGCTTGCACCTCCCAGATGACGGCGTCCTGCAGCGGTTGAATCGGCGGAACGCCAACGAGGCTGTACTGCTCCGGCGCGCGCAGTATCAATTCCGCTGTCGTATTATTCAAATCACGGCTGAAAGCAAACTCCGCTGTCATGCGGAACCTTTGGCCGCTTGAAACTGTGCGATCTTCGGTGTTGGGTGGGCTAACAAAAACGCGAGTAATCTGCAAATCCGTCGGCACCACCGTCACGGTCACGGTGTCGGCGCCTTTGCCCAACGCCGCCGGCGCATTGATATTCAAATCTCGCGACGGCGCGCTGATCACCACGCGCAAATCGACATTGGTGAGCGATTGATTGGGAGCGCGCAGTTTCCACAACACCGGCACGGCCGGCGCACCAACGGTGAAACGACGCGTGAAAGCATTGGGGCCGGGCTGCTCGATGGTAAATCCTGCCGGCAAATTCAACGTCACTTCGCCGCTGTCGTTGATCGTCGATTGGCCGGAATTGGTGACGACGGCGGTAAAATCAAAAAGCTGATTGCTGCTCAAAATTCCCGTCGTCTCGCTGATTGTTGCGGCCACGGAAAGTCTCGCCGGACGCTGCACCAACACTTGCGCGGTCGAATCCACGGCCGGCGAAATCGCCGCCGGTTGATTGCCCGGCGTCAGCGCCGAAACGATGCGCGCGGTAAATGTCTCGGATTGCGATCCGGCCGGAATCGTCGTGTCGCCTCGCACGGAGAACGTCACGCTGCCGCTTTCGCGCGTGCGAATGGAATCGATGCTCCGCTCGGTGATTGAAATCGTCGAGCGCCCGAGGTTACTGAACAGCCGCACGCGAACATCTTTCACCGCTTCAAACGGGCTGATGTTTTGCACCGATACTTCGATATTGAAATCTTGATTCGCATTGACAAAACCGAGCTCGCCGACTTTGCGAATCACCACCGGGGAAGTCGTGGCGATCTGCACCGTCGCCGTCGTGGTCACTTCGATCTGGCCGGCTTCGTCGTCGCTCAACGGCGCGTTGTTGTTTTTATCACGACCCGTGAGTCGAACCAGCAGCGAGGCTTGTCCGCCGCGCTGCGCGCCGGTGAAGATCACAGTGTAACGCACGGTATCGATTTCGCCGGCGGCTAATTGCAGCGTGCCATTGCGCCGCAAAACCGTATCCGGCCGGATCGAATAATCGGGTTGCACCACGCCGCCGATTGTAACCGTGATATCGTCGCGGCTCGGTTTATTAAGAACGATGGTGGCGCCGCCGTTGTTGGTGACCACGGCGTAAATAAACCAGTTGGGAAGCGTGCGGCCCGCTTCGACTTGAGTTTCCGAAGTGAGCACGCGAGTGACTTGCAGCGCCGACGGGCGTTGAATCACCGCGCGGGCGGTATCATCTGCCGCCGGGGCCGGAATGATATTCGCCAGCGTGTTGCGCGCTCTGCCGGCGGTAATGCTGGCGCGGAAAATTTCGCCCGCCAGATTCTCGCTGCTGCTGGCGGCAATATTAAAACTCACCGTTGGCGTCGTGCGTCCGGCAATCACCGGAATATTCTGCACGGCCGGCGTGACGATCGAAAGCCCGGCGGTAGCGAGATGAACCCGCACGCTGTCCGCCGCTTCCTGTCCGGTATTTTCAATCGTGACCTCGGCGGTGAAGGCCTGCGAGGTATTCACAAAAGGCAGATTGGGCGGGCCTTTCAACAGCGTGGTTTTAACCAGCAGCCGCGCCGAGTCCTGCACGGTCACAAACGTCGCGCCGCCGTCAGCGGTATCATCGCTGCGAATCTCGCCGGTGTTTAACTCCGTGCCGCGAATTTGGCCGGTGATATCGTTTCTTCCGGTGAGGCTGCCGGTCGGCGAAATTCTGAACCGCACGATGGCATCGGTGCTGCCGCGCAAAATCGCGCTGCCGCCCACCAACGTGTCGACCGCGCCAACCGTGCCGCCGAGACTGAGTGTGAGGCGCGTGTTGCTGAAATCAAGCTGCACCTCACTGCTGCCGCTGTTGCGAACGTTCATGTCAACCGTCCACGGCTGCGCCTGATTTTTCGTCACCGTTGCTCGCGAAGCGGTGAGATTGAGAATTCTAATGTCGGCGCGGCTTTGCACCACGACATTGCCGTTGCCTTCCAGAGGCGGGACGATGGGCTGGCCGTTGGATTGATCGATAACGTAGAGACGCGCTTGCAGCGTCGTGTTGCCGGCCAATGCGCCGGTGCGGTTGATCGGAAAAAGCAATGAGTCCGTCACGCCGGCACTCAACGTGTTTCCGCCGGTTCCCAAAAATGTCGCGGGTTCGGTAAAGCCAAAAGCCGGCGTGACGTCGCCGCCATTGGTGAAGCGCAGTTTCACGCTATCAAGTTTCACCGGCGAGCCGCCGTTGTTGCGCACGAGGGCGGTGATGCTCCACGATTTTGCCATGCTCGCCGTCACCGTGTTTTGGCTCGGTCGTACCGATAAAACTTGCACGCGCGCCGGAGCAGCAACCGTCAGCTCGTTCGGAGTCATCGTCAAATCCAGCGAGAAAGCATTGCCGTTTTCCGTGCCGCGCAATTCCGCCACCGGCGTGTAGGTGCCGATTGGCATGTTCGCCGGAATCGCCAGCGACGCAAACGTCAGCGTCGTGTCGCCCGCGATACTCTGCACCGGATTGTTGGCATCAAGCGGCGCTTCAAATAAAATCGGGCCGCTGTTGAAACGGAATTTCGTGCGCGCCGGATCGAGCACCACGGTGGCGCGCCCGGCATCGTTGCGGACGCGAATCGTGAACGCATACGAAGTGTTATTGTTCACCACGTCGGGCAGCATGCTGTTGGCGAGATACGAAACATTGGGCCGTTGCTGCACCAGCACCGAACGCGTATTGCTTGTGTCGGTGAGAACGACGTCGCTGTTGGCTTCGGTCGCCGCGACTTTTGTCCACAGGAAAGCCGTTCCAGTTTGCGCGCCGGTCGTGCTGATCACAAAACGCAAGCTATCGGTTCCGAGAGCGGGGAGGTTTTGCGTAGCGGATCCGAGCCAGCGCGGCGGCTGCAATGCCGTATTGTAATCATTTTGAAATTGCGCGCCGATACGGAAGCGCAAGCCGGTGGAATCCGTTTTTAATGTCAAACGGCTGCCGCCATTATTCCGCGCGACAACCGTGACATTCCAGGCGTTGGTTTGGCCGGCGGAAACCGCGAGCTGCGAGGCGCGAACAATGAGAATATCCAACGTTGCCGGCGATTGCACGTTGACCGTCGTGGTGCCCGGATTGGAGTCCAACAATTGCAAGCTGTTGCGGTCGAGGCCTTTGAGCGCGAGAGAAACCGTTTGATTGCCGAGACTGCTGCCGGTTTTCGTCACCGGCACGATCAAAGAATCGGTTTCGCCTTGCGAAAGAATGGAATCGCCGGTGGCGAAGGCGGCGGGCTTGCTGAACGTATAACCGGCATTGTTGCCGATGGAAATTTTAATCGAGTCCGGCGACGGATGCAGGCGCAGATCGGCCTCGCCGTCATTTTTAACCACGGCTTTGACGCGCCAATCCTTCTCCATGTTTTGCGTCACCGTCGCCTGCGAAAGCTGCAATTGCTCGAGGCGGAAAATTGCCGGCGCTTGCACCGTGACTTCACCGGTGCCGCCGTCGCCGGTATTGTCATTTACCGTTTGATTGGTTGGAATATCCAGGCCTTCGGCGAAACCGGAAATCGTCGCAATGCCGCGCGTCGTGCCGGTGCGCGTAATTCTGAACGTCAAATTCCCGGTCGCGCCGCCGTTGAGCACCGTGCCGCCTTCATCCAGCGCCGTTGGAAAAACCATCGTGTATTCCGGGGTCACGATCTGGCTGCCAATTGTAAATCGGATAAAGGTCTTGCTCGGATCGAGATTCAAATTAATCGGCGAAGTGCCGGCATTCTGAATTGCCATCCGAACATTCCACTCGCGCGTCGCGCTCGTCATGCCGGCGGTAACTTTGCTTTGCGACGGCGTCAGCGCGAGAATGCGAAACGCATTGCCCTCCACCACCGTCCAGTTATGTTTGGTTTCGGCGGTGAGATCGGCAAGCACCTGATTGGAATTGGCGTCTTTGCCGTAAGCCTGCGCGTCGATGGTGACGAGACCGAGCGTGGCCGCCGCGCCGACGTTGAGGCTGAACGTGTAATTTGCCGTCGAGCTGCCGGGAATGTTTGCCGGCCCAACCGGCGGCGCAATGATATAATCCGAATTGATAATCGCCGGGCCCTGTTTGAAAACCAGGCGCACGCTGTCGACATTCGCGGTGGCGGCATTCGAGGCGCCCGCGTTATTGGTGATTTGCACGGTGACGGCGCGATTGAGCTGGCCCTGCGCAACCGTATCGTCCGTCGAAGCCACGAGCTGAATCGTCAATCCGGCCGGACGCTGCACGGTCCACGAATCGGTTTGCGTCGTGCCACTGGCGCCCACGACGGTAGCGCCGATGTTGCCCTGCACCTCGCCGTTGATCGTAACGGCCTCCAGCGTGGCGTTGTTATTCACCGCGACGATGAAGGACAACGTCGTGGTGCCGCTGCCGGCCAGTGTTGCCGGAGCCGGCGCTTGAACGCTGTAATCGCCGTTGCGATTGGCCGAGCCGATAAAATTCAATTGGCCGGTGAGATTAGTCACCGCGGCGGTGCTGAGATTGCGCACCTGCATGCTGACGGTAATGCCGGTTTGTCCCTGCGAAACCGTCACCGGCACTGTGGAAATATTTTCAATGAACAGGCTGCCGAGACTGATTTGCGTGGAACCATTTGCGCCGACGCCGCCGCTGGCGTTGATCGTGACGATGCCGCCGGTGGTTCCGGCTTTGAAAATAAAACTCAACCGGCTCAACGCATTTGTCGCGATTTGATGGCCGGGCAGCGGATCGGCATCCGGCGTTTCGATCGTGCCCAACGGCGGATTGAGTGCGATCGTGAACAGCTTGCCCGCGCCAACGTTGTTGTTGTCGCCGTCTTTAATATCATCGCTGTTGACCGTCGAGGTGGCGTTGCCGTCTGCCGCGAGCGCGTTCGGATTCGGCGTCAGCGTAATGGTGCCGCGCGGCGCGCCCGGCAGAACCGTAATCGTGCCAGTGCTGTCTTTGATCGACGGCGGGTAGAGAGCGATGATGAGGCCGTTCACTGAATTGGCGGCTGCTGCCAACGTCGGAGAAAAAGTAAATGACGAACCGGCAGCAGAAACCGCCGGCGAGAGATTGCCGGTGCTCGTCCAATTTACGCTCACTTCGCCGAGATAGTTGTTGCCGGCGTCGTAACCGGCCGCGTAAATCGTGGTTTGATCATCGGCGGTGATTGTGGCATTGCCAAACGGCACGCCGCCCGCAACGCCGCCGCTGCCGGCCGCCGTGCGCAAAATAATTTTCGCGACGCTGCTCGTGGTGACATTGATCTCGCCGGTAAAATCTTCACGCGGGCCATCAACGGCGCGAATCGTGCCTTTTCCAGCCACGCCGGCCGTGAACGTTGTCGAGGTGCCGGTGGTTGGATTCACGCTGCCAATCGAGCTGGGAACCGACCACGTTGCCACGCGGTCGGCAATATAATTGTCTTTTGCATCAAAGCCGCCGGCATGCACGGGAAGCGTCTGGCCCGACGACACGGTAACATCGCCGGCTTCGGGAGCGTTGCCCGAAATTCCGGAAAGAATTTTAATTTTATTCAGATTGCCGATGCTCACCGTAATCGTTCCGGTCTCGTCAAAACCGGCGGTGGCATGCGTCGCGCGAATCGCGCCGGTCGCCGGCGCGAGAGCCGGCGAAAAGGTGATGCTCTGTACATTATTAAAAGCAACAACCGGCGTTAGATTTCCGCTGCTCGTCCAGTTCGCATTTTGATCGCCGACATAATTGGTGTCGGCGTCGAAACCGGCGGCATGCAATTGCAGCGTTTGATCGGTGGTGAGCGAAGCCGAACCGAGTTCAACGCCGGGGCCGGCCGGGCCTTCAATGACTTTGATAAAAGCCAGCGGGCCGGCGGTGACGGTGATGCTGCCGCTCAACCCATCGATCGCCGAGACATGATCGGCTTTGATTTGGCCGACGCCGACTTTGCGCGCGGTCAACGTCGTGCTGACACCGGTAACGGGGGCGAGCCCGCCGATATTGGCGCCGGTGATGCTCCAATTCACTGAAAAGTCATTGATGTAATTGTCATCGGCATCGAAGCCGCCGGCATGAACGATATACGTTTGCCCGGAAACCAGAGAAGTGCCCGTCACCTCACCGGTGCTGCCATTGTTGCCGGCAAGCACTTTCACCCGGTTCAACCCGCCGAGCCCAATCGTCAAATCGCCGGTGGTGTCATCCGTGGCCGTGGCATGATCGGCGATGATGCGGCCAACGCCGGGATCGGTCAGGTTCAATGTCGTGAAGAGGCCGGTTGTCGAGGTGAGCGTGCCAATGCCGCCGGTCACGCTCCACGTCACCGATTCGTCGTTCAAATAGTTGCCGCTCGCATCGTAGCCGGCGGCGTGAACGGTGATCGCGCCATCCGTCGTCAGCGATCGCGTCGTCACTTCCAGACCGTTGCCGCTCGTGCCTTCGACGATTTTAACATAACTCAAATTGCTGGCGATGACTGTGATCAAGCCGGTGTTGTCATCAAGCAAAGTCGCATGATCCGCCGTGATGAAACCGGTGCCAACCGTGGCGGCGGTAAAAGTGGTTAAAATGCCGCTCGCCGGATTCACCGTGCCGATGCCGCCGCTGACGCTCCACGCCACACTTTCATCCTGCTTGTAATTATCATCGGCATCGAAACTGCTTGCATGCACGATGAGCGTCTGTCCGGTTGAGCGCGTCACGCTCGCCACTTCGGCAGTGTTGCCGCCGGCGCCGGACATAACTTTCACGCGAAAGGCGAGGCCGGAGGTTACCGTAATCGTGCCGGAATTATCATCGGTTGCCGTCGCATGATCGGCAGTGATAACGCCGCTGCCTGGAATTTTGGGATCAAAGATTGTCGAAGTGCCCGTTGGAGCTGAAAGCGTGCCGATGCCGCCGGAAACACTCCACGAGACCGGCTGATCGCCGAGATAATTTCCCGCGGGGTCGTAACCGGCGGCGTGCACCGTGAGCGTTCCATCGGTTGTCAACGATTTCGGACCAAGCTCCGTACCGTTGCCCGATTCACCTTCAACTATTTTCACATAACTCAAATTTCCCGAAGTGACCGAGATCGTGCCGGTTGCGTCCTGCCCAAACGTGGCATGCTGGGCGTTGATGACGCCGGTTCCGGCAATCGTCGCGGTAAATGTCGTGCCGATGCCGGTGGTTTGGCTCAACGTGCCGATATTGCCGGTCACACTCCAATTCACCGAAACATCTTGAATGCGATTGCCGTCCGCGTCAAAACTGCTGGCGTGAACCGGCAGAGTCTGGCCGGTGGTCAGCGTCGTGTCGCGAACTTCCGCGGTGCTGCCGCTCAAGTTGAGCAAAACTTTGAGGCGATTTTCCGCGCCCACCGTTACGGTGATATTGCCGGTGGCATCATCGGCGGCGGTTGCATGATCGGCAAAAATTTGTCCGACGCCGGGCGTTTTCGGATCGAGCGTGGTGGAAAGGCCGGTCGTGTTCGAGAGCGCGCCGATGTTATTTCCGGTGAGGCTCCAGGTGACGGATTGATCGCCGAGATAATTATTGCTGGCGTCGTAACCGGCGGCATGCACTTGCAGCGTTTGATCAGTGTTGAGTGAAGTCGGACCGAGTTCGGCGCCGGTGCCGGCCGGACCCAAAACAATTTTAATATAACTCAACGCGCCGGCATTAACGACGATATCGCCGGTGGCGTCGTCAATCAAGGTCGGATGATCGGCAGTGATAACGCCGGTGCCGGGCGTGGTCGCGGTGAGCGTCGTGTTGACGCCGTTGAGCGTGCTTAAATTTCCAATTCCCCCGGAGACCCGCCAATCAACCGGAGCATCATCAATATAATTGTCATCGGCATCGAAACGACCGGCGTGAACCGCCAATGTTTGGCCGGTGATCAAAGTCCGCGTCGTCACTTCGGCGGTCGCGCCGCCGGCGGCATCCAAAACTTTCACGCGATGCGGCGCGCCATTCGTCACCGTAAACGTGCCGGAAAGATCGTCCGTCGCCGTCGCATGATCGGCGAGAATTTGTCCCGTGCCCGGCGTTTTAAAATCCAACGTCGTGAAAATTCCGGTTGCCGCGGAGAGCGTGCCGATACCGCCGGTCACATTCCAATTGACAATGAAATCGCCGAGATAATTGCCGCTGGCGTCATAACCAGCCGCATGCACGGTGATGGTTTGGTCGGTGGTCACCGAACGATCTGGCAGCTCCGGCCCGGGGCCGGAAGCGCCTTCGACAACTTTCACATAACTCAGCGTGCTCGCCTGCACGGTGATGGTGCCGGTGGCGTCGGCAATCAAGGTGTTGTGCACGGCGGTAATGAGGCCGGTGCCGACGGTCGTCGCCGTAAAAATAGTGGAAATGCCATTGGGCGGATTCAACGAGCCAATGCTGCCGGAAACGTTCCAATTCACCGACACATCATTAGCATAATTATCGTCACGATCGAAACTGCCGGCGTGCACCACCAGGGTTTCGCCGGTGAGCAGCGTGTCGGTGTTGACTTCGGAAGTCAAGCCGGTCGCGCCGGAGAGAATTTTCACGCGATAGGCCGCGCCAGTGGCAACGGTAATATTGCCGGTGGCATCATCCGCGGCGGTCGCATGATCGGCGGAGATAACGCCAACGCCGGGCGTATTCGCCTCGAGCGTGGTGGAAATGCCCGTGGCAGGTGAAAGCGTGCCGATATTATTGCCGGTAATGCTCCACGTGACGGATTGATCGGTGAGATAATTGCCAACCGCATCGTAACCGGCTGCATGCACGGTCAAAGTTTGATCGGTGGTCAACGATTGGGTGATCACTTCCGGCGTATTACCCGAGGGGCCTTCGACAATTTTAATATAACTCAATGTTCCGGCAACAACCGTAATCGTTCCAGTGGCGTCATCGATCAGCGTCGCATGATCGCCGGTGATGACGCCGCTGCCGGACGTGGTCGCCGTCAATCTCGTCGTAATGCCGGAAGACGAATTGAGCGTGCCGATGCCGCCGCTCACCGTCCACGTCACACTGACATCGCCGGTAAAATTGCCGTCGGCATCGAAGCTGCCGGCATGAACGTCAATGGTTTGGCCGGCAGTTAAATTTACCGTAAATACTTCGTTCGTATTGCCCGCCGTGTTGTCCAAAACTTTAATGCGATTCGGCGCGCCGGCGATGACCGTAATATTGCCGGTGGCATCATCAGTCACACCGGCAACCGGGTAATCCGCGTTGATAATGCCGATTCCCGGCGTGCGAGGATCGAGCGTCGTCGCGATGCCCAGATTGGTGGAAAGCAGGCCGATGCCGCCGCTCACGCTCCAGTTCACCGAGAAATCGCCGAGATAATTATTGCTGGCATCGTAACCGGCGGCGTGAACCGGAAGGAATTCGTCAGTAGTCAAATTCTTCGCATCGACGGCAGGCGTGTTGCCGGAAGTGCCTTCCACAATTCGAATATAACTCAATGTGCCGGTAGTAACTGTGATAAGGCCGGTGTTGTCGTCGAGCAAAGAGGCATGATCCGCACTGATGACGCCGGTGCCGGCCGTCGTCGCCGTAAAAGTTGTGCTGGTTCCGGAGCCCGGCGTCACACTGCCGATGCCGCCGGTGGCGCTCCAGGTGACACTGACGTCGCCCGTATAATTTCCGTCGGCGTCAAAACTGCCGGCATGCATCGAAAGATTCGCGCCGGTCGTTATCGTTTGCGCGTCCACCGGGCTGGTGTTGCCGTTCGAGCCGGATAAAACTTTCACATGCTGCGGATTGCCGGCAATCACCGTAATCGTGCCGCTTTGATCGTCGGCAGCGATGGCATGATCCGCCGTGATGACGCCGATTCCGACGGTGATTAAATTCAGCCGAGTGTTCGTTCCGGTGTTCACCGAAAACGTTCCGATGCCGCTCGTCACACTCCAGTTGACGGGAAAATCACCGAGATAATTATCCGCAATATCGTATCCGGCCGCATGCAGCGTAATCGTTTCGTCGGTGCTGGCGGTTTTATCTGACAATTCCGGGCCGAAGCCGCTTTCACCTTCGACGATGCGAACTTTGGCCAACGAACCGGCGGTGACGGCGATCGTTCCGGTCGCGTCATCGGCCAACGTCGGATGATCGGCGATGATCGTGCCGGTGCCGACCGTTTGCGCGGTCAGCGTCGTCGTCGTATTAACCGTTGACGAGAGAATGCCGATGCTGCCGGTCACGCTCCACGTCACGCTCACATCGGTGATATAATTATCATCGGCATCAAAACTGCCGGCGTGAACCGGCAAGGGTTCGCCGACTTGCAAACTCGCCGTGAGGACTTCCGAAGTGTTGCCGGTGGTTCCGGACAAAATTTTTACCCGATTCGGCAAGCCGGTGGCCACGCTAATCACGCCGCTTTGATCATCGGTCGCGCTGGCGTGATCCGCCGTAATAATGCCGCTGCCCGGCGTCGTGAGTGTCAGCGTCGTGGCAATGCCGGTCGGCGGCGAAACCGCGCCGATCCCGCCGTTCACACTCCAATTCACCGAGACATCGGAAATATAATTGCCGTTCGCATCATATCCGGCCGCATGCACCGGCAGCGTGTTATCCGTCGACAGGCTTTTGCCGCCCATCTCCGGGCCGTCGCCGCTGGCGCCTTCCACAATTCTGACCGAGCTCAACGTTCCGGCGGAGACGGTAATAGTGCCGGTGGCGTCATCGAGCAAAGTCGCATGGTTGGCGGTTATGCTGCCGGCGCCGGCGGTTATGGAGGTGAGCGTCGTGTTTAAGCCGGAGCTTGGCGCCAGCGTGCCGATATTGCCGCTCAGAATCCAACTGACACTGACGTCGCCGAGACGGTTATCATCGGCATCAAAGCTGCTGGCATGAACGGTGAAGGGAGTGCCCGCCGTCAAGAGTTGATTTCCAACCTCCGCCGTATTGCCGCTGGCCCCGCTCAAAACTTTCACGTGATGCGCCACGCCGTTGGTGATCGTGATGGTGCCGGTCGCGTCATCCGCGGCCGTGGCATGATCGGCGGTAATCACCGCC
>Ga0247727_10005460_pt1 | contig 25792 bp, 16 predicted proteins | sample WisWelCaveWW1625_FD_202498 | JGI IMG/M metagenome (GOLD analysis project Ga0247727, IMG submission 202498) | Biofilm microbial communities from Wishing Well Cave, Virginia, United States - WW16-25 | ecosystem: Environmental > Aquatic > Deep subsurface > Groundwater > Cave microbial mat | place...
GGGGTGTCTTGCCCAACAGAAAGGCCCCCTTCGTTCGGGGGCCACGATGGGCACGAAGACCGCGCTAGGCGGAGGGCCACGAAACCCGATTGCTCTCGCCTCATTCTATCGCAGAGAGCGCCGGCCAATCACCTTGGCGAGATAGCGGTGGGGGAGCGGCCAGCGATGCTGGAGGGCGACACTGGCTGAATGGACGCAATTCGCCCCGGACCAGCGCCACCCGAACCAGCTTCGTAACCCGTAGGACTTGACCTCCTGGTGCGGCCGATCGGCGACACCTGCGCGTAGCCGCACGCTTGAGAAAGGACGAACGCCCCGGAACCCCCGGGGCCGTTCGCGTTTGTCGTTCGATTCGGCGCTACGTGCAGTTGACCCCGAACTGCGCAACTGCGTTCGCCAGCTCGGCCGCGCCAACCGCGCCGTTGGGCGGCTTTAGGTCCCATAGGTCGCCGCCGGCATACGTGCCACCGCGGTCGAAGGACGGGTGGTAGTTCGCCCGCGCCCCGGACGGCGTCACCGGCTTGCTGGGTATCGAGAGCGGGTCGCTGTAGCGGAAGAACGTTCCCGCGCCCGAGTCGGTCGAACCGAACCGGGAGACGAGCGCGACGATGTCGGAACCGTTGACGGTGGCGTTCCGCATCAAGGGGTTACCCGCGAACACGCTCATGAGGTCCCAGATACTCAGCGGGTCGCGGAGGCCGCCCTGGCCTGAGAGCGTGCCGGTCTCAGACTGGTTGCGGCAGCCGTCCAGGTCCAGGTCGTCGGGGCCGTCCATCGTCGCGTCGTCATCCGTGTCGGAATCGGTCGGGTCGGTGCCGGCGAGGAACTCGCCGAACAACGTCAGCCCGTCGGCGTCGCTGTCGCTGGCCGCAGCCACCGCGTTCGACCCGTAGTACCAGCGCTCGAAGCCGTCCAGGACGGCGTCGTTGTCGACGTCGCCGTCAGGGTCGGTCGCCAGATCCTGGGCGACGTGGAGCATTGGCACGAAGCGCCAGTCCCGCCAGGTGGAGTGCAAGCTCTCGTTGTGGCGGTCGGGGAAGGCGGCCGCGTCGATGAACCCGCTCTGCCCGAGCGGGAAGATGAACTCGCCGTTGACCGTCGGCCCCACCTCGACGATTTGCTCGTAGATGCCGCGGTTGCCGCTCGGCGTCGGGTCGAAGGTCAGATGGGGGAAGACCGCCGCCAGCGGGTGCACGTAGTTGCTGTTGGAACGCGCGGAGTCCGCCGGGATCCCGCCGCCCAGGTCCGTGATCGTCTGAGCGAAGGCGTTGCGAACCACGATGCGCCAATCGGTGCCGTTGAAGTAGTCGCCGGTATACACCTCAGCATACGACCCGGCCGGACCGCCCGCCGCCGAATCGATCGCGTGCTGGACGGCGTCGAGGCCGCTGGCGCCGGTCGGCGGGCCGATCCCCGTCGTCGAAAGCTCGTCGCCGTAGATCGCGGTGGAGAGCCGGCTGATCATCGAGTTGAGAAACGCCACCTCCCCTTCGTTCATCGTCGCTGTGACCGGGTCGATGTAGTTCCGCCCGAAGATGGGGCTGCCGTTGTGCGTCTCCAGCGCGGCGAGGACGGTATCGACCGCGGGGCTGCCGCCGTTGCCGACGCCGTCGACGGCCTGGCGAATGCGGGGGATGATGTACCGGCCGAACTTGCCCTTGCCGTCCAGGCCGGCGACGTCTTTGTTGAGCTGACGCAGGTCGTCCCGGGAAACGTCGATGTCGGCGGCTAGGCGCTCCAGGATGAAGATGTTGCGATGCTGCCGGCCGAAGGGGCCTTGGTCAGCGGTAGCAGCCTTGTTGTTCCAGTTCGCGTTGTAACCGTTGGGCGGGTTGACGGCCTCCGGCATGCCGTAAATCTCGTACACCTCATAGAGGTCGCCCGTCTGAGGGGTGACGCCCCAGTCCTCCTCCATCGTGAGCTCGTCGTTCGTGTTGCTGGCGATGCGCCGGGTCTGCCGGTAGCCGGCGCCGCCCGTGATCGTGACGATATACTCGCTCCCGCGCTGCGTGGGGTTGTTGAGGCGGAAGTTGATCGCCTCCGGCGACAGGTCTTGGGCGAGGAAGGCGCCGGTGTCGGTGAGCGTATTCGTTCCCGAGCTATCGACGGCGCCGCTGAGCAAGACCAGCTCGTTCGGCTGGGTACCGTCGAGGGGCAGACGCGAGTCGGTGCCGTTCTGGCGCACACGCCAGAACCCCGACGACCAGTAGCCGGTGTTGCCCGTGCCGGGGCCCAGGTCCGTCCCGTACCCGTTGAAGACCTGGTTGTCGGCGGCCAGGTAATTGTGCGTGCTCGGGATCATGCGGACGCCGCGCCGCATGTCCAGCACGCTCTCGGCGCGCTGGAAGAAGGAGAAGCCCAGTGCCGTGGTCGATTCCTCCAGCCAGAAGCCCCGCTCCAGCGAGACGGCGACGATGTCGTTGCCAGCTTGGACGGCGACGTACTCCGAGGTGGCGTCCGGCGCCGTCGTCCAAGCGTCGCCGGCGTCCAGGGTGAGCGTGTTGGCGTCGCTCGAGAGGATGGGCCGCATCTGGCCGGCGCCCGCTCCCCGCGTGATGGCGACATAGCCGCCGGCGTAGCTGCCGCTGAAAGCGCCCGCGTCCGTGAGCGACGTCGCTCCGCCGGAGTCCGCCGTGCCCGTGCGGTTGCCCTGAAACGCCTCGACGGTACGAGAACCGAGGTTGCCCGCGCGCGCGTGCGTGCGGAACACGACGTACGGTACAGCGGGGCCTGACGTCGGCTTGATCAGCTCGGTGCGGATGCTCATAAAAGCCGGCGTGCCCTCATCGTTGTAGCGAAGAGCGTCGGTCTCCTCGAGGATGAGCTTGTCTAAGTACGTGTCGTGGTTCTTGAGCGCGGCCGTCGTCGTCGTGAAGGCGACGTCGTCCGTGTGGCCGATGAGCACCAGCGGCGCGCCGATGAACTCCATGCCATTGGCCTGGATGCGATGGTCGGCGCCCTCAGCACTGCGGTGCTCCACGTAGTGCATGATCGAGGGCGTCTGGATGCCGGTTTGCGGAAAGCCACCGATCCATGGGTTGTCCGTCGCGGAGCGCTCGCCGTCCACCATCCAGGCGTAGCTGCCCAGCGCGGGCCAGGCGCCCAGCGCCCGGCCCGCCGCTTCGCGGTGGGCCTGCGCCTGGCGCACCTTCCCCAGCGCGGCGGCGTACTGATAGTTGGGGTAGGCGCTCGCCTGCGCCGCTCCGTCTGTCGGTTGACGGAACGCGAGCGGCCCGCCGAAGCCAGGGGTCGTCGGGTCTGGAACAGAAACGGGCGCCAGGGGGTCGGTGAGGAAGTTGAGGTCGTCCCAGATCTCGTCGCCGGTCGTGGGGAATTTGTCAAGCAAGCGGTTGAGCCGGTCGAGCAGGTCGACTTCATTGACGCCAGCGCTACCGAAGTTACGCACCTGGAGCACGGCGATGGCGATCGCCAGCTCCGGCGTAAACTGGAAGCCGCCGTTGGGGTGCAGCGGGTCGGCGCCCCCGGGCGCCAGGTAGTACGGGTCGGCCTGATCCGAGATGTCCGTCGCGTTGCCGAAGAGGTCATTGCCTAGGCCGAGGAGCTGGAGGAGCGAAACCTCCAGTGGCTTAGGCAGCGTGCCGGCGTAGATGCCGTCGATCGTATCGTTCACGCCCTTGGCGTACTCGAGCACGAGGGAGCGGATGTCGGCCGGCAGCTTATCGTACATGTCGTTCAGCTCGGACGAGGTATACGTGTCGCGGCGTGTCTCCTGGTCGACGGCCAGGTAGCTGGGGCTGACCACACCGAAGGCCTGGTACAGGGTCCCGCGGGCGAGACGCCCGGCGAGAATCATCTGGCCCAGCCGGTCCTTCGCGATCTCGCGGCCGTTCTCCCGCGCTAGCTCTGCGTCGGTGTCGGCAAAGATGTGGGGCAGGCCATAGGCCGGCTCGCGCACCGTAATCGCTCCGGGCGAGGCGCGGACCGCCTCGTCGCGGGCATCACCCATCACGAGGCCGAACATGACGAGGGCGAGGAGCGGCAAGAACAGCAGATAGCGCGGCATGGCTGGTCCTTTCCACGGCAGCGGGCGGGCTGACGGCCGGCTGCGCCGTGCCCAATGGTGCCACCAGTGTGGAGCCATTATAGCAGCACTCCGATGATCCGGCAGGGACCGCCGTTAGTTGTCCACAGCCGTGAAGGACGAGAGATAGAGAGGTTCCGGCGGCGACCCCGTCACCATCACTACGAAGTCATAGCGTCAACGGCACAGCGACCTGGCCCCGGGCAGAAAGGGAGCGCCCCAATTGGGGCGCTCCCTTTGCGTGCTGGTTGAGCGCGGCTCAGCCTAGGTGTTGCAGTTGTGGCCGAACTGAGCCACCGTGTTCGCCAGCTCAGGCGCGCCGACGTTGCCGTTCGGCGGCTTGAGGTTCCAGGCGTTGGACCCGACCAACGTGCCGTCCCGGTCGAATGCCGGGTGGTAGTTCGCCCGGCTGCCCGATGGCGTGATCGGCGGGTTGGGCGTGAGGGTCGGGTTGCTGTTGCGGTTGAAGTCGCCGGCGCCGGTGTCTGTCGAACCGAAGCGGAGGACGACAGCCGCGAGGTCGGCAGCGTTCACGGTCTTGTCCCGGATCAGCGGGCTACCGTGCCAGACCGCCATCAGGTCCCAGCGGTTGTACGGGTCGCGCCGGCCGCCCGAGGCCTGGGTGTCCCTCAGCTCCTGCTTGTCCGAGCAGCCGTCGAGGTCAGAGTCACGCTGGTTCGTCGGCGTGACGGCGTTCTTCGTTGCCTGCTCGGCGATGCGGATCGCCGCGTCGTTGTAGGTCGGCGCGCCACCGGGGACGGCGCAACTGCCCTGGTTGAGCCAGATGTCCACCGTGCCCTGGCCCGTGTCGGAGTCGATCACGGTGCGAGCGTAGATGTTCGGACCCTGGGTCGGGTTCTCGACGCCTGCGAAGCAGCCTTCCAACTCGATCTCGTTGTTCGGCTTGTCGAGCTGGCCGCTGAGCACCGTGTGCGTAGCGTCGACGTCGCCGTAGGCAGAGCCAGAGCCCGCCTTGCTCGGCTTGGGCGCGTTGCTCGGCGGCGGCATGCCGGGCAGGCCGTTGCCGCAGCGGGACGGGTGGGCAGGGCCGAACGGAGCGCAGATGATCGCCGCCACGCAGGGGTTCGCGGCCGAACCAGCCGCGTCCTGGCAGTTCACGGTTGTGACGTCGTTGTCCGTGTAGCACATCACCCGCGCCGCCAGGTTGTTGGTGGTGCCGGGGTTGGTGTGCTGGATGTCCGCCTTACAGTGGAAGTAGCTGCCGGTGGCGAGGTCGCCGTCGACCGCCGGGGCGTTGCAGCCCACGGGCGGTACGCCGGCCGGAGCGCCGGCCTTGCAGACGTCGGCCCGGACCGCGGTTACCTGGATGTCGAAGGCGCTGTTGAGGTCGCTGTCCGAGTCGATCGGGCTCCAGGGGTCATCGCCGCAGCCCGTGACGTGCGGCTTGCCCAGCTCGTCGGCGTCCGTACAACCATCGCCTTCCGAGTCCCAGTTGGCCGGCTGCTCCGTCGACGCCAGCGGCGCACCGGCGATAGCCGGCGAGCCCTCCGGCGTCGGCGGGTCGGCGTCGCAGTTGTCGTTTTCCTGGCTCGCGTAGATGTCCACCGAGCCCTGGCCCGTGTGGATGTCCAGCGACGCGATGGTGATGATGTTCGGGCCGAGCGCGCCGCCCAGGTTGGCGAAGCACGCGGTATGCGTCGCCACATCCCCGACGATCGAGCCGACCGCCCTGGCCGGCGGCAGGTCGGTATAAGGCGGCGGCGGCGGCGCGCCGGCCAGGCCGTCCGCGTCGGGCCCGAACGGCTTGCCGCTCAGGTCGAAGAGCAGCGGCGAGTCGGTGTAGCACTGGACGTTGATGTCCAAGAGCTGTTGCTCAATGTAGACTACCGAGTTGACGGCATGCTGCACACCAACAGCGCTGAGCACGGTTAGTGTCTGCTTGCCCGCGCTGACGGCCGTGGAACTCGATACCGTCATCACCTCGTTGTCGATCTTTATCTGTGAGGGTGCCTTGATCGGCTTGCTGGGGTTATTCAGCAAGACGCCGAAGCTCGAAGCACTAGGACTGAGCTTAGCTTGTAGAACGCCCCGCTTCTCTGTGAACAGGAGGTTCCCCGTCTGGACCGTGTTGCCGATGCAGTGGACGTAGGTGCCTGGGATGAGCGCATTCGTCGTCGTATTCCAGTCAGCCGGCATCGCCGTCACCGTCAGGTAGAACGGCCCGTCGATGCTGGCGTCCGAGTCGAGCGGGTTGTACGGGTCATCGCCACACCCCGCCGCCGGCGTCTTCGCCAACTCGTCCGAGTCGGGGCAGCCGTCGCCGTCGAAGTCCAGATTTCCCTGTTTGCGCTTAAGCGCGCTGACCATCTCTACCGGCGCGCCATTGTTATGACCTTGGGCATCGTTAGTGCCCTGTACGTGACGCGTAACGTTAGTAAAGCAAGGGGCCGGGACGGGGTCACACCCCATCGCTGTTACATCGGTGCCGCCGATAACCATCAACTCCTTGTTCATTCCAGTGCTCACCACGACCAGCCAGCCAGCGTTGAAGCCAACCGTGCTGATGACCGGGATCTTTTGCTGCGTCGCGTTTACCAGCGCACCCAGCGTCGTGGTAACGGGCGTGGCGGCTATTCGCTCGAGGTTCACGTTCAGCGGCTGCGGCGGCGTGCCGCTGGGCGTCTTGGCGGCGCACTGGGCGTTCGATGCGTTGTCGTAGATCAGCACCGTGCCCGAGAGGATGCCCGTGCCGAGCGTCGCCTTCGCGTTCGGGATGGTCACGACAGCGATGACGTTCGGCCCGAGCGAGCCGCCCACGTCGCTGAAGCAGCCGGTCAATGCGATCGTGTCCGTGCCCGGGGTGTAGCTGCCGTTGAGCTTCGTCGGCGCCGCGGTGCCGTAGGGCGGCGGCGGCGGGGGTCCGGGGATCGTGTCCGCCGTGTCCACCAGCGGGCTTCCCGGCGCCAGGCCCGGCGTGTCCACGTAGCACTGCGCCGCGGCCTTGAGGTCGTTGTCCCCAGCAGCGGCGTCATCGTCTAGCCGGATGATGCAGTGGAAGAGGCCCTCCTCGTACTTGTCATTGTTGTGGACCAGGACGTCGTAGATACCGGCGAAGTTGCCGTCGGTTCCTGGCTTGGGCGTGGGCCCGCCAGCGAACACCTCGGGCGCGTCGGTCCCGGAGCCGGACATGTTGAACGCGACGATGAGGCCGATCACGGCAGCTAGCGCTATCCCGGTTATGAGTGCCCATGCTCGTAAACGATGCATGCCTTGCCTCCTCTGATGGCAGTACCCCGCCGCCCGCGGGCTCCGTTGCCTAACCGAGCTGAGTCGCTTGAGAGCTATCGTGTTGCCTGGACGCCTCCTTTCGTTACTCAGGACGCCGCCCGACGACGATGCCCAGAGCAAGCCCCACGGTGCGGTTAGGTGGTAACAGCGGTTCACCCGGTGAGTGAACGGCCGCCAGGCGATAGGAGGTAACGCATGCCGTGGGGCTCGCTCTTGGGCGCCGTGCGCCGGACGAGGGCGCCCTTGCCTGACTGATCGGTGCGCGTTCCGCCTCTTTGGTGCGCGCCACAACTGCACCTACCTCAACCAGCACTGCCCCGCCGCCCGCGGGCTCTGTTGCCTAACCGAACGGAGTCGCTTGTCGTAAAAATTTGGCGTCCACCACGGTCAAATCAGGCCCGTTGGCCGCACTAATGGCCGCGATCTGGCCTCGACCACTCGCGCTGAGCGCTAGGACGGCCAGGATGGAGACAGCACACACTTTCACTACAGCTCCGGTCTCTGGATCTAACATCCCCAATCTTCCTTCTCGCGTAACAGACGCGCGACTGGAGCCATCATGTCTGATACTCGATAGAGAGGGATTGGCCCTCGCCTCCCGCCCCGAACTGCCGTGTCGGCCTGTACGTGCTCTCTTCAGCAGGTAGGCAGGTAGTAGTGAGAACACGCTTTCGCGGCGGTTTTGCTTCCCCCAGCGTCCCCCAGCATACGCCTCTCCCGCGACAATGCAAGGGGTTCGACATGAAGGTTAGCGTGAAGGAAAGGTGAGAGCTTTACGTGGCGCGTTCGACCAGTCGCGGCCTGGCGACCAGCGGCTAGCGGCCGGCGCCCTGGCTCGCCTGCGCCTTCGGGAGCGCCTCCCCGCACGTCCGTGCAGCCGTCGTTGTCGTCGTCCGGGTAGACTTTGTCACAGAGGGTGTCGGTATCGAAATCTGGGCATCCGGCGCGCGTATTGCCGCAGTGAGCCACCTTAAAATCGCGGTTGGTGAAGTCGTAGCTAGCTGATCAGGGGGCAGCCCGTCTCCTCCAACAGTCACTGAGGTGTAGTAGGCGGTGTAATCGCCGACGCCCGCGCCAACGTTGTCAACAGTGGAGAGTGTGTTACCGTACGCTACACGCCAGGTTCCTGCAATGGACTACCTTCAGATCGCTGTTAGTGTAGTCGCGGTCCTTCAGGTATTCCGCCACCCTGGGTCGCATCTGCCACAGGGGAACGCGCCCGGTGGAAGAAGGCCCATCGGCAGCTCTACACCGTTCGCCAACCAACGGGCGTGGCTGCATGATGGTCGATGATACGTGGCCGTGCTACGGTTTAGGACCACAGGCACCAAGTCATCGCCCGCGCGAGGGCCGGGTGCGAGCGTCTCGTAGCCAGGAAAGGCGAAGGTCGGTGTCGTTCGGTAGGCTGGACTGCTGGAGTCGTCCCGGTCTTTTTTTGGCACGGAAGCGGCGGACTCCCAGAGGAGTGACGCGACCCATCCGGCAAAGCCAGGTGCGACGACAACGATGAGGAGGAGGATGCTCCCAACGATTGTCAGAGGCTTCATGTAGCGATTCGGCTCGGCAACTAGCCACAGGGCGACTCCGTAAGCGAAGACGCTCACCGCACACGTGGCCAAGCCAATTACTGTCGCCTTCGCGGTGATGCCGGCCACGGTGTGAGCCGCTACGATTTGGCGAAACGCTGCCGCAGCGATTCTACCGCTCGCCCACCCTCCTGCCGCAGCAGCGACCCAGAGGGCGAGGCCAGGAAGGAGGCCGTCCAGTCCTTCCTTCAAGGCTTCGCTGGCAGCACTGTCCGCGACCAAGGAAGCCAGCCACAACCAAACGCCAGCCCGATGCGGCCACCGAGGCCCGCACAACGGCGCCCGAAGGCGATCCGCCACCGTCCTGCGATAGAAAGGCGACAGAGCTACCGATCGCGATGGCGAGCGAGGGCCACGGTGAGAGGGGAGCTATCGACGTAAGGACGGTCAGTAACGCACCAACGAGTATGCCAATGCTTATCGATACACAGAGTCGGCCAGCAAACGTTGGTTGCGCGGCGAAAGAGAATATCCCCTTCAAGTAGCCTGATTCCAGCCGCCGTGTCAGCCAGCCACTCACTTGTAGTAACTGGTTCTGGCTTGGCTTGCGAGTCGAATACCGCCCCTTGGACTCGTTCGGCTGCCTGAGCTTGCCTACCAGCCACGCCATCAGGCTAACGACGACCGTCGACTGAAGCCACGCGGTCGTGTCGACCACAGGTTGGCGTGAGCGTAAGTCTGCGCGCTCACTCCAAGCTTGCGACGTTGTCCCCGGGGTCGCTGGGCCTGACGTGTACTGGACGTAGCCCATGAGTTCAGCACCTCGCGTGAGTCGGTCCTCGAACCGAACCCGAACTAACGCCGCTCAAAACGTACGGATATGCGAGCGCCCGATTATAGCCACACGGTGCTTCCTCGTGGGACTGGCGTTGCTCGCCTTGCAGCGCGTGCAGGTGACCTGCCAGGGTCGGGTCAGCCGTTCGCCCGGTTGCACCGCCAACAACGCGGACCTACGTCTGCGATGCCCTCGTGCGCTTGCGCAGCAGTCGATCGTTAGCTTGTCCGTATTCGCGATGGGGGCCCTCGGCGGTGCGCTCGTTCCGGTCTTCTTGCTGCCGCGGTGGATGGAGTGGCTTTCGCCTTTCACACCTCAGTACTGGGCCATTACGGTGTTTCAGGACGTGATATCCCGCGGCGCCAGTTTGGCGGATGTCATCTTGAACGTCGGGGTATTGCTGGCCTTCGCGGCTGCGCTGTTCGGCGCAGCCTTGCCCAGGCTTCGCTCCACCGCTCAGTGTCATGCAACCTAATCAAAAGGCTAAGGCAGCGCCCACGTCCCCCTGGCGAGGCGAAGGGTCTGGCCCCTCGCGCCTAAGTGAAGAACGGCGCCATGCTCCGCCTTTCAGCGAGTTCTTGCATCTCAGCTTCGGAGGGCTCCTGGCGGAAGCGCTCGGCAGCATCGAGGATCCTCGGCAGCAATGACAGGTCGGCGGCCGTGTTCAAGAAGGCGTCGGGGTGGCCGAGAACGTAGTGCACCGCCCGATCGATGTCCTTCTGCTCGGCGAGCGGCTCATACCACGTACCGTGTGTGTGCTCCTTCTCGTTCCAGGGGCCGAGCGTGATGCCCTTGATCGTCTGCATAGCGACGTCTCGCTCGGAGCAGAGCTGCGCGATCGCTTCGAAATCGCGGGCGTACTGCGGATTTTGCATCATCGGGTAGTTGTAGGGGAGGAGGACCGAGTCGAACGGGAACCGCTCGAGGCTGCGCAGGTGCATGGCCGCGACGGTGACGCCGTGGCCGGTGACGCCGATGAAGCGCGCCTGACCCTGTGCTCGTGCCTCAACCGCCGCTTCGAGTGCGCCGCCCGGCCCCATCGCCGTCTCCCATTCCGTCTCGTCGACCAGGTTGTGCAGTTGGATCAGGTCGACGTGGTCGGTCTGGAGCCGTTCGAGCGAGTGCTGGATCTGGGCGCGCGCCTTCTCGTATGTTCGCTCAACGGTCTTGGTCGCCAGGAAGAACAGATCGCGGTGCCGGGGCATCCAGGCCCCGACGCGCCGCTCGGACCGCCCGTACATGGCCGCCGTGTCGATGTGGTTGACGCCATGAGCGAGGATCAGGTCGAGCGCGCGCTCACCCTCCTCCTCGTCGACACCCCAGAGCGCCGCAGCGCCGAAGATGACGCGCGTGCTTTGGTGGCCGGTTCGGCCGAACGGCTGCGTCGGGATCACTGTCTTGCTCCTCACCAATTTCCAAGCCGTCGCCTGGAGGCCACATTATAGCAGCGTCTCCGTGCTCTCTGCGGGATCGCGGAGCTTCGGACGGAGTAGCGCGATCACGCGACGGGTTCGAGCACGCTGGGATCGTCGTTTTTGACGCTGTTGGCGCGGGGCGAAACAGGCGTGGCGACCAGGAGGTCGTCCCGAGCGGGCACGAGAAGGCCGCGCAGCTTCTCGGTGTCCTCTTTCCTTGGGTCGAGCCAGCCGTCCACCAGGTCCTCCGGCAAGATCACCGGCATCCGGTCGTGGACGGCGCCGACGACGCGGTTCGCCTCCGTCGTGACGATGGTGAACGTGCGCTGCCAGAGGCGCGGCTCGGGCTGCCAGTACTCGTAGAGGCCGGCGAAGAGGAGCAGGCCGCTCTCGGGCCGGTGGAACCAAAGCGGCTGGCGCGCCGTCTTCGGGCCGGTCCATTCGAAGAAGCCGTCGGCAGGCACGACGCAGCGCCGCTGGGCGAACGCCTCGCGAAAAGCGGGCTTTGTCGTCAGTGTCTCGGCGCGGGCGTTGATCTGTTGAGCGGCGCGCTTGGCGTCCCTGGCCCAGGAGTTGACCAGGCCCCAGGTGGCGGGCAGGAGCTCGCGATCCTCGTACTTCATGCGGAGCACCCAGTGCTGGTCGGTAGGAGCGATGTTGTAGCGGGGCCGGTAGTCGAGCAGGGCGCCAGGCTCGACGCCCAGTTCCAGGGCGAGCTGCCCGGCATCCTGACGGCTGAGGGTGAAGCGGCCGCACATGACGGCGCCAGTTTAGCAGGTGGGTTCGAGTCCGCTTCGTCTGAGATCTGGGTTGGGACCGACTGCTGAACGAGGAGGCTTGGATCGCGTCCTCGGCGAGTGCGCGACGAGTTTGAGGGCTACGCGCAAAGGGTGGGGCGGCGGCGCGGTTCCTCATGCGGCCTTGGTCGAGCGCGCGGTGCCACTCCGGAGCGGCTTCACCATCCCGCCGGCGCCGCGCCTGGCGTCTCGCCACCAGACTCGGCTTCTATCGGCGCGCGAGGCGCCGCGCGTGCATGGCGGCGACGACGGCAGTGGCCAGCGCTACGACGGAAGCGCCGGCCGTCATTCCTGCTGGGAGGTAGGTTTCGCCCGGGGCGAGGCCGCCCGCGCCGAAGGTTAGCCTGCTCGCCTGTGAGAGGCTGGCTGCGCTCCCACTCGCCGGCACGCCGCTTGTGTCTGACGTGATCGTGAACGTGTCGACCGTGCGGCCCGCAACCTCTTTGAAGTAGCCGCGCGCCTTCGCCGGGTCACCGTCGACGTGGAACTCGATGAACAGCGCGCCGAAGCCGGCCCCCTGGTTGCTGGTGTTGATATTTGCCCACTCGCCCTGACAGCCGTAGGGCGGCAGCGCCGGCAGGCAGCGCTCTTGATCGCGGATGCTGCGGCCGCCCAAGCCGGAGTGGAACACGAACGTTGAACCCTCGCCCACGCGGAGCTGATTGGCGTCCGGCCATTGCGCATCGCCATTCTGGTTCTCGATGCTGCTGAGCGTCCTCGTGCGAGCGTAGGAGTGCTCGTGAGCCGTGGCGACGATGGCCCGGCCCGCTCGACACGTCTCGTAAGGGCCCCAACCCACCTCGTCTGCCTTGCCGCCGACCTGCATGGCGTTTTGGTTCTTGTGCCACGCGCAAATCCGCCAGAGGGAGTCGTCCGTGGCGAGCTGGCTGCTGAGGTAGTCGATGTGGGGCTGATGGTTAGGTTGGCTCGGAGAGGTGCCGGCGCCCGAGAGGATGAAGAACAGGCCCTGGTAGGTGCACGCGGCCATCACGCCGTAGTCGCCGGAGCAGGACGCGCCCGTGACGCGACCCACGCGGTCGACCAGGAGTTGCTGGTAGATCGGCCAGATGTCGAGGTCGTGGTTGCCGACGGCGGCGAAGTAGGGGAAGTCCACCCCCAGGACTCTCGTGATCTGCGCGTCCCAGTCGATGGCCGTCTGGGGGTTGAGCTGGTCGCCGTAGCCGAAGTCGCCCAGGTGGAGCGCCATGTCGGCGCCCTCGTTCGCGATGAGCTGCATAACCTGCTCGGCGTTGGGCCCGATGCCCTGATCGCCGATGAAGGCGACTTTGAAATTGGGGGGAGGCGCCGCCCCGGTGGGCGACGTAGGCGTGGGCACGCTGGTGGGCGTCGGCGTGTCGCCTTGGGACACGGTAGGCGTCTCGGTGGGCGTCGGCGTGTCGGCCTGGGACGCACTCGATGTCTCGGTTGGCGTGGGTGTATCGATGGGCGCCGTCGTGCTCGGCGCCGTCGCGGTGCTAGTGTTCGTCGCCGCCAGAGTCGGGGTGGGAGTTGCCGTGAGGGTCGCGCTCGCTGAAGGCGTCGCGCTAGCGGAGGAACCGTCCGCCACTTGCACCACGAGCAGCGGCGCGTTCGTCGACTCCTTGGACGCGTAGTCCGCGCCATCGTTCGAGGTGGACGCCGCGCGCAGGCTCACCACACCGTCCCCGGTCACGATCGAGGTGACGTCCACCTCGTACCACTGGTTTACCGCGACGCGCCCGAGCGATGCCAGCACGCTCGATTCGGCCGCCGGGGCAGTGTTCCAGGTGACGCCCCCTTCCGTCCAGGTGGTGTTGAGCACCTGACGGAAGACGCCGCCGGACTGAGCCGAGGCGTTCACGTTGAACAACCGCAGGCGGGCGGACAAGACGGTCCGAGTCCCGACGCCGATCACGTTGAACTTCAGCAGGAGGTGCTCTACCGGGTTGTTGTCAACTTGGACCGTGCTGGCCGACCCGAAGTTGGTGGTGGGCCGGTCGCTCCGTACGTAGGCGTCGTCGCTGGGCGTGAGGGCGAGGACGCTGCCGACCACCGTGGCCGTCGGCGTCCGCGTGGCCGTCGACGTGGCGATCGGTGAGGGGGTCGGGGTCGCGTTCGTGGCGGTCGGCGTGCTGGGCCCAGGGGTGCTGGTGCTCGTGGGCGACGCGGGCGACGTCGGGGTGGCGCCGGTCGCGTCTGCCACCTGCACGACGAGCTGCGGCGCGTTTGCTGCCTCGCTCGAGGCGTAGTCGGCCCCATCGCTCGACGTCGACGCCACGCGGAGGCTCACTACCCCGTCGCCGGTCACTATGGAAGCGAGATCCACCTCGTACCACTGACCCGTCGCCACGGGCCCGAGCGAGGCCACCGTGGTGGCTTCGGCAACCGGGGCGGTGTTCCAGGTCAGACCGGTCTGAGTCCAGGTGGTGTTGAGCACCTGGCGGAAGACGCCGCCGGACTGGGCAGATGTCTCCACGTTGAACAACCGCAGGCGAGCGGACTGCACGGTCCGGCTTCCGATGCCGGCGATGTTGAACTTCAGTAGGAAGTGCTTGACCGGACTGTTGTCAGTCTGGATCGTGATGGCCGTTCCGAAGCTGGCGTTGGGTTGGTCGCTCCGCACGTAGGCGTCGTCGCTGGGCGAGAAGATGAGCGTGGCGGCGCGCCCGGACGGCGAGTCGAGTAGGAGGAGAAGCGAGCAAAGCGCTGCCGCCATCGCCACGGCGATGACACCCGCCCGGAACCCTGGCGCATCGTGCTGCACAGGACGGTCATGGCTAGACGACCCCAGCGGTCGGACATGGAGGCTGCCTGACAGGGGAGGTGCTGCGGGGCGCTGTGCTGGCGACCATCCTGTCGCGCGTCAGGCGGAGCAGAGCTTACCACGGTCAACTCAGCCTGGCAAGCGGGTGCGCTGGAAACGCGAGTCACGGGGCCGGCTCGATCGAGCCGGCCCCGTGACAGAGGGAGGGCGAGCGCGGGGCTCAGTCGTCGCCGGGTCCTTCCTGTTCGCCGGATTCCTCGCCATCCGCTACGCTGTTCAGCACGCGGAAGTTCTCGTCCAGATGGACGTCGACCTGACTGCCGCCGTCGAGGGTGACCTCGACCTCGTAGTAGCCCTCTTCGTCGCCGACTTCTGTCTCGGTGACCACGCCGCCGCCCGTGTGGGCGAGCGCGGCCTTGCTGGCCTGGTCGAGCGCGTTGCCGGCGATGGGCTGCTCGTTGTCGTCGCCACCGCCCGCTACGGCGATGCCGCCGCCGACGGCCGCCAGCGCGACGATAGCGGCGATAGCGCCCGCGATGTAGAGACGCTTGCGATTGCTCACAGATTCACCTCCCTCCTCTCGTTAGATTGCTCCGTGGTCTCATCCTAAAGGCCGACCATGAAGTGGTCATGAACCGAGTGTGAATTCGTGAGCTTAGCGGCTCACTAGCTCCAGGCGCAGGTCCTCGGACTCTTCCCGCACGAGGCCGACGGCCGGGCAGTAGTATTTGGATTCCGTGACGTCGCCGATCGGATCGTAGTCCTCTGTCTGGATGCAGCCGGCGAACGCGCCGGCGGGCGTCGTCACCTCGAGGTCCACGGCGATCACCTTTGAGCGGTCCTCGGCGATGCCGGGGGCCCGCTCCTGCTCGAACTCGTCGCCGGCCGCCGGAGCCGCGGGCATGAAGACGCCCGGCAGGTTCTCGCCCTCGCCGGCCAACCATTGGCCGGTGTGGCCCACCACCTCGCCGCCCTCGTAGTCGTCGACCCGCTCGCCGAGGTAGTAGACGGTGCCGTCGACGTGCTGGGCGTAGTAGTCGAGCGTCGACTCGACCAGCTCGCCGTTCTCGTAGTCCTTCACCTCGACGACGGTCACCTCAATCCCGGCGATGACGTCGGTCTCGGGAAGCACGGTGGACTCCACACGCAGCGTGATCACCTCGCCGGTGTCGGGGTCCGTCTCCTCGCCTTCGTACACCGCGGTGCCGCCTGAGCTCAGCGGGAAGATCGGGTTGTCGACGAGGGCCTGGAAGTCGGCTGCGTCCAGGCCGGCCGCCGAGCTGTCGGTGGCTTCAGGTGTGCTGCCCGCGCCGGACGGGGCGGTGGGACTGGGGTCGCCATCACCGTTATCGCCGCAGGCGGCGAGAAGCGTGACCCCCAGGAGCAACGTGGCTAAGCGAATGGCGGGGCGGTTCATGTCGATGTCCTCCTTCGATTCGATCTCGCTACCTGTGATCTAACGATGTCAAGATGAAGGGCAGATGAAGGAGGGGGCGCGCCTAGCGCCGATCCAACGTGATCCTGGGGAAAGCGCTGGCCTCATGTCACCCTGAGGCGAAGCCGAAGGGTTTTTCGTTTTGAAGGTTCGTCAGCCGTCAGGGAAGGGCAAGATGCTTCGCTGCGCTCAGCATGACATGCGGCTCGGTTCGACAACTTTGGAAGGGCTCACCCAGATGAAGCTGGAGCAGCCTGCTAGCGGCCGTCGTCGCCGGGGGGCAGCGCGACCGTGAACGTCACGCCCCGGTCAGGCTCGCTCGCTGCGGTGAGCGTGCCGCCGTGGGCTTCGGCGATCCACTTCGCGATGCTGAGGCCGAGGCCGGCTCCGCCCTCGGCGCGGCTGCGCGCCTTATCGACGCGGTAGAAGCGGTCGAAGATGCGTGGCAGCTCCTCTGGCGCAATGCCGGGGCCGGTGTTGCTCACGGATACCTCCGCCCCCGCCCCGGCCGGGCGCCAGCCGGCGGCGATGCGTCCGCCTGCCGGTGTGTACTTGAGCGCGTTGTCGAGTAGGTTGAGCAGCAACTGGAGGAGCAGGTCCTGGTCGGCGCGGACGGTTACCGCTCCTCCTGCCTCGACTTCGAGACCGAGGCCGCGGTCGGCCGCGAGGGGGCGCACCTGTTCGCAGGCGGCGCGAACGAGGTCGCCGACGTCGACGTCCTCCCGCCGGAGGGCGATCTCGCCCGCGTCGGCGCGAGCGAGCGAGAGCAGGCTGCCGACCAGCCGGATCAGGCGGTCGACTTCGTCGTTAACCAGGCGCAGCACCCCGCGATAGTCGTCGGTGCTGCGCTCTCTGGACAGCGCTACCTCCACCTGGCCCTTCATCGCGGTGAGCGGCGTGCGCAGCTCATGAGACGCGTCGGAGGTGAACTGGCGCTGCTGGCGAAAGGCGCGGTCGAGGCGGTCGAGCATCTCGTCGAAGGTCCGGGCGAGGCGGCCGACTTCGTCGTCGGGAAGCCGCAGATCCAGTCGCCGGCTCAGGTCCTCCGCCGAGATGCGCCGGGCGACGCGCGTCAGCCGGTCGATGGGGGCGAGGGCGCGGCCCGCCAGGAAGACGCCGCCCAGGCTCGCCAGCGCAAGGGTCGCCGGATACGAGAGGCCGAGGACGAGCAGGAGCCCGTCCAGCGTGTCCGTCACGTCGTCTTCCGTGCGCCCCACCGCGAGGGCGCCGGCGACTTCGCCGCTCTCCAGGATCGGCGCCAGCCGGGTCCGAAACGCCGCGCCCGGGCCATCGACGGCGGAGATGGTGGCGCGGCCATCGAGCGCCGCCCGCAGCCGCTCGTCGTCGGGCCGGCCTATCGAGGACAGCCCGTTGTCGAAGGTGATGCCGCCCGACGCGTCGAATACGCGCACGTACTGGTCGTCGGCGTCCTGGTTCTCCTCCGGCACGGCCCCGGCAAGCGTCGGCCGGCCAGCTTCGAATCGCATGAGGACGAGCAGCTCATCCGCCCGCGTCTCCAGCGAGTCATCGAGGCTGGCGTAGAGGTTATGCCGCAGCCGCAGGTAGATGCCGGCGCTGAACGCGGCCAGGATGAGCGCGAGCAGGAGGATGTACCAGAGGGTCAGGCGGAGCCGAAGGGAGCGGAGCAGGTTCACGGGCTACCCAGCGGCGCGGCTGGAGACGCGGTAGCCGGCGCCCCGAACGGTCTGGATCAGCTTCGTCGGGAACGGGTCGTCGATCTTCCGGCGCAGGTTGCGGATGTGGACGTCGATCGCGTTCGTGGTGTTGTCGAAATCGTAGTTCCAGACGTGCTCGGCGATCATCGTGCGCGTGAGCACCTGGTTCGGGTTGCGCATCAGGTACTCCAGGAGCGCGAACTCCTTCGTCGTCAGCTCGATCACCTGGTCTCCGCGCGTCGCCTCCCTCGTCCCCGTATCGAGCGCCAACTCGCCGATGCGCAGGACGGCATCGCTCCGGCCGGGCTCCCGCCGGGTGAGGGCGCGCAAGCGGGCGACCAACTCCGCGAAGGCGAAGGGCTTGATCAGATAATCGTCCGCGCCGCTGTCCAGGCCGCGCACCCGGTCTTCGACGGCGTCGCGAGCGGTGAGCATGAGCACCGGCGTCCGGACGCCACGGCCGCGCAGCCGCTTACACACCTCAAAGCCGTCGTGCACCGGGAGCATCACGTCGAGGACGATCGCGTCGAATTCGGCGATGCGAGCCCAATCGAGCGCCTCCTCGCCGTCGTAGGCGACATCGACGGCGTACCCCTGCTCTGCGAGGCCGCGATACACGAAGTCCGCGATTCGCCGTTCGTCTTCGACCACCAAGACTCGCATCGATGCCTGCTCCAATACCCTTCCTACCTAAAGTATAAGGAGCGCAACATGAAGCGGACATGAAGGCCTGCCCTACCATTTGGCGTGCTACACTGCGGCGCTGATTCTCTGGAGGAGGCCGCCCGATGGAAGTGCCGCTACTGATCACCGATTTCCTGCGCCGCGCGGCGAAGCTCTACCCCGACAAGACCGCGATCGTTGACGGCGAGCGGCGCTTCACCTACGGCGACTTCCAGGCGCGCGCGAACCAGCTCGGGCACGCCTTGCTCGGCCTCGGCGTCGGGCAGGGCGACCGGGTGTGCATCCTGAGTCCCAACTCGCACTTCTTCCTCGAAAGCTACTACGGCGTGGCGCAGATCGGCGCCATCTTGGTGCCCCTCAACTACCGGCTGATCGCCAGCGACCACGAGTACATTATCAACCACGCCGGCGTGAAGGCGGTACTGGTCGACCACGAATACACATCGGTCATCGACGGCATCCGGACGAACCTCGGGGCCGTCGAGCACTGGATCGTCGCGCAGGATGAAGGTCCGGCGCCCGCAGGCTGGACGGCCTGGGAGGAGCTGATCGGCGGCGCGCCTGCAACATCGACGCCGCCGGCGGAGCAGGCCGAGAACGACACGATCTCGATCAACTACACCTCGGGGACGACGGCGCGGCCGAAGGGCGTGATGCTGACGCATCGCAACTGCTACATCAACGCGTACAACTTCATCGCCCACCTGCGCGTCCGCCACGAGGATGTCGAGCTGTGGACGTTGCCGATGTTCCACGCCAGCGGCTGGGGAGGCCCGTTCGCGATCACGGGCATGGGCGGCACGCACGTCGTGCTGCGCGCCGTGGTCGCGAGCGAGATCTACCGCCTGATCGAGGAGGAGGGCGTCACGTTCGCCTGCATGGCGCCGGCGGTGCTGAGCGCGGTCCTCAACTACCCGGACCGGGCGAAGCACACCATCGCGACGAAGCCGCGCTTCACCGTCGCAGGCGCGCCGCCGCCCGCGGCGTTCATCCAGCAGCTCGAGGAGGAGCTGGGGTGGGAGTTCATCCAGATTTACGGCCTGACTGAAACCGCGCCGATCCTCACCGTCTCGGTGCCGGACGTCTACACGGCGAAGGACGACTACGCCCGGCGCGCTCGCGCTGGCGTCGAGGTGCTCGGCACCGACATCCAGGTGCTCGACGACGAGGGCCGGCCGGTGCCCCGGGACGGCGCGACGATCGGTGAAGTGTGCGCGCGCTCGAACGTGGTGCTTAAGGGCTACTGGCGCCAGCAGGACGAGACCGACCAGGCAATCTGCGATGGCTTCTTCCACACCGGCGACCTGGCGGTCTGGGACGAGCATGGCAACATCAGCATCGTCGACCGCAAGAAGGACGTGATCATCTCGGGCGGCGAGAACATCAGCTCGCCGGAGATCGAGGACGCGCTCTACAGGCACCCGGCGGTGCTGGAGTGCGCCGTGATCGGCGTGCCGAGCGAGAAGTGGGGCGAGACGCCGAAGGCGCTCGTCGTGCTGCGCGACGGGCAGTCCGTGACGGAGCAGGGACTGATCGAATTCTCGCGCGGGCATCTCGCGCACTTCAAGTGCCCGACGTCGGTGGACTTCGTCGAGTCGCTGCCGCGGACCGTGACGGGCAAGCTCCAGAAGTTCGTCATCCGCGAGCAGTACTGGCAAGGCGCGGAGCGTCGCGTGCACTAAAATGGACTCCTCCTATCTGGCAGCTTAGGGACAGAGCTTCAGCTCGCCACGACCGCGCAACGGCCGAGGCAGTGGCGACCTGAAGGTCGCCGCTACGGGGTTGGCGCCATTCTCCCGGCCAAAGGAAAAGATGCCATCAGCCTAGGGTTAAGTTGGAGAGGCACTAGGCGATCACCCCCGCCAGCCGGCCGAGCGCCTCGTCGAGCCGCCGCAGGCAGCGCTGGCGGCCCAGCAGCGCCATGCTCTCGAAGAGCGGCGGCGAGATCGGCCGGCCCGTGATCGCGACGCGCAGCAACATGAAGAGGTCGCCGGCCTTCAGCGAGAGGTCATCGGCCAGCGAGCGCATTGCCGCCTCCAGCGCCTCGTGCTCCCACGGCGCCAGCCCGTCGAGGCGCTCCTTCGCGCGGCGCAGCGCGTCGTGGGCGCCCGAGGCGTCGTCGCGGAAGCGCTTGCCCAGCAGGCCGGCTGCGGTGTAGGGCAACTCGTCCGTGAAGAAGCCCTCGACCATGCCCGACACCTCGTCCAAGCGCTTGATCCGCTCGCGCACGAGCGGGGCGAGGCGGCGCACTGTCTCGCGGTCGACCGGTCGGGTGGCGGACGGCGGCAGGCCGGCCTCGAGCCGATCGGCGATCAGCGTCGCGAGGCGCTCCTCAGGCAGCTCCCGCAGGTAGACGCCGTTCATCCAGGTCAGCTTCTCCAGGTCGAAGACGGCCGGGTTCTTCACCAGCCGCTCCAGGCTGAAGTGCTCCACGAACTGCCTGCGCGAGATGAGCACCGTGTGGTCGTCCAGCGACCAGCCGAGCAGCCCCAGGAAGTTCAGCATCGCTTCCGGCAGGAAGCCCTGGTCGCGGTAGTCGAGGACAGAGACGGCGCCGTGGCGCTTGCTCAGCTTCGACTTGTCCGCTCCCAGGATCACCGAGAGGTGGGCGAACTGCGGCGGCGTCCAGCCCAGCGCCTGGTAGAGGAGAATCTGGCGCGGCGTGCTGGAGACCCACTCGTCGCCGCGAAGGACGTGCGTGATCTCCATCAGGTGGTCGTCGACGACGTGCGCCAGATGCGCCGTGGGGAAGCCGTCCGACTTGAGCATGACGAAGTCGTCGATCGTTGCGTTGTCGAACTCCACGTCATCGCGCACCAGGTCGTGGTAGCCGGTGGTGCCGCTGTCCGGCGTTCGGAAGCGGACGACCGGCGTGACGCCCTCCGCGCGCTTCGCCTCGCGCTCCGCGTCCGAGAGGTCGCGGCAGAGGCGGTCGTAGCGGGGCGGCTGCTTGCGCGCCTGTTGCTCCGCCCGTACCTGGTCCAGCCGCTCCGGCGAGCAGAAGCACTCGTAAGCGTGGCTGGCCTCGATGGCCTGGCGGGCGTAGCGATGGTAGCGCTCCAGCCGCTCCGATTGGCAGTACGGAGCGTACGGCCCGCCGATGTCCGGCCCCTCGTCCCAGTCGAGCCCCAGCCAGCGCAGGCTCTCGTAGATCTTCTCGAGCGCGCCGGGGACCAGCCGCGCCTGGTCGGTGTCCTCGATGCGCAGGACGAACGCTCCGTCCTCGTGCCGGGCGAACAGCCAGTCGTACAGCGCCGTGCGGATGTTGCCGACGTGGGGGATGCCGGTGGGGCTGGGGGCGTAGCGGACGCGGACGGTCATGGTGGGGGCATTGAACCACAGAACCACAGAACTACGGAACCAGGCATCGAACGCCTCGGCTCAGCGGTTCCGAAGTGCCGGGGTTCGGTGCGCCAGCGCCCTCGCCAGCTCCTCCGGCAGCGGCGATTCGAGCTCCAGACGCTCGCCGGTCGTTGGGTGGCGGAAGGCGAGGCGGTGGGCGTGCAGGAACTGGCGGGTGAGGGGGAGGTCGCCCGCGGCGCGACCGTAGACGGCGTCGCCGGCGATCGGGTGGCCCAGGTGCGCCAGGTGGACCCGGATTTGGTGCGTCCGCCCCGTCTCCGGCCGCACCTCCACCAGCGACCGGCCGTCCACCTCGCGTAGCACGCGATAGCGCGTGCGCGCCTCGCGGCCGCGCTCGACCACGGCCATCTTCTGGCGATGGCGCGGGTGGCGGCCGACCGGCGCGTCGATCAGGCCCTCCGGCGGCTCCAGCCGGCCCTCCACCAGCGCCAGGTACGTTTTCTGCACCTGTCGTTCCTTGAGCTGGCGCGCCAGCGAGAGGTGGGCGGCGTCGTGCTTCGCGACGATGATTAGCCCCGAAGTGTCCTTGTCCAGCCGGTGGACGATGCCCGGCCGGCCCTCGCCGCCGATGCCCGAGAGGTTCGGGCAGTGGGCCAGGACGGCGTGCACGAGCGTGCCGCTGCGGTGGCCCGGCGACGGGTGCACCGTCAGCCCGGCCGGCTTGTCGATCACCAGCAGGTCGTCGTCCTCATAGACGATGCGCAGCGGGATCGCCTCCGGCTCCAGCGTCGTCGGCTCCGGTTCGGGCAGCGTCACGACGACTCGGGCGCCGGCATCCAGCGCCACCCCCGCCTTCGCCGGCGGGTGCCCGTCGACGGCGACGAACGCCCCGTCGATCAGACGGCGCGCCCGCGAGCGGGTGACATCGAGGCGTCGCGCGAGGAAGAGGTCGAGCCGCTCGCCGTTCCGGTCGGCGATCAGGCGGCGGCCCTCAGCCACCGGCGTCCGGTCGCTGGCGGAGCCGGTCGCCTTCGAGGCCGAGGAAGAACCAGAGGATGGTCACCACGCCGATGCTGATCGAGGCGTCGGCGACGTTGAACGCTGGCCAGTACTCGAAGTTGACGAAATCGGTCACCTCGCCGAAGCGCACGCGGTCGATCAGGTTGCCGGCCGCGCCGCCGAGCTGAAGGCCCAGGGCGACGCGCAGCAGGCCGTGCTCCAGCGGCGGGAAGAAGTAATAGAGGACGATCGCGGCGACGCCGACGAGCGACGTGACGATGAGGAAGGTGGTCTGGCCCTGCAGGATGCCGAACGCCGCGCCGCTGTTGCTCACGTTGACCAGGCTCAGTAGCCAGCCGTCGTCGGGCCACGCCTCGCCCGGGTCGAGCGCGGCCCGGACGAGGTGCTTCGTGAGCTGGTCGAGCGCGACGACGGCGAGCGCGACGAAGAAGAACGTGGCGTCTCGACGCAGGCGTGGCGCCAGCGCAGGCGGCGGCGCGTCCGCGACGTGCGCTGGCGCGTCCGCGGTCGCTACGGGACGTTCACGCTCGGCGACCGGCGCCTGCTCACTCACGAGGCCAGCTTACCATAGCGGTTGGTATGGATTAGATCCGCTACCCCGCCACCGACGCGTTCGCCAGCTTCTCCAGCGCCTTCACCAGCGCCTGGGTGCCTGCCTCGCCCAGACCGTCCGCCTCCAGCGCGGCGAAGAGCTGGTGCACCAGCGCTGTGCCGGGGAGCGGCGTTGAACCCTCGCGGGCCAGCTCCAGCGCCAGCCGCAGGTCCTTCTGCTGGTGCGCCACCTTGAACCCCGGGCGGAAGTCGCCCGCGAGGACGCGCGGCGCCAGGTGGTGGAGCGCCCACGATGAGCCGGCGCCCGCTCGCACCGCCTCGATCATCGTCGCCGGGCGGACGCCGGCCTTCGCCGCCAGCACCAGCGCTTCGCTCATCGCCAGGTTGTTCAGCCCGACGACCACCTGGTTGCACAGCTTCACCACCTGCCCGGAGCCGCTGGGGCCGCAGTAGACGATCGTCTTGCCCATCGCCTCGAACAGTGGCCGGCAGCGCTCGAAGGCCTCCTCGCGCCCCCCGGCCATGATCGAGAGCGTCCCGTCGATGGCGCCCTGCTCGCCGCCGCTCACCGGCGCGTCGACCAGCTCGACGCCCGTCGCGGCGTAACGGGTGGCGATGGCGCGCGTTACCGAAGGGGAGATGGTCGACATGTCGATGTGGACCAGCCGCTGGTGCGCGCCCTCGATGACTCCGTGTTCGCCGAGGGCTATCTCCTCGACGTCAGGCGAATCGCCCACCATCGAGAAGACGAACGAGCAGCGCTCGGCGACGGCTCGGGGGCTATCCGCCTCGTCCGCGCCATCGGCGACGAACGCATCGATCCCCGGCCGGCTCCGGTTCCAGACGACGAGAGGATAGCCCGCTTTCAGGAGGTTTCGCGCCATGGGTCGACCCATTATCCCCAACCCGATGAATCCAACGGTCTCTGGCAACGCCTTGTCCCTCTCGGCCCGGCAGGCCTATCGTAGTATAGAGCAGGAGGCCCCCTTGACCATCGACCCGAGCATCTTTCGCGCCTACGACATCCGCGGTAAGGTCGGTCCGTCGATTACCGCCGAGGTCGCCGAGACGCTGGGCCGCGCCTTCGGCACCTACCTCCTGCGCGGCGGGGGGCGCGAGCTCGCCGTCGGCCGCGACAACCGCCTTTCCGGCGAGGAGCTGAAGGGCGCATTGATCAAGGGCCTGCTGAGCACCGGCGTCACCGTTTACGACATCGGGATGAGCACGTCGCCGGCGCTCTACTTCGCCGTCGGACGCTGGGGGCTGCCCGGAGGGGTCAACGTCACCGGTAGCCACAACCCGGGCGACGAGAACGGCTTCAAGCTCGTCGGCGAGGGCGTGCGGCCGATCGCCGGCGACGAGATCGGCGTGATTAAGGCGCTCATCGATGGCGGTGAGTTCGTCACCGGCGAGGGACGGCTGATCGAGCGCGAGGTCAAGGAAGAGTACTTCGGCCGGCTGAAGGAAGCGGCGGGCGCGATTCGCCGGTTCCGCGTCGTCGTCGACACCGGCAACGGCGTCGCCGGGCTCTTCGCGCCGGAGCTGCTGCGCCAGGCCGGCTGCGATGTGATCGAGCTGTACACGGAGCTGGACGGGCGCTTCCCGAACCACCTGCCCGACCCGCAGATGCCGGAGAACGTCGTCGACCTGCAGCAGAAGGTGCGCGACGAAGGCGCCGACCTGGGACTCGCCTTCGATGGCGACGGCGACCGCCTCGGAGTGATCGACGAGCGCGGCGAGCGCCACGAGGCCGACTACGTCCTGATGCTCCTGGCCCGCGGCCTGCTCGCCGAGCAGCCCGGCGCCAAGGTGATCATGGACGTCAAGACCTCGCAGCCGGTGATGGACGACATCCGCGAGCACGGCGGCGAGCCGATCATCGGCAAGACCGGCCATTCGCTGATCAAGATGAGGATGCGCGAGGAACAGGCCCCGCTGGCCGGCGAGGCGAGCGGCCACATCTTCTACCACGAGAACCACTACGCGGACGATGCGCTGTTCGCCGCCTGCAAGCTGCTCGCCTTTCTCTCGCAGAGCGACCTGCCGCTCTCCGGCCACCTGGCGGGCATGTCGCGCTGGTACACCACGGCCGAGCTGCGGGTGCCCTGCCCGGACGACCGCAAGGAGGCCGTCGTCGCGGACGTGGCGGACTTCCTCAGGGAGCGCCACGAAGCTCTGGAGATCGACGGCATCCGCGCCACCTTCCCGGACGGCTGGGCGCTGGTGCGCGCCTCCAACACCGGCCCGAACCTCACCCTCCGCTTCGAGTCGAAGACGGAGGAGGGGCTGGAGGCGATCCGCGAAGAGGTGCTGGGTGAGCTGGCCAAGCACGTCGAGGTGCCCGCCGGCGCGGAGTGGCGCTCAGCGCACTAGGGGCGCGTTCAAGAAGGGGGAGTGCAGAGGGGCGCAGCCCTTCTGCCGGGGGTCTGGGGGTGTCCCCCAGATTCACCAAACCTCTCAGGGCGGGTGGGTGGGAAGAGAGACATTGGTTCCTTGGAGTTTTTTCAGCACCCTG
>Ga0247727_10005461_pt1 | contig 25791 bp, 18 predicted proteins | sample WisWelCaveWW1625_FD_202498 | JGI IMG/M metagenome (GOLD analysis project Ga0247727, IMG submission 202498) | Biofilm microbial communities from Wishing Well Cave, Virginia, United States - WW16-25 | ecosystem: Environmental > Aquatic > Deep subsurface > Groundwater > Cave microbial mat | place...
ATCCGGCGTCCCGGCCGTCTTCTGCCCGATGGCGTAGAGGGCCTCCATCGAGACCACGTACACCCGGCCCCGGGAAACCGCCGGCGAGGCGATGATCACTTCCGGCGTGGTGGCGGAGCCCAGGGGGTCCTGGTCCAGGATCTCGCAGCGCTCCTGGCCCGCTCGCAGGATATAGAACTTGCCGTTCTCAGTGCCCACGTAGATCTTGCCGTCGGCCAGCACCGGCGAGGCCTTCTGAATGGTGCCCAGATTCTGTTTCCAAAGCTGCCGGCCCTTCACGACGTCGAAGGCGAACAGGTTGCCGCCGTTGTCGATCTGGAGGACCCGGTCACCGTCGATCAAGGGCGAGGAGAAGCCGCCCTGGAAGCCCTTCATGGCCCACTTGACCTGGCCGGGGCCGATGTCGCCGCGGGCGCCGGCGTCGATGGCGGCCACCATGCCCATTTCGCTGGTGTCCAGGTTCTCCTCGCTGTGGGAGACGATGGCCGTCGAGCCGCTGATCACGGCGCCGGTGTTGAGGCCGCGTTTCGAGATGACGTATTTCCAAACCGGCACTCCCGTCTGGGCCTGGATGGCATGGACGGTGCCGTCGCCGCCGCCGGCGATCAGCAGCCGCATGCCGTTGACCACGCTGATGACCGGCGGCGAGTAAGTGGTGTCGAACGGCCGGCCCCCGGGCGTTGAAACCCACAGGGTCTCGCCGCTGCGCTTGTCGAAGGCGATGAAGCGATGAGCGGCGCGGGACTGGTCGCCCCAGCCGGTGGTGATACCGCTGATGATTAGCAGGTCGCCGTCGATGACAGGGGAGACGGTGCGGCCGCCGTGGGTGGTCACCAGACCAAACTCCTCGGCCAGCGAACGCTCCCACAACACCTTCCCTTCGCGGCTCAGCCCCAACAGCGTCCCGCCTACACCGAAGGCATAGACGTTGCCGGTGGCCGGGTCGCCGACCGGGGAAGCCCAGCCAACCCGGTGCCACGGCACGTCGCTGTGAAACACGTTGAAGCGGTGCTCCCACAGCAGCTTGCCGGTGTCGGCGTGGAAGCACATCACTCGCTCCTGCAAGCTGGGACCCTTGCCAACCGGGTTCTGAAGGTACAGCCGGTCGCCCACCACGATGGGCGCCGAGCGGGCCCCGTAAGGCGCTTTCCAGGCCAGATTCTGGCCGGCGGGAGACCACTGGTTGGGAAGACCTTTCTCAGGCGAGGTGCCGTCGCGTCGGGGGCCGCGCCAGTCGGGCCAGTCCCCGGCGGCCAGCGGCGCCACCAACAACACCATCCACAGCGCGCGTTTCAGGAGTGTCCTCATAGCCGGTGCCCCCAGTGTAGCAGGATGCTGCTCGTCGGGTGTGCGACTGTTGCGCCGGGGCGATCGGCGCCCCAGGTGGCGCACGCTTCAGCGTGCAGCGGCGAGCTTCAGCTCGCCGAAGGGCGGAGGTGAAACCACGCCGGCACGCTGAACAGCGTAATGCCGCATACAGTTCTCTGTGTCCTCTGTGCCTCTGTGGCAATCCGCGCCGCCCGGGGTATAATTAGCCGAGGGCCTCATGTCCCTGGGTTTCCTCCGGCGTTGCGCCGAGGTTGTCACCCTCGCCGCGTTTTACTACCTGGCCGCCCGGCTTGGACAACTGACCGCCATCCCACCAGGCAATGTCACCGCCGTGTGGCCGGCCTCCGGCATTGCGCTGGCGGCGATTCTGCTGCGCGGCAATTCCCTCTGGCCGGGGATCGTGGTGGGGTGTTTCTTCGGCACTGTCTGGGCCTTCTTTGACGCCACCAGCGCGGGGCGCTTGATCGCGTCGGTGGCGACCGCGGCTGGCGCCAGCGTCGGCGCAACTTTGCAGGCGATCCTGGGGGCTGCCCTGATCCGGCGTTGGATCCCACGTTCTGCCTCCAGCCGGGTGCACAACCCCTTGCGGCTGGTGGGCACTCAGACGCTGAGCTGCCTGGTCTCTCCGACCCTGGGTGTCACCAGCCTCTGCCTCGGCGGCTTCGTTTCCTGGAACGCCTGGGTCTACACCTGGTTGACGTGGTGGGCCGGAGACCTCACCGGCGTGCTGCTGGTGTTCCCGGCAGTGAAGAGCTGGAGCCGGGCGCCGGCGCTGAGCCGGGATCGCCGGCGATGGGTCGAAGGGGGGGGGCTGGCGGTCTTCACCCTGGCGGTCACCTATCTGGCCTTCATTGGCCGGCCCGGGACGCCCGGCAGGCCCTACCCGGTGGCGTTTCTGGTGATGCCCTTTCTGATATGGGCGGCGGTTCGGTTCGACCAGCGGGGAGTCTCCACGCTGGGCCTGCTGGTCTCGACGGTTGCCATTTCGGGAACCGCCCTCGGGATGGGCGAGTTTGCCGGAAGAGCGCTCAACGAGTCGCTGTTGCTGCTTCAGCTCTTCACCACCGTGGTTACGCTGACCGGCCTGGCCCTGGCCGCCGCTCTCAGCGACCGCCGCCGCGCCCAACAGAGGATGGAGGAAAACGAAAAGCAGCTTCGCCTCTTTGTCGAGCACACCCCGGCGCCCGTCGCCATGTTCGATCGTCAGATGCGCTACCTCCTCGCCAGCCGCCGCTGGCTCTCCGACTACGGCTTGAGAAGCGAGGACCTCGCCGGCCGCAGCCACTACGAAGTGTTTCCGGAAATCAACGACATGCCGCAATGGAAGGCGGTCCACCAGCGCTGCCTGGCCGGCGCCGTGGAGAGCTGCGAGGAGGACCTCTTCCCCCGCCGCGACGGCACGATGGACTGGGTCCGCTGGGGGATCCATCCCTGGCGCCGCGCCGGCGACGACATCGGCGGCATCATCATGTTCACGGAGGTGATCACCGAGCGCAAACGCGCCCAGGAGGCGCTACGGGAGCGCGAACGCGCCTACGCCACCTTGCTCGCCAACCTGTCCGGCATGGCGTATCGCTGCCGCAACGATGAAAACTGGACCATGGAGCTGGTCAGCGACGGCTGCCTGGCCCTGACCGGCTACCCGGCCGCGGACCTCATCGGCAACCGCAAGCTGAGCTTTGCCGACCTGATTCACCCCGAGGACCAGCAGCCGCTCTGGGAAAAATGCCAGGCTTCACTCGCCGCCCGGCGGCCGTGCGCCAACGAATACCGCATCCGAACCGCGGCCGGCGAGGAAAAGTGGGTAAGGGACCAGGCCCAGGGCGTCTACAGCGGGTCCGGCGAGCTGGTGGCCGTCGAGGGCCTCGTTACCGACATCAGCGACTCCAAGCGGCTGGAGGATCAGCTCCGCCAGTCCCAGAAAATGGAGGCCATCGGACTGCTGGCCGGCGGTGTGGCCCACGACTTCAACAACCTGCTGACGGTCATCACCGGATATAGCGGCCTGGCGCTCGAATCTATCGGTCCGGGCCATAAGTTGCGGGCCATGATCGAGGAGATCCAAAGGGCCGGCGATCGGGCCTCGCTGTTGACCCAGCAACTGCTGGCCTTCAGCCGGAGGCAGAGCCTGCGTCCGGAAGTTCTGGATTTGAACGCCGTCATCGCCGGGATGTACAACCTGCTCCGGCGCCTGATCGGCGAAGATATCGAGATCGTCACCCGGATGAACCCGGACCTCGGTCGCATCCAGGCCGATCGCGGGCAAATCGAGCAGGTCATCCTGAACCTGGCGGTCAACGCCCGCGACGCCATGCCGCAAGGCGGAAAGCTGATCCTGACGACCACCGGCGTCGATCTCGAAGAGAAGGTTGGTCCTCAGGTGCTTCTATGTATCGAGGACACCGGGTCCGGCATGGACGAAGCCACCCGCTCCCGCATCTTCGAGCCGTTCTTCACCACCAAGGAGAAAGGCAAAGGAACCGGCCTGGGCCTCGCCACGGTCCACGGAATCATCCAACAAAGCGGCGGCCACATCGGGGTGTCCAGCGAGCCGGGCCGCGGAACCCGCTTTGAAATCTACCTCCCCTGCACCTCCGAAGGGGTGGAGGAACACAAGGACTTCGCAGCCGCCGGCGAGGAAGGCAGCGAAACCATTCTGCTCACCGAAGATGAACCCGCGCTCCGCGCCCTGGTCCGCCGTACGCTGGCGCGGTACGGCTACCAGGTGCTCGAAGCCTCCCATGGCGAAGACGCCCTGGAGGTCGCCCGCCGGCATCCCGGCCCCATCGACCTGCTGCTGACTGACGTGGTGATGCCGCTGATGAGCGGGCGCGAGCTCGCGAGCCGCCTGGTAGCCCTGCGCCCGGCCACGCCGGTTTTGTTCATGTCCGGCTACGATGAAGAAGCCGTCGCTGATCGGGGCCTTGCGGACTCCAGCTTCCAGCTTCTCCACAAGCCGTTTACGCCGGACGGGCTGGCTCGGAAAGTGCGGGAGACGCTGGACCTGCACAAGTAGCGTCAGGCAGGAATGCCTGGGTTACCGCCGCTCCCGAAAGAATCCCTGGAGCCGCGCCAGGCACTCCTGGGCCAGGACGCCCTCTACGATCTCCACCCGGTGGTTGAGCACCTCCGAGTCGGCCAGGCGGAACTTGCTCCGGACGGCCCCGAAGCGCACGTCGCGGGCCCCAAAAACCAGCCGCTCGAGGCGCGACGCCACCATGGCCCCGGCGCACATGGCGCAAGGCTCCATGGTGACGTAGAGGGTGGCGCCGGGCAGGCGATAATTGCCGAGCGCCCGGGCGGCTTCCCGCAGGGCGAGGATTTCGGCATGAGCCGTAGGGTCGAGCCTGGAGATGGGGGCGTTCGATCCCCTGCCGACGATCTCGCCCGCGGCCACGACCACTGCCCCGACCGGCACTTCGCCCTCGGCCGCCGCGCGACCGGCCAACTCCAGCGCCTCCCTCATGAAGCCCTCGTGGTCCACGATCCCCATTGGTAGCACAGGCCTTCCTGCCTGTGGTAGCACAGGCATTCCTGCCTGTCACGGGCCGGGGCTGAAGCGTGCGCCACCCGGCGCCAGCTACAATGGTTGGCTTCCCATGAAACCCAGAGTCCTGGTCACCAAGCGAGTCTACCCCGAAGCCATCGCCTACCTGCGGGAGCGCGTGGATCTGGAATACAACGACGCCGAGGAAGGCTACCCGCCCGAGCAGCTGATGGCGCGACTCGCCGACAAACAGGGGGTGGTGAGCCAGCTCACCGACAAGTTCAGCGCCCCGGTGATGGACCACCTTCCGGGGCTGAAGGTCATCTCGAACGTGGCGGTAGGGTTTGACAATATCGACATTCCGGCGGCGACGGCGCGGAAGATCCTGGTGACCAACACTCCGGAGGTCCTCACCGACACCACCGCCGATTTCGCCTTCACGCTGCTGCTGGCGGCGGCGCGGCGGCTGGTGGAGGGGGAGCGGTTCCTGCGCTCCGGCCAGTGGCGGCAGTGGCGGATCGATCTGCTGTGCGGCTACGACGCTCATCACGCCACCCTCGGGTTGGTGGGGCTGGGACGGATCGGCAGGGCCATGGCGAGGCGGGCCCGGGGCTTCGACATGCGGGTGCTCTATCACGACGCCGTCCGGCAGCCGGAGGCCATCGAGAGGGAACTGAGCCTGGAGTTCCGTTCCCTGCTCGAGGTGCTGGCCGAGAGCGACTTCGTGAGCCTGCACGTGCCGCTCTCCCCTGATACCCGCCACCTGATCGGGGCGCCCCAGCTGGCCCGGATGAAAAAGACCGCTGTGCTGGTGAACACCTCCCGCGGCCCGGTGCTGGATGAAGCCGCCCTGGCCGAGGCGCTGGCCTCGGGGCAGATTGCCGCCGCGGGCCTGGACGTCTACGAGCAGGAACCCCAGGTGCACCCCCGGCTGCTGGAGCTCGACAACGTGGTGCTGGCCCCTCACATCGCCAGCGCCTCCATCGCCACTCGAACCAAGATGTGCCTGATGGCCGCCGAGAACGCTGTGGCGGCGCTCGAAGGCCGCTGCCCCCCCAACCTGGTCAACGGCGACCTCTGGACCGGACCATGAAGGGCGCCCTCCGGCGGCTGTTGCTCGCCACGCTCCAGGACCTGGCGCTCGAGCGCGTGATCCCGGAGCGGGTAGGCGTGCGAGACGGCGTGCTGGAGATCGACGACGAGCACATCGACCTCAAGGGCTTCAAGAAGATCGTGCTGGTCGCCATCGGCAAGGCGGCGTTCCCAATGGCGCGGTCGATGCAGCGGCTCATCGATCCCCTGGTGGCTTCCGGCGTTGTCGTGAGCCCGGAGCCGGCCCCCTCCCAGCTGCCCTACATGTTGCACTACCGGGGCGGGCATCCTTACCCGACAGCCGAGAGCCAGTATGCCGCCGAGGTCATCCTGACCCTGGTCGGTCAGCTGCACCAGCACCACCTGATCATCTACCTCCTCTCGGGAGGCGGCTCGGCGATCGTCGAGAAGCCCATCGATCCCAGTATCACGCTCCACGATCTGCGGGAGTTCTACCGGGTGCTGGTGACCTGCGGCGCCGGCATCGTCGAGATGAACGTATTGCGGAAGCATTTCTCGGCGACCAAGGGCGGCCGGCTGGCGGAAGCGGGGCAGGGGGCGCGCCAGGTGACCCTCTATGTGTCGGATGTGCCCCCCGACCGGCCCTCCACCGTCGCTTCCGGACCCACCATGCCCGACGAGTCCACCCTCGACGACTGCCGGGCCATCCTCGAGAGGCTCGGGATTCGGGAGCGGCTGCCGGCCTCCTGCCGGGCGCTGCTGGACTCGGGATCCCTACCCGAGACCCCCAAGCCATCGAGTCCCGCGTTCAAGCGCTCCAGTTGGCACGCCTTGCTTTCAATCATAGAGGGGCTCGACCGGCTGGAGGCGTCGGCGCGGGCTGAGGGCTGGGTCGTCGAGCGGGATCTCTCGGTGGACGACTGGCCGCTCGATCCGGCCGCCGATCACCTGCTGGGGCGGCTCGAGAAGCTGCGAGCGCAGCATCCCGGCCGGGTGGTGGCGGTCTCGACCGGCGGGGAGCTGAGCTCGCCGGTCACGGGCGACGGTCTGGGTGGCCGCAACCAGGCGTTTGTGCTGGCCTGCGCCGCGCGCATAGCAGGAAAAAACGTCGCCCTCATCAGTGCCGGCACCGACGGCATCGACGGCAACAGTCCTGCCGCCGGGGCGGTGGCCGACGGCGAGACGATCGCTCGTGCGCGGGCCGCCGGACTCGAGCCGGCCCAGCACTTCGCGCGGTCCGATTCCTACGGGTTCTTTTCGCAGTTGGGTGACACCCTGGTCACGGGCGCCACTGGGAATAACATCCGCGATCTGCGCCTATTGGTGGCTTGGTGAACCCGCCAGCATGCTCAGCAGCAGCAGGTCCGAAGGCCGGAAGCGCATCAGCGGCACGTTGGCGAGGCTGTCTGCATCCTCGACCACGTGACTCAGCAGCAGCGACCGGAACTCATTTGGAGTCACTCCCATCGCCCGAGCCGCTTCTTCCTCGGTGTATTCGCTCTTGCCTGGTAGCAGTCGCATCTCCATGATACGAAGCCATTGTACGGGGCAAGGGCGGCGGCCGGGAATTAGGGAAATCGCCTAACCGATGGGGGTTGTTGCCCGATCGGCCCTAGATCGGCGGTCCCCCCACTGGTACTTTTGTCACTAAGGCTTCGGTCGTATGACCAGGCATTCCTGCCTGTCAGGGCCGGGCATCAGGCCGGCCCACAAGCTCGTACACCCGGCCCCGCCACTCGATGCGCCGTGTCCAGGCGGAGGCCAGGAAGGTGTAGAGCCAGGTCCAGGTGGCGAGCGGGGTGAGCCAGGAGTAGATCCAGCCGTGCCGGGCGAGCCAGGGGGCGCGGGCGGGAAACATCAGAGTCGCGGCGCGGCGGCGCCAGGCGCCACGCAACATTCCCGGGGCCAGCATCGCCGCCAGCATCGGTACTGCCCAGAGGCGCCCGGCAGCGATGGCGGCCGCGCCCGCAACCATGGCCCCGCAGTAGAAGACGTGGGCGGCGAAACCGCCCCACCACAGGCGCGGGGCGTAGACGCGGGTGATGATCATCTGGCGCCTGGCCCAGGAAAGGAACTCCCGAGCGTCGCACTCGCCCCCGGTGGCGACCATGGCCAGGGGGGTGAAGCGGACCTCCAGGCCGGCGGCCCGGACCGCCTCCGTGAGGCGATAGTCGTCGCTCACGGCGCCTCGCCAGAACTGGGCCACCCGGGCCGCTTCGAAGATCTCCCGGCGGATGGCCATGGCGCCTCCCCAGGCGAAACGGGGATGACCGGCGCCGAAGGTTCCGGCGATGGTCGAGTTCCACACGCTCCGGAGCAGAGACCAGAAGCCGGCGCCCTCCGGAAAATACCAGCGATATCCAGTGGCGGCGCCGGCGGCCGGGTCTTCGAGCGCGGCCACCAGGGCGCGCAGCCAGCTGCTTTCGACGCGGCCGTCCGAATCTGCGAAGGCCAAGACGCGACTTTGGGGACGGGCGGCGGCGACGGCGGCCAGCAGATTGTGGATTTTTTCGCCGGTGTCGGGCGCCGGCGGGCCAGAGAGCAGCAGTCGACCGAAGCCTCTCAGATGCGGCAGCGACGGATCGTCCGGATCCGAAGCCACCACCAGGAGCTCGAAATCCGGATAGTCCTGCTGGACCAGGGACCTGAGGTTGGCGGCCAGACCCTCTTCCAGGCCCTTGACGGGAACGATCAGGGTCGCCGGTGGCGTCCAGGCGCCTCCATGGTCACGGACGCTCGCCGCTACGTACTGCCAGTGGCGCCATCCTGCCCGCAGGGAGGCCAGCGCCAGCAGCAGCGCCGGGATGGTGAACGCCCAGTAGAGGAACAACGTGCGAGTCTATCATGGTTCCCGTTAATCACCGGCCCCGGTTGTGGGTTGTGGGCACCGGCATTTGAATGAGTCCCCGCGGGCCTTAGTACCAGCTAAGCTGGCTAAGTTATTGACAGCGCAAGGGTTGAACTCCGCCGCAAATTTGCGGCGGAAATCCTGCCTGTCCCGGACACGGTGACACAGGCATTTTTGCCTGCCCGGAGCGGCCCCAGTTGCGCTGCCCCAAGTACAAGGGGCCGGTTCGAGCCTGGTCCAGGAGCCGATCCATGGTGACGAAAGCCCTTCCGGAGGTCAGGCTGGCGGGGGGAAAGGATCGGTGCAGGGGCAGGTGGAGCCGCCAGTAGGGAGCCGGCCAGGGAAGAGGGCACCCCCGGCCGCGGCCTGGCTGCGGCCCAGGGGGGCCGCCCCACCAAGCCCGTTCCCTGCCTGAGAAAATGTCCAAACTCCAGGGACAGGCAGGAATGCCTGTCCTACCGGCGCCTCGGGATCGGCGGGGGACCCAGCACGACTTCGTACCACGGGGTCGCGCCGGTCAACCGGAAGCTGGTTGCTTCGACGGCAGCCAGCTCGCCGCGGGCGCCGGTCGAATCCAGCGGGAACACCACCATCTGGGTCGTAGCAAGGTCCAGAGTGATGCGGCCTTCCACGACCTCCATCCAGACCGGCGACAGGCCGCCGTTGAGGTTGCCGGAGGGGCGCGCGCTGCCGGGCTCGGGCTCGAGCGTGAACCAATCGGCGGCCGCGGGGTAATTCACCAGCCGCTGGGGGTCGCCGGAAGGCTGGCTGCGGAGGGTGTAGCCGGGCGAGGTCAGCAGCAGGCGGCGGGAGCGGGCCAGGGGGGCGCCGTCCAGAGGGGTCAGCAGGATGACCGCGAAGCCCCGGCCGCCGGGGCCGAGCTCGACGCTGAGCGGTCCGACCGAGTGCCGCCGCTGGCCCAGGTATCCGATCAGCCCGGCGGCGTGCTCGGAATGGATCTTGAAGATCCGCTCGGCGGGATCGTAGGCCAGCTCGCCGGTGTCGGCCACCAACGGCAGCGTCAGCCGCGGCAGCTCTGGCGGCCGGGCGGATTCGGAGCTGTAGATACTCACCGGATGCACGAAAGCCGTGTTGGGGTCGTAGCCATACAGGGCCTGGAGAAAGGCAGGGATGGCGCTGTTGCGCCGCTCCCGCCCGGCCTGCAGCCGGGCGGCGAGTGAGAGCGGGATGGCCACCGGGTTGCGGCCGGGCCGCACCGCCCCGGTGCGGAACAGCCAGGCGGCCTGGCCCACCTGGGCCAGCTTGTGAGGCTCGCCGTTGAGGTTGAAGCCGTGCCCCACGCCGGCGTCCCAGGTCCGGCTGTGCTCGTAGGCGAAGTACATCACCGAGTCCCAGTCCTGGAAGGCGGCGAAGGCGGCCACCACCGGCAGGGTCTCGGCGGCCTGGGTATTCGGCCAGGGCTGGTTGAACTCGCTGACGGTGTAAGGCTTGCCGGCTTCGCGGGCGGCGGCCATCGACTGCAAGCTTGTCAGGCCCGTGCCTACTGCTGAGGTATTGCGGATCCGCCAATCCCGGCCGTCCCACGGCACGTTCGGGAAGTTGTAGTGATCCACGTAAAAGTGGTTGTCCTGATAATCCATCTCCCGGTGGGAGTCCAGGTTCAGCAGGCCTCCGTATCCCATCTGGGTGCCGGCGATGGGGACGGGCCAGGGAATGCGGGAGCGCACCGCCAGGCGCATGGCGGCCAGGTAGGCGCGGTCGGTCTCGGCCAGGAAGGTAAGGTAGTCGCTGGCGCGCGCCGGGGCCGCTACCTCGCGCTCCCCCACCAGGGCGACGTTGCCGGCCTCCAGGCTTTCTGATGCCGCCAAGCCCCGCCGCGCGGCCCGGCGCAGCGAGCAGTTGCGCACCAGCACCCGCCCGGCGGCGCTGTCGAGATTAACGGCGAAGCGGCCAATGCCGTCCATAGCGAGGACAGGCTCGAAGCCCACCGTGAAACGCTGCCACTGATTAGTGAGGGTAACGGCCCGGTTGGTGACCTGCCGCCACGGGGACACGTCCTCCTTGACGTCGAAGGTCACAGAGCGGGTTTGGCCGGCGGGCAAGTCGGCTCGGGCCTCGAACACCGCCTGGTAGGGAGCGCCGCGGGTGAGCGAGAAGCCCACCTGCTTCAGGAAGATGAACCCGCCGGTCTGGCTGACGCTCACCTGGGCCGCCGGGGCGCCGGAGTCCTCGACCACCTGGGCGCCGGCTTGGGAGGGGGCGTGGATTTCCATGCGCCAGGGATTCAGGCCCTGGGCGAAGTCGCCGTTCACCAGCAGCTCGGGGCCCTCTTGGTCGAGTTCGCGCCAGGCCGCCGCCAACTGCTCGGTGGTGGAGTACCTGGCTTGCAGCCAGGCGTTCCACTGCCTGCCGAGCTCCGCCCGGTATTCCGGATACAGATTCCCATCGAGGTTGCCGGCCTGCCACTCCCTCACCAGCGAGCTTTCGTTGTCGATCTCGACCATGGCGAGCGCCGGGTCGTCGCGCAGATCGAGAGCCTCCAGCACCTGCTCGGTGAAGCGGACTTGCAGCTCGACCAGGCGCGGGTGGAAGATGTGCAGCGGCTTGCTCTGGGTGGGGAAGGTGGCCCCGGGCGGGATGGCGGGCACGCCGTCGACGCCGGGACGAAAGGTGTAGCCCACGTGTAGATTCAAATTGATGTAGATGCCGTCGGCCTTCAGGGCTTCGAGAAACGCCCGCAGCAGCGGGACGCTGTTGGGATTGAGCGTCGGGTAGGGGCCGGTAGTGAGCAGGCTGCGGGCATTGGCGGCCACGGAGTCCGGCTGGGTGTCCATGTGGTGCAGGCGGACCAGGTTGATCCCTAGCTTTCGCAGCCTGCGGGCGACGCGCGCCGCGTCGGCGCCCTGGGGGAAGTTGGCGTCGAAGGTCAGGTTGACGCCGAACAGTCGGAGGCGCTCGTCGTCGCTGGTGTTGGCCTGGTGGTCCGGGCCGGCGCGGTAGAAATGGCCGTCGCGCACAAACAGGCGGTCGGCGGGGGTCAGGGGCTGGTTCAGGAAGCTGAAGTCCGGGGCGCCGGCGAGGCGGTCCTGGTCGATCGAGAAGGGAACCAGCGCCGGCTGGGCGAAGGCAACGCCCGCGGCCAGCAGCGCAGGAAGCGCGCGGGGCCACATAGTGAGCCCATTATACGATCGGGCGGAATGTGGGGCGGTGCCCCCGCGCCGCGGCTGGCCCCCTGGCCAGCCTTTTGCGGGCCTTTTCCGTGAGCCGGCCAAGCCGACCAGGGGGTCGGCTGCGGTCCAGGGGGACCGCCCCACAAGCAAGTATGGTGGTAACCTTGCAGGCATGGGGCGAATCCTGGCGGTGTTGTGGATCGCCGCGGCCGGCCTGGGCGCCGCCAGGCGGGAGATCAAGCCCGGCTGGAACCTGTTCAGCAGGGAGCAGGACGTCGAGCTCGGCAAGGAAGCTTCCCGCGAGATCGAGAAGCAGGTCACGGTGGTGCGGGATCACCCCGACCTGCAGAACTATATCGCCGAATTAGGCAGCCGCCTGGCGCGGGTGTCGCAGGCCCCCGAGTATCCTTACACCTTTAAGGTCGTCGGCGAGAAGGGCATCAACGCCTTCGCGCTGCCGGGCGGGCCGATCTACGTTCACGCCGCCACCATCGTGGCGGCCGACAACGAGGGGCAACTGGCCGGCGTGGTGGCCCACGAGATCTCCCACATTGCCTTGCGGCATTCCACCAACCAGGTCACCAAGGCCTACGCCGTTCAGATCCCGCTGGCTCTGGCGGGCCTGGCGCTCGGAAACAGCAGATCGCTGCTGGCGCAGTTGACCCAGCTGGGCATCGGCTTCGGGGCCAGCTCCATCCTGCTGAAGTATTCTCGCAACGCCGAGCGCGATGCCGACCTTGTCGGAGCTCGCATGCTGGCGGCGGCCGGCTATGATCCCATCGACATGGCGCGCTTCTTCGAGAAGCTGGAGAAGCAGGGCGGCGGCGGCCAGATGCTGCAATTCCTCTCCGACCACCCCAACCCCGGCAACCGCGTCAAATACGTTGAGGAAGAGGTCCGCAGCCTTCCGCGCCGCGACTACTCGGGTGGCTCCGCGAATTTTCCGCAGATGAAGAGCTTGGCGGCCCGCCTCCCGGTGGTGGAGCGGAAGCCGCCACAGGAAGCGGCCGGCGGCCGAGGAGGCCTGGAGCCTCCGTCTTCCGAGCAGATCGAGTTTCGCGGTCGCGGGTTCCGTCTGGCCCACCCAGCCAACTGGAAGGCGCACGGCAGCGACAGCGGCATGAGCGTGACCATGGCGCCGCCGCAGGGCGCCGTTCAGGGGCGCGACGGCCAGGTCCACATCGCTGTGGGCGCCATCGCCGGCTACTTCCCGGCCGAGTCGAGGAACATCACCCGGGCCACCGACGAGTTGGTCTCCGACCTGCGCGCCAAGAACCAGGGCACGCGGCCACTTCCAGGCCAGCGCCGGCGCGTGTCGGTGGACGGCTCGAGCGGCGAGACCCTGGTCCTGGCCGGCGTCTCCCCGGTTGCCGGCGAGCAGGAACTGGACATCTTGCTCACCGCCATGCGCCCCGAGGGGCTGTTTTACCTAGTGCTGATCACTCCGGAGAACCACTACAACGAGCTGCGGCCGTGGTTCCAGAGAATGCAGGGCTCGGTGCGGTTCCGGTGAATGATCCGGGCCATCCTGTTTGATTTCGACGGGGTCCTGGTTGACAGCGAGCCGCTGCACTATCAATGTTGGGTAGAGGCGCTGGCCCCCGAGGGGATCCACTTCACCTATGAGGACTATGCTCGGCGCTTCATCGGAGTCTCCAACCGCGCCATGGTGGAGGCTCTTTGTCGGGATCGAAACCAGGATTTCCACAAGGACTTTTTCGAACGCTGTTACGCCCGCAAGAGAGCCCTCTGGGACCAGCGCGCCCCGGTTGTCTGTCGGGTTCCGGATCAGCTGCGGTCGTTCATCGCAAGCTCCTCAAGAATCTATCGGTTAGGGGTTGTTTCCTCCAGTGAAAGATGCGAGGTGGAGCCGCTCCTGGCGGCCCAGGGGATCCTGGGGCATCTGGCGGTCCTGGTCTGTGGGGAAGATGTGGAAAACCTGAAGCCGGCGCCGGACCCCTACCTTCTGGCGCTGGGGCTGTTGGGCGGGATCGGGGCGGGGGAGTGCCTGGTGGTGGAGGACTCCGGTCCGGGGGCCGAGGCGGCCCGGGCCGCGGGGATGCTTGTGATCCGGGTGGAGGGGCCGGGGGCGGTGCTGGAGCGGGTGCAGGGCTGCCTGGCTAGCTTTACGAACCGGTGGCCTTCCGAATCGCCTCCACGGTGATGCGGGCGCGGTAGTCCACAACCTTCTTACCCCACTCCACGGACTTCTCCATGGGGGCCAGGTTGACCCCGTTGATGGAGAATTTGCCCTTGGCCATCCGCTGGCGCATCCGCACGGTGGCGGGGTCTACGGTCATCATCTGCGAGGTGATGGCGAAGTCATCATGAATGCCTTCGGGGACCTGGCGGAGGCCCTGGCTTTCCAGCCACTTCGCCACGCCGGGGTAATCATAGTACTCGACAATGTAATGGATGCTGGTCCGGCTGCCGCGCCACTTGGGGGAGAGCTCGGAGGCCACCGCTTTCATGCCTTCCACGTTGCCGCCGCTGTCGGCGATCAGGATAATGTGGCGGAAGCCGTGGACTTTCAGACTCGAGGCGATGTCGACCAGCAGCCGTTGGAAGGTGTCCTGGCTGACGCTGATGGTCCCGGGATAGCGCATGGAGGCGCTGGGCGGGTCGATGTCGCCTTCGGGCACGAAAGGCACGATCGGCGCCACCAGGGCGTTGCCCAGCTTCCGGGCGATGGCCTCGGTGGTGGCCCGCAGGATGTAGTTGTGCTTGCCGGTGGCCAGATACGGCCCGTTCTGCTCGACCCCGCCGGTGGCGACGATAGCGGAGGTCTTGCCGGCGCGCAGGGCGTCGCGGACTTCCATCCAGGTCAGCTCTTCGAGGAACACCGAGTCGACGGCGTCGATCGGGCGCGGGGTGTTGGGGTCCGGACTGGTGGGGCTGGGCCCTTGAGCCAGCGCGGCAGCGGCCCCCAGCAGGCAAATCAACAGTAGCCTCATCTCGACCTCCTGCGGTAGTACGGTAGCACAGGCATTCTTGCCTGTAAACGGCCGGGACGGCAAGAATGCCTTCTTACTGGGTCTTTTGGGCGGCGGCCAGCACCTGCTGGGCCACACCCTCGGGGTTCTCCACGTCGTGGATCTCCAGAGCGCTGGCGGCGCCGGCGGTTTCGATGCGCAGGTCGCCCACGCCCCAGACGCGCTGGCCGACGGTGCGCCGCACCGTGACGTCCTGGATCTTGGCCATGGGTATGGTCTTGGTGGTGGTCGACAGGATTCCGTACTCGTAGCGCAGGTGGTCGCCCTCCAGGCGGCAGCGGGTCCGCTGGCGCTCGAGATGTTTGGAAGCCGGCCACAACAGCAGCAGCGCCGCCACCGCCACGCCCGCCAGGGAGAGGTTGTCCTGCTGGATCACCCACCACACCACGGCCGCCGCCAGCAGCAGCAGCACCAGTCCATACGTCAGGCTGACGAAGCGCATCGTCGGCCGAATCTCCAGTTGCGCCTGCTCCGCCATGGAGTCTCCTCCTGCGGTACACTCCCCTCATGTACCACTATGATCCGCAAACCGCTCTCGAAGAACTGGCCGAGGATGCCATCCTACCGCATCCGGTCAAGCTGCGCGACATGATCCTGCGATCCCGGCTCTCGCCGGATGGGGCCCTGGAGTTGAACCGCCAGTTTCAGAGCTACCTGCAAGGTTTCGGGGAGCTGCAGAAGCTGGCCCGGCCGCTGTTGGAGCAGCTGGCGGAGGCTGAGCGGAAGTAGCGGTAGCACAGGCATTCCTGCCTGTCAGGGCTGCTTGTCCGCCTTGCGCCGCAGGGTGGGCGCCTTCTTGGCTTTTTCCTCCGTCTTCTTCTGCTCCGCCTTGCGCTCCTCGACCTCCTTCACCGTCATGGAGGCCTCGCGCTGTTTCTTTTCCCGGACATCTTCATCCAGGACGCGATGGGCGCGGGTCTTCAGATCGGCCTGCGATTCCTCCAGGCTGTCCTGGGTGGTCTCCAGGGCGTCTTTGAGGGCGAACTCGAACAGGTAGCGATCCTTGGCCTTGACGCCGTTGAACTCTTCCAGCGCCGCCAGGAACTGCTTCTCGGACTGGGCCACGGCCTCGACTCCCTTGGTGAGGTCGACCTTGCGCACCAGGGCGTCGTCAATGACGGCGTCGATGGCTTCGATGATCTTGGTGTAGTCCTGGAGGTTCTGGTGGATCAGCCGGGAGCGGCCGGCCTTTTCGGCTTCCAGGGTCTGGCGGATCAGTTCCAGGCGCAGCCGGGCGAACTTCACGTAATGCAACAGCCGCTCGTTGGGTTCCTGCGCCAAGCGGATCTGGTCCACCTCGTCTTCGGTGAGGAAATCGCGAGGAATCTGAGCGAGCACTATCAAGGCGCCCGCCAACAGCGCCAGGAGTCGCATGGGCCGCCTCACTTTCTCTTCTTGGTCATGATAGCCGAAAGCAGGTAGTCGTTGATTTCCGAAATGCGCTTCACGACGGCGTCGTAGTGGGCCCGGTCCTCGGGATGGATGAAGGGCGCCAGGGCCTGGAGCAGCTTGAGGGTCTCGCGGGTGCGGATCTCGGCATCTTTGTAGTGGCGCGGATTGGTCCGGGGGTTGATGCCGGTCTTATCGAGCGAGTCGCGGGCCTTCTGGATGGCGGCCTGGGCTTCGGTGAGCAGGGCCTCGCACTTTTCGTATTCGTTGGCCCGGCAGGCGGCGCCGGCTTCCGTGGCGGTCTGTTTGGCGCGGGCCAGCGCCTGGCGGGACTGCCGGACCAGGTCGCCTTGGGCGGCCACGATGCCAGCGGCCAGCAGGAATAACCCCCAGAGCTTCATCGTCTTTTGTTGAGAATGTTGGTCAGAATGCGCACGCGCTGCCGGGCCTTGAACTCGTCGTCGGGGTAGCGGCCGGCGGCGGCCTCCAGGAACTTCTGGTAGCTGGCGAGCGCCCCTGGATATTGCTTGAACTTATCGAGGATAATGGCGCGCAGGTAATGATTCCCGGCTGGCTCGGGACCGAGCCGGCCGGCCTGGTGGAGGGCTTTCAGAGCGCCGTCGAAGTTCTCCTGGCGGTACCAGGCCAGGCCCAGGCCGCTCCAGGCCTCCCGGCGGTCGGGTTGCTTCTCTACCACGAAGAGGAACTCCCGGGCCGCCCCCGCGAAATCCGAGGCCTCCAGTTGGGCGGTCGCCAGGCGGAACCGCAGCTCCGGACTGGCCGGTTCCGCTGCCGCCGCCGCCCGCAGCAGCGGCAGGGCCTTGGCAGGCTGCTTGGTCATGGTGTAGGCCTGGGCCAGGGCCGCCTGGTTGGCCGCCGTGGGGTTCTGGTTCACGGCCGCTTCCAGGTGTTCGATGGCCTCGGGGTACCGCTTCTGGTGCATCAGCAGGACCCCGGCGCGCTCGCGGACGGCGATCGAATCCGGCCGGCTTTTCAGGTATTCCAAGTACAGCTCGGCCGCCTGGGCCGGCTGCTGCTTCTGTTCCAGCAGGTCGCCCAGCTCCAGCAGAGAGTCGCCATACCGGGGATGGAGGGCGGCGGCCCGCAGAAACTGTTCCCGGGCGTCGTCGAGCCGGCCGGCGCCAGCCAGGGTCCGGCCCAGACCGAGGGTGGCGGCCGCCGACTTGGGGTCGATGACCAGGGCCTTGCGGTAGTGTTCGGCGGCGCGGTCGGGCTGGCCGGACCCGGCCAGGGCCTCCGCGAAATAGTACTGGGAGCGAAAATCGTCGGGCTTCTTTTCAGCGGCGAATTCCAGGTGAGGCGCCGCCAGCGGGTCCTTCCGGCGAAGCAGCAGCATGCCGAGGTTCATCCGGGCCGGAAGCAGGTCGGGCTGCTGATCGACGACCTTTTGGTATTGTTCGACGGCTTCGCGATCGCGCCCCAGCTGCGTGTACGCGAAGGCCAGGTTGAAGCGGGCCCGGAAGTCCTGCGAGTCCGCGGCCACGGCCTTCTCGAGCAGCGGCGCGGCCTCGGCGAACTTTTCGGCTTCCAGAGCCTTGGCAGCCGCGGCCAGCTCGGGGACTGCCGCCTGGGCCAGCAACAGCGCCGCTGCGGGCCAGAGCATGGTTCTATTGTAGCCCAGTAACACAGGCATTCCTGCCTGTCACCCGGCAATTGTCATCCCGAGCGCAGCGAGGGATCTGCTGTTGCCCCGGGGCGAAAGCAGATCCCTCGCTGCGCTCGGGATGACACCGGCTGCGCTCCCGGCGCGAGAGATCGGGCAGTTGCGACTGGCCCATCACTCCAACACCGGGCGCAGGAAGCGTCCGGTGTAGGAGGCCTGGGAGCGGGCCACCGTCTCGGGGGGGCCCTCGACGACGATTCGGCCGCCGCCCTGGCCGCCTTCCGGCCCCAGGTCGATCACCCAGTCGGCGGTCTTGATCACCTCCAGGTTGTGCTCGATCACCAGCACGCTGCCTCCGTGGTCGATGAGGCGCCGGAAGGCCCCCAGCAGCTTGGCGATGTCGTCGAAGTGGAGACCGGTGGTCGGCTCGTCGAAGATGTAGAGGGTGCGGTCGCAGCGGGCGCGGGCCAGGTGGGCGGCCAGCTTGACGCGCTGGGCCTCGCCGCCCGACAGGGTGGTCGCCGACTGTCCCAGCCGCAGGTAGCCGAGGCCGATGTCGGCCAGCAGCCGCAGCCGGGTGGTGATCTTCCGGTGGGCGGCGAAAAATATCATGGCCTCCCGCGCCGTCATGCCCAGCACCTCGTGAATGTTCTTCCCCTGGTAGCGAACGTCGAGGATGCTCGATTTGTACCGCCGGCCCTTGCAGTCCTCGCAGACCAGCTCGACGTCGGCCAGAAACTGCATCTCGACCGTCACGGAGCCGTCCCCCTGGCAAGTGTCGCAGCGGCCTCCGGCCACGTTGAACGAAAAGTGGCCCGGGGTGTAGCCTCGCTTGCGGGCCTCTGGTGTCGAGGCGAACACCTCGCGGATCACGTCGAAGCCTTTCAGATAAGTGATGGGATTGGAGCGGGGCGTCCGCCCGATGGGGGATTGATCGACCAGAATCACTTCGCCGATCAGTTCGGCGCCCTCCACTTTCCGGCACTGCAAGCGCGGCCCGGCGGTCTCCCCGATCTCGACTGGCTCTTGGCCCTCCACGGGGTATCGCTCCGGCTGGAGGCGCGCGGCCCGGAAGCTCTGGTAGACCACGTCGTGAACCAGGGTGGACTTGCCGGAGCCCGACACCCCGGTGATGGCCACCAGGGCGTAGAGCGGGATGGTGACGTCGATGCCCTTCAGGTTGTGGGCCCAGGCGCCGTAAAAGCGAAGCGACTGCCGGCGATCGATGGTACGCCGCTCGCCGGGTACCGGGATCCGGATCTCGCCCGAGAGATAACGGCCGGTGAGCGAGCCGCTGCCGTTGGCCAGGCGGGCGTAAGGGCCGGCGAAGACCACCTCGCCTCCGTTTTCGCCGGCGCCCGGCCCCAGGTCGACGACATAGTCGGCGGCCCGCATGACGTCGCGGTCGTGCTCCACGACCAGGATGGTATTGCCAAGATCGCGCAGCTCCTGGAGGATCCGCACCAACCGGGCGGTGTCCCGGCTGTGCAAGCCGATGGAAGGCTCGTCGAGCACATAGCAGGCCCCCACCAGCTGGGATCCCAGGGAGGTCGCCAGCTGGATGCGCTGGGCCTCGCCCCCGGAGAGCGTCGAAGCCAGCCGGTCCAGCGTCAGGTAGTCCAGACCCACTTCGTTGAGGAATCGCACCCGCTGGCGGATCTCGACCAGGACCTTCTCGGCGATGGCGGCCTGCTCGCGCTCCAGGCGGAGGCCGTCGAAGAACCCCCGCGCCTGCTCCAGGCTCATGGCCACTACCTCGGCGATTGACTTATCCGCCACCCGCACCTGGAGGGCTTCTTTCCGAAGCCGGGCCCCGTGGCAGTCCGGACAGGGCGCGTAGCCGCGGTAGCGGCTCAGGAACACCCGGACGTGCATGCGGTACTTCTTGCGCTCCAGCCAGGCGAAGAAGGCCTGGATGTGCCGCTCCACCAGGCCCCGCTGGGCGCCGCCCAGCTCGCGGAACGGAACGTCGAAACGCAGTTGGTGTTGGGGAGCGATTCTCCTCAGGCGGGCCAGGAACCGGGTGTAGGCGGGCTTGGTCCACGGCTCCACGGCCCCCTGCTCCAGCGTCCGGGTGGGGTCCGGGATCACGCGATCCTGCTCGTAGTCCATGATGTTGCCGAAGCCCTGGCAGCGCGGGCAGGCTCCAAAGGGGCTGTTGAAGCTGAACAGTCGCGGCTCGGGCTCCTCGTAAGCCACCCGGCAGTTCTTGCACTCGAACTTCTCGGAGAAGCGCAGCGAGGGAGAGGCATTCTTGACCGGCCTTGGCTCGGCTGGTTCAAAAATCACCTCCCCAGCCTCCCGGTAGCAGGTCTCGACAGTATCCACGACCCGCTCGCGCAGGTCCGGACCGATGGCCAGCCGGTCCCCCAGGGCGTAGAGCGGCCGGGAGAAATCGATATCCAGCAGCGATTCCGGCGTTGAAAACTCGAAAATACGGCCCTGCTGGAACAGCCGGTTGAATCCCCTGGCCCGCAGCTCGAACAAGCGGTTCCTGACGGCCTCGGAGCCGGCCACCGGCACGGGAAACAATACGTGCCAGCGCGACCCGGGCGGCAGCGCCAGAATGGCGACGGCCACCTCGTCGACGCTGTCCTTGCGGACGCGGTCGCCGCAGCTCGAACAGTAGATGCGCCCGGCGCGGGCGTAGAGCAGCCGCAGGAAGTCGTAGATCTCGGTGGCGGTCGCCACCGTGGAGCGCGGGTTGCGGGTGGTGTTCTTCTGCCGGATGGCGATGGGGGGCGCGATGCCGTCGATCTGGTCCACCTCCGGCTTGGCGATGCGCTCCAGAAACTGCCGGGCGTAGGCCGACATCGACTCCACGTAGCGGCGCTGGCCTTCGGCGTAGATGGTGTCGAAGGCCAGGGAGGACTTGCCGGAGCCAGAGACGCCGGTGATGACGATGAGCTGGTTGTGCGGCAGGCGCAGGTGGAGGTTCTTGAGGTTGTTCACCCGCGCGCCGCGGATTTCGAGATACTCCTGGGGCAAAGCCGGGCCTCTAGAGTGAGGAATCTGTCCTGGAGGTGAGCCCTTTATTCTAGCAGGGGCGGCGAGGCGGCGTCCGGGGATTTCCGTCAGCGCCTGCGCCTCCTGGATGTTGTGGCGGCAGTCGGTGGTGTGGGGCCACCGGGGCGCTCATCGCCAGTTCCAGTCTCCTTGCAGACTAAAGGCGGCCCAATAGTAGGGAGAGCGCCATCGCGGTTGTTTCCAGAGGGCGAGCTGGGCGGCGCGCAGCGCCGCCGCCGGACCGGTCCGCTGGGGGCCCAGCATGGTCCTGTAAAACGACTTCATCAGTTCGGCGGTGGCCTGGTCATCCACCATCCACAGGCTGGCCACCACGCGGGCTGCTCCGGCGTGCATGAAGGCCCTTGCAAGACCTACCAGTCCTTCGCCTTGAATCTCGCGACCCAGTGCGGTCTGGCAGGCGCTCAGCACCACCAGGTCGGCGAGCAGTTTCAGGTCGGAGATCTCATGCAGCCGCAGGAATCCGTCGGTGTGCCTGCCTCGCTCGTCCACCAGGGACAGGACCAGCCCGGAAAGATCTGGATGCTGGCTGTGGAAGAAGCCGTGGGTCGAGAAGTGCAGCATGCGATAGCGGGAGAGACGGTCGCTGCGGGCTGTGGCACGGCTGGCCTGAAAATCCAGCGCCAGCAGCCTGGCCTGCGGCGGCGCCAGCGAAGCAATCAGTCGAGCCTCTTCCCGTGACGCCCGCAGCCGGGGAAGCCACAGGGTGTTGCCGGAGAAGCGGGCCGCCCGCGCCGCCCGTTGCCAGTTTTCCACCGGCGGCTCCTTGTTTGATGGTGATGCGGCAGCCGCTGTTGGCTTGGACCGTCCGACCCCGAGGACCCGTGGATCTTCCGGATCGAACACCGGATCGGCCAGCACCGCCAGCAGCCCCGGCGGATTGGGCCGGTTGGCGAACTGGCGGCGCAACAGGGCCAAGGTGGATGCCGAAGGGAGGTGGACCACTTCGTAGGCGGCCAACAGGAGCCTGCCGTCCGGCGCCCCGGGCGCCGGCAGGGCCGCAAAAGGCACGTACTGCAAGGCGCCACCCGCCACCACGGCCAGACGCTTGACGGCAAGTTGCGCCGCCGCCGGCTGGAGAAGCAAACGGCTCAGGGCCGCCGCCGTCCGGGGGAGTTCCGCCTCTGCTCCGGCCAGACGCAAACGCCGCTGCTCGGAAGTCTCTGCTTCGACGCGCCCGTCGCGAGATCTCAGGAGTTCGTGGAACCGACGCGCCAGCCGCTCAATTTCCTCGCGGGGGGCCAGCTCGAAGGCCACCACACGCGCCCGAGTCACCACCCACAGGAAGCTGCGTTCGTCGCCCAGCGCGTATTCGAGAAGGGCCGTCTCGGGATCCAAAACCTCCTGCTGGATTTCCTGAAGCTTTAACGGTTGTGGCTGCACCAGGGCTGCGTACCCGGGGCTGGCGGCCCGAATCGCGGCCACCGCCTCCTGGTGCTCGCGTACGGCGGCCTCCAGCGCCTTGGCCGCCTCTGCCTCCTGCTGCGGGGTATGAGGAGCGCCCAGCATTCGTCTCTGGCTCACCGATCGGGCTTCTGCCTGCCGGCGCAGGGTCCGCTCCCGGCCCAGCAGCTTCTCATCCACCCCTTGCCGGAGGTCCACTCCCGCAGCAGCCAGGGTATCGAGCAGGCTCCTGGCTTTGGCCCTCTCCGCCCATTCCAGAGCCACAGTCGTCTCGCCCTGAGCCATCAAGACGTCAATGTGTAATTCGTAGATCCCCGACACCAGCGCCAGCCAGGAGGCGCGCTCGGCCGGACCAACAATCCGCGTCCGGATCTCCTCGACGATGCTTAGGGCCTCTTCGATCCGCTTGCGGGCCTCCGCCAGGTCGCCGCCCGACTTGGCCAGCGCGGCCATATCCCGCAGTACCGCCGGTTCCAGGTTGTAGGCCCCGACCGACCGCATCTTCTCCAGGGCCAGTGCGAATTGCTGAAGCGCCAGATCCCTCTGCCCGGACCGCGCGTAGCCTTTCCCCAGGTTCAAGGTGCTGATGGCTTCTCCGTTCTGATCCTTCACCGACTGCCACAACTTGATCGCGTCACGGAAATAATCGATCGCCTTGGGCAAATCCGGGGCCGCGCGCTTCAAATGATTCATCCCGATATTGTTGAGGGTCTGGGCCTCCCCTCGCCGATCGACAAGCTTGCGCCGGATCGGCAGCGCCTGCTGGTAACAGTCCAAAGCCTTGTCGAGCTCTCCCAGGCCGGAGTGAACTGCCCCTAAGTTGTTGAGGACGTTGGCGATCCCGGGCCAATCCTGGAGCTTCTGGCGCTTCGCCAGCGCGCGGTGATAATAATCCAGAGCCCGTGGGTACTCGCCGATCGTGTCATAGACCAAACCAATGTTGTTCAGGGTAATTCCCTCGCCGCGCTCGTCCCGGACGCGCTGGCGTAGCTCAAGCGACTGCCACAGGTGTTCGAGCGCCTTCTGGTACTCACCCAGGACCTGGTAGAACCGGCCCAGGTTGTTGCGGCCGATCGCTTCTTCGCGGAGATTCCCCACCACATGGTAAAAGTGCACCGCGCGCTCCTGGTACTCCACGCCCTTCCGGTTGTCCCCCATTTGGCCGTATATGGCGGCCATGTTGTTCAGCGCCACCGCCTGACCGAGCGGATCGTCCACCTTTCGAGCAAGCGCCAGAGCCTGCTCCAGGTAATCCAGACCTTTCTGATACTCGAACCGGGCGCGGTGAAAGCCGCCGAGGTGGCTCAGGGCTCCCATCTGAACCAGCGGACCGGCCGCCTCCGCCGCAGAGAGCATGCGGGTGAGGTATTCCAGGGCCACTGGTATCTCACCGAGCTCTTCGTGGATGTCGCCCACCGCCCGGAGCACACGGGCCTCCCGCGCCCGTTCGCCAAGGCTTTGGAACATCTCGAGGGCTGCCAGGTACTTCTCGATTGCGGCGCGAAGCGACTTCGGGTCGCTCTTGGCTTCCAGTTCATATCCCTCGGCCAGGGTCTTTTCGGCAGAAACGCGGACCCGGTCGCGTTGGGTGGCGGCGTGCGGCTGGTGCAGCAGAACGGAGTATGGCGCAGACTCGGCGCGATCATCGGTGAGCCTCACCGTCAAGCGGTGAACCCCTGTCGTCTGTGCTATGGCCAGCAGTGTTTCGGCGCGGGCCTCCTCCGCACCAGCGCCCCATTTCGCCACCGACTCATCCTTGGGGCTGACCAAGGTCACCGTGATCGGCACACCATGAGCATCCACAACGAGCTGAAAGTACTGCCCGGAGATGATCGATACCCGGTAATTATGATGCTCCCCTCTTGGCAGCTCCCGTTCCAGAGGAACTCCGGGCTGGAGTTCCCGTTCCGCCCCCCCCTGCTGGGCCACCGTCTGGCCCAAGGCCAGCGCCACCCATAACCCCGCCAGGAACCAGCGTATGGTCACGGAATCACCGAATACTCCCCGGCCGTTGACCACACCGGAAAGCCCAGCCCTTCGGCATCGTAGACGATCTTGCCGTCCCGCACTGTCAGGAGGCACTCGAGCTTGCGAGCGCCGGTCAGCTTGTGACCCCAGGAGTCCTTGAAGGCGAAGATGCCGGTGCGCAGGCGGAAGACCGCCAGGTCGGCGACGCGGCCTTCGCCGAGGGTGCCGATCTGGGGCAGACGCCGGATGGCGCGGGCCGGGTTGGCGGTGGAGCGCCGGATGGCGTCCTCCAGGCTCATGCCCAGGTTCATGAGCTTGGAGATGCAGTTGGGCATGTCGGACTGCGGGATCAGGACGCTTCCAGCGTGCAGGTCGGTGGAGATGGTGTCGGGAGGGAAGCCCTGCGCCATGGCGCGTATCGCCACCGGCCACAGGAAGCTGCCGGCGCCGTGGCCAAGGTCAAACAGCACCCCGCGCCGCCGGGCCTCGTGCATATAGGACTGGACCTTGCCGCTGAAGCGGTCGATCAGCTCCAGTTGCCGGTCGTTGTAGGTGTGGGTGTGGATGTCGCCGGGGCGCAGCTGGTCGAGCAGCTTGTCGCGGGTGGTGCGGCCGCTGTTGGTGAAGACGCGGTCGTCGACGATGATGGGGGTGTCGCTGAGGCGCCCGGCTTCGACGGCCCGCTGGATGGCGGCCCAGCCGGGGCGCTCGAAATGGGCTGTCTTGATGCCTACAAGGATCTCGCGGTACTGGCGGATCTTGGCGGCGGTGGCCTGGGGGTCCATGTCTTCGACGTTGTTCTCGGCCTCGCTGCCGGCGATGCCCTGACCCACGATGTTGACGAAGGCCAGCACCCGGGTGCGAGCCTTGTCGATGATGCGGGCCTTGAATTCGTCGAAGGTCCGCCAGCCGGAAGTGCCGCAGTCGACCACCGTGGTGGTCCCGGCGGGCAGGGCCGAGTCATCGGGCAGCAGGGATCCGGACTGACCTTTGACGAAGACGTGGGCATGCAGGTCGATCAAGCCCGGCGTGACGTAGAGGCCGGCGGCGTCGATGGTCTTGACGGCCTGTCCGGCCGGGAGGTTCGCCGCCACCCGGGCGATCTTATTGCCGGCGATGGCGACATCCAGCACGGCGTCAATATTGTTGGCCGGGTCGAGCACCCGGCCGCCCCTCAGCAGCAGGTCGTAGCGGGGGCCTTGGGCCAGGAGGCCGGCCGCCGCCGCGGCCAGCAGGATGATCTTTCTGGGTACCATGCCCGATTGTAACCCGGCCCGCTTGATTGTCATCCCGAGCGCAGCGAGGGATCTGCTGATACGAACGGGGCCAGAAGCAGATCCCTCGCTACGCTCGGGATGACACCGGCGCCGGCGCCGCCGCAACCCCCCTCCTTCCCGTTGCAGGGGCCCTTGGGGTGCTTAACCGTTTTGGGGGAAGCGGTCGTGGCGCACGCTTCAGCGTGCCGCGGCGAGCTTCAGCTCGCCGAAGGGTGCGGGTGAAACCACGCAGCGTGGGCTGAAGCCCACGCCGGCACGCTGAAG
>Ga0247727_10005462_pt1 | contig 25784 bp, 29 predicted proteins | sample WisWelCaveWW1625_FD_202498 | JGI IMG/M metagenome (GOLD analysis project Ga0247727, IMG submission 202498) | Biofilm microbial communities from Wishing Well Cave, Virginia, United States - WW16-25 | ecosystem: Environmental > Aquatic > Deep subsurface > Groundwater > Cave microbial mat | place...
CGAGAGGTGCGTGGCTGAATTCGGTCATGATCGAAGCGTTAGAAATGTTGTGCATTCCGAGTTTATGTCACAAGTGCTTGCCAACCGGAATCTTAAAAACACCCAGCAAATGTGCGTAATGAACAGGCTGGGACTGCGCGCTGCACGGGCCAACCACCTGTGGGACCGCTACTGGCTAACTTCCGAACTCACCCGTAACTGACCGCCACTTCCAGTCACACCCCGCAGACGGCGCAAGCTTGTCACCCTGTCCCTTTCTGTTACACTGCCGGGCCGTGAAGCTGCGAACGCTCGGCGTGATCCCCGCCCGCTACGGCGCGCAACGGTTTCCCGGCAAACCGCTCGCGCTCATTGCCGGCAAATCACTCGTACAGCGCGTTTATGAACAGGTCGCCCAAGCCGCGCGGCTCGACAAGATCATCGTCGCCACCGACGACACGCGGATCCTCGAAGCGGTCGAGGCGTTCGGCGGCGACGCGCTGCTCACCTCCCCCGATTGCGCGACTGGTACCGACCGCGTGGCGGAGGTCGCGCGCGCATACGAGAGCGAGTTCATCGTCAACATCCAGGGCGATGAGCCGCTGTTGCGCCCCGAGATGATCGATCAACTGGTCGCGGGCATTCAGGATGACTCCGACTGCCGGATGGCCACGCTCGCGCGCAAGATCGAATCGGCCGAGGTGCTGGCGAATCCCAACGTCGTCAAGGTGGTTGTGGCCGGCACGGGCGACGCGCTATACTTCTCCCGCAGCGTGATTCCGTACGTGCGCGATGGCGGCCGGGCGACGCATTACAAACACCTGGGGATTTATGCGTTTCGCCGGGAGTTCTTGCTGGAGTTTGTGGGCTGGCCGCAAAGCGAGTTGGAAAAGATCGAGAAGCTGGAACAACTGCGGGCGCTGGATCACGGCGTGGCGATCAAGGTGTTGATCACGCCGCACGACTCGATCGGCGTGGACCGACCCGAGGACGTGAAGTTGGTGGAGGAGATTTTAAGGACTCAATGAAATACATCTTTGTCACGGGTGGGGTGATCAGTTCGCTGGGAAAAGGACTCACGGCGGCGTCGCTCGGGACGCTGCTGGAGAGCCGCGGACTGTCGGTGACGCTGGCCAAGTTCGACCCGTACCTGAACGTCGATCCTGGCACGATGAACCCGTTCCAGCACGGCGAAGTGTACGTGACCGACGACGGCGCAGAGACCGACCTAGACCTTGGTCATTACGAGCGATTCACGCACGCGAAGCTGAGCAAGCTCAACAACCTCACGAGCGGGCAAGTGTACGCGCGGATCATCGAGAAGGAACGCCGCGGCGATTATCTCGGCAAGACGGTCCAGGTCATCCCGCACGTCACCAACGAAATCAAGGACCGTATCCGGGCCGTCGGCAAGGAAAGCGGCGCGGACGTGGTCATTATCGAAATCGGCGGCACGATTGGCGATATCGAGGGCCTGCCATTCCTCGAAGGCATCCGGCAGTTCGCGCTGGAGGTCGGCCAGCAGAACGCCCTGTTCATCCACGTCACGCTCGTCCCCTACATCCGCACCGCCGGCGAGATCAAAACCAAGCCGACCCAGCAAAGCGTCGCCAAACTGCGCGAGATCGGTATCATGCCGCACATCCTGATTTGCCGGAGCGAGAAGCCGCTTGACAAAGAAGTGCGCGCGAAGATTTCCATGTTCTGCAATGTTCCAATCGAAGGCGTCATCGAAGAACTCGACGTCGAACATTCCATCTACGAAGTGCCGCTGGCGCTGCGCCGCGAGAACGTGGACGAACTGGTCTGCCGGCACCTCGGCCTGCCCGGCGAGGCTGGCGACATGCGCGAGTGGGAGGCCATGCTCCAACGGATGATCGATCCCAAACACAAAGCCAAAATCGCCGTCGTCGGCAAATACATCCAGTTGCAGGACGCTTACAAGAGTCTCTACGAAGCGCTCAAGCACGGCGGCGCGGCCAACGATGCCTTTGTTGAGATCGTGCGGGTTGACGCCGAGAACATCGAACGCCACGGCGCGGAGAAATATCTCAAGGACGTGGACGGCGTGCTCGTGCCCGGCGGATTCGGCAATCGTGGCATCGAAGGCAAGATTGCCGCCGCACAGTTCGCGCGGGAGCATCAAATCCCGTACTTCGGCATCTGTCTTGGAATGCAAATCGCCGTCATCGAGTTCGCCCGCCACGTCTGCGGTTTGGAAGGCGCGAACTCCACTGAGTTCGATCCTAAGACGCCCCACCCCGTCATCTGCCTGCTCGACGAACAAAAGCAGGTCGCCGACAAAGGCGGCACGATGCGTCTCGGCGCGCAACGCAGCAAGCTGACCCCCGAAACCAAAGTCCGCGCCCTCTACGGCAGCGACGAGATCAGCGAACGTCACCGTCACCGCTACGAGGTGAACAACCAGTCCCGCGACCAATTCGTCGAAGCCGGCCTGATCGTCGCCGGCCTCTACACCAAATTCGACCTCGTCGAATTGATCGAACTGCGCGATCATCCGTGGTTCATCGCCTGCCAATTCCACCCCGAGTTCCAATCCAAACCGAACCAAGCCCACCCCCTCTTCCGCGGCTTCATCACCGCCGCCCTCAAACGCCAGCACGCCCAAAAAGGCACGGAGATGGCGGCCAGCATTTAGGCATGACCCCGCATCGCCAACGGTTTTGGAGTGCGGTGACTTGTCACCGCTTTGCCGTCCTGCCCCCGATAGCGCCGACAAGTCGGCGCACTCCAAAATGAAAACCGTGCCCATCGGCCAACTCACGCTCGGCGGCACGGGCGCGCCCCTGTTCGTCATCGCCGGGCCGTGCGTCATCGAGAGCGAGGCGCTCGTCATGGACACGGCGGAAAAGCTGGCCGGCATCTGCGGTGAATTGAAACTGCCGTTCATCTTCAAAGCGAGCTTCGACAAGGCCAATCGCACCGCGGGCGACAGCTTTCGCGGGCCGGGGCTGAAGGATGGGCTGAAGATTTTGGCGAAAATCCGGGAGAAGGTGGGCGTACCGGTGCTCACTGACGTGCACGAGATTGCGCAGTGCGTGCCGGCAGCGGAGGCGGTGGATGTGTTGCAGATTCCCGCGTTCCTCTGCCGGCAGACTGATTTGATTCAGGCAGCGGCGCGGACGGGCAAGTGCGTGAATGTGAAGAAGGGCCAGTTTCTCGCGCCGTGGGATATGCGCCACGCCATCGACAAGATCACGGCGGTCGGCGGCAAGAGCATCTTGCTCACGGAGCGCGGCAGCTCGTTCGGGTATGGTAATCTCGTGACGGATATGCGGTCGATTCCGATGATGCGCGAGTACGGTTGGCCGGTGGTGTTCGACGCGACGCACAGCGTCCAGATGCCGGGCGGCGGCGCAACCGGCAAGATCACGGGCGGGGATCGTCGGATGGCGCCGGTGTTGGCGCGGGCGGCGGTCGCGGCTGGTTGCGACGGCGTGTTCATCGAAACGCATCCCGAGCCAGACAAGGCGAAGAGCGACGCGGCGAATCAACTGCCGCTGACGCAGGTGAAAGAGCTGCTGGAGACTTTGCGTGAAATCCACCAAGTCGTCACCCACTAAAGCTGTAGCCACGCGCGGTGAGCGCGGCCCATCCACCCGCCGCGGTCAGCGACCGCGGCTACAGGAACGACTCAAAACAATCCGCTGCCTGTTGCTCGATGTGGACGGCGTGCTGACCGATGGGAAACTGTACTTCGACGCGCAGGGCCGGGAGTTCAAGGCGTTCGACGCGCAGGACGGACACGGCATCGCGCTGGCGCGGCGGGCGGGTTTGCGGGTGGGGCTGGTGACGGGCCGGCGGACGCCTGCCACCCGGCAGCGCGCCAAGGAACTGCGGGTGGACATCTTCGTGGAAGGTCCGATTGACAAAGGTCGCGCGGTGCAACAGGTCATCAAGCGGCACCGGCTGCACCGCGAGCAGATTTGTTTCGTCGGCGACGATCTGCAGGACCTTGCGGCATTCGAGCGCGCGGGCCTGGCGGTCGCCGTGGCGAACGCCGTGCCGGAAGTCAAACGCGCCGCGCATTACGTCACCAAACGCGCGGGCGGCAACGGTGCCGTGCGGGAAGTTGTCGAACTGTTATTGAAAGCGCAAGGGTTGTGGAAGTAGAGTGCGACAGGTGAACTGGCAAATCCCACTGCTCACCATGGTGATTGGCGGCTTGGCGTTGGCGGAGAGCCCCGAGCCGCCCGCGGCCACGGGCTACATTGAGAAGTTCGAAGTGCCCGAGCGCGACGAGGAAGGCAATCTGAAATGGAAACTCTCCGGGGAGCGCGCGCAGATCAACGAGGACGGTTTGATGACGGTGATCAACATGCGCGCGGAGTTCTACTCGAGCAACCGGGTGGACCTGGTGTTCACCGCCCCGACCTGCACGCTCGACCGCCTCAACAAACGCGGTCATACCGACGCTCCCGTGCGGCTGGAACGCGACAACGTGGTGGTGACCGGCACCGGCGCGAATTGGCAGAGTGACACCAGCTCGTTTGTGGTCCACAGCAACGTTCACGTGGTCATCTCGGGACAGGCCGCGGACGCGGTGAATCTGGGGTTGACGGAATGAGAATCTGGACCAGCATCCTGTTGGCGTGGTTGCTGTGCCTGTCCCCGTGGGGTTGGGCCGAGGAGGTCGAGACCAACGCTCCGCCGGCCGAGATCGCCACCAACAGTGAACCGACCATCGTCACCAGCGAGCATCTCAGTGTCGATTACGCGCGCAACGTCGGCGTGTTCGAGCGCAACGTGCTGGTCGTCGATCCGCGGATCACGTTGCGGGCCGACAAGATGACGGTGGAATTTGGCGCGACGTCCACAATCACCACCAACGGCACCACCAACGCCACCGCCCGCACGGTGCGCAAGATCACCGCGGAAGGCGGCGTGGTCATCGTTCAAGCGGAGAAGAAAGCGACCGGCGATCAGGCCGTGTACACCGCCGACGATGGCAAGGTGGTGCTCACCGGCAAACCGCAGGTGGAAAGCCCCGAGGGCACCGTCAGCGGCGAGAAGATCACGTTCTGGCGCGACGAGAAACGGATGGTGGTGGATTCCGGCTCGCGGTTGGTGCTGTACCCGGAGGAGTTCGAGAAGAAGGAAAAAGAGAAGGCACAGGAAAAGGAAACCAAGGACAAGCAGCCGGAGGCGCCTGCGCCGTGACGGATGGGGCGAATCACGTACTGCTCCGCACCGAGGGGCTGGTGAAACAGTACGGCGGCCGGGCGGTGGTCAACGGCGTCGATATCCAGGTGGGGCGCGGCGAGATCGTGGGGTTGCTCGGACCGAACGGGGCCGGCAAGACGACGACGTTTTACATGACGGTCGGGTTGGTGCGACCCAATGCGGGGCGGGTGTTCTTTGACGGGGCGGACATTACCCGGCTGGCGATGCACAAGCGGGCGCGGTTGGGCGTGGGGTACTTGTCGCAGGAGCCAAGCGTGTTCCGCAAGTTGACGGTGGAGGAGAACATCCTGGCGATTCTGGAGACGTTGCCGGGAAGCGAGGCGGAGCGGAAATTTCGTCTGGATTATTTGTTGCAGGAACTGGATATTAGCGCGCTGGCGAAGAACAAGGCCTACACGTTGAGCGGCGGCGAACGCCGCCGGCTGGAGATCACCCGCGCGTTGGCGACCGGACCGAAGCTCTTGTTGTTGGACGAGCCGTTTAGCGGCGTCGATCCCATCGCCGTGTACGAGGTGCAGCAGATCATCACCGAGTTGAAACGCAAAGGGTTGGGCATTTTGCTCACCGACCACAACGTGCGGGAGACGCTGGCCATCGTGGACCGCGCCTACCTGCTCTGCGAGGGCAAGGTCGAACGCGAAGGCACGAGCGAGTTTTTGATCAACGATCCCAAGAGCCGCGAACTGTATCTCGGGCCGCGGTTCAGCATGTAGGAGACAACCATGGAAATTACCGTGACCGGCCGGCACGTGGACGTGACCCCGGCCTTGAAAGAGTATGCGGCGACGAAGCTCGACCACATCAAGGTCGAGTTCCCGCGCATGTTGGGCGCGCATTTCATTCTGGAAGTGGAAAAGTTCCGGCAGATCGCCGAACTGGTGCTGGTCTGCGGCAACCACATCACCATCGAGGCGCGCGAGGTGAACGAGGACCTGTACGCGGCCATCGACAAGGTGGTGGACAAGGTCGCGCGCCAGCTCCGCAAGTACAAGACCAAGATCCAAAACCACCGGCCCCGCAGCGCGCAGGCGCTTCACGTGGACGAGCACGTGTTGACGCACGATCTGCACGAGGAAAAGGGTTCGCACCGCGTAGTGCAGACCGAGCGGTTTGCCATCAAACCGATGTTTGTCGAGGAAGCAGTGCTCCAACTCGAAATGTCAGAGATCAATCAGTTTCTGGTGTTCCTCAACGCCGAGACGGAAAAAGTCAACGTCCTCTACCGGCGCAAGAAAGGCGATTTCGGCCTGATCCAGCCGACCCTGGCGTGAATCGTTCCATGAGCCGACCCTCGATCCCGACCGTCACCGTCGAGCAGTTCTATCTCGACAACGCTGAGTCCTTGCAGTTGAAGCTCGTCGCGGGCGGCGCCGGCCTGTCCCAGCGCATCCATGAAGGCTCGGTCAACCGACCGGGGCTGGCCCTGGCCGGGTTTTTCGATTACTTCGCGTTTCGGCGGGTGCAGGCGGTGGGCGGCGCGGAATGGCGGTTTTTGAAATCGCTGGGGCAGGAGGAAGGCAGCCGGCGGGTCGCGGCGATGATCAAACGAAAAATCCCCTGCCTCGTCTTCGCGCGCAACCTCAATCCCTGGCCGGCCATCGAGGAGATGTGCGACCGGCATCACGTGCCGCTGTTCAAGACGAAGATGGTGACGGCGAAGTTCATCAACGCCGCCACCATCGCACTCGAAATGGAGTTTGCCCCGCAGATCAGCGAGCAAGGCTCGATGGTGGACATCCTCGGCGTCGGGGTGCTGATCCGCGGCGAGAGCGGCGTCGGCAAGAGCGAGACGGTGCTGGCGTTGTTGGAGCGGAGCTACAGTCTGGTCAGCGACGATATCACCCGCATCCGGCTGGTCGAGGGTCGCGAGTTGATGGGCACGTCGTCGGAAACCACCCGCTATCATATGGAGATCCGCGGCCTCGGCATCATCAACGTGCCGGCCATCTTCGGTGTGGCCAGCGTCCGCTCGGAAAAACGCGTCGATCTGGTGGTCACGCTCGAAGAATGGGACAAGGTCGCCGAAGTGGACCGGGTCGGCCTCGAACAACAGACCTACACGATCCTCGGCATCGCCGTGCCGCACGTGACGATCCCGATCCGGCCCGGTCGCGACATCGCGCGCATCATCGAGGTGGCCGCGCTGGACCAGAAACTGAAAAACCTCGGCCACAATGCCGCCCGCGAATTCAATGAACGCCTCATCCAACGCATGCAACCGCCCGCGACCACCCGCCCCTGACCAGCGCGCATGACGATCTTTCGCAAAACCTCCGATGCTGCCACCGGGAAACTCGTGACCAAAGAAGTCACCGTCATCAACAAGCTCGGCATCCACGCGCGGCCGGCGGCGCTGTTTGTGAAAGTGGCCAGCAAATTCGACTCCAGCATCCTGGTGGAAAAAGAAGGTGAACAAATCAACGGGAAGAGTATCATGGGCCTGATGATGCTGGCGGCTGGCCTGGGATCGAAACTGAAACTGATCGCCGAGGGCCGCGACGCGGACGAGGCCGTGGCCGAGTTGGAGAAACTGTTCCTGCGCAAGTTCGACGAAGAATGAGCGGCAAAACACCCATGGAGAAAACCTTCCAGGGCATCGGCGTTTCGCCGGGCGTGGCCCGCGGCACCATCTACGTGTTCAGCGTCGCCGACGAGGTGGTGCCGGAATACGACGTCAAGCCCGACGACGTCGCCAAGGAGATCACCCGCTTCGAGCAGGCGCTGATCGCCACCCGTCAACAGTTGCACGAACTCCAGCAGCGCATCGCCACCGGCATCGGCTCCAACGCGCCGACCAGCATTCTCGACGTCCATCTCTCGCTCACCGAGGACCCGGCCCTGATCGATCAGGTCACCAGCCGCCTGGAATCGGAAAAGAAGAACGTCGAGTTCATCTTCCACGACGTGGCCCGCAAGTACGTGAAGACCATGCAGGAACTGCAGGACGAGTTTTTCCGCGAACGCTCCATTGACGTGCAGGATGTCAACCGCCGCATCCTCAGCAACCTGCTCGGCCGCGAACAGCGGGCGTTGACGCAACTGCCGGCCAACACCATCGTCGTCGCCAACGACCTCGCGCCGTCCGACACCTCGGCGCTGGACCGCACGCACGTCATCGGGTTTGCCACCGACGTTGGCAGCCACACCTCCCACACCGCCATCATGGCGCGTTCGATGAACCTGCCCGCCGTCGTTGGCCTCCATGACGCCAGCCAGCACCTGCACGACGGCCAGATCGCTATTCTCGATGGTTACAGCGGCACGTTGATCGTCGAGCCGAGCGAACAAACGCTCTACGTGTACGGCCAACTCGAAGTCAAACGCCACAGCCTCGAAGAACGCCTCGCCACGCTGCGCGATCTGCCGGCCGAGACGCTCGACGGCCATCGCGTCGCCGTGTCCGGCAACATCGAACTGCCGGCGGACGTGCCCGCCCTCACGCGCGTCGGCGCGGAAGGCATCGGCTTGTTCCGCACCGAGTTTCTCTTTCTCGACAGGGAGGAATTGCCGGACGAGGAGGAGCAATACCGGGCCTACCTCGAGGTCGCGCGCCTGGTCCAGCCCCACGCCGTCATCATCCGCACGCTCGACCTCGGTGGCGACAAGCTGCCGGCAGGCGACCGGATTCCCTCGGAGAGCAACCCGTTCCTCGGGCTGCGCGGCATCCGCTACTGCCTCGCCAACCCGGAAGTGTTCCAGACCCAGTTGCGCGCCATCCTCCGCGCCAGCACGGCCGGCAACATCCGCATCATGTACCCCATGATCAGCGGCGTCGCCGAGGTCATCCAGGCCAACGAACTCCTCGAACAGGTCAAGTTCGACCTCCGCCAGGAGGGCGCGGCGTTCCACGAAGAGGTCGAGGTCGGCGCCATGATCGAAGTGCCTTCCGCCGCCCTCACCGCCGAAATGATCGCCAGCGAAGTGGACTTCTTCAGCATCGGCAGCAACGACCTCATCCAGTACACCATGGCCGTGGACCGCGTTAACGAACGCGTTGCCAACCTCTACGAGCCGACCCACCCGGCGATCCTCCGCTTGATCCGCGGTTGCGTCGAGAGCGCCCACAACAACGGCATCTGGGTCGGCGTCTGCGGCGAGATTGCCGGCGACCCGATTTACGTTCCGCTGCTGGTCGGCATGGGGGTGGACGAACTCAGCGTCGGCGCCGCCAGTCTCCCCCGCATCAAAGAAGTCATCCGCCGTCTCACCTACCGCGAAGCCCAGGAAGTTGCCGCCGCCTCGCTGCACACCAACAACGGCCGCGACGTGTTGGCGATGCTCAACGCCCTCCTCCAGCGCATCGACCCGGATTTGTTGAGCTAACCCAAAAACCGCTTGAGCTTTCCCCGACTCGTCGGCTAATCTGCCTGCCGCGCATGACAAAGAATCACTACCTCTTTTCTTCCGAGTCCGTCACGGAAGGTCACCCGGACAAGGTCTGCGACACCATTTCGGACTCGGTGTTGGACGCCTGCCTCGCGCAGGACCCGGCCAGCCGGGTCGCCTGCGAGACGCTGGCCAAGTCCAACCTCGTCGTCGTCGCCGGCGAGATCACCACCAAGGCGCACCTCGATTACTGCAAGATCGTCCGCGACGCGATCCGCGAGATCGGCTACACCAAGGATGTCAGCACCGTCTTCAACGACGAGGATTGCCAGGTCCTCTGCGCCGTCGTCAAACAAAGCCCCGACATCGCCCAGGGCGTGGACGCGCGCGCCGCCGAGGGCAAAGCCACCGCCGAACAGGGCGCGGGCGATCAGGGATTGATGTTCGGCTTCGCTTGCACCGAGACGCCCGAGTTGATGCCGGCCCCAATCATGTACGCGCACAACCTCGGCAAGGCCCTCCGCGAAGCCCGCCGCAGCAAACGCATCCCGTGGCTGCGGCCCGATGGCAAAACGCAGGTCACCGTCGAGTACGAAGGCTTCAAACCCGTGCGCGTCCACACCGTCGTCGTCTCCAACCAGCACGCCGACGGCGTGAAACACAAGGAACTTTCCGAAGTCATCGTTGAAGAGATCGTCAAGAAAACCATCCCCGCCAAGTTCCTCGACAAACAGACCCGGTATCTCATCAATCCGACCGGCCGGTTCGTCATCGGCGGCCCCGAAGGCGATAGCGGATTGACCGGGCGCAAGATCATCGTGGATACCTACGGCGGCATGGGTCGGCACGGGGGCGGCGCGTTCTCCGGCAAAGACCCGAGCAAAGTGGATCGCAGCGCCGCCTACATGGGCCGGTACGTCGCAAAAAACATCGTCGCGGCCGGCCTGGCCGAGCGCTGCGAAATCCAGTTCGCCTACGCCATCGGTTTTCCCGAGCCGGTCAGCGTGCTGGTGGACACCTTCGGCACCGGCAACGTCCCGCACGAGAAAATCGAGAAAGCGGTGCTGGAGATTTTCAGCTTCAAACCGGCGAACATCATCAAGCAACTCAATCTGATCCGTCCCATCTACCGCCAGACCACCAACTACGGCCACTTCGGCAAAGTGGACGGCGACACGTTCACGTGGGAGAAGACCGACAAAGCCGCTGCGCTCAAGAAGGCGGTGGCTTGAAAATTATGTCAACCTCCACACTTTCCCCATCGCGCTCCAAGGCCAGCAAACCGAAACCGGATTTCAACGTTCGAGACCTCGCGCTCGCCGACTGGGGACGCAAGACCATTCAAGTCTCCGAGCACGAGATGCCCGGCCTGATGGCCATCCGCAAGAAATCCGGCCCGTCGAAGCCGCTCCAAGGCGTCCGCATCACCGGCTCACTGCACATGACCATCGAGACGGCGATCCTCCTTGAGACGCTCACCGAACTTGGTGCGTCGGTGCGCTGGGCAAGCTGTAACATTTTCTCCACCCAAGACCACGCCGCCGCGGCGATTGCGAAAGCCGGCATTCCCGTCTTTGCGTGGAAAGGCGAGACGCTCGAAGAGTATTGGGACTGCACGCTCGACGCACTCACCCACCCCGGCAACAAAGGTCCGCAACTCGTCGTGGACGACGGGGGCGACGCCACCCTGCTCATCCACAAAGGTTACGAACTGGAAAACGGCGACAACTGGGTCAACACACCCGGCGACAACCACGAAGTGGCGGTCATCAAGGCGATGCTCAAACGCGTGGCCAAGGAGCGCCCCGGTTTCTGGCACACCGTCGTCAAAGACTGGAAGGGCGTTTCCGAAGAGACGACCACCGGCGTCCACCGCCTCTATCAAATGCTCGAAGCCGGCCAGCTGCTCGTCCCGGCCATCAACGTCAACGACTCCGTCACCAAATCGAAGTTCGACAATCTCTACGGCTGCCGGGAATCACTCGCCGACGGCATCAAGCGCGCCACAGACGTGATGGTCGCCGGCAAGGTCGCGGTGGTTTGCGGTTATGGCGATGTCGGCAAAGGCAGTTCGCACTCGCTGCGCGGTTTCGGCGCGCGCGTGATCGTCACCGAGATTGATCCGATCAACGCGCTGCAGGCGGCGATGGAAGGTTTTCAGGTCACGACCGTCGAAGAGACGCTGGGCGAGGCGGACATCTACGTCGCGGCGACGGGCAACTGCGACATCCTCACGCTGGAACACATGGCCAAGATGAAAGACCAGGCCATCGTCTGCAACATCGGCCACTTCGACAACGAGATTCAGGTGGACCGACTGAACAACGCGCCGGGCGTGAAGAAGCTCAACATCAAACCGCAAGTGGACAAGTACACCTTCCCCGACGGCCACAGCATCTACCTGCTCGCCGAGGGCCGGCTTGTGAATCTCGGCTGCTCGACCGGCCACCCGAGCTTCGTCATGTCCAACAGCTTCACCAACCAGTGCCTCGCACAACTGGATCTGTGGAAGAATAGGGACACGAACAAGATCGGTGTTTATCGTCTCCCCAAGAAACTCGACGAAGAAGTCGCCCGCTTGCACCTCGAAAAGATTGGCGTCAAGCTCACCAAGCTTTCCAAGAAGCAAGCCGACTACCTTGGCGTCCCCGTCGAAGGCCCGTACAAGCCGGAGCATTACCGGTACTGATTCGTTGCGGCGGATCACCATCTATTCCAAGCCGGGTTGCCATCTCTGCGATCTCGCCAAGGACGTGCTCCGGCGTTGCCGGCAACAGGTCGAGTTCACGCTGGAGGAACAGGACATCTCGCAAGACGCAGAGTTGCTCGCCCGCTATGGGAACGACATCCCGGTCATCCTGCTTGACGGCCAGGAGATCGCCCGTCATTTTGTCCGGGAACGACAGATGCTCGAACTTCTACGGAGGAACCAACCATGAACGCCAAACTTCTCGCCGCCGTCGCCCTGCTCGCCGTCGCCGGTTTATACTTCGTCCGCGCTGCCGACGAAGCCAAACCCGCGCCCGACCCGCGCATTGACAAGCTCATCCAGCAAAACGAGCAAATCCTGAAGAACCAGGACGAGATCAAACAGAAGCTCGACAAGATGACTCAAGACCTGCTCCAGTTGCGCCGTCGCGCGAGCTAATCAGTCGTTGGTAGGGCGCGCTCGCCGAGCGCGCCGAGGCCACACATGAGCGAACAATCCACCTCGTCAAGACGGCGACTCACGCCGGCACAGTTGATTGTCTTGTTCGCGCTCGCGGGAGTCTTGGCGTTATTTCTTCCCACCAGCCTGTCCGCTGCGAAACAGCCGACCCCACCACTTGCCACAAATAGCCAACAGTGTGTGGTGTTGATCCGCGGCTCGGAAGTGTCGCTTTTGGGCTGCGCTGAGCTTAAGTCCACCATTCCAATCTACAGAGGCATGACAGTCAGTGGCGGCCGGAGCAAGAAATCACCGCGTCGCGAGGTTACAGGTTCCTCGTTGTTCCTCGACGGCCACGTTGAATTCAAGCCGACGCTGATCCAGACGCTGAAGGGCGACGCGGTCTATACGAATCCGTAACGGAACGCCGGTCAGACGCCTGCGGGCTGAGACTTCCGCCGCGAGGCGCGCTCGGCGTACTTGCGGGCTTCCTTGGCACCACGGAGCAAGCATTCGGAACTGATGTCGCAGTCCAACCTGGGCCAATGGACGGACGAGTGGGTGATCTCATGCTCGGAACGTTCTTGCGGTGTCGCCAGCAGGAGTGTCGGGTAGAAAGCGAGCGGCACGCTGACCGACCGTCCGTCTTCCAAATCGAAGGTGAGCCGGTCGTCCGTGATGTGAACCGCCGTTACATCCGGTGGCGGTGTATTATTCCGCTTCATTCCATGCCTTCAGCAATTCGGTTTGGTGCGCTTCCAATATGCCCGCGATTTCCTGCAACTCTACCTCACGAAAGCCCTTGTTCCAACTCAATTGCACAGGGTCGAGCCAAAACTTGGCCTCACACCCGGCCTTCTGAACGTGTACGTGCGCCGGCTCATCCGGTTCCGAACTGTAGAACCCGATCCGGTATCCTTTCACGCGAAGGACTGTCGGCACGGGCAGATGCTAAATCGAGGTAGACGTTCTGACAAGGCAACAATCCGGCACGCACGAGTTGCTTCTTGCCAGTTGCCAGTGGGAGCGACATTCTTGTCGCGATGAGCGAAGAGCCCGCGCCCTCCAAACGACGCCTCAGGCCGGCACAGGTGATCGTTGTTGTGGTGCTTGCCGGCTTCCTGGTTGCGTTCCTGTACAGTGCCCTAGCCGCAGCCCGCGAGGGGGCGCGGATCGCCAATTGCCAAAGTAACGTGCATGCGTTTGGTCTGAGCTATGCCATGTACTCAGACCTGTACAGCAACCGCTGCCCGGATGCGGGCGTGGGCAAGTCTGCTGCCGATCACTTCAACCTTCTGACAAACGTGACCGCCGCCGGCAAAATCTTCTACTGCCCAAGCGACAAGTATCGAACGCCAAAAGCTGAGTTTCAGCCCGGAGATGCCCTTACCTCGGCGAACGTTAGCTACGGCTATGTCGCCGGGGCGAATTGGCAAGTTCAGCCAGACTCCATCCTGATGTTCGACCGCGGCCTGACCGGCACCACCGTTGGCAGCCGGTGGAGCAAAACCTCCCCTCACGGCACGAAAGGCGGCAATCAGTTGTTCCTCGACGGCCACGTCGAATTCAAGCCGACGCTGATCCAAACGCTGAAGGGCGAGACGGTGGTGACGGATCCGTAGGTGGGAGCGACATTCTTGTCGCGACTTAGCGCCCCCGAATCGCGGCAGGAATGCCGCTCCCACAGGACGACCAGATCACACAAATTTCAGCTTCCCGAACTCCGCGCCCAGGATCGGCTGGGATTTTGCGCCGAGCCAGTTTTCCAACACCGTGGCGTACACTTGCCGGAAGTCGGTGTGGAATTTCACGTCGCCGCGGTCGAGGCTGCCGGCATCCAGTCTGGGATGCTCGCCGTAGATGCCGCCTTTGACTTTGCCGCCGAAAACGAACATCGGAGCGGCGGCGCCGTGGTCGGTGCCGCCGCTGGCGTTTTCGGCGACGCGTCGGCCGAATTCGCTGAACGTCAGCACCAGCACCTTGCCGGCATTCCCCTGCCCTTGCAGATCCTTGTAGAACGCCTCGCCTGCCTCGGCAAACTCGGTGAGGAGTCGCTCGTGCTGGCCGCGTTGGTTGGCGTGCGTGTCGAATCCGCCCATCGAGACGTAATAGAGCCGCGTGGGCATTCCACCGGCAATGAACCGGGCAACCTGTTGCAGTTGCCGGGCGAGGCCGGTGGTCGGATAGGCCGACTGATTCCCTTTCGCTTTGTCGGCGATTTCGCGGACGCGGTCGGAGCTTAACTGCGCGTTCATGGCGACGCGCGAGAGGAAGTCCATTCGGGCTACTTGCGGGTCCTTCAGGTTTTTGGCGACGACGCGGTTGAGTTTTTCGAATGTTTCTTCCGTCTGTTTGCGGTCGCGGTCGTTGCCGGCGAGCGGCATCCAGCGGAAGGATTCGGGATTGTCGAGCGCGATGCTCAGGCCGCGCTCGCTCTTGAGGGCGACCGGCATCCAACCGCCGATGTTGAGGCCGGCCATGGGGTTAACCCGTTTGCTCTTGGGATCGCAGCCGGGACAGGCGTTGTCGAGATAACGGCCCAGCCAACCATACGTGACCGTGCGGCTGCTGGGATCCGCCGTGTGCCAGATATCCATCGAGCGGAAATGCGAGCGATCCGGGTTGGGATAGCCGACGCCCTGAATGACCGCGAGGTTGCCGGCATCGTAGAGTGATTTGAGCTTGGCGAGGTTGGGATGCAGGCCAATCACATCGTTGAGCTTGAGCACGCTGTCCTTCGCGACGCGGAGCGTGGTGCGCGCGCGGGCGTACTCGTCCATGGCGTGGGGCACGACGGTGTTCAGCCCGTCGTTGCCACCGCCAAGTTGGATGACGACGAGAATGTGATCGTCGGGCATACCCGGAATCGACCGCGTGCCGGCGTTGGCGAGCTTCTGATCCAATGCCCAGACGGTGCGCGTCAGGAAAAACGGGGCGGTGACACTGCCGGCGAGGAACAACAAGCCGCTCCGGAGGAATTCGCGACGGGTTTGGATGGGTTCATTCATGGGAGTCCTTCGGTGGGAGCGACATTCTTGTCGCGACCGGGTCGAAGTCGCGGCAGGAATGCCGCTCCCACCTGATTGGTCTGAGGAATTTCAACATAGCTGATAGTCCGGCATGCTCATGATCAGATGGGCGACGACGACGGCGCGCTCTTTGGCGGGGACGAATGTCGCCTGTTCGACGAGCCAGGCGTGGGCTTTGGCGTCGAGCTTGGTTTGCAGCAACCGCCACACGAGCAGGTCCACCACCGGCGCGGGTTCAGTCCGCATCTCCGCCGGCACGATCTGATCGAGTTGATGCACCGGCGCGGCGCGTTCGAGCAACCGGCGGGCGCGCTGTTCGCGGCCGGGCTTGTTCGCTATCGGGCCGCCGGGCAACCGTCCCTCCAGGAGAAAGCCGGCGAGATTGTAGCGCATCAGCAGCGTGTTGGTGTTGATCCACGCCTCGCCGACATCCCAGCCTTTGACGTTGGGCGGGAACAGCAGGTCCTGTCCAAGTCCGCGCATGGCCACGGCCAGCGCGCGTTCGTTGATTTTCATGCCAAGCTGCCGGCAGGCGCCAATCGCCAACTGCGCCGGGCTTTTGATCTGGGTCCGGTAGGCTGGGGCTGAATAAAACAGTCTGGAAGTGAACAATTGCCGGAGGAACGGCTTGAGCTCGTAATCGTGACTGCGCAGCGTCGCGGCGATTTCCGTGACCACTTCGGGGCCGGGGTTTTCGTGGACGAAAAACTCGAACAGCTTCTTCCCGATAAATTCCGCCGTCGCCGGCTGCTTGAGGATGATGTCCACCACGTCCGCGCCGTCGAAGTTGCCGGTTTGACCCAGAAACTCTTTCGAGCCGGAGTCGTGCTGGTGCGCGATGAACAGGAAGTCATCGCTGCCGGGGCGGAACGTCCAGCCGGTAAAGGCCCGCGCGGCTTCCTGGACGTCCTGCTCGGTGTAATGGCCGAGGCCCATCGTGAACAACTCCATCAACTCGCGCGCGAAGTTCTCGTTGGGCGACTGTTTGCGGTTGGTGTTGTTGTCGAGGTACTCCAACATCGCCGGGTCGCGCGCGATGCCGAGGACGAGGTCGCGGAAGTTACCGAGGCAGTGTTTCCGCAAAAATTCGTTTTGGAAAAACATGTGCCGGGAATTCTTCACGTCGTTGGCGCTGGTGGCGAAATGCCCGTGCCAGAACAAGGTGAGTTTTTCCTGCAACGGCCGTTTGGTCGCCAGCATCCGGCGAATCCACCAGCCGCGCATCTCCTCGATGGCCTCGCGATGTGACCGGAACAACTCCTGCCGCTTCATCTGGCGTTCCTGCTCCGGCAGGTCGCGCATCGTGCGCAGTTCCTCGCGGTCGATGGGGTCCGGCAATTTCGGCGCCGGGAAGGATTCCTCGATTTTCTCGAAGTCCACCAGATGATCGACCGTCGGCTCCAGCCCCCATTTGACGGCTTGGTCGATGTGGTCCGGCAGACCGCCGAAGCCGGTGCGGTTCAACAGGTGGGCCGCCAACCGCCGATCCCACGGTCGGCTGGCGGAGGGTTGAAATGCTGTCAGCGCGCCCATGCCAGTGTTCTCTACCCACAATCGAACACTGGCGCGAGCAAAAGGTTACTGACGCATTTCTTGACCTGCCTTCGGATCACGCTAGACTGAGGGCAACGATGGAAACGGCGACACTCATCCCCGCCAGTCGGCGGCAATGGTCGGACAAAGCCTTGATGGGCCTGCCCAAAAACGGCCACAAGTACGAACTGCTCGAAGGAGATCTGCTCATGAGTCCCGTCGGAGAAACGCACAGCGATATCTGCATGCGCCTCGGAACGTTGTTGACGGTTTTCGTCGAGTCGCGTCAACTCGGGCGGGTATATGATTCCAGCATCGGCTACCGTCTCTCACCCAAGCTGCTGCTCTCTCCCGACGTTTCCTTTGTGAGCAATGAGCGACTCGATCGGATTCGCGTTGCGCCCGAGAAGTTTCTCCAAGGCGCGCCCGATCTCGCCGTGGAAGTGCTATCGCCCAGTGACACGGCCACGATTATCGAGAAGAAGCTCGACCTGTATTTCGAGCATGGGACGGAGGCGGCGTGGCTCGTCGATCCGCAGCGCAAAGCCGTGTCGGTCTATACGCTCGATGGGATCACCCGCCTGACGAAGCTCGCGGATGTCCTCGCCGGCGGCAAGGTCCTGCGCGGCTTTAAGTGCCGGCTGAGCCGGTTATTTCGCGCGTAACCGAAATGGGAGCCACACGACCGCGAGACCGGTCAACAGGAGAGGCAGGGCGGACGGTTCGGGGACGATTGCCTCAGCGCCGAGATTGTTCAAGCTGTTCTGATTCAGCCAATCGACTTCGTCCTGGTTCAGCGCGTAATTCCAAATCCCGACCTCATCAATCAGTCCGTTGAAGTACAGACCGCTGAAGTTGCCGGCCCTTCCGAAGGTTGTGTTTTGTCCAAAACCAGGCCGGCTCTGTGGCGTGGAGTTGATGCCTTCCAAGGTGGCGTTGACATAGAGTCGGCGTGTCGTCCCGTCCCAGGTTCCCACCAAATGATAATAGGTGCCGAGGGTCAGGACGGTGGTTGAAGTGGCCATGGGGAACGTGCTGGAGTTCTCCCAGAAGAATGAAACTGTGCCGCTGCTATTCACGCGCAGGGCATAGCTGGAATCCAAGCCGGGGGAATCGTAATCGCCCAGAATGTACCGTACGCCCGACGCGTCCCGTCTGACCCAGGCCGAAATCGAGAACGCGCCGGGGAAAAACAGGTTCGCTGGGTCGCCGACATCCACATAGTCATTCAGGCCGTCGTACAGAATGGCACGATTGCCCGTGTAGGTGAAAGGCGTGGTCGTGGACCAAACTGGCCCGCCCGTCAACGTTCCGGGGTTGCTATCGGAGAAATCAGCCGTCGCTTGCGGATCGCTTCCCACTGGTGATCCGCCAACCGCTTCCACGCCACAAAGACCACCTCCTTGTGGCTCTCAACTTACCGGCTTTCAGACAGAAAAGAGGGTTTCCGGATGAGTTCTAGTGTCCTAAAGCGGCCCACCGCCGCAACCAAATTGGAGGGACGAGCTCCGCGAGTCCGCGCTTGGCCACCGGACGGACTCGCAGGAGCTCGTCCCTCCAGAACTTCTCCGCAAATCTGTCGCCTGTTTTGCCGGAACAGTCTGGATCGGCCGTAGCCGCAACCCACGCTTCGGCTACAGATTTCAGACCAGATTGGGACACCGCTGTAACTTCCGCGGCGCGCGGCACCGGATGTCGAGCACCACTTTGCGCAGCGTCTGCCCGACCCGACTGAAGCCCCGCCACGCGCGCGCGGCAGCGACGGTCAACTTCACCAAACCTTCCAGATCGCTCACGCTCACGTACTCGGCCCGCGGCTTCATCCCCCGGCCGATATTGTGGTAGTTGCCGAGCGGCAGACAGAGGCCGCCCACCCGGTAGCCAAACCCGGCAAACGTCGTCGCCTCACACGTGCCGCCGTCCATCAACGCGCGTTGGGCTTTAACCGCGTCCCGCGCGGCGCGCTCCAAAAACCAGGCCGCCGCCGGGTCGAACATCGTCATCCGGTCACCGACACGAATCACGGGGCCGTGGCCGATGCGCGCCCATGGCCGTTGTTTGCTCATCTCCATGGAAATCACCAGCGCAGCTTTCGGGACGACGCCCGACCGCGCCACTTCGACGGCGCCGTTGAACCCGACCTCCTCGGCGCGCGTGAACACCCCCCACAGATGCGTCGCCACGCGCTGCCGCACGACTTCGGACAGGGTGGCGAGAATCACCACCACGCTCAGCACGTCATCAATGGCGCAGGCGTGCAGCTTGCCGTCGCGCAACCGAAAGGCTGGCACGTCCCACATCCCAAATGTGCCGCGCGGCACCGGCGCGCTGACGCGCATTTCCTTGCGACCGGTCACCCGCACCACCCGCACCGTCTGGTGACCGAACCGGATCCGCGCGCGGGGAAACAACTCCGGCGGCACGCCACCCAGAAATTCCACGCGATCACCACCGAGCGACTCGAAGCCGGGATGATCCATGTGGGCCACGAGAACCAGCGGCGGTGTCCTGTGGGAGCGCCCTTCCGGGCGCGACCGGACAGATCGCGCCCGGAAGGGCGCTCCCACATAGCGCACGATCACATTCCCCCACCGATCCATTCGCGGTTGCAGTCCGAGCTGCCGGCAGTGCGCGATCACGAACCGCTGCACGCCGTGTTCGTGATACGGCGCGGTGGGAATCGTCAAGACTTGTCGGGCCAGGTGGAGCAGTTCCTTGCGTTCCATCGGGTCGCCACTATAATCGGCGGCCCGGTGAAGGCCAACGAAGAAAGGATCGGTATGACCACCCGTTTGCAACGGCTCCCGCTGTTCCCCACCCAGGTGATTGGCAGCCTGCCCCGCACCCAATCCGTCCGCGCCCTGCTCTTTGCCGGCAAGGAAGGCCGGATGAAACCCCGCGAGTTCGAACCGCGCATGGACGAGCACGTGATCTTTGCCATCCGCCTGCAAGAACTCGCCGGCATTGACATCGTCAGCGACGGCGAATGGCGCCGGCACCATTACGTCGAGGAGTTCACCGACCGCGTCGGCGGGTTCAAGGCCGACATCATCATGGGTCGCGAGGGGATTCTGTTCCCGGGCGCGGTCGGCAAGATGACGTACGACCCCGAGCAACCCGATTTTCTATCGCGACGCGCAGTTTCTCGTGAAGCATACCGACCGCGTGCCGAAGTGTGCGTTGCCCAGCCCGTACATCATCATGCGCCGCTACTGGTCGCCGACCAAATCCATCCGGGCGTACCCGACACGTGAGTCGTTCATCGAGCATCTGAGCGAGATTCTGCACCACGAAGCGCGGGCGGTCGTGAAAGCCGGCGTCGAGGTTGTCCAACTCGACGATCCGCTCGTCACCTATTTCTGCGATCCCGACTACGCCAGCCACAAGAAGGTCCTCGCGGACACAGGCGTGTTCGGGAACATCGAGGACGAACTGAATCTCGCCATCACCCACATCAACCGAGTGTTCGAGGGCGTGAACGCGCGTCGTCAACTCCACTGTTGTCACGCGGTCTATAAGCGGCAGAGTGACGTGCACGGTCACTACGCGCCGATCCTGCCGCACCTGTTGCGGGCCGACGTTCACGACCTGAATCTGGAGTTCGCCTACAAGGGCACCGGTACGGCCAACGATCTGCGCGGGTATCCGAAGGACCGCGGTATCGGTGTCGGCAGCGTGGACGTGCGCCTTGCCAACGTGCCCACGCCGGCCCAGATCATCCGCATCGTGGACACCGCCTTGAAACACGTCGCGCCGAGACAGGTCCGCCTGAACCCCGACTGTGGTTTCGCCCCGCACCACGGCGAGCCGCCGCAGGTGGACGAAGCGTTCAACAAGCTCAAAGCGCTGGCCGACGCCGCCCGGTTGCTGCGTCTGCGGGCGCAGGGCCGGAACATCCGCCCGCTCCTGCGGGGCAAAGCCCATGGCCCCGTCAGCCACCGCTATCACGTGCGGTCGGAAAGTTGATGACCGGCCGGTATAAACGCGCTGGCGTTTTGTAGTGGAGTCTCGCGCGCCTTCATTGCACAATGCCCGCGTGATGGATCGTTGGAAGTTATCAGTCGTCGGGCTATTGCTGGTGGGCGGCGTTTTCCTGGCACCGGCCGGGTGGACGGCGACGGTGTGCGTCATTTCCATCCGCGAGGAGATCACCCACAACACGCTGTTTCTCGTGCGGCGCGCCTTGCGCGAGGCGGACAGCAAGGGGGCCGCCGCATTGGTGTTGGATATGGACACCAACGGCGGGCGCGTGGACGCCACGGAGGACATCGTGCGGCTGTTGGAACACGCGCCGATGAAGACGTACACGTTTGTGAACAAGAAAGCGTTCTCGGCCGGGGCGTACATTGCCGCCGCCACCGACCAAATCTTCATGGCGCCCGCCAGCGTCATCGGCGATGCCAAACCGATCCTGATGATTCCGGGCGCCGGCGTGCAGGAGACCCCGGCAAGTTACGAAGAGAAACTCAGCTCCGCCATGCGGGCGCTGATCCGCACCACCGCCCAGGTCAAAGGCCACAACCCGGACGTGTTCGAGGCGATGGTGGACGAAGACAAGGAACTGATCATTGACGGCGTGACCATCAATCCCAAGGGCAAACTGCTCACCCTCACGACCGACGAAGCAGCGCGGGAGTACGGGACGCCGCCCAAACCGCTGCTCTCGGCCGGAACCGTGAAATCCTTGGAAGAGTTGCTGGACAAAGTCGGCCTGAGCGGCGCGGAGCGATTGACGGTGGCGCCGTTCGGGTTCGAGGTGTTGGGGCGGTGGATCACGATGTTGTCGCCGTTGCTCATTCTCGTGGGGTTGGTCGCCATCTATCTGGAATTGAAGATGCCCGGTCTCGGCGTGCCGACAGTGGTCGCGGTGATTTGTTTCGGCGTCTATTTTCTCGGCTTCGTTGTGGCGGGGCTGGCCGGTTGGGAGGAAGTGGCGCTGTTCGTGGTGGGGCTGACGTTGGTGGCGGTGGAGTTGCTTTTCCCCGGCCATCTGGTGTCGGGAGTTGCCGGCGTGTGCCTGATCATCGCGGCGCTGATGCTGGCGATGATCGAGAGGTTTCCGGGCGGACCGCCCCTGCCGGTGTGGCCGGAGTGGCAGATCCCGGTGTTGAAGGTGCTCGGCGGTTTTGTCGGCTCGGTCGTCGTGATGCTGATCCTCGGCCGGTATCTGCCGAAGACGACGCTGTTCCACAAGATGGAACTCGCCACCGCCACCAGCGCGGCCGACGGCTACACGACCGCTTCGGGCGAGGCGAAGTCGTTGCTCGGCACGACCGGGGTGGCCGAAACGAATTTGCGACCGTCCGGCAAGGGCCGGTTCGGCGGGCAGTTGGTGGACGTGGTGACGGAAGGAGACTTGATTGAGAAGGGCGTTTCCATCAAGATCACCCAGGTGCAAGGAGCGCGCGTCGTCGTGGAGCGCGTGACCACATGACGGACATCTGGTTCATGGTATTGCTGACGGCGATTGGCTTGACGCTTATCGCGGTGGATTTTTATCTGCCGGGCTTTGTGCTCGGCAGTATCGGGATCGTGCTGATGCTGGTGGCGGTCGGGGTGTGCTACCGCTCGTACGGATTGAACTGGGCGGCGGCGACTTTCATTGGCGAGGCCGTGCTCGGCATGGGGGTTGGATACGCCGCGATCAAATTCCTTCCGGAGACCGCGGCGGGCAAGCGGATGATTTTGTCGCACCAGCAAAAGGACATGCGCTCCAACACCCCGCCCGGGACGGACCTGGTCGGCCGCGAGGGCGTCGCGCACACGCTGTTGCGGCCATCGGGCATGGCGCTGCTGGACGGCAAGCGGCTCGACGTGGTCGCTGAGTCCGGCATGATCGACCGTGGCGCCGCGGTCAAAGTCATCGCCGTCGAAGGAACGCGCATCGTCGTGCGCAAAATCTAGGAAAAGGAGAAAATCGTTATGGAAGGCTTCGGACAATTGATCCTCGTCGGTGGGGCGGTGATCTTCGCGATCATTGCCCTCATCTTCGTCGTCATCATCATCTCGTTCATCAACATCTGGCTGCAAGCGCGTTTCTCAGGCGCGCCGGTCGGGTTCTTCAACCTGTTCTTCATGAAGCTGCGGCATGTTCCCAGCGGGTTGATCGTGCAAAGCCGCATCACCGCCGTCAAAGCCGGTATCCCGCTGAATACCGATCAACTGGAGGCCCACTATCTGGCCGGGGGCGATGTCACCCAGGTCGTCCGCGCCCTGATCGCCGCCGACAAGGCCAGCCTGAATCTCGACTTCAACCGCGCCGCCGCCATTGACCTCGCCACGCACCAGTCCGGCAAGAGCGTGTTTGAGGCCGTCATGACCAGCGTCAACCCGAAGGTCATTGACTGTCCCAACGCCGCCTCCGGCAAGCAGAGCATTGATGCCGTCGCCAAGGACGGCATCCAGGTGAAAGCCAAGGCGCGCGTCACCGTGCGCACCAACCTGGAACGGTTCGTCGGCGGCGCGACTGAAGAAACCATCATCGCCCGCGTCGGCGAAGGCATCGTCACCACCATTGGCTCGTCGGACTCCTACAAGGCCGTGCTGGAGAATCCCGACAGCATCTCCAAGCGCGTGCTGGAACGCGGTCTCGATGCCGGCACGGCGTTTGAAATTCTCTCCATTGATATTGCGGACGTGGACATCGGTGACAACATCGGGGCCCGGTTGCAGACCGAGCAGGCCGAGGCGAACAAGCAGATTGCCCAGGCCGCCGCCGAAACCCGGCGCGCCCTGGCCGTCGCCACCGAACAGGAAATGAAAGCCAGGACCCAGGAGATGCGCGCCAAAGTCGTCGAGGCCGAAGCCCAGGTGCCGCTGGCCATGGCCGAGGCGTTCCGCAGTGGCCACCTCGGCGTCATGGATTACTACCGGATGCAAAACATCCAGGCCGACAGCCGGATGCGGCAGTCCATCGCGGGCGAGGATGCCGGCAAGGGCGGACAACCGGCGTAAGCCCGGAGAATCGTCGTGGACTGGGATAATTGGATCCCGATCGCCGTCGTCATCGTCGTGGCGATCAGCAAGATACTCGGCAAGCTCAAGGAAGCCACCGCGCGCCCCGACGAGCCGGCGCCCGCTCCGCCTCGCCCTCGGGTGCAGCGACCCGCTCGTCCCCGGCCGACGGCGGTGACGCCGCCCGTGATTCGCGAAGCCCAGCCCCGGCGATGGACGGTGGCGGCCGACGAACTCAGGGAGTTCGTGGACCGCCTCCAGCGTCAGGCGCAACCTGCGCCGGCCAAGCCGCCGCCCGTGCCCCCGCCGCAACCGCGGGCGGCGCCGCCGGACGAGCCGGCGCCAGCGCCGAAAAAAGCCCCGACCGCCAAGCCCGCCATCGCCTCGCGCGCCAACCAATGGGCCGTGGCGTTGCGCGACCGGCAGAACGTCCGCAACATCATCGTCGCCACCGAAATCATCGGCCCGCCAAAGTCCGAGCAGTTTTAGCGCGGTGCTCGCGGGGACTGTGACCGGTGTGTTGGCGGAACAGATAGGCGAAGTAGTTCTGGTTGGCGGTACCCACCAGCCGGCCGATTTGCTCCATTGTCTTGTCGGTGGTGACAAGCAGGTGTTTGGCTTGTTCCACCCGGTAGCGGTTCAGGTACTGGATGGGCGTCAGGCCGGTCTCGGAACGAAACAAGCGCATGAAATGACGCAGACTCAGGCCCGCGGCTTCACCGAGCACCTTCAGCCCGAGCGCGGGATTGCTGTGAAACCGGGCGATGTAATCGATGCCCTTGCGCACCGGCTCGGAGAGCACGGCCTTGCGACCCACCAGACTGACCTGGTACTCGCGCTCGGCGCGCACGACGAAGAGTTCCGCCAGCAATCCGGCCAGGACGGCAAACGATTTCGCTTCGTATGCGCGCGGCCGGGTCTGGGTCAGGGCCAGCAGTTCGAGAAACAGTGATTCGAAGCGCGCGGGATCGACCAACTGAAAGATCGGGTCACGATCGGCCCGCAGCTCGTTGAACAGGTGCGGCAGGTCCCGGCCACCGAACAACACCCACCAGACCTGCGCCTCGCTTGGCCCCGCGGTGCCGTGTTCGTGTTCCTCGCCGTAGTCCATCAAACACACGGTGCCGGGGCCGGCGTCATGGTGCCGGCCAGCCAGCCGGTGCCACACCGTTCCCCGGCGGATGTAATGCAGCAGGAATCCCTCTTTGGGCGTGGACGACTGACTGGACCCCGGCTGAATCCTGGCGCGCCCCAGACTGAACACGTGATACCAGTATTTCTGCGCCAGCGCGCTGGGATAGTTGTAGAATTCCAGTCCCTGCGCCGAGCGGTGAACCCGGTGCTGGCGCCAGCCTTCTTGGATGAGCTTCCGCATGAATGGCTCATGGCCAGTTTTCGATAAACAATGTCCAACGTCAAGGGTTGAGTCACCGACCCGAAAAAAGTACACTTCGCCGCAGAGGGAGACCTAGCATGAAAACTATCTCAGAGCGTGTTTCAAAAGTCTAAATCTTTCGTAAGTGGTTGGTACGATTTTACTTCCGGACTGTCTCCAAATCTGTTTCAAGATCGGGATGCAAAATGTATCCCTGTATCCCAGCAGTCTCACT
>Ga0247727_10005463_pt1 | contig 25766 bp, 20 predicted proteins | sample WisWelCaveWW1625_FD_202498 | JGI IMG/M metagenome (GOLD analysis project Ga0247727, IMG submission 202498) | Biofilm microbial communities from Wishing Well Cave, Virginia, United States - WW16-25 | ecosystem: Environmental > Aquatic > Deep subsurface > Groundwater > Cave microbial mat | place...
CGTTCTGTCCGCTCGACTTCAAGGCGATCAAGCTCGGCGAGCATCCTGAGTATCGGCACATCAAGAAGGATCACGCGCTCGCCGAGCTGCAGGTAGGTCAACCGCTGCACTACCCACGCCAGTTCACATACACCAACGTGCATGGCAACCGCAGGACCGGGACGCAGATCATCACGGCGCCCTTCGGACTCGCACCGGTGGACTTCGATTTATTTCTGGGACTCTTCACGTACTTAAAGAAGCTGCCGGAGCTACCGGCGGACGGAAGAATGCACATGACGGTGGATTTTATCGCAAGGCAGCTTGCGCTCCCGGCCACGTGCCAGAAGGACTACCTGCGCATTCGAAGCCGGATCTTCCGATTCTCGTACGCCAAGTACACGAACTCGGCATTCTGGAATTCCGAGACCCAATCCTACGACATCGCGAACTTCGGTTACTTTAATATCGAGTCGCTCTCGCGTGTGACTGAATCGCGCCGGCCGGTCACGCTCCAGTGGGACAGTTCATTCCTGAACCTTGTCCGGCAGACGCCAGCTCTTGCGTTCGACTATGAACTGTACCGAACGCTGTCGCCGGCGATGCGACGACTCTATTTGATTGCGAACCGCGATGGATGGAATCAGCGAGACGCTAGTGTCTTCATCGCGGACGAGTTCGCGATTCACCAGATCGGTTATTCCGAGAGCCCGTCACTCGGCAAACTCAGGATGCAGAAACTCCGCCGACTTTTGAAGGAAGCGGAGGACCACGGCATCGTCCGTCCCTACGCCGACTGGCATGGCTACTTCCAGACGTTGAATCGTGGCCCGCGACGAGGCCAACTCGCGCTCCGCTGGAGCCGCGGCCCGGAACTTCGCACTAAAGTAGGTGCCGCGACACGCGTTTCCGCGAACAACTTGGAAACCGATGCGCTCTACGCCCAGGTCCGCGAACTGAGCGACGAGGATGGAAGGCCGATCAACCCGCAGGTCTACCAGCAGCTTGTTTCAACCCACGGTCGCGATTGTCTTCAGAAGCACATCGCCGTGGTCCTCGCACAGAAAGAGAACCGACCAGGAAGCTTTCAGCGGAGCCAGATTGCCGCGTTCATCGATCGGCTTCAGCACAACTACACCGCCCCGGACTGGTACCAGGACCTGGAGCGGACAGAACGACTGTCGCAGTTTGAGAAAGTCCAGCCTAATCAGCTTTCGCTCAACCTCTACGAAACACTCTTCAGAGATTCCTGACTAGTGGGTGTGGCGATACCGCGACGCACCGGGAACTGGTGGGTTTCGCGATACCGACTTTGGTGGGTCTAGCGATACCTTTTCTGCGGCCAAGTTGGTGGGTTTCGCGATACCCTTCCGGCCAGAGTTTGGTGGGTTTCGCGATACCCTATTTCAGACCGAATTGGCTTCTTGAAGCCAAGACTGTATGAAGTCAGTCAACGACCGTTTCGCGTTTTACACCCCCAAGCCAATTCACCGGCTTACAAGGTCCCTGGTAACGACCAGAGGTCTGTTGTAATTGCTTCGGTCTGGTCTATTCCTCACTTCACTAGCTACGACCATTGTTCCAAGAATCAATCTGTAGAAAGCAGACGACGATTGCCTTTTTCAAAAGTGACGACGGTCTTGGCGCAGGCGAATACACGGTGCTAGTGTTCGTCCGATGCGACGCCTCAGTCCCGCCGTCGGCCCGATCCGACTCGCAGTCTGGTACGGCAAGGGCGGCGTAGGGAAATCAACCACGACGATGATGCTGTCGCTGCTCACGGCGAGACGTGGTTACCGTGTGCTTACCATCGATCTTGATCCTGAGTGCGGCACGTCGCGGGATTTTCTCGGCACGGAACTTGGTCGCGTTCACAACAACCTGAAATCGTTTCTGGAGTCTCCGATCCCGGCGCCACCCCCAATTTTGCCGTCGGGCATTGAACGCCTCGACCTGCTACCGAGCGCCCCAGACGAGCAGCGTTTCTTCCGGCACTTCCCGGAACATTCCACGAGGCTCCAAGAGGGTCTTCAATTGCTTCCGTCGTCGTACCACTGGATCATCATGGACATTCCAAACCAGTTTGATAATGTCGCGGAACTCGGACTCATCGCTGCCGAGTATCTGATCCTACCTGTCGAACTCACTGCCGATTGCAGTGAGCGAGTCGCTTCCGTCGTGCGGATCATCGACGAAGCGAGAGGCTGCAATCCCGGTCTGAAAGTGGTCGGGGCACTTGCACTCGCTTCAGCGCCACGGCCTGGCCGCGAACTAAGCCTGTCGTACAAAGAGCGGCTCGTATTCCGTGAGTATGAACAGTCCCTTGAAGCAGCCGGCATAACGCTCTTCAGGACGATCATGTTTCGATCGGCGACAACCGTTGAAGAGGCCCGCAGCAACGCGAATGACCGCCTGATGCACTGGACCGCGCGTCGCCGGTTCAAGAGGCTCATCGCCGAGATACACTTCCGCATCAAATCTCGATCGCAAATTCCTTCCCCTCCTCCGCATGGTCGAAAGCACCACGTCCAAGCCCACCCGCACCGAGTTGCGGCGACAGCAAACGCTTGAGCGTCGCAAGCAGAACGTTGCCGAGGTTCTCGGAGAAGACGGTTCGGAGATACTCTCTGTTCGCCCGGCGCTGTCATTCACGGCCGCCACGCTACAGCGGGCCTTGCCGGCAGCAGTAATTCAGCGTGGCCTCATCAGCTTCGACCAGGCTGGTCAACCGCGCGTCGCTTACTACGATCCTTCACTCCTTGTTCCGAATCCTCAGCGTGGGCGAATCGTGGATCGCCACCTCGACAAACTTGCTGAAAGTCTCAATGCCGTCGGCCAGCAGGAGACGATCATCGCACGACTTATCACTGATACCGACCGCCAGCGATGGCCCGATGCCTTCGATAGGCGGCAGATATTGCTCATCCTGAAGGGGCACCGCATCTACTTCGCCCAGCCCAAAAGCAAACTCAAGACGCTCCGCGTTGAACTGATGCTGCCGCACGAAGGCGAGGACGACCTCACCTATAGCCGGCGTGCGCTGCTCCGAGCGTCCATCAAGATGATGCACAGCCAGGCATACGACATCTTCGACAAGGTAAATCAGTACCAAATCTGGAAGGATGAATTCGCCCTAGAGAAACCGAAAGACGCCGAAGTCGCTTCCTACTTCGAGATCAGTCGCACGGAGGCGCAGCGGCTCAAGGTTGTCGCGCAACTTGACCCAGCGGTGGGCCAGGAGATCATCAACTCGGAACGGCGCCCGGCGGATGAAGTCGTGTTCGCCATCGCCAACCGTCCGGTCGAGGAGCACGGCAAGGCGTACAAGGAGTTCGGTTACCTAACGGTCGCGGCAGTGAGGAAGCTGCTCAAAGAGGAGGAGGACCGTGGGGCGGCTGTGAAGGTGACTGGTGCAGGCCGACCACGGAACTACATTGTGCCGATCCGAGACGAGGAATCGAACATCACCTACGTCAGCACGGCCCTCACTGCCCAGCAGTGGAAACGCCGCGGCGGGGCCAAGGCGTTCTGGGAATCAATCCGCACGATGGCGCACAACAAGGAACTCCAGGACCGCATCCGCGCCGATCTCGGTTAATGCCCGACATCGGGCATCGAACCGGCTTCCGCTTCCAGACCCACGGCTTGACGCCCTTCCCAAAACAATTGTCCGATATGCCACCAAAAATCTTTCAGGCCCAGCCGCACAGTATCGAAGCCGAGCGAACGACGCTTGGGGCTTTACTGCTCGACCCCGAGAAAATCGTGGACATCGCACCGAAACTCAGGCCCGAAGATTTCTACGACCCCACGCACCGCATCATCTACAAGGCGATTCACCGACTCTACGAAGACCGGAAGCCCATCGACTTCGTGACGGTTGCCAACGAACTGAAAGACGTGAAGGAGGTTGAAGCCATTGGCGGCTCGGCATTCCTCGCGGATCTGTGTGCGAACGTTCCCACGTCATCGCACGCCGAGCAGTACGCGGAGATCATCCGCGACAAGGCCCTGCATCGCAGACTCGCCGAGGCAGCCGCGTCAATCGGTGATCTCGCGAAGGATGAAATGGTCCCCGCAATGGAGGTCCTGGAGAAAGCCGAGCAGAAGCTGCTTGCGATCTCTCGCCATTCGACCGAGAACAAGCCGCAGCACATCGCCGAGATCGGTGACGAAAGCTACGGGCGCTACGCACGACTGTACGCGGCCGAAGACAAGACGGCACTGTTCGGGCTTCGCACGGGCTTCACGGACCTCGACCACATGCTCACCGGCTTGCAGCCGGGGGCACTCGTCATCGTTGCCGCCCGACCCAGTATGGGCAAGACTTCGCTCGCCCTCGACATCGCTCGGAACGTCGCGGCCAACCAGAGCAAGAACGTCGCCGTCTTCTCGCTGGAAATGACGAAGCAGGAATTGATGGATCGCATCATCGCCGGCCTGTTGGGCGTCGAGACTTGGAAGCTCAAAAAAGGCGAACTAACCGAGGACGACTTCCGCCGCATGGGCAAGCTGTTCGATGGCCTCCGCGAGCACCCGCTCTACATAGACGACGATTCGGACACCACCATTGCGAACCTGCGGAGCAAAGCCCGCCGTCACCAGATGGAGCGTGGACTCGATTTGCTGATCATCGACTACCTGCAGCTCATCGAGGTCACCGATCGGGCTGCCGGCGAGAACCGCACGCAGCAAGTCAGCCACATTTCTCGCAGCCTCAAGAATTTGGCCAGGGAACTCTCCGCCCCGATCATTGCGCTGTCTCAGCTTTCGCGTGCGGCCGAGCAGCGAAGTCCGCCCATCCCGGTCCTTTCGGACCTTCGCGAGTCTGGTTCCATCGAACAGGATGCCGACGCGGTACTCATGCTGTACCGCGAGGACGCCTACAACGAGGACTGTGATGCACCCGGTGTCACCGACGTGTACGTTCGCAAGAACCGCAGCGGTCCGACCGGTCGCGTCTCGCTCTTCTTCGACAAGGAGCGAATGAGCTTCCGTGATTGGAAGCGGAAGGCCACTCCGCACAAGACTTCACTCCCCACTTTCGATGCTGCGTAGCCACGAAAGTGTGCGAACTGCTGGCAGCCGAATGACCAGCCAATCGTTCAGCCGCGACCGGCTGACCGGTCGGCTGATTCGCCGGCGGTCGGAGACCAGCCCGGCGACGGCTCCCGCTAGCCGCGGGCACGCCGCCTACGAGGCAACGCCACTCGCGGAGCTTCGCCCGCGAGGCCCCCCGTTCTCCACACGCCCGCGATTCGTACCTCATCGACGTTGGCGGGTCGCCGGGGGGCCTCGCGGCCTCTTGGTGTCTTCGAGCGTGTGGAGAACGCCGACGCCCACCCTCCTATCGAACCTCTTTCATCATCCGCCGCGAGTGGCGTTGCGCACTCCGCCCGCCCACGGCGGGTTCACCCCCAGAGGGGGTACACCACCGCTGCCGATCGGCAGCGACACCTCCTTGCGCTGCGAGGTGCCGCTGATTGCGCGGCTTGACAGCCAGATTCCACTCGTTACCATACGCGCACAATTTGGTTTGACCTCTGGTGGGTTCTCGCGTCCGAGTACGTTTCACGTAGCCGGCTGCGGGACTAAGAGGGAAGACGGTGTGAATCCGTCGCGGGGCCGCCGCTGTGATCGGCGAGGCATCCGAACTTGATAGGCCACTGCAGCGACCGTATGGAGCTGCGGGAAGGCGTTCGGGGCCGTTGAAGCCGTAAGCCAGAAGACCTGCCCACAGAGATGTCCTAGTTCGAGTGCTTCGCGCAACAAGCACGACGAGGACGGGTAGGCTTCCTTTGTTAGGCCGAGCATGACCCGCTTCGACGTGCGCGAAGCGGGTTTTCTTTTTGCCCGAGCCGGCAAAGGAGGTTCAGCATGTGTTTCCAGTCGAAGGCGCGACCGCCACGGCGAAGTTGTGGGTTCACCCTGATCGAACTGCTCGTCGTGATCGCGATCATCGCGATCTTAATGGCCCTGCTCCTGCCAGCGGTCCAGCGGGCCCGTGCGGCGGCGCGATCCATCCAGTGCCGGTCGAATCTCAAGCAGTTCGGCATCGCGCTACACCAGTACATCGAAACGTGGCACGACCATCTCATGCCGGTCAGCACGTGGGATTGGATCGATCCCGCGTCGGAGAAACTTTTCTGGTTCGGAAAAGTGACCTACCCGTGGGACCCGGATTATCCGAATCCACCGCCAGCGTCCCGCAAGCCGGTGGTGGACCGGACGCGCGGATTCCTGGCACCGTACATGGAACGGAACATGGAGGTCCTGCAATGCCCGGAGTTCGCCCGCACACCCGATTTCAACCTGCGTTTTGACGGCGCTACGGCCGGATACGCCTACAACCACCAATACCTCGGCCCCGGCATCCGCCGCGCGTGGCCATCGAACCAGTTCATCCCGCCGGTGACTTATCGACTGCGCGATGTGCAGAAGACTTCGCTGACCGTCGCCTTCGCCGATAGCGCACGCGTGCAGTGGTGGGCCGCGCCGGGGACCGCGACCAACCCGGCGCTCGAAGAGAATTTCTATCTCGACCCGCCCTCCAACCTGTACCCGACCGTGCATTACCGGCATCCCGGCGACACGGCCAACGTCTTGTTCCTCGACGGGCACGTCGAGTCCATGAAGCCGGCACAGAACCAACTCGCGCCGTGGTTCCCGCCCGCCGTTGGGTCGCTGGTGTACGCGCGAAGGATCTTCGACCTTGGAGAGACCAACGTGCTGTTTGATCGAAACAAGGAAACCTACTGAAGCGAGGGGCACCATGAAGAAGTGCCTTGTACTCCTAATCCCGCTGTGTTGCGGTTGTGGCGCGGACACGACTCCGAACACGCCCGCACGCGCTGCGGCAGAGATGACACAGGAAGAGAAAGTGGACATCGTGCGTCACGACATCTTGCCGCCGTCACAGTTGGGCGTCGGCGGACCTGGCGCACCGTCGTCAAATCCATGAACATCATGAGGAGTAGCGTCATGCGAGAACTGATCCTGAAACCATCGCTACTGCTGGTTCTCGCCGCCAGCTTGCTGTGTGGTGCCGATTCGCCCAAAGACGACGCGGCAAAAAAGGCGCGGCAACAGCTCCAAGGTACCTGGACCGTGATTTCTGCAGAGCAGAATGGCGAGCCGCTGGACCGAATCAAGGACAACACGCTCATCATTGATGGCGAAAAGTTCACCATCCAAACGAAGGCCCTGGAACTCAAGGGAACTTACAAACTGGACCCGACTGCTACGCCTAAGACCATGGACTGGCTGCACACCGCCGATCCGTTGAAAGACCAGACTTGGTACGCGATCTACGAGTTGGAAAAGGACGAGTTGAAGATCTGCTATCGCGACCCCAATCCCAACAAAGAACGCCCGACTGACTTCAATGCCAAGCCCGCGTCTGATCTTCTGCTGGTCATGTGCAAGCGGCAGACTCCGCACGCGGCCGACCCGTTCGTGGACCGAGTGGTCTCGTACACCATCGGTCCGGGGGGCGGTTCCGGAGAAGAAATGTTACCCAAGATTGTGCTCGGGCCACCGCACGGCGGCGGCAAGTTGCGGGCCGGAAAGGACGTGTTGTCGCTGGGGAAAGGCGGAACGATCATTTTGGAATTCGTGGACAACGAGGTGTTCGACGGACCGGGCCCGGACCTGCTGGTCTTTGAAAACGCTTTCCTGGTAGCTCCGGGCGACGATCCCAATTTCGGATTCTTCGAGCTGGCCAAGGTCGAGGTAAGTGAAGACGGCAAGGAGTGGAAGGAGTTCCCGTACGACACCATTACGCGGGCGGGTTGTGCGGGTCACCATCCGGTCTACGCAAACCCGGACACTTCCGAAGGCCGCGATATTGACCCCACGGATGCCGAAAAGGCGGGCGGCGATGCCTTCGACCTGGCTGATGTTGGCTTGAAGGTTGCCCGCTTCATTCGTATTACCGACCTCAATAACGGTTCCGGCGACAAAGGCACTGCCGGATTCGACCTGGACGCTGTTGCCGCCGTACACTCGCGCCCAAGAAAGTGACCCCGCGAACCAAGCGAGAAATGGAGACATCACATGCTTTCACCGCGCAATGCAGTTATCGCTTGCATGATTTTGGTGGCAGCCGCCTCGCGTTTGCTTCCGCATCCGCCGAACTTCACACCGATCGCGGCAATGGCTTTGTTCAGTGGCGCCCATTTGCGTGACCGGCGTGCAGCCTTCGTCTTGCCTCTCGCGGCAATGTTTCTGAGCGACCTCGTGCTCGGCTTGCACGCACTCATACCGGTTGTGTATGGCAGCTTCGCTCTGATAGTCTGCATCGGGTTCTGGTTGTGTCAACGATCCACCATTTTGCGGATTGCCACGGCATCACTGGCCGGGTCGGTGCTTTTCTATTTGGTGACCAACTTTGCCTGCGCGTTGCCACGATCGCTGGAGGGTTTGGTGGATTGTTACGTGGCTGGGATTCCCTTTTTCCGGAACACACTGCTAGGCGATGCCTTCTTTAACACGGTGCTATTCGGCGGCTTTGCCGTGGCGGCTCATGCTTACCCGAAGTTGCGCGAGCCAACCCCGGCCGTCGCATAATCCGTGCGGGAGCAGATTATCATGCGCATCGTCTCTTTGCTGCCGAGTGCGACGGAAATCGTCTGCATCCTCGGATTGGAGGAGCAGCTTGTGGGGGTGACACACGAGTGCGACTACCCACCGTTCGTCCTCGATCTTCCAAAAGTCACACGCACACTGATCCCGCACGACGCCACCAGTGATAAGATTGACGAACTTGTGCGCGAACGGATGCAGACGCACCGGGCACTGTACACCCTCGACTTACCCGAACTCGAACGCCTGAGGCCAGAACTCATCGTTACGCAGGCGCTGTGCGATGTGTGTGCAGTGGCGGAGGAGGAAGTCCGAGCTGCTGCCTGCACACTCCCCGGTCATCCGCATGTTCTCAACTTGGAACCCATGACCCTCGCGGACGTGCTGAACAGCATCCGCCAAGTCGCGGCTGTTACGGGTACGGCGGAGAGCGCGAACGCGCTGATTCGTGGCCTACAAGCTCGCGTCGAGGCGGTTGCGGCTCGCTCAGTTCGCCTCCAAGACCGACCGCGTGTCACATTACTGGAATGGATCGACCCGCCGTTTTCCTGCGGACATTGGAGCCCGGAGTTGGTGCGGTTAGCCGGCGGCGTGGAGGGGCTCGGACAGGAGGGCCGACCTTCGCGAACCCTCCGCTGGGACGAAGTTGTCGCCTGGCAGCCCGAAGTTCTTTTCATCGCCTGCTGCGGGTTCAGTGTTGAGCGAACGCTGCGCGACCTGCCCTTGCTACAGTCCTACCACGGCTGGTACGACCTGCCGTGCACCCGCAACGGCCGCGTTCATGTGGTCGATGGTTCGGCGTACTTCAGTCGGCCCGGTCCTCGCCTCGTGGACAGCCTGGAGATTCTGGCTCATGCCTTGCACCCTGAAATACACCCCTTGCCATTGAATCTCCCCGTAGCGCAAGGAATCGAGAGTTCTGAGCTAACTCGGCGAGTGCTTGCCGAACAAGTGGCAGGTGCGTCATGAAGCGAGCATTACTCTCGTGGAGTTCGGGCAAGGACAGCGCCTGGGCTCTACACGTCCTCGGACAGACAGGGGATGTCGAGGTGGTGGCTCTGCTGACGACGTTCAACGAAGCGGCTGGCCGCGTGGCGATGCACGCGGTGCGCCGCGAGTTGGTCGAGGCACAGGCGGCTGCGGCCGGGTTGCCGCTCTGGTCGGTTCCATTGCCTTGCCCGTGTTCCAATGAGGCATACGAGAGAATAATGAGCGAGGTAGTGGCCAGGGCGCGGACATCTGGAATCACGCAGGTCGCATTCGGGGACCTCTTCCTGGAAGACATTCGCGGGTACCGAGTCCGCCAACTCGCCGGCTCTGGAATCGAGCCGATCTTTCCGATCTGGACGACGCCGCACGACACACCAACGCTTGCCAGGCAGATGCTGGGCGCGGGGCTCCAAGCCGTGTTGACGTGCGTTGATCCGAACCAGTTGCATTCGCAGTTCGCAGGACGATCATTCGATGCGCGGTTGCTGGCGGAGCTTCCCTCGGCCGTCGATCCCTGCGGAGAACGCGGCGAGTTCCACACATTCTGCCATGCGGGGCCGATGTTCGATTCGGAAATCCACGTGGTGCATGGCGAAACAGTTGTTCGCGACGGATTCTGTTTCGCCGACTTTACGAGACCGAGTCCACCGCCGAAGTGACTCAGCCTGTCCCGCTCGCTCCCCAAGCTCGACGCATGTACTCAAGTGGCGTCAACGCCCTGGTCGCCGATGGCGAAGTCGGTTGGATCAAGCACCCAATTTACCTCAACGTCTGGCCGGCTTTGCGCAGCCGATCTGGCAGCGAACAGGCGAGAAATAGGGATTTCTGAAAGCAGGAGCCGCAAGTCGGAACTGCTGCTACAGCGGCAAACGGTTAATTCTCTTTTGCTTTTCCGGCCTCAATTGCCCGCGGCACCCGTCCGCGCGCCACCAGCAGCGTCAGTGTTTCATCAATGCAGTAGTCCGTGGTGAGCAGCGGCTCTGCATTCGCGTTGAACCATGCGTTGACGCGCGGATGACTCGGATCGCTCGGCACATTGAGCGCGAACCAGACTCCCGTATCCACGAAGACCATCAGGGCTTCCCATACAGCACTTTGTCATGGTCCGCGCCGCTGAACGTATCGCCGGGATTTTCGTCCGGTAGCGCGGCGATGCGATCCATGATCGCCCGAATGCGACGCCGCTCCTCTTCGGGCATCCGCTCCGTTGACTTTGCCGCAGCGCGGTGCGCGTCAGCGCACACACTTACCGTCACCTCCGTGCCATCGGGCAGCGGGGTGCCGTTTTCCAAGACAACAACGCCATTTTTGACTCGACCTGGAATGACCATGCAGCCATTTTCGGCCGAATGCCGGCATCGTTCAAGCTCAATGGGGCCGCAGCCTGTTCACCACTGCCGAGGATCGGCTTCTGTGCCGATCGGTTGAACGCTACTGCACCCACTCCTTGCTATCACCGCGATTCCATGCTATTCCGATGCGAGCGTGAACCCCTTCACATCGGTGATTTGCCATGGACAGCGAACGGTTTCGCGATTTCTTCCGTACCGCGACCGGAGTCGAGCGGCCGTATCCGTATCAGGAGCGGCTTGCTTTCGCCAGCGACGACTCGAAGCTACTCGTCTTCCCAACCGGCTCGGGCAAGACGGCAGCGGCTGTTTTTGCATGGCTATGGAACCGTTGTGCACCGTGCGACCCCGCGTTGCAGAAGGATGGTTGGCCGCGTCGTCTAGTCTACTGTCTGCCGATGCGGACGTTGGTCACTCAAACAAGAGACGCGGTTGACGGCTGGCTGCACAATCTGAAAGAAGCCTCGTTGATCAGACCAGATGTTGCTGCCTACACGCTCATGGGCGGCAACCTTCAAGAAGACTGGGAACTCCGACCGGAAGCTCCCACGATTCTGATTGGGACTCAGGACCAGTTGCTGAGCCGGGCGCTCAATCGTGGGTATGCCATGAGTCGGCGACGATGGCCGATGCACTTCGGATTGCTGAACAACGATTGTTTGTGGGTGCTCGATGAAGTGCAGTTGATGGGGCCTGGGCTGGCGACGGCGCTGCAACTGGAAGCGTTTCGCACTGACGCCATCGACGGGAAGACGTATTTCGGCACCGAGCGCCCTTGCGTTTGCTGGTACATGTCCGCAACCGCCAATCGTCGGATGCTGACGACGAGAGAGTGGCGACGTGAAGGTGGCGACCGACGGCCAAATGACTTTGCGTTTGGACTCTCCGAGATGGAGAAAGCGAACCAGCACAGTCCTCTTGGACAACGGCGATTCGCGACGAAGAGGCTTGAATGTCAGCCGGGATGGAATCTTGAAGAGGATGGCGCTGCCGAGAGGATTCTTGAAAAGCATTGCGAAATGGTCGTGGCGCTGAATGGTGCTGCGGACAATGTTCCTCGCCGCACGTTGGTGATTTGCGACAGAGTTGAACGGGCGCGGATGCTGTTTGAGGGACTTCGAGCGTTGGCGTCTTCTGACGACCAACAGATCGACTTCGTCCTCCTTCATTCGCGATTTCGCCCCCCTGACCGCGATGCACAGATGGAACGGTTGAGGACTCCGAATGCGAAAAAGGGAGGACAGATCGTCGTTGCCACTCAAGTTGTTGAGGCGGGCGTCGATGTTTCTTCGGGAATCTTGTGGAGTGAGATCGCACCGTTGCCCAGCGTCATTCAACGGCTTGGCCGCTTGAATCGGGCTGGTGAATTCGGTCACGCCGGAACAAGTCCGACGGGTTGGACACCGATAGCCTTCATCGTGGGCCTGAAGTTGCCGGAACTCAAACCGAAGGCAACCAAGGAAGACAAAGAGAAGTACGATCGCGAAGAAATCAAATGTTATCTGCCATACGAGCGAGACGAATGCAAAGCAGCATTCGAGTCATTGCAACGAATCACCGATGGCAGTCCGGCCGGACTCGAAACCGGACTTCGCGATGACTTGGATCGTGCTTTGAAACCGCCCACGTACAGTCTGCTGCGACATGAATTGCTCGACTTCTTCGACACGGACAGCAACGTGTCGTTGGGTTACACCGACGTGTCGCCGTTCATTCGCGGCACCGACCCAGAGACCGACGTGTACGTGCTCTGGCGGAGTTGGGACGGAGACGAGCCGCCGTTTGGCTTTGATGTTCAAGCCGAAGAAATCTGTCAGGTTCCAATTTGGAAGCTCAAGGGCAAGGGCGGTTTGGAAACTTGGTGGCGTGGGCATGTTTGGAAAGGCCGCGACATCGGATGGCAGCCGGCCAACAGCGAGAATCTGTTTCCAGGTGCCACGTTGCTGTTGCCGATTTCGGCTGGTGGCTACGACGACGCGACGGGATGGACTGGCGATTCGAGCAATCATCCATCGGATCGCTACGAAGTTCCGACCAAACCAACCGACGAAGAAATGCTTTCGATGCTTGAAAATGGCTGGCAAGGTCTTGCGGCTCACACAGCGGACGTTTTCGACGAGGCGAAGGGAATTCTCGAAGGGCTGCAAGTACCCGCCGACAGCCCTTTGGCTAAGGCGATTGTCGAGGCCGTTCGTTGGCATGACTACGGGAAAAACGTCGCCCGATGGCAGGATGCGACTCGCAAGCTTGCTAATGCGGCTGGACTGGCGTGGCCGGACGGCATCAAGCCGATAGCGAAGTTTTCGTTCAACAACAGCCCAAACCTTCGGGAAAAGACCGGCAAGGAACTGCGAATTGCCATTCGCGAGCTGAAGCGAACGTTTGCTCCGAAGCTGCGGCATGAAGTGGCATCCGCTTTAGCACTTCGTCAACACCATCGGCGCGATGAGCACACACCCGACAGCCACGAATTGTTGGCCGAGTATCTCGTGATGTCGCATCATGGCTATGTGCGAAAGGTGTTGCGTGATGAATTGCCACGCGAAGCGTCGCGGGCGGCATTCAGCAAGAGCGACGAAGTGCGAGGAATCGAGGAGGGGACTGCGGTCGCTGGCTGCGAAGTGCTTGGCGAGAAGCTGCCCGACACCGAATCGCTCTCCATTGAATGCCGGAAGATGGGGCGGTGCGAAGATGACTCGGAGAGTTGGACCAAGAGCGTTCTGCGCTTGCTGGATGAATTCGGCCCGTTTCGGCTCGCGTTCTATGAAGCCATCGTTCGAGCCGCTGATCGGCGGGCGAGTGCTGAACCCAAGACGGAAGTGATCCATGCCGCCGTCGGTTCGCCAGCCGTTCCGCAAACCACAGCAACGCAAGGAGCCGACTCATGAGCGCATCCCAAGGAATCCCGCTTGTCGGTTGCCGTCACGATGTCCTTGGCCACGCGCTGAAGGCCATCGGCGTGTTGCGTGCGGTCGCGCAGTGCGCCCCTGAAGGCAAGACCGACCCGGACGCCGAAGGCTGGTGGGATATGGATCGGGCTTGCTTCCGAATCTATTCGCCGCGATATCCAACGATAGAAAAACTTCGCGAGTTCTTTTCAGAACACTACGAACCGACACCGATCATCGCCGCTTGGAACAAGAGCGGCGGCGTCACTGATAAAGTCGCCGTGACGATATCGGCCCGCCGTGAAACGCTCGGCAATTTCCGAAAAGACCGCGAAGCCGAGCTCCTCGCACTCGGCATGAAGAAGACAACCAATATCTCAAAAGCGTGCGAGCTCAAATTCACGTTGGCCGATCCCGCGAAACTCTCCGAAGCCGAGACCTTGGCAGCGAATGCAAACCTTCAGATCAGTTCCGAGCATGTCACGATGCGAGGCGTGGCCGCATTGAAAGTGACAATTGCCACTGACCCCGCAATCGTGCGTCTCTTTCGCGACAGTCATGTCGAGCAGTTGGCAGAACTCGGATTCAGCCAAAAGAAGCAAGTCTCAAAGGACGGCGAGATCAAGTTTGCTCTGGATACTGCGAGAGCAAACGAAGTCACTTCGCTGGTGAATCTTTTTCAGCCTGACTCAGCCGATCGCGAAAGTCAGACGACTCAGGAATCTCACTTGCCCACGGTTGTCACTCCTGAGAGTGAGTCGCCAACTGCGAACGCTCCGGTATCAACCGCGCCGGTCTTACAACTCGTGATCGAAACAAAGGAAAGCGGCAAAAAAGACGGTGTATTACCAGAAGCGGCACGGCTACTTTCCAAGAGTGACTCGTTTCAGCGCAGCCTTCAGATCGCCCGCTCTTTCACACCTCGCTTTCAAAGCACTTATGACGACGCCGAGTCTGGCCCGGAACTTTCCCAAGAGTTCCGTGATGTTCTTGAAGAGTCGTTAGGAGAATCGTTCGACTCACTCTGTGCCATTCACGTCTCGCGGCAAAACGACAATCCACTCTTCGTCAGACGCGGACGTCCCGGCGACAAGGTCAATGCCGACATCTTTCTCAACTTCTGGGAGTACTTCATTCGTTTCAAGAAACGTCCGAATGACTACGTCGATGCCAGCCTGTTCGGCTTTGGGATAGCACCATCTGGCGGCAACGCGAGCGACATGAAAGGCAAGGGGACGCCATTCTTTCCTGACGCGATAAAGCGTTTCAATCAGGGTACAGAATGGGTCTCCGAGGACGCGCCATTCTGCCCATTCGATTATGTGTTGGCTGTCGAAGGTGCGCTGGCAATGCGCGGTGCGACCTCCAAGACGCTGAATGCTCAGTCTCGTTCGCGGGCAGCCTTTCCCTTCGTCTTCGACGGCTTAGAGACAATGACCGATGAGAACGGCGCTCCAATCGGTAACGACGTAGCGGCTTCGTTCTGGTTTCCACTTTGGAACCGTCCCACGACGTACCACGAGTTGCTGTCATTCATACTCGACTCGCAAACTCGACTACCCACCAAAGAGTGCCGCTTCTCCGGCGACTTCGCTCGTGCCGTCAGATCGCAAGGCACGGATGCAGGCTTTGCCGCATTTCAAGAGTTTCGATTCAAGCTCAAAGGGGCCAGCGTGCCGTGGACGACAGCGGGGCACATTGTGCCTTGCACGGTCGAGCCACAGACGACGTTGTTGAATGAACTGCTCACGCCCGTCGATGCCAATGGCTTTCTGGAGCAGTTCGACTTTCATCGCGAGGCCAAGAAGAACCTTCACGGGTATCGGTTGCCCGTCCTCGAAGCCATCGACGATGCGATTGTCGAACCAAGCCCAGGTAAGATCATCGAAATCCTTTGCCGTCTTGCTGTCCTCAACGCTGACTTGGCGAAGTCCAAATCGCTCCGCGAGAAGATCAATCCTTCCGGACGAGTCAGTTTCATCCCAGCCTTATCGAGTTCGACATGGGACGCGGCATTGCGGGAATTCGGACGCGACGATCCGGAGTTTGAGATTGCCCGCGCATTGGCCTCGATCACCGGGCATGAACGACAGCCAAACAACAAGTGGTCCCAGGTTGAACCGTTCTTGGGATCGCTCGTGCCGCTCAAACGAAAAGGACGTGACTGGATTCTGCCGACGAAGCCGGAACCGCCATCAGCGCAGGCGGTGTGGTCGGGAAACGATTTGTGTTTCGATCTCTCGGCGATCTTGGCTCGGCGGCATCTGGATTCGGCGAAAGATGAGCGACCGGCGCTGGTGGGGCGACGAACGGCGACTTTGAAAAACATTCTCGCGTTCCTGCGCGGCGAGTTGGATGACCAACGCATCGCGCGACTCGTAATGGGCCTCAGCCTCATCGACTGGCAATACCCGACTGCCGGTAATGAAGAACGACGTGATGCGAGCGATTCGCCCGACGAGACTGACGATTGGGAACCAATCCCGCCGCCGTATGCGGCACTGCGGTCGCTGATCGAAGTTGGATGTGAGCAACGAAAGGTGATCGACGAAAAGGGCGTACAAGCACGCAGTCCGTCAGCGCGATCTCCGCAAGTCATCACGTGGCTCTGTCAGCGCACGCCGGACCTTGTCGCCTCAGCAACCGTCGAGGCTTTGCGACGCCTCGCCATCGTCGGTGTCCGCAATTGCTACGACGAAGAAAGCCGTCGCCAAAAACCGCGACTGTGCGGACGCGATGTCGTTTCTCTTGCCCAAGCACGGGACCGATTGTGTTTCGATCCCGGACTGGCACTTCGTCTGGCCGCCGCCGTGTTGATCCCGCTCGATTGGCGTGACCGCTGGATGATTTTCCGAAGTGTGACCCTTCCCCAAACCGCGAAGCGATAATAGGAGACACAGAACCATGAGCATCGGCAACTTCCAATTTGGCGGCTTGACGATCCCGCGAGATTGCAAACGCCTCTTCATCACGGCCGAACTGGTCACAACGAACGGCGATCCGCGCCTGCAACCCACGGGCTTCCCCGATGTTGGCCCCGTCTTCTATCCCGATCCGAGCGGTAACGACGGTCAGATTTGCCTCATCGAGTCAGAGGCTTCAATGGCCAACCGACTCGAAGAGGTTTGTCTCGCGGATAAATACACTGGCACGCTTCGTGACGAACTCAATGACCTGCCCTACATCACGGTCAACCAGGGCCCGCGGTTTATGACGGCATCCACGATTGATGGCCACCGGTTCGCGTCCGAATATGTGATGAAGGCCAAGGGACAGATTCCGCCGAGACAGGATGAAAATCAAGGCAATCCGGCGAATGAGATGCTCGTAGATTATGTGAAGCGAAAACTGGAGATGGGAGGCACATCCGATGACGTCCCAGCCGCAAACGTTCCGCGCATCTTTCGATTGGCGATGGAGCTTGATCCGCTTTCGTTGATTCACGGATTCCAGATTTCGCTGAAGAACCTGCTGACGTTCGTCGGACTGCGATCACCAAGAGCATTGACCGCCAGCATTGTCGGCTTGAATGCACAACCTGTCGGTGTCCCCGGTGTGCGAATCGACCCAATTGGAACGGGGGACGCTGGTCAAGCGATTTTTCGCAAGGAACGGATCGTCGCCAAGTCCATTGAGGCGAGATTCATGATCGACGTTGGCCTGCTGTGGGGCTTGTCGCTTTCCGAACTCCCCACCGGTAAACCGGAAACTGAGGATGATCAACAAAAGCAACAACGGGAGGAAGCGAATCAATCACGCGAAACTTTGCGCGTTGCACGCGCTGACTTGTTGGTCGCTCTCTCGCTGTGGAAGGTCGCCCAATTCTTGAAGGAATGCGATGCGTCTAATCGCCTTCGAACCGAGTGCGATTTGTGTCTCAAGAACGACCCTAAACCCAAAGTGAAGTCGCGGCCACAAAACTCGGTCACTCAGGCCGACTTCCCATTCGCGCAGATCGCGACTGAAAGCCTCGCCGCACTCATCACCGCTGCGACATTCCCTGCCAGCCGCGCACCAATGACTTTGCAACTCGCTTAGGCCATGAAGTCGGGAGAGAAACACATGCTGACGATCCGACTCCAATTTCCGTGGGGGCGTTACTACTCGCATCCGTGGGGACAGAATCCCGTTCGTATCGCAGAGGCTGAGTGGCCGCCGAGTCCGTGGCGATTGCTTCGGGCTATCGCGTCCGCGTGGTTTCGGAAGAATCCGGGACAGCCTGCTTCTTGCGAATTACTCGCACTGTTGGAAGCGTTGGGACGCGAGTTGCCCGTGATGCAGTTGCCAGCAGTCTCGTTCTCTAAGAGCGTGCATTACCACCCGAATCCCGGTGTACCGTCCGGCAAAGTGCGGCATGAGAACCATTTCGTGGCGGTCGGAGGCGACGTGCTGTTTCAATGGGCGCTCGCCAACATCGCCGCCGAGAACAGAGAGGCGGAAGCCGCTCGGATCATGACATTGCTCGATGACTTGCTGGGTGACACCAGCTACTTCGGCCGCGCCGAATCCGTTTGTGAGATTTCCGCGTCATACGATGCCGAGGTTCTTGATCCCTCAAGCTGCGCGACTGTGGTCATCAACGATCAAAAGCCAGGGCGAAGAATCGCGACTGACTGCCGCGACGTGTTCTGTCCGAATCCTAATGAGTTCCAATCGCCTGATCTTTGGCAACTCCGAAGCAACGCCGCTGGCCCATCCGTCGCACCGAAGCACTTGGTTCAAGACCTGCTCGATACTCCGCAGCCGCTCCCGGATGGCGCGGCATGGTACTCGTACAAGATGCCCGCAGGTTGGCCCGAACGATGGGTGATTCGGCACGCGAGACCTGTCAAACCCCAACGCAACTCCGCGCCGATTGTCGCTCATTACCTGGAGTTCTCTTTGCAGTGCCGAATTCCGGTGCCATCCAAACACGTCGTCTCACTCGCCACGTCGTTTCGAGCGACTGCGATCAAGAACTTCAAGCGAGGCGATGCCGAACGCAAATCATTTGCCTTGAGCGGCCATGACCGGCCTGATGATGTTGTCGGTGATCATCTCCATGCGTTCTATCTCCCGATTCCTGACGAGACCGGGACCGCCCTCGAACGACTCAAAGTTCGGTGCCAGCACGGCTTCACCCAGCGCGAAATCAACGCCTTAATGTCCGTCGGCTCGCTCTATTGGGCAGACGGACGTTTCCCCGTGCGTCCCGTCTTGCTGACACTTACTCGTGATTTGCCTGAACCGTCAGCATCAAAGCGATGGCGTTCGCTCACACCGTTTGTCCCGCCGCGCCACTGGTATCGCAAGAAGATCGCTGAAGGCCGAATCCGCGACCAGGACAGCCCCGAACTGCAGTTGAAGCGTGCGATCCAAGAGAATGGCCAAGCCGCGACGGCGGAGATAACACGGTTGAAGTCGAGTTCGACTGACTGGGATGTCTGCAAGGTTCACTTGCCGGACAAGGGGAATGGTGACGGCGGCCCTGACCATCGAATCGGACTCTTTCTCATCTGCGACTTCCCAGACGCAACCACGCTTCCGTTACCAGCGTTCGGACATTCGTGTCATTTCGGTCTTGGCCAATTCGTGTCGGAAAACGCAGGATCGTTTGGATAACTTGCGCTCAATGAGATTGACGACATTGCGGCCCAGAGTGAGTGCTGCTGGCCACTGAGGCCGGCCTTTGTTCTTTGACAACTCGAAATCGTGACGCGGTTACCAGCCCTGTAGGTGGGCGCTTCCGGCCGGTTCCTCTTCATGTCCATCGCGGGCATGAAGAGGAACCAGTGGGGATGCCACTTGTCGCGGATCAGTGTCCGCGCCTTGCGGCGGCCATTCCACGCGATAGACTGGTTATTTGCACCGCCTCTTCTGCCCGCGGGGAATTCATCGAACGCGGAGCGACATGCGGGCAGCTTTTCACGGATGGCTTGGACTGACCACCGATCCAGTGGGAACAAGCCATGCGCAGCACGTATCTCGTCTGTTACGACATCGCCGATGACAAGCGTCTTCGGAAAGTCTTCAAGGCGATGCGCGATTACGGCGATCATTTGCAGTACTCGATCTTCGAGTGCCAGTTCACGCCGATTGACATCGCCAAGTGCCGGCACGAACTGAGCGAGATCATCAAGCACGACGAAGACCAAGTGCTGTTTGTTGATCTCGGTCCCACGGAAGGCAGGGGTGAGCGAGTCATCACGGCGCTGGGGCTGGCATATACCACGATCGATGCGCCGTGTCTGGTCGTTTGAGCGGAGCCGGAGTCTGATCGGACAGTGAACGGAGTTCGTTGAAAGGGGAGCCACGCATGCACGGTGGGGGATGAAGGATACGCACGGCCCCGGAGGGCACTGATCACCTTGACGATTCTCATGACAATCGAGGTGCTGCCCCATGAATGACGGCGACCAGACCCCCGACTATCTCCCCGCCCGGATGCTCAACGAGTACGTGTACTGTCCCCGCCTCTTTTTCTACGAATGGGTCGAGGGCATCTTCGTCCAAAGTCGCGACACGGTGGAAGGCAAGCTCCGGCATGAGAAAGTCGAGCGGAAGGACGACGCACTGCCGACCGCGGAAGAGGCCGAAGCGTCTGGCGATCGCATTCACTCCCGGTCCGTGACGCTGTCGAGCGACCCGCACAAGCTCATCGCGAAGATGGACCTCATCGAAGGCGACGGCGGTGTTGTGACTCCCGTCGATTACAAGCATGGCTCGCCGCGGGAAAACGACCGCGACGGCACGCTCGAAGCGTGGGACCCGGATCGCGTGCAGCTCTGTGTCCAGGCCCTCATCCTTCGTGACAACGGGTACCGCTGCGAGGAAGGCGTCATCTACTACGTCGCGACGAAACAGCGTGTCCGGGTGCCGATCGACGAGGAACTTGTCCGCTTCACGCTGGACACGCTCGACCAGGCGCGAGCGACGGCAATTGGGGGAAAAATTCCGCCGCCGCTTGTGGACAGTCCGAAGTGTCCCCGCTGTTCGCTGGTCGGAATCTGCCTGCCGGATGAAACGCAGGTGTGCCTCCAGATCACGAAGGGCGTCGAGTCGTTCCGGCAACTCGCGCTCTTCGATGGCGTGGACCACCCCAGTGCCGAGGCCCGGATTCCAGATATTTCGACGGTCGAAGTGCGACGGCTTGTGCCCGCCCGCGACGACCTTCGGCCGCTGTTCCTCAACAGCCAAGGGCTCCACGTCGGCAAGTCCGGGGAAGTGCTCCAGGTGCGCGAGAAGAGCAAGGTTGTCCAGGAGGTACGGATCGGAGAAATCTCGCAACTCAACCTCTTCGGCAACATCCAACTTACGACTCAGGCGATCCAGTCGCTCTGTGCCGGCGAGATTCCCATCGCGTATTTTTCCCAAGGCGGCTGGTTCTACGGCGTCACTCACGGACTCGGCGTGAAGAACATCTACCTCCGCCGGGAGCAATTCCGTCTCGCGGAGATTCCGTCATTCTGTCTGGACCTCTCGCGAGCACTTGTCGCAGGCAAGATTCGCAACCAGCGGACGATGCTCCAGCGGAATCACATCGAGCCGCCCGCGACGGCGCTGAATCACCTCAAGTGCATGATCGACGACGCGGAACGAGCCACGGCGATGGACGAGCTTCTTGGCATCGAAGGGAACGCTGCCCGCGTCTACTTCGAGCACTTTTCCGGGATGATCAAAGTGGACAGCGACGAGGGCGACAACGATCGGTCGAAGGGCAACGGAGGAGTGGAATCAGCGAACGGCGGACACGCCAGCGAGCCTTCAGGCGATTCCCAGGCGGACGCCGCGCGGGAGGTTGCTGGTGTGACGCAGACAGTGACAGTGGCGACGGCAGTTACGGATACCCGAACGAAGCCGGCGTCACGGCGGCAAATGCACTTCACTTTTGACTTCGTCCACCGCAACCGTCGGCCGCCACGCGATGCCATCAACGCGCTTCTCTCACTCGCGTACAGCATTCTCGCGAAGGACCTCACCATCGTCTGCCATGCCGTCGGGTTCGACCCGTACCTCGGCTTCTATCACCAGCCCCGGTTCGGCCGGCCCGCGCTCGCCCTCGACCTTATGGAGCCGTTCCGAGCACTCATTGCCGACTCCGCCGTCATCAGCGCGGTGAACACGCGCATGGTGTCGCCGAAAGATTTCATTCAGGTCGGTCCCGCCGTTGCCCTGAAGCCGGAAGGGCGAAAAGCGTTTTTCCGCGCCTACGAACAACGCATGGATACGCTGGTCACTCATCCGCTTTTTGGGTATCGTGTGAACTATCGCCGTGTCCTCGAAATTCAGGCGCGGCTCCTGGCCCGAGTCCACACAGGCGAGTTGAATCGGTACCCCGTGTTCGTCACCCGTTGAGCGTGTACCCCGATGCTGCGAACCATCCGACAACTCACGTTCAACCTCCCGCGAGCAGCACCGTGGCGTCAAAATCCCGGCCACCGCTCGCAGGCTCTAACCCATTGGCCTATAACCAGTTCCCGAAAGGGATCGGCCACGCTCTACCCCGTTGCCGGCTCCGACACTATACTCGCTCGCACTATTGCCCCGTGCTCTTTGGCAATTCAGGAGTTAGGAGGTCGGGCTTTCCGCGTCCGATCGGACGCGGCCCCATTGAAGCAACCTTAATATCGACGTCGCGTGCCGCGATCCCGTCCTTTCCGCGTCCGATCGGACGCGGCCCCATTGAAGCTGCACCATCACGCGGAGGCCACCTTACGTCATTCTCTTTCCGCGTCCGATCGGACGCGGCCCCATTGAAGCATCGACTACATCGCGACCCTGCACCGCGGCACACGGCCTTTCCGCGTCCGATCGGACGCGGCCCCATTGAAGCTGTTAATGGGGATGATCACTCCATCACCAGTTCCTCTCTTTCCGCGTCCGATCGGACGCGGCCCCATTGAAGCAGGCGGTCCCTGCGCCCGCAGCAACCGCAATCGCGCTGCTTTCCGCGTCCGATCGGACGCGGCCCCATTGAAGCACCTTGAGGTGTGATGTCGGGTCCATCAGCGCAGGCCTTTCCGCGTCCGATCGGACGCGGCCCCATTGAAGCACGGATTCACGGAGCCGGGCGCACGTCGGATCGTCTCTTTCCGCGTCCGATCGGACGCGGCCCCATTGAAGCACGGATTCACGGAGCCGGGCGCACGTCGGATCGTCTCTTTCCGCGTCCGATCGGACGCGGCCCCATTGAAGCCGTTCAGCCTCGCTTTGTGCCGCCTTCGCGTCCACGGCTTTCCGCGTCCGATCGGACGCGGCCCCATTGAAGCTGTTTTGTCCTTTTTTCTTTCTTTTGCTTCTCTCCCTTTCCGCGTCCGATCGGACGCGGCCCCATTGAAGCTTTCCAGGCGGCGAGTTCATTCCTGGGAAGACGCAAACTTTCCGCGTCCGATCGGACGCGGCCCCATTGAAGCTTGCTCTACGTACTCAGACTCGACTGGCACCGCCGCCACCTTTCCGCGTCCGATCGGACGCGGCCCCATTGAAGCCAATCGGGCCACGGCCGCGATCGGGTCGTCAAGGTCCTTTCCGCGTCCGATCGGACGCGGCCCCATTGAAGCAAGTCCAGCTATTACGATGCCGGCTTCGTGGTCGATCTTTCCGCGTCCGATCGGACGCGGCCCCATTGAAGCAAGTGGGCCTGTGGGGTCGTGACCGTGCTGGAGCGGCTTTCCGCGTCCGATCGGACGCGGCCCCATTGAAGCCCGCGGATTGGCAGCGTAGCCGAGATACGACCGACTGTTGTGATTACTGATTCGGCGACCAACCCTTGGCCTCACCAGTCCGCAGGTACTCGTTAATTTCGCTCAATTCCTGAAGCATGAGCGACTCCGGCTGTCGGCCTTTGAACTTGCCCCCAAACATTCGACTGGTCCATGCGAGCCGCACCGGCACGAGCTGAGCCAGGTAGCCGAGGCACTGCTTCATCCCTTCTTCGCCTTCGGGGTCGCAATCGAGAAAGATCGTCAAGACGCCACCGGCCACATCGCGTGCGAGGCTGGCGGCCTTCGCCGCCTGCTCACGGCTGATCCTGTTGGAGCACAGAGCGACTGCTGGGACACCGAGCGTTTCCAGACGAATCACATCGTTCGGTCCCTCGACGAGGATGAGGCCAAGGCTCTTGAGCTTCTCAGCAGATTCGGGCGTGCGGATCGCGTGCTGCCCGAAGAGTTCCAACCCACGGTGGAATCCCTTCACGAAATGAAATTTCTCCGGCTCGCGCTCGCTCTTGTCGGATGCCGCCCATTGCTGATGCTTCTCTTCAAACTCCGGGTCGCGACCGAACCACGTGAGCACATCACCGGTGTCCGACAGGTAGCCGTAGACGATCTTGCCCCGCATCGTGCCACCCGCGTGATCGCCACCCGTGTCACGCGGAAGGTAGCCCACACGCCACTTTTTGCACACCTCAAGAGAAAGGAATGGGCGCCGGCGCAAGTACGAAGACGCCTTGGGCGGCATGGCCGCGACATCGACCACAAATTTGTCATCGAGCTTGACCAATCCACGCGCACGCTCGTTGGACGATTCGGCAAGCGGGGCGTTCCGTTTCTCTTCTTCTGCCGCCGCGGCCTTCGGCGGTGCAACAGGCGAGGCAGCGGGAGCCGCGAGCACGCCTCCAGCCATTGCCTGCAAATCAGCAGCGATTTCCTTGAAGCGATCGCCACGTGGCCGGCCGCCGCCATTCGTACCGGGTTTCATCAGATCACAGAGCGAGATGAGATTTCCGCCCTTGCCGCAGCCGTACTGGTGACAGTGCCACTGCTTCGCACGATGTTCGGTCTGAATCGCGAGCACGCGATCGCCGGTTTCGCACGTCCTGCCGCAGGTGAGGAAGCACCGCGTTCGTGTCTCCGAACCAGTCCGGTGCAGTTCGGGGAGCGGGACGCCGAAGTACGCGGAGACCTGCTCCAGGGTGACGTGCGACATCAGCTCATCAACGTTGACGAATGGCAAGCGGAAGAAGAGGAAGAAAAAAGGGAGGCATGCTAGGCTCGTATCCGAGCTATGTCCAGGACTGAAACCCTACGGCTCGTAACACCAAGAGATATCGACATCCTCACCGCTCTGGACCGTTGCCCGCTGACCGCCCTTCAGCTTCTGAAACTGAGCCAGACCTTCGAGCATCCATTCACAACGGAGAGGCGGGTCCGGGAACGCCTTCACATCTTGTGCGGGTGTGGCCGGGTGCGTCGGTCGCAGTATGCGACCGCCGGCCACGGGACGCAGAACTACTACACGCTGCTGCCGACCGGTTACCAGTTGCTACACGGACCCGATGCGACTCCACCCACGAAACGCTACTTCGCACCGATCGGGTTCTCGCGCGAGCCGCACACGCGGGCTCTGGCCGACTTCATCGTGCACACCGCTGTTGCTGCGCACCAAGCGGGCGTCTACTTCACCGGTTATGCACGGGAGAACACGTTCTGGCTGCGCATCGGTGACGAGACGCTCTACCCGGACGGTGCGTTCCAACTCGTCGTTGGCGATCGGGAGTTTTCATTCTTCGTGGAGCTGGACAACAGCGGTCAACGCATCCGCTCCGATAGCACGGACGCCGAGAGTTGGGAGCGGAAGATTCGACTGTACGAGGCGTTTCAGGACCAATGCGAAACGCGATTCCGTGTACTGGTCATTACCACCCGCAGCGACGAGCGGCTCGGCCACATCCTGAAGCGGGCCTCTGAACTTGCAAAGAATCCGAATCGGTCTCTCGTCTACGGGGTAACTCTCGCAGAGTATCTGAAACAGGAGAATTCACTGGCGGACGCTTGCTTTCAGAACCACCGAGGCCAGCGGGTATCGCTGGTTCAATCCACGCAGTCGGACACGCGACGATCGCGACGGGAACGGGAGCACCCGCTTCACGAGTCAGCGGTCCGAGACCCCTCGCGCCGGGAAGTTGCTGTGTGCTAACCTGCGCCGCTGCTGGAAGCCCTCCGCTTCGAGCCCGCGATTGTGCGGTCTCCCCATTCTGCCGATACAGGCACTCGGA
>Ga0247727_10005464_pt1 | contig 25762 bp, 20 predicted proteins | sample WisWelCaveWW1625_FD_202498 | JGI IMG/M metagenome (GOLD analysis project Ga0247727, IMG submission 202498) | Biofilm microbial communities from Wishing Well Cave, Virginia, United States - WW16-25 | ecosystem: Environmental > Aquatic > Deep subsurface > Groundwater > Cave microbial mat | place...
ACCACAGATGAACACGGATGAACACGGATCGGAGGCCCGAGGCGGTTTTGGGGGGTACACCAAAGCTGGAACCACAGATGAACACGGATGAACACGGATCGGAGGCCCGAGGCGGTTTGGGGGGTACACCAAAGCTGGAACCACAGATAAACACGGATGAACACGGATCGGAGGCCCGAGGCGGTTTTGGGGTTATCCGTGTTCATCCGTGTTCATCTGTGGTTCCGTCCCCCTGCGTTCATCCGTGGTTCCATTGCGCGGGCGGGTCACTTCACGAGACAATCAACCATTCGGATGAAACGGACCTGCTCCGGGTGTGCGCTGGCCGTGGTGGCCGCGGCGCTGGCCGCCTCGCCGGCTCGTTTGGCCGGCCAAGGCGTTGCGGCGACAGGGCGGGCTGCGCGGCCCTCGCCTCTAGCCAAGACCAGCCTGCCGATCCCCAAGATCCATTTTGAGGACGTGGCGGCCGCCGCCGGCCTCAAGTTTCGGCACGTGGCGGGGTCCGAAAAGGCCTACATCCTGGAGGCTACCGGCAGCGGCGTGGCTATCTTCGACTACGACAATGATGGCCGCATGGACATCTTCCTGGTGAACGCCACCAAGTTCCAGTTCGGCGAGGGGGAGCCGCAGCCCACCAGCCGCCTGTTCCGCAACCAGGGCGAGCTGCGCTTCGAGGACGTCACCGGGAAGGCCGGGCTAGGACGCTCCGGATGGGGGCAGGGTGTCTGCGCCGGCGACTACGACAACGACGGCTTTGACGACCTGCTGGTCACCTACTATGGCCCCAACGCCCTCTATCACAACAACGCCGACGGCACGTTCCGCGACGTGACCGCCGAGGCCGGCCTGCCGGTCGCCGGCACGCGCTGGTCCACCGGCTGCGCCTTCTTCGACTACGACCGGGATGGGAGGCTGGACCTGGCGGTGGCCAACTACCTGGAGTTCGATCGCGCCAAGATCCCGCGCCCGGGCGATAGCCAATTCTGCGTCTACAAGGGCATGCCGGTCATGTGCGGCCCGCGGGGCCTGCCCGGTGGGACCAACCTGCTGTACCGCAACCAAGGCGCCGGCAAGTTCGCCGACGTGTCGGTCAAAACCGGGTTTGACAAGCCTTCGGGATACTACGGTTTCACCGTGCTCACCGGGGACTTTGACAACGACGGCTGGACCGACGTCTACATCGCTTGCGACTCGACCCCCAGCATCCTGCTGCACAACAACGGCGGGCGAAGCTTCACCGACCTCGGGGTGATCTCGGGGGCGGCGTTCAACGAGGACGGCCAGGAGCAGGCCGGCATGGGAGCCGCGGCCGCCGACTTCAACAATGACGGCTGGCTGGATATCGTTAAGACCAACTTCAGCGACGACACCCCCAACCTCTACGTCAACAACCGGGACGGCACCTTCACCGACCTTACCTACCGGGGCGGCCTGGGGGTCCACAATCGGTTCCTGGGCTGGGGGGTAGGCTTCCTCGACCTGGACCATGACGGCTGGAAAGACCTGGTCATGGTGAACGGCCACGTGTACGCGGCCATCGACAAGCTGGGGCTCACCAGCCGCTACCGGCAGGAAAAGAACGTCTATTGGAACCTGCGCAACGGGGCCTTCCTGGATCTGGGCCGGCAGGCCGGACCCGGGATCCTGGAGCCCCGGCCGGGGCGCGGGGCGGCTTTCGGGGACCTGGACAACAACGGGACGATCGAGGTAGTGATTAACAATATCGATGAGGCCCCCAGCCTGCTGGTCAATCGCGGGGAGGCCGGCCACTGGTTGAAGGTGCGGCTGCGCGGGACCCGGTCCAACCGCAGCGGCATCGGGGCCCGGGTGACGGTGACGGCCGGCGGCCGCAGCCTGATCGACGAGGTCCGCAGTGGCGGCAGCTATATCTCGCACAACGACATGCGGCTCGACTTCGGCCTGGGGGAGGTCCGCCAGGCGGACTCCATCCGGGTGCGTTGGCCGAGCGGCCGGGTGGAGACTTTTCCCGCCGCCGAGGCCAACCGCGAGGTGTTGCTGGAGGAGGGCAAGGGCCAGTGACACCGGCATTCCTGCCTGTCGACTGTCCGGCCCGGAGCACACACCATGCCTAACGGTTCTGAGCTTTTCGTCGCCACCCTGAAACACTTCGGGGTGACGCACCTGTTCACCCTGGTGGGCGACCACCTCAACGATCTGCTGCGGGTCGCGGAGCGGGAGGGGCTGCGGCTCGTCGACGTGCGCCACGAGTCGGCGGCCACTCACATGGCTGACGGCTGGGCACGAATGACCCGGCAGCCGGGTGTATCGGTGGTGACGGGCGGCCCGGGCCACACCAATTCCCTCACCGGCATCGCCACCGCCTTCGCCACCCTCAGCCCGGTGGTGACCATCTCCGGAATGCGCCACTCCCGGATGGGGCAGCGCAACGCCTTCCAGGAGCTGGACCAGCTCAGCCTGGTCACGGGAATCACCAAGTGGGCGGCGACGCCGCCCGACGCCGCCCAGCTACCGTTCTACCTCCACCGGGCCTTCACGGAGGCCATCAACGGCCGGCCCGGGCCGGTGCACCTGAGCGTGCCGTTCGACTTGTTCTCGGCCGAGGTCACCACGGCGCCGCCACTGCCGCCGGCGCCGGTCATCCAGCGGCCGGCCCCCGACGGCCAGGACGTTGACCGCTTGCTGGAGCTGGTCGCTGCGGCCCGGCGCCCGGTAGTCATTGCCGGCAGCGGGATCTGGTGGAGCGACGCCTGCGCCGAACTCGAGGAGTTCATCGAGAAGACTTCCCTGCCCCTCTATACCGTGTGTCTGGCGCGGGGCGCGGTCCCCGATCCCCACCCGCTTTGCTTCGGCTACGGCGACCCGGCCCTGAACCGGGCATCGTGGAAGGCGTTTCAGGAGGCGGATCTATTCCTGATACTCGGCAAACGCATCGACTACCGGCTGGCCCTGGGCGCTCCGCGGGTGCTCAACCCACAGGCCCGGGTGGCGCAGGTGGACATTCACGCCGCCGAGCTGGGACTGAACCGGCGCCTGGACCTGGCCGTCTGCGCCGACCTGAAGCGAACGCTCCGGGCCACCATCGACCAGTTGGGATCTCGTATCCTGCCGCCCCGCGTGGAGTGGTTGGAGAGGTTGCGAGCCCTCGACGCCGAGTGGCGCGGGCAGTTGAGCCAGGCGGCCTCCGACGCCGGGACCCCGATCCATCCGGCGGCGCTGTTTCAGCAGATCCAACCGGCCATCCCGGAGGACGCCATCTTGTGCTGGGACGGCGGGGATTTCGTCCATTGGGGCCGGTGCATTCTCCAGGCGAGGCGGCCCATGCACTGGCTGCGGCTGGGACCGCTGGCGACGCTGGGGGCCTGCCTGCCCATCGGCCTGGTGGCCAAGATCCTGCGCCCGGAGCAGCCCGCGGTGGTCATTTCCGGAGACGGGTCGCTGGGCTTCTACCTGGCGGAGCTGGATACAGCCGTGAGGCATCGCCTGCCGGTGGTGATCCTGGTGGGCAACGACGGCTGCTGGGGCATCGAGCGGGAGCTCCAGCTGGGAACCTTCGGTGGCGACCGGACGGTGGCCTGCGAGCTGCTGCGCAGCCGCTATGACCTGGTGATGAAGGCCCTGGGCGGCGAAGGAGAGCGGGTCGAGAACCTCGGGCAGGCGCGGCCGGCCCTGGAGCGGGCGCTGGCCTCCGGACGCCCCTATCTGATCAACGTCGAGACTCGCGGCGCCCGCTCGCCGTTTTCTCAGTATCAATTAGAAGGCAAGCGGTGACCCGCCTTTACATGACTTGAACCCCCACGAGCTTGCGCCCGCTAGCACCTCAAGCTAGTGCGTCCTGGAGTTCAGAAGTCAACAGCCACTCCCCACGACTTCGGATTTCCATGTACATGGCATCGGGTGCCAGATCGATGTCTCCAGGCCAGGCGACCGCGCCGTGGTCCACAAACACCTGTTCAAAAACGCGGGGATCACGAAGGGCCTCAAAAACGCCTGTGAAGTAGTCGGGTGTGAAACGTACACGTCCTGTGAGGCCATCGGCGAAGCGAACCAGAAGACTCCAGCCAGGCTCCGGCTTGACCTCCACGACATCCCAGTGCACAGAAAGTCTCCTCCGCCTGTTATCGCGCAGTCTACGCCAGTGGATCAATCTTCAGCGGGTGCTGCTTGTTCCGGCAACGCCGCCAGTCCTCCAGCTCTTTGTTGTGAGTTCAGCCCAGTCAAGGACCAACTCTAACGCGCGACGCGGGAGCCGGCCCTCCCGGACTCGCAACTCTTCGATATCGATGGTGGCCTGGAACTCGCCGTAAATGGCGTGGAAATGGGCGGGCGGATGATCGTTGAAGAACATCTGATCATGATTCCGTAAAAGTCGCTGATCGTTGGCATTGGCTCACGCTGATGATAGCGAATCCGCGCGGATCAAGCGCTTGATGCAGTCGGTCCACTGTGGCGCATTGTCTGCTCAGATCGGCTTTGGCCCCCTGGGGGGGCGGCCCCGAATTGCTCAGAACCGCCTGAAGCTAACGATGTGCTCGGCCGGCTTGTTGAACGCGATCGCGTGGTTGATGACGATCCCGAACGCGCCCGACTCGCTGTCCCTCGCGAATTCCACTACGATCCAGCCCTCTGCGCCCGGACTTGGCGGAACCAGAGACCCGTCTCCGGAAACGGCGACCGCGCCCTGAACACGCCGAACCGTACGTGAACGGGTTTGCATCCCTTCGTTGTTGAGCAAGCCGAACTCGAACCGGGAATTGGTGTAGGTTGCCGTTTGGTCATCTCGCACATTGACGACGCGCAACTTGATGTGCGCTTCCTTTCTCAGGACTACGGCCTCCTCAAGAAAAAACCTCAGGCCGTCGATTGTCACCCAGCGCCCAACGGCGCGGTATACGCCGATGTCTTGGAAGCGCTTCCGGCGGGCGGCCTGCTGTTCATGCCGCTCGCGCCGCCGCTGCGCTTCGGTCTGCTGCCGACGCCGTCGATCAGCGGCAGAGCGGACCTTTTCGCAGAACTCGACCTTTTCGGGGTAGCCGGCTCCAGCTTATGCCCCCGGTCGTCGTATCCATCTTCGTCACGCGTTTCGCAGCTGCCCACCACTAACCAGGTCTTGGGTTTTGCCGTCGGGAGGGTTGAAGTACTTGTTCGGGTCGGGCTCAACGTTGCCCTTGCGGTTGTTTCCCATCTTGATGGTGCGCAACACGTCTGCCGGTAAGGGGCTGCCTCACAAGGCCCGTCGTCCTGTCCACCCCGCCGGGCGGCGCGTCAATTATCACCCGCCCTTTGGAGATTTCGATCCAGCTCTGCGTCTTCCACGCCCTCGAGCTGGATCAATACTTATGGGAAGCCTGTTCCGGAGCTTTCGCAGGAGCGCTCGCAGGCATCAAGAACCGTGTTCACGAGTTGTCGGAGTCTTCCGCCTTGATCAGACAGTTGCCGGAGTCCGAAGCGGCCCACCAGGGTCCGGGCCTCGATCACCCATGGAGCCACCGGGCCGACCATCTCGTCCAATTCAAGATCGGCGGCGCAGCGTGGGGAGAAGCGCGCCTGACACCAGCAGGCGAAAGCATCGTTGAATTCCACAATTGCGTCAGGGGCCATTGCCTTCCCTCCCGTAAAGGTAACAGTTCAGGTACCCTGGTCGATTTTGCTGGACAAATCTTGCAGAATCGTTTAAGGTATGGTGGAGGAGCGCAAGAGCCGCTCACCGGGCAAGCAACACCGAGAAAACGGCGAGTCGGCGCCGGCATGCGAATTCGCCGAGTCGGGAAGAACCGCAGCGGGAACTGGACCGGCTGCAGCGGGAAAATGATAGGCTTCGGCGACAAGCGCTGGATCTGGGCACTGGTGGCGAGCCAGTTTGTGTTCTACACGGTGGCCGCCCACCGGAGCGCCGAAGTGCTGGTGTCGTTGTTGGGAGTGGTCTTCCGCGGGATTCTTTGCAGTGACCGGTTGCCGGTCTATTGAGGTCATGCTCGATCCAGTCTCCCGCGCTATCGCCAACGCCCCTATCGACGACGAAGAAGAGACGGAAGAAGAGCGTCGGGCCGTCGCCAATCGAAGGAATGGTTTCAGAAGCGTGGCGGCCGGGGCATCCCGCACGAAGAGGTGCTGGCGGAGTTTGGCCTCACCCCAGCGGCGCGCGCTTCCTGAGGCGGCCCAGCAGGGTCTCGACGCGCGCGGTGTGGCCGGGGCCATGATCGATGGCGAAGCGCATCTCGGGAATACGGCGCAGGCGCAGGCGCGCCCCCAGCTCGCTTTGCAGAAAACCCCGGGCGCTCTCCAGCCCGCGGAGGCAGTCTCGCTCGCTGGCGTTGCGATCCAGGGGGTTGACCAATACCAGGAGGTTTTTGCCGTCCCGGGAAAGGTCGATGCGGGTGACGGTGACGGCGCCTACCCGGGGATCGGCGATTTCGTTCTCCACCAACTCAGCCAGCTCGCCGCGCACCTGCTCGGCCAGCCGGTCGCGGTGGTGGGTCATACTTCTAAAGATACTCGACGTCGGCCGATACCAGGTCGGCGCCGAGGATGTTGGCCGCTTCCTTCTCGACCTGCTGGAGGACCTGCTCGACGCGAGGCCGGTCGTTGGCCAGGGTGACCACTCCGATGACGGCGCGCTGCCAGCTGTCCAGATGGTTCAGCTCCGCGGCGGCGACGTTGAAACGGGAGCGCAACCGCTCCTTGAGGCTGCGGACGACCTGGCGCTTGTCCTTCAGGGAGTGGGAGTGGGCGATGTGCAATTCCAGCGTCAGGACGCCGAGGGTGGCCATTACACCAGAACGGCCACCTTCTCGGTCAGGAAGGCTTCCAGCACGTCGCCCTGCTTGATGTCGGCATAGTTGGACAGGGTGACGCCGCATTCCAGGCCATTCTTGACCTCGCTGACGTCGTCCTTGAATCGGCGCAGGGAGCTGACCTTGCCGGTGTAGACCACGACATTGTCGCGCAGCAGGCGGACTTCGCAGTCGCGGGCCAGCCGGCCGTCCTGCACGAAGCAGCCGGCCACGGTGCCGACCTTGGGAACCCGGAAGGTCTCGCGGACCTCGGCCTTGCCCAGCACGGACTCCTTGATCACCGGTTCCAGCAGGCCGGTCATGGCCTTGCGGATCTCGTCGGTGATGTCATAGATGACGGTGTGGAGACGCAGGTCCACCTTCTCGCGCTCGGCGACCTCGGAGGCGGTGCGCTCGGGCCGCACGTTAAAGCCCACCACGATGGCGTTGGAGGCGGCCGCCAGCAGAACGTCGGATTCCGAGATGGCGCCGACGCCGCTGTGCAGGATGCGCATCTTGACCTTTTCGGTGGAGAGCTTTTGAAGGGTATCGGTAAGGACTTCGACGGAGCCGGTGACGTCGCCCTTCAGCACCATGTTGAGTTCCTTGACCTCGCCAGCCCGGAGCTGCTCATGCAGATGCTCCAGCGTCATGCGTGCGCTCTTGGCCATGGCCAGCTCGCGGGCCTTGGCTTCGCGGTAGGCGACGATCTGCTTGGCCTTGGCGGTGTCGGTCACCACCTGGAACGAGTCGCCGGGCGCGGGCAGAGCCTCCAGGCCCAGCACCACCACCGGGGTGGCGGGAGGCGCTTCGCGGACCACCTTTCCCTGGTCGTCGAGCATGGCGCGGACTTTGCCGAAGACGGCGCCAACAATGAAAAAGTCGCCGATCCGCAGGGTGCCGTTCTGAATCAGCACGGTGGCGACGGGACCCTGGCCGCGATCGAGCTTGGCTTCGAGCACCGTGCCGGTGGCCGCCCGCTGCGGGGCGGCCCGGAGATCCTGCAGCTCGGCGACCAGCAGAGTCATTTCCAGCAGCAGGTCCAGGTTGGTACGGGCTTTGGCCGAGACCGGGACCGTGACGGTGTCGCCACCCCAGTCCTCGGCAAGCAGGCCGCGGTCGGCGAGCTGCTGCTTGACCCTTTCCGGCTGGGCATCGGGTTTGTCGATCTTGTTGATGGCTACCAGGATGGGGACCTTGGCGGCGCGGGCATGGTCGATGGCTTCCAGCGTCTGGGGCATGACGCCGTCGTCGGCCCCCACCACCAGCACCACGATGTCGGTGACCTTGGCGCCGCGGGATCGCATGCGGGTGAAGGCCTCGTGGCCGGGGGTGTCGATGAAAACGATGCGGCGGCCCTTGTGCTCCACCTGGCAGGCGCCGATGGCCTGAGTGATGCCCCCGGCCTCGCGGGCAGCCACATTGGTCTGGCGGATAGCGTCCAGCAGCGAGGTTTTGCCGTGGTCCACATGGCCCATGACGGTGACCACCGGGGCCCGGACCTCCTGGCCGGAGGTGTCCTCGGCGACTACCTCGGTGGCGGCCTCCTCCTCAAAGGTGACCGTGGAGGTGCTGGCGCCGAACCAGCGGGCCAAGTCTTCGACACTCTGCTGGTCGAGTGTTTGATTCATGGTGGTGAAGACACCTTTGTCGACCAGCTTTTTGATGAGGGCGTTGGCCTTAACGCCGAGCTTTTCAGCGAGCTCCTTGATCGTGACCCCCTCGCTGACGGTGATCTGACGGGTAATGGGAGGCGGCTCGGCCAATTCCTGCTCGCGGGCCAGTTGGGCGCGGCGGTGCTTGAGCTTGCCTTCTTCCAGCTCGCGTTCCCGGCGCGGGCGTCCGATGCGGCGTCGCTGGGTCGGGCCGGGCGGTGGTGGCGGAGGCAGTCCGCCACCGGGTCCCACCCGCGGGCCCCGCGAGGTGGGGTGCATGGGCCGGGGCCCGGGCCGGACGCCGACGCCAGCACCGCGCGCCATCGGCATGCCGGGCCGCGGAGAGCTTGGCATCCCGGGTCGCGGCGGCAGGCCTGGCCGGTCGGGGCGCCTGAAAATCGGCTGGCCGGGCGTGGGGGTGAGGGGCCTGCGGGCCGGTGGCGTTCCCGGCTGCGCCCGCACCGCCCCGGCGGCAGCCGGAGGGCCAGTTTGTCGCAGCTTGGCGCTTAGATCCGCTCGCGGTGGAACCACCGGGCGAACCGGCGGTTGTCCGGCCAGCGGGCGCGCTGGAGTGGGGACCGCCGGGCGAAAGGCGGGCGCTGCCGGTCTGGAAACGGTCCCCGGCCCGACTCCGGATGCCTCGGCGGGCAGCGGGGCGCGAGGCCCGGTGGCTGGTGGCCCAGGCGGCGCCACCGGAATGGGGCGAGCGACTTGGGCGGCGGGCCGGACCGGCTGGACCTCGGGCAGTTCCACGGCTGGGGGAAGCGCCACCGGAGGCCGGGGCGTCTCAGCGCCCGCTGGCGAAACCGGCGAGGCGGTAACCGCAGGCCGCGGCGGGCCAACACGGAGCGGTGGTTTCAGGGGGTGGGCGGCCGGCGCCGATGGCGGGACAAGGACCTTCGGTGGGGCGACGGGTTCGGCCGGTTCAGGGGGCGGCGTTGCGGCGGTTACCGGCGGCGCCGGCGCCGGCGCTGCCGCGGAAACCGCTGGCCCGTCACTGGAACCACCGCCGTTCTCAAAATGGATTCGCACCTTCTCGGCGACGTCCTCGTCGACGGAGCTGGAGTGGGTCTTCTTCTCGATGACGCCGAGCTCCGGCAACAGCGTCAAGATCAGGTTGGCCTTGACCTCTAGTTCCCTGGCCAGATCGTTGATGCGAATCTTTTTCATCCTTCAATCGACGCTGTTTTCGCGCTGCGGAACCGGGCCAGGTTCGGCTGGCGGCTCCGCGGGGCTCTCCAGCTCGGATTGGCCGGAAACCGCCATTCTATCAGATTCGGCGGCCGGGGCGGGTTCAGCCTGGACGGCCGGGGCGGGTTCAGCCTGGACGGCCGGGGCGGGTTCAGCCTGGGCGGCCGGGGCGGGGTCAGCCTGGACGGCCGGGGCGGGGTCAGCCTGGACGGCCGGGGCGGGGTCAGCCTGGACGTCCGCTTCGACGGCCGGGGCGGGTTCAGCCTGGACGTCCGGCTCGGCCGCTTCGGCGACTGCCTCCGGGCTGGCCTCCCCCGGCTGGGGTTCCTCAAACTGCGCGTAGTAGCTCTGTACGGCCAATTGGATCTTTTCCACCATCTTGGGCCCGATGCCCTGGATCTCCTGGAGCTGCTCGGGCGTCATGTCGGCGATGCGCTCCACGGTTGTGGAGCCGGCCTCGCTGAGTTTCTCGACCAGCTTTTCGCCCAGTCCGTGATCGAGCAGGATGGAGGCTGGGGCGCCGGCGGGGGCCAGAGCCGCCATGGCGGTCTCCACTTCCTGCCGCTTCTCCTCCTCGCTCTTGATGTCGATGCGCCAGCCCATCAGTTTGGCGGCCAGCCGGACGTTCTGGCCTTTCTTGCCGATGGCCAGCGAGAGTTGGGTATCGTCGACTACCACTTCCAGGTGTTTCTCAGCCGCATCCAGCACCGTGACACGGCTGATCTTGGCCGGGCTGAGGGAGTTGGTGGCCAGGTCGATGGGGTCGTCGGAGTGCTGGATGATGTCGATCTTCTCCCCGCGCAGCTCCCGGATGATGGACTGCACCCGCATACCCTTCATGCCGACACAGGCGCCGACGCTGTCGACGTCGCGATCGCGGCTCTGGACGGCGATCTTGGTGCGCTCCCCGGCCTCCCGGGCACAGGCCCGGATGGTCACGGTGCCATCGTAGATCTCGGGAACCTCCTGCTCGAACAGCCGCATAACCAACTCCGGGGCGGCGCGCGAGAGGATGACGCCCGGGCCGCGGCTGAACTTGTCGACATTCTTGATGACGCAGCGGATGCGATCTCCGGGCGAGAAGCTCTCGGCCCGCGACTGCTCCCGGCGCGGCAGGCGGGCTTCGGTGCGACCCAGATCCACCACCAGGTCGGGGCCCTCCATGCGCTTGACCACACAGGTGACCAGCTCACCCATGCGACCCGAGAACTCCCCGAAAATGGTCTCGCGCTCGGCCTCCCGGATCTTCTGGAAGATCACCTGTTTGGCCGTCTGGGCCGAGATGCGGCCCAGCAGATCCGTGGGCTTGGCGATGCGGACAACGGCTTCTAGTTCCGCCTCCGGGTTGATCTTACGAGCCTCCGCCAGGGTCATCTCCTTGTCGGGATCGGCCACCACCTCCACGGCCTTCTTGACAACGTAGACGTCGATGTGGCCGGTTTGCTCGTTCATCTCCGCCACCATGTCTTCGGTTGTCTTGTAGTATTTGCGAGCCGCAACCAGCATGGCGTCCTTCACGGCATCGAGCACAATCTGGGTATCGATGCCTTTCTCACGGCTCAAGGCCTCGATCGACTCGAACAAGCTTGGCATGAGTGCTTTCTCAGACCTCGATCACCAGGCGGGCGCTGGCCACCTGTCGGAGTTCAAATCGCAGGTGCCCGCCCTCGTCCAGTTCCAGCTCCGCCTGCTCCTGGTCGCAGCCGGCCAGCCGGCCCGTGAATTGACTGCGGCCCTCGATCGGTTCATGGAGCCGCACGCAGGCCCGGCGCCCGGCGAAGCGCTGGTAGTCGGAAGCCTTCAGCAGCTTGCGGTCCAGTCCGGGCGAGGATACCTCCAGCGTGTAGCGCCAGGGAATGAGGTCCTCCACGTCCAGCATGACGCTGACCTGGTGGGAGAGGGTCTCGCAGTCGGCCAGGGTCACGCCCGCCGGCTTGTCAATAAAAATGCGCAGAATGCGGTTCTGCCCACCGCCCTTGAACTCCACCTCGACCACCTCCATCCCTTCGGAGGCGGCGACGCGGTCCGCGAGGGCCCGGGTTCGCTCGACGATGGTGTCAGCCAGCATAAGCGCGCAATAAAAAAGTGGGCTTGCGCCCACTTTTGGGGTCCGACACTTGTACCAGACACTATAGTAGCTCATCTTGCGGGGAAAAGCAACTGAGGATGCCGGGGGATACCTCGCGCCTGACCGAGCGTACTGCTACGCTCGGAGGCGGAGCCGGCGCCTGTGTCATCCCGAGCGCAGCGAGGGATCTGCTTTCGCCCCGGCGGTTCCAATTCGACGACACCCAGCAGATCTCCCGAGGTAAGTTTCGACCGCCTTCCGCACGCCACCGCCGGATATACACACCAGTGCCCTTGATGGATAAGGACTTCGCGGTCAGTTGCCCGCTCCTCCGGCGCCGTGTGCCTCTGATCCGCTTCTTGTACATCGGCTCGCGCGTTTGCTCCACACCAGCAGATCCGTCGCTGCGCTCGGGATGACAGGCGCGGGGCCGGCGGTTGCCGCCACTTTCATGTCGCCCACCCCGCCCGGCTCTTGAACATTGACAGACCGGCGGGAACAGGCATACCCTGGTGGCGGAGCTTGGTCATGAAGCACATCTTGGCAGTTGGCTTGTTCCTCTGCGCGCCGTGGGCGGCGCCGGCCCAGACCATCAGCGGCACCATCACGGGGACCGTCCAGGATCCCTCGGGCAACGTCATCGCCGGCGCCCGCGTGACGCTGGTGAGCGAGCGGACCGGCGAGGCCCGCCAAGGGCTCTCCGCCGACAACGGCGCCTTCACCTTTCCGGCGCTGCCGCCGGGCCTGTACACCGTGAAGGTGGAGCACTCCGGATTCCGTCCCTTCGAGCGAAGAGGCAACGTGCTGACGGCCACCGAGCGGTTGTCGGTTGGCAACCTGGAGCTCCAGATCGGCACCGTCAGCGAAGCCGTCACCGTCACGGCCCAGGGGGCCCAGGTACAGACCCAAAGCTCGGAGCGCGCGGCGCTGCTCTCGAACAAGCAGCTGGAAATGATTGCCATCCGCGGCCGCGACGTGGTGTCGATGCTGCGCCTGCTGCCCGGTGTGTCCCAAACCTCCGACCAGGAGTTCCTGGGCGGCAACTTCGGCACCGGCACGCCCAACATCCAGGGCACCCGCAACCAGTGGAACACCCAATCGGTCGACGGCCTTACCGGCAATGATCTTGGCAGTCCCAACACCTTCGCCAGCCCCATCAACCTGGATGCCATCTCGGAAGTGAAGGTGCTGCTCAACAACTACCAGGCCGAGTACGGTCGCAACGGCGCCGCCGCCGTCAACGTCATCACCAAGTCCGGCGGGCGGGAGTACCATGGAACGGGCTATACCTATAAACGCCACGAGAGCTTCAACGCCAACAGCTTTTTCAACAACCGCAGCGGCATCCGCAAGCCGCTCTATCGCCACGGCACGGTGGGCTTCAACGTGGGCGGTCCAGTCTACATTCCGGGTTTTCTGGAGCGCGGACAGGAGAAGGTCTTCTTCTTTTACTCTTTCGAGCACTCCGCAGTGAAGGACCCTCAGGGGCTGCGCCAGGTGACGACCCCGACCGCGCTGGAGCGCGCCGGTGACTTCTCCCAGACTCTGGACTTGAACAACCGTCTCATCCCCATCAACGACCCCCTGAATAACCGGCAGCCCTTTCCCGGAAACCGCATTCCGGCCGCCCGCCTCAACCGCAACGGGCAAGCGATCCTGAACATCTTCCCGCTGCCGAACCGGCTGGACCGGGGGCTGACCCGCGGCAACTTCAACTACGAGTTCCAGGAGAGCATCCGGCGGCCGCGCGACCAGCACCTGTTCAAGATCGACGTCCGGCCCACCACCAAAGACACCCTCAGCGTTCGCGGCTCCACCTGGTACGCCGACAGCCTGGGCTACGCGGTGGCGGCCGGCTCCTCCAACTGGGGCCTGGTTCGCCAGCACTATACCTACACGGACAACGGCATAGTGCTGAACTACACCCGCATCTTCGGCCCCACGGTGGTGAACGAGTTCACCGGCGGCGCGCGGCACAACGTCGAGAAGGGACCGCCGGAGTCGGACGAGGAGCTGAAGCGGGTGGTGCGCTCCGAGCGCGGCCTGGGGACTTTGAGCCAGTTCTTTCCGCCGAACAATCCCCTCCGGATCATTCCGCAGGCCTCTTTCGGCGGGGTTCCCGGAGCCGCCGCCGTCACCTATGACGGCCGCTTCCCGCTGCGCGGCGCCGACACCGTCATCAACTTCAGCGACAACCTCACCTGGAACCGGGGAGCTCACGCTTTCAAGGCCGGCTTCAGCTTCGAGCGGCTGCGCAACTACGAGGGAGCCCAGGGCAACTACGGCGGAAACTTCAGCTTCGGACGGGACGCCAACAACCCCATCGACTCCAACTACGCTTACGCCAACGCCTTTCTAGGCAACTTCACGTCTTACTCGGAATCGAGCACCCGCCCGAGCAACGAAGGCCGCAAGACCACCATGGGCTGGTTCGTGCAGCACACCTGGAAAGCCAGCCGCCGGCTGACGCTCGACTACGGAGTCCGCTTCTCCTGGTATAACCAGTGGGAACAGGCCAACCGGCGGGCGGCGGCCTTCGCCCTGGAGCGGTATGACACCGCCAAGGCGCCGCTGCTGTACCGCCCCATTCTGTCCGCCGGGCAGAGGCGGGCGGCGAATCCGCGAACCGGCGAGATCCTGCCGGCGGTGTTCATCGGGGCCTTTGTACCGGGCGCCGGCGATCCGGTCAACGGGGCGGTCACGGCTTCCGACGGCAGCTACCCGCCCGGCTTCGTCGATCCCCAGCCCCTGCTGCCCGAGCCGCGCCTGGGCATCGCTTGGGACGTATTCGGGACCGGCAAGACCGCCGTTCGCGCCAGCTTCGGGACCTTTCACAACACCGTGTCTCCGGGGGTGCGGGCCTTCACGCAGAATCCGCCGATACAACTCAACCCCAATGTGTTCTACGGCAACCTGGACACTTTCCTGAACACCGCCGGGGTTCTGTTCCCCAGCAACATCGGGGCCTTTGACCGCAAGAACAAGACCCCGAGCCTCTACAGCTACAGCCTCGGTATCCAGCAGGACGTCGGCTTCGCGACCGTCCTGGAGGTGGCCTTTGTCGGCTCCGTGAGCCGGCACCTGTCGCAGAGCCGGAATCTCAACCAAGTGCCGTACGGAGCGCGGTTCCTGCCCCAGAACGCCGATCCGGCCAACCCCTCCGGACCGCTCAACGACAACTTCTTCCGTCCCTTCGCGGGCTGGCAAAACATCACCTACAACGAGAACGCCAGCACCTCGAGCTACAACTCCTTGCAGGTGGCCGTGAACCGGCGGTTCACGCGGGGCCTGCAATTCGGGGTGGCCTATACCTGGTCCAAGACCATGGACTTCACCGACTCGGAAGGCGGCGGCGTGGCCGTGAACCGGCCGATCCGGATCTGGAACTACGGCAAGGCCGGCTTCGATCAGACCCACATCTTCGTGCTCAATTATACCTGGGACCTGCCCAGGGGCAGCCGGATGCTGCCGGGACCGGCAACGCGGTTCCTTCTGGACAACTGGCAGGTGTCGGGGATCACCACTTTCGCCAGCGGGACGCCCAGCGGGGTGGGTTTCTCGACCGTGGACGCCATCGACCTGAGCGGCGGCGGCGACGGCACGCGGATCCTCGTCGCCGGCAAGGCGCCTCTGGGGCACTCCGAGCGCTCCTTCAGCCGCTGGTTCGACACCGGGGTGTTCCGGCGGCCGGCCCGCGGCGACTTCGGCAACGCCCCCAAGGACGTCTTCCGCGGCCCGGGGTTCGACAACTGGGATATCTCGTTGTTCAAAAACTTTCCGGTCCGAAGCGAGCGGCGCTACTTCCAGTTCCGCTGGGAGATGTACAACGCTTTCAACCACACCCAGTTCAGCGGCGTGGACTCGACGGCGCGCTTCGATGCCCAGGGCGCCCAGGTCAACGCGCGCTTTGGGGAGGTGACCGCGGCACGGGGCGCCCGGGTGATGCAGGGTTCGCTGCGGTTCACGTTTTGAGGGCGGGGCCGAGTATTTGCATGATGTGGGCACACAGTTCGGGCTTAGGAGCTGCACCATGCGGACGTATCTGATCTCCTTGACATTCTTTGCGGCTTTCAGCGGCCTGGTTGTCGCCGATGATCGCGGCACCATCCGGGGCACGGTCAGCGATCCCACAGGCGCCGCGGTTCCGGAGGCGACGGTTACGGCGCGCAACGTCGACACTGGTCTGACTCAAACCACCAAGACCGGTCCCGATGGGGTCTACAGCCTTCCCTACCTGCCGATCGGCAACTATTCGATTACCACCGAGAAGGCGGGTTTTCGCAAAGCCGAGAGCAAGGGCATCCGCGTGAGTGTCGCCACCGTGGCGGGGGTCGATGTCAGTTTGACAATAGGGGTTGTGGATCAAACCGTGGAAGTCCTTGCCGTCACCCCGCTGCTCGAAGTACAGGGGGCCAATCTCGGCAAGATAGTTCCCAAGGAGGCCATTCGCAATCTGCCGCTGTTTATCGGCGGCGGAATCAGAAGCAACCTCGCGTTCGTCATTCTGACGCCTGGCGTCATCGGACCGGCCAACAACCCCCGCATCGGCGGCGGCCTGCTGGACGGCCAGAGCGAACAACTGGACGGCGCCGAAGCCAATAGCGAGCGACGCAACGATCCGGCCATGAACGGCGTGAGCGTCGAGGGCATGGAGGAGTTCAAGGTTCACAGCTCGGGATACTCCGCCGAGTATGGCCGCACCTCCAATGGCGTAATCAACTGGGTCACCAAGTCGGGGACCAACCAGGTTCACGGCTCGGGCTTTGTATTCAACCGCAACGAGGTTTTCAACGCCCGCGGATTCACCTTCGCCGCTACCAGGCGTCCCATCGTGCGCCAGTGGAATCCCGGCGGCAGCTTCGGCGGCCCCATCTACATTCCGAAAGTGTTCGACGGGCGAAACAAAGCCTTCTTCTTCTTTGCCTTTGAGCGGGCGTCCACCAGAAATGGACAATCCACGGCTCTGGTGTCGGCGCCGGTGGACGAGTATCGCGTCGGCGATATGCGCAGGAATGTGGATTCCAGTGGAAGGACGAATCCGCTCTACGATCCGTTCGACGCCAACGGCAGCGTCATTGCGAATGCGGCCAGCCGCCCGCGGATCCAATGCAACGGAGTCCTGGACGTGATCTGCCCGGAGCGCATCGATGCGACGGCCAGGCGGCTCATCGCCCTGTTGCCGCATCCGGATGATCCCACGAGAATCGTAAACAACTACCGGTCGCGAAGCTTTTCCACTTCGCGGTCTCATCTGCCGTCGATCAAGTCGGACTACATGCTCAACGACAGGCACCGCGTCAGCTATCTGTTCAGCCATTACTTCAGCCCGGCCAGGCCCAGCATCAACGCCTTCGAGGGCATTCCAGGCACCGGATTTCCTTCCGAAGTTCTGATCGAGTATCATAGGTTCAACGACGACTACGTGATCCGGCCCAATCTGTTGAACCACGTCACCATCGGCTTCAACCACCGGCACATCACCGAGGCGCCGGGCTACGTCAGCAGTTATCCGGCGGAGCTGGCGAGGGCAACCTACATACCGGGCACCGTGACGCCGCTGGCGCCAGGAACGTCCAGCGTTTACTCCGCCATGGGAGTGCAGTGGGGGAACAGCGTATTCACGGATTCGCGCCAGCGCACCACCAATATCAAGGAACAGGTGGCGTGGCTGAAGGGAAAACACAGCTTCAAGTTCGGGATGGAATACCTGCGCGGCATCTACCGCCGCCTGGATTTCAACAACGCCTACGGATCGGTGAGCTTCAGCGCCGCTGGAACCGGGAACCCGAATGTGGCCAACAGCGGTTCCGACTGGGCATCCTTCCTGCTCGGCGTGGCCAGCGGCGGCGGGTTCCGCTATCCCGGCGACACCTCGTTCCAATGGCCTTACTACGCCTGGTACGCGCAGGACGATTTGAAGGTCACCCGGAAGCTGACGCTGAGCCTGGGACTGCGCTACGAGATTCCGGTGCCGAAACAAGAGCGGAACGCGAAGAACAGCAACTTCTGTCCCACCTGTCCCAATGCCGCCGCCGGCGGGCTGCCGGGCGCCATGGTGTTCGCTGGGGTGGACGGCGCGCCGAGGCGGTTCGGGGAAACGCGGATGAATGCCTGGGGACCGCGCGTGGGGATCGCCTATCAACTCGATTCCAAGACCGTGGTCCGCGCGGCAGGGGCAATCTACTATCAGCCGTCGCGCGAAGACGGCAACGCCGACAATGGCATTCAGGGCTTCGGAGGAACATTCGGCGCCATCGCCAACAATCTCTCGGGCGGATTCTCCTATCGCGTCCGGGACGGGTTTCTGCCCTTCGCGGCGCAGGTCGCGACGCTACGGCCCCCCATCAAAGACCCGGCCACACTCAGCGGCAACCTGCTCAACCAGGCTCCGTTTTTCTACCATTCCAAGGCTGGACGGGCGCCTTACTTCGCGGATTGGAACTTCACATTGGAGCGCGAAGTGACCGCGAATGCCCTGCTCCGTGCCAGCTATCACGGCGTGGTTGGCGTCAAGCTGCTTTCCAGGCAGCAGGCGCAGAATCAACTTGATCCCAGGCACTGGCCGACCTATGGAACCCTTCTCAGCTCGCCGATCAGCTCGGTGATCAACAACCCAACAGTGGTCGCGGCTGGATTCCGGCTGCCTTACGCAAACTATCCCACCAACCTCCAATTGCAGCAGGCGCTGCGTCCGTTCCCGCAGTATTCCGACATCAACAGTAACGCCGGCGGCCAGAATGACGGTCATTCGACGTTCCATGCCCTGGAGGCCAGTTTCGAGCATCGTTTTGCGAAAGGCATTTTTGCTCTCTTCTCCTATACGTTCTGCAAATTGATCTCCGGGTCCAATGGCGAGGACGCCAACCGGACAAGCGACGGGGCCGTGCAGAACCAATACAACCGGCGGGCGGACAAGGCCGTCGCCAGCCAGGACACGCCGCACAATCTGCGCATGAGCTATGTCTACGACCTGCCCTTTGGAAAAGGACAGCGCTGGATGAACAGCAGCAATCCGATTCTGACCGGCATATTCGGCAACTGGAAGGTCTCGGCGATCCACACCTACGTGGCCGGCACGCCGTTGGTGGTCAACTGCAACCAAAACTTCTTCGGCGCCGGCAGCAACGCCCGCTGCAGTTACGCGGCGGGGGTCGCCGGCGGCTCCGTTCCTTTGATTAACCCGGCGTGGCGGTCCGATAAGAGCGTCGCGTTCAGCGTTCCCTATCTCAACAAAGCCGCGTTTGTTTTGCCCGCCAACATGACGTATGGCGATACGCCGCGCCGGATGTCCTATCTGCGGGCGCCGTGGTCGATCAACGAAGACATCGCGCTCCTGAAGAACTTCAAGCTTTCTGAAAACGTGAACCTCGAGATGCGCGCCTCGGCCTCGAACGCCTTCAACCGGGCGCTGCTGGCCGCGCCCGTCACGGCGCAGAACAACAGCACCTTCGGTTTCATCACAACAGCCCAGGGCAATAGCCCGCGCAATATCCAGCTCGGGGCCAGGATCTTCTTTTGAGGGTGGCGGGGGGGCAATCCCCGCTCTAGCCCGGCCCGGTGACGCAGATGCTAAACACGAACGGGTCGCTGGCATGGTGGCGGCGGATAAGGCGGATTTCCTCGTCGCCCAGTTGTTCCCCCTGGCGCAGCAAAAGAGCCCCGGCGGGGGTCAGCAGGTCGGCGCCCAGTTTCATGCCGGCCTTGAGGTCTTCGATGCGGAGGCAGCGCAGACCGGAGGCCAGCCCGGCGTCCAGGTGCTCGTGGACGTAGCGGCCGAGCGACTGCAAGGCGTTAGGGTCGTAGGCCACCCCGGCCTTGCGCTGCAACCGATCCAGGCGGCGGCTGCGCAAATCGCGGTCGGTGACCTGCTTGAGATCGTGAAAGAAATCGATCAGCACCCGGAGAAGGCGCGACCCCAGGGGGATCATCCCTTTTTGCAGATGAGAGGGGAACCCGGAGCCGTCCCAGTTCTCAAACTGATGCTGCACCAGGGAGGCGGCCGGCAGGAAGGCCGGCAGGTGGCGCAGCAGAGAGTAGGAAATAACTGCATAGCGGCAATAGGCTGACCAATCGGCAGCCGTCATGTCGAGCGGCTCCACGCGGACCAGGCGGGCCGGCAACCCGACTTTTCCGATGGCCTGGAGGCGGGCGGCCAGGCCCAGATAGGGCCGCTCTTCCGGGGACAGGCCCAGATCCTGGGCCATCCATTCGGCGGCGGCGCCGCGACGCAGAGCCTTGTCGGCGCTGCCGGCGTCGGCCAGGTCCACCAACTGGATGAGCATGTGAACGAAGGGCTCCGAGGGGTCTTCGGGGCGGCGGGCGTCAACGGCCTGCTCCTGAAGCAGGCGCCGCACCAGCGACAACAGCTCGTCGGCGCGCACCGGCTTGGTCAGGCATCCGTCGGCGCAGATCTCCTGGGTGGGGCCGCAGGCGGCGCCGGTCAGCGAAGTGAGCAGGACAAAGCGGGTGTCCGAGAGGGCCGGCTCCGACTTAATGCGCCGGCAAAGCTCTGCGCCATCCATGTCCGGCATGGCGGCGTCCCCAAGGATCACATCGGGACGAAAGCGCAAGGCCTCCGAGAGGCCCTGGTTGCCGGTGTGGGCGGTGCGAAGCTCGAAGCCGCCGGCCGATTCCAGGGCTTTCGTCAGCAGGCGGACGGTCACGGTATCGTCCTCCACCAGAAGAATCCGGGGTTGGGCAGCGCTCATTTCTTGGCCTCCTTGGGGACCGACTCCCCCTTCTCGGGCTTTTCCTCGTCAGCGGCCTGGGGCTGGTTCTGATACTGAACGATCACCGAAATGCGGCGGTTGGAGGCGTCGTCAGGATTGCCGGGCTTGCGAAGGCGCTGGTCGGCGAAGCCGCGCACCTGGAAGACCTGGCCGGCCTGCAAGCCGCCGGCCTCCATGAGCCGCCGGGCGGAGTTGGCGCGATCGGTCGAGAGTTCCCAATTGGTGTAAGCTCCGACGCCGCCGAAGGGCTTGGAGTCGGTGTGTCCTTCGATCAGGACCTTATTGGGAAGTCTGCCGAGCTCGCGGGACATCAGGATCAGCAGGGCCTCGCCGCTCTCGGACGGCTTCGGGCTGCCCCTTTCAAAGAACAGGCCTCGCTCCGTTTCCAGCAGCTCGACGCGCAGTCCCTCGCCGGTCACGGTGATCTGGACCTGGTCCTTCATGGCCTGAAACTCCGGAATCTGCTTCATGGCGTCGGCGAGCTTTTCGCCGAGTTGGGTCATGTTGTCCTTGCTGACGGCCAGGGTCTCGCCGCTGCCGGCCTGGCCGCTTCCAATCTGTTTGCCGGCCCCGGTGGGATCCTGGAAGTACCCCGCCACGGCCTTGCGGACCTTGACGCTGCTGTTCATCAGCCACAGCACGATGAACAGGGCCATCATGGCGGTAACAAAGTCCGCGTAGGCGACTTTCCAGGCCCCGCCGTGGTGGCCGCCGTGGCCGTGGACCTTCTTAATGATGACGATGGGGGGCGTCGTCTGGGAGGGCGCGCCGACTTGGCTCTCTTCAGCCACCTTGGCCTCCCTTTCCGCCGCCCTTGGCGCCTTCCTTAGCGCCTCCTTTGTCGCCTTCCTTGGCGCCTTCCTTGGCGGCGCCTTTTCCCTTGCAGAGGGCCTCCATCTCCTGGAAGGTGGGCCGCACGGTCGCCGGGATCATGCGCCGGGCGAACTCCACCGACATGATGGGGGCGAAACCCTTGACCGAGGAGATGATCGCGACCCGCAGGCACTGAAAATACTGCGCCTCGGCCTCGTTGACCTTGGTCATGTTGGCGGCCAGGGGCCCGAACAGGCCGTAGCACAACAGAATGCCCAGGAAAGTGCCCACCAGGGCGGCGGCGACTTTGTGTCCGATCACTTCCGGCGGGCCGCCCAGGGCCCCCATGGTGATCACCACCCCCAGCACCGCCGCCACAATGCCCAGCCCCGGCAGCGAATCGGCCATGGCCGACAGAGCCGCCACCGGAGCTTCGGCCTCCTTGTGATGTACCTCCATGTCCATCTCCAGGATCTGGTCGAGGTCGAAGGCCCCCACTCCCCCGCTGATCGACATCCGCAGCGTGTCGCACACGAAGGCCATGGCATGATGGTTCTTGAGAAACCTGGGGTACTTGCTGAAGACAGAGCTCTTGTCGGGGTGCTCGATGTCGGCCTCCAACTTCATCAAGCCCTGCTTGCGGGCCACCTGAAACAGGTCGTGCAGCATCTTGAGGTTCTCCAGGTAGAAGGCCTTGGTGAAGTGGCTTCCCGTGAAAGCCCCCGCCATGCCCTTACCGAGCTTGATGAGCACCGGCACCGGGTTGGCGATCAGAACGGTGCCCGCCGCCGCCCCACCGATGATCACCAGCTCGGCCGGCTGCAGCAGCACCATCAGCTGGCCGTGCTCCATCAGGTAGCCCCCGATGACAGAGCCCAGCACCACCACGATGCCGATAATGGCGAACATGCTTGTCCGGATGGGAAATCGGCGGAAACGGGCGGCAGGGTTAGTCCGGATGGAGGCCAGTTGTCAGTTGTCAGTTGTCAGTTGTCAGTTGTCAGTGGCGAAGAACTTGACCATTACGGTGAGCCAGGACCTCTACGATGCCCTGCACCGAGTGGCAGGGGGCCGGCGGATCAGTGGATTTAACCGGAACTTCGGCCATGCCCAGTTTGCGGGCTGTCAGAAGGCGGGCGCGGCCGGCGATCACGATCCCGTCGGCGCCGGCAAGAATCGGGTTCGTCCAGCCAAACTCGGCGATCGACGCCGCGACCTGGGCGACCTGTTCGTCACCATGCGTGCGCGCCGGGCATACGGGATCAGCTTCCCTACCGGCCACGTCACCAGCTGCGGGTTCGTCAATGCTTTGCTGGGTTGAGCGGGTTTCTGGAACAGCCCAAGCTCGTTGTTGAGGTCCACGATGCGGGCGATCATCGGAACCACAATGGCCACGAGCTTTTCCGAAGCTGAAATCGCGGGACAGTTCACTCGACCCGTCGTGGGCCGTCTTCAGGATCTGCTGGGAAGAAAAAGAAGGGCGAAGGCTGAGATCGGAACTGGAATCCACGAAGTCTCGGACGCCGAGGGCTGGGCGATTCTTGACAAGGCCGCCCACCGCTACCTGAACATGAGCGGCGAGGAGTTCCTGCGTGCCTGGAAGGAAGGGCGCTTTGACAGCGGCACCTGCACCGATCCCGGGGTGACGTACGTCTCGATGCTCATCCCCTTCGGCGAGAAGTAGATCATCCGTGCCTGGTTCGACTCCCCGCGAAGCGGTCAAGGAATTTCTGCGGCCATTACGCCGGGTGGTGTCCTGCGTGACGCCCGGCGTTCTCAACGTCCGTGGCGGCTACCATCCGTGAGACTTGCCGGCCCTGGCCAGCTCAGTCTGAGGATGGTCCATCACTATCGCGTAGGAGAAGACCCAGGTGAGCGAGGACGGTGGAAGGTCAACACCGCAGCTTACTATTACGTTCTCGACGACCGGAACGGCCAGGAGATCATCTCCTACCTCTGGCACCCGGAGAGCCGCAGCCCGATTAGATTTCCGCATTTGCCCATCGGTCCCGCCGCCGGTTGTGCGAGAGAGGAACTCGCGACGGCGCACTGCCCCACGGGCCGAATCTCGATTGAGGAGTTTCTGCGGTTTGCCATCGCCGATTTCCGGGTTGAGCCGCTACGGACTGATTGGCCCGATGTGTTCGCCGAAGCCGAGCGGAACTTTCAATCCTGGTGATCGATCGAGCCGCCGATAAGCCGTGTCGTCGATCTGGACGTCACGGGCCAAGGCCTCGGGCTGATTAGGGGCCGGGGGGGATCTCCGGCCCCTTTCCTCAGCCCTCAGAACAAATACTTCAGCCCGAACTGCATCTCCCGGTTGTTGGCCAGCGTCGAGGTCACCCGGCCGAAGCTGGGGTTTCCCAGCGACCGCTCGGGAGCGGAAAACTGCGGGGTGTTGAGAAAATTGAAGGCCTCGTACCGCAACTGAAGCCGGTGGCCTTCGCGGACCCGGAAGTCCTTGAACAACCCGAAGACCCATTCCTTCCGCGCCGGCGCGTCGAACAGGTTCACGCCGGCGTTGCCATACTCCAGCACCGAAGGCCGAAAGGCGGCGGGGTTGAACCAGCGGTCGATGGAGCGGCGCTCCGGCTCGAGGCTCTGCCCGGACACCAGATGCGGCCGGGCGCCGGTGGAAAAGCCGGTGTTGTGGAGATCGCCGCTCTGCAAGACCGTGAACGGAAACCCGGAGGCGAGCTGCACCGAGCCGGTGAGCGACCAGCCTCCCACCAGCCCGGCCGCCACCCCCTGCCGCTGGCGCCTCAACGGTATCTCATAAACGTAGCTGGCCACGATGCGGTGCCGCTGGTCCAGGGCGGCCCGGCCACGGCTCCCCCGCAGGTTGCGCGGGTCCTGCGGAGGGGCCACCGTGAAGGCCGCCGCTTCATTGGCGCCGTAGCCGACCGCGATCCACTTCTGAAAGGCGTAGGACGCCACCAGAGTAAGCCCCCGGGAATGCCGCCTCTCCGCCCGCGCCTGCAAGGCGTGGTAAGAAGCGTTCTCGCTGGTATCCAGCCGGCGCACGGTCCCCAGTGGCAGCAACCGGCCGGGCTCGCGCGAGTCCACGTAGAAACGGAGGGGACGGCGGGCATCGATGTTCCCCGGCCCCGGGTCCGGGTGGTTGAAGTTCGCGATGGTCACATCCACGTTGGAAGATTTGCTCCCCACATAGGCGAGGGCTCCCACCAGGCTGGCGCCGAAAGCCTTCTCCACCTCCAGGGTCCACTGCCAGGTGTCGTTGTTCAGGTACCGGGAGCGGCCGTTCGACTGGAGGTTGCCGAGCGTGATCAGCGCGGCCGGCTGGCTGACCGGCGAGCCGGCGAACGGATTGTCGAGCGTGGCCCGCGGGTTCATCCGGTCGTTTAGATACTGAGTGGACCCGGAAAACGGCGGCTGCAGGTTGAGGATGCTGAAGTTGTTCATCTGCTGCACGTTGTAGAACTGGCCGGCGCCGGCTCGCACCACCAGGGCCGACCGCGCCTGCCAGGCCAGCCCCACCCGGGGCATGATCTGAAGATACGGGATGTCATAGAGCGCCGCCTGGACGTTGGGGTCGGGCCAAAGCATGGGAGCGAACTCACCCCCGAGGCGCGCGGCGCGGCTGAAGTCCAGGTTGCGAAACTTCCCCTGCACATCCTGCACCGACGTGAACAGGTCGTAGCGCAAACCGAGGTTCAGGCTGAGCCGCGGCGCGACCTTCCAGTCATCCTGAAAGTAGATGCCGAAGCGGTTCTGCCGCGCGAATAGCGGCGGGGCCCCCTGAGCCGTGGCCGTCGAGTCGGGGTAACCCAGCAGGAACGCGGCGAAGGCGTCCGGTATGCCCTGGATCTGCCGGTTAAAGGTCAACGTCCCCCGCGATCCCGATATCGCCCGGTCCAGGAAGTTGTAGCGGTATTCGCCGCCCAGCTTGAGGTTGTGCTTCCCCCGGCTGAGTATCAGGCTGTCGGCCAGGTGATGCACCTGGTGGACATCGGTGCCCGCGTTCCCGTCGCCGATACCGGTAAAGCCCAGGATGTTGATAGAGGGCAGGCCCTCCTCGTCTTTGCGCAGCGTCCGGTTGCCGTCCCCGACCACGCGAAAATCCAGCCCCAGATCCCGCTGGGTGAACTCGGTGTTGGTGAACAGTGCCGTATCCGAGGAGGCGGCGCGGTTGTAGCCGTAGCGGAAATCATTCAGGGCGGTGGCGCCCAGGTGGCGCGCCCACCCGATGGCCAGGTTCTGGGCGCGCGCCTGCAACACGCCCCGGTTGACTCGGGCGAGCGGGGTCGAGGCCTGCGTGGTGTCCTGCAAAATGTAGCGTCCGAACACCCGGTCCCGCTCGCTGAACTGGTGATCGAGGCGGCCGAGAAACTGGTCGCTGTCGACGCCCAGGTCGCTCGTGCCCCCCAGGTTCTCCGCTCGGTTCTGCGCCCGGGCCTGCGCCTCGAGGTTGGGCAGGCGCAGGAAGCCGCCCTCCGGAAGCGGGCTGCCCTTTGTGGCGGTCAGGAGGTTTCTGGCAATCCGGTGGATCAGGCTCGGCGGGATGACGTTGTCGGGGAACGGCGCGGCGCCGCC
>Ga0247727_10005465_pt1 | contig 25762 bp, 24 predicted proteins | sample WisWelCaveWW1625_FD_202498 | JGI IMG/M metagenome (GOLD analysis project Ga0247727, IMG submission 202498) | Biofilm microbial communities from Wishing Well Cave, Virginia, United States - WW16-25 | ecosystem: Environmental > Aquatic > Deep subsurface > Groundwater > Cave microbial mat | place...
TCAAACCGGACGCAAAGTGGCCGCAGACTTCAAGCTCAACATGCGCCTTATCTTTGACACAGTTCTCCCTCAATGGAACTATCGGGCCCTGCCAAATCAGACAGTTGTTTAATTCTCATTCCTTAGCGTGCCGGAGGTCATAGAGTTTTATCGCACTTACTACGGCCCCACCCAACGCGCGTTTGTTGCGCTCGACGAAACGGGCCAGGCCGCCTTGCGCCGCGATCTGGAGGCGTTGTGGTCATCTCACAACCGCGCCGCCGATGGCACAACCTACATCGAGTCAGAATATCTGGAAATACAGGCGGTACGCGTCTAACACTGCGCATATCGATCATCCACCAATTCATCATCGGAGGTCACCATGATCGTCGTCAGAGATGTCTTTCAAGCCAAGTATGGGAGAGGCAACGAACTCGTCGCACTGTTCAAGGAAGCCCGGCAGGGCTGGCCCAAAGTTCGCGAGTATGCGCTTCGAATCTACACGGATGCCAGCGGCCCATTCTTCACCGTCGTCACCGAGACGGAACTGCCCAGCCTGGCTGAGTGGGAAAAGCGCGCCGCTGATATCTTTGCCGACCCGGACTTCAGCAAGTGGTTCGGGAGAATGACGGAGTTGGTTGAGTCCGGGCGGCGCGAATTTTATAACGTCGAGTGAGCCCTCGTCTGGGCCTGTACGCCAACAGGGAACAATTTGCTCTGCTCGTCGTCGTCAACGCCTTCGTTGGGGCCATGGTCGGGCTGGAGCGCACCGTGGTCCCGTTGATGGCCGAGGCGGATTTTGGTTTAGTTTCCAGGTCTCTCACGCTCTCCTTCCTCGTCAGCTTTGGCCTCGTCAAGGCGCTGGCCAATCTGTTCGCCGGGCGACTCTCGGATCGAGTCGGGCGCAAACGGATTCTCGTCGTCGGCTGGCTGTTCGGCCTGCCCGTGCCGTTGCTCATTATCTTTGCGCCGGATTGGGGATGGGTGGCCTTCGCCAACGTGCTATTGGGAGTCAATCAAGGGTTGTGCTGGTCCACGACGGTGATCATGAAGATCGATCTGGTCGGGCCGAAACAGCGCGGCTTGGCGATGGGCTTGAATGAGTTTGCGGGCTATGTGGCGGTTTCACTGTCGGCGTTGCTCACCGGCTATCTGGCCGCCGCCTACGGCTTGCGGCCTGCGCCATTTTATCCGGGGCTTTTCTTTGCCTTGTTGGGATTGCTACTCTCCCTCTTCTTCGTGCGGGAGACGCATGGTCATGCAAAGCAAGAAGCGCAAGCATCTACTCAGGCGGCTTCCCATTCGGAGTCCCTATCGTTCGGCCAAATTCTGCTCTTGACGAGCTGGAAAGATCGGGCGCTGTTCGCGGTGAGTCAGGCCGGGATGATCAACAACCTCAACGATGGCATGGTCTGGGGCTTGATACCGATCTTCTTAACAAGCGCAGGTTTGCCTCTCGAACAAACAGGTATCGTTGCCGCTGCCTATCCGGGTGTCTGGGGCCTCAGCCAACTGATCACGGGTGCGTTGAGTGATCGCCTGGGCCGCAAGTGGCTGATCGCCGCCGGGATGTGGGTGCAGGCAATCGGCATCGGGCTGTTCGTCGTCGGCCAGACCTTCGGGGTCTGGCTGAGTGGCGCAGTGTTGTTGGGCATCGGCACGGCGCTGGTGTATCCAACATTGCTGGCGGCGGTCTCCGATGTCGCCCACCCGGAATGGCGCGCGTCGGCGGTGGGCGTCTATCGGTTGTGGCGGGACGGCGGTTATGCCGTAGGGGCGCTCCTGTCGGGCGTGTTGGCCGACGCCTTCGGCATTCCAACCGCCATCGCCGCCATCGGCATACTGACGTTTTTCTCCGGCGCGGTCGTGGCCGGGGTGATGTACGAAACACTACCGGGCCGTTAGTTGCGTTGAGGCACGATCACATCATGATGAGATGACTATCCCCAAACTCATGCCACAAATACCCCTCCCGGATCGCTTCCTCATACGCCTCGCGGATCAAGTCCCGCCCGGCCAGCGCGTACAACATCGCTAGGTGGCTAGTGACCGGATCATGGAAGCCGGTGAGCAATCCCTGGACGACGTGCATACCCCGACCGGGGTGAATGTATAACCGGGTGAAGCCCTCCCTGGGCTGTACCTGCTCTCCATCCCAAGCGGACTCCAATGCCCGCACCACCGTTGTGCCAATAGCGATCACGCGCCGCCCCTCGCGGCGGGCGGCGTTGACCGCCTGAGCGGTGGAGCTTGAGACTTTGAAGGGTTCAGGATAAAGCGTCTCGGCCTCGATGTCGTCCGTTTCTACTTCCTGACTGGAGACGCCAGTATGCAGAGTGACCCTGGCGATGTTCACCCCTCGGCGGCGTAGTGACTCCAACACCTGCTGAGTAAAAGGCCGCGCCGCCGAGGGCATCTCGGCACTGCCGGGCGTGGCGCTAAAAATAGTCTGGTACATCTCCAGGGGATAGGCTTGTGGCACGTAACCATAGCGGATCGGACTACCGTGTCGGGCCATGGCCTCTCGCAAGTCACTCTGGCTATGCACGAACCACAGGGCAGGGAGGCCGGGGTAGGGGGTGACCCATTGCGCCGATACTCCTCCCACTTGAATCTTGTCACCCGACTCAATGGGCAAGGGGCCAGGCTTATCGGGACTCCAGCGTGGCTCAGTCAACCATAGGTTTGGTTCATATTGCGTCGAAAGGTTGAGGGTGAAAGCCCCCACTGACCCGCTGGCCGGGAGGCTGGCTGGCAGAGTGGCGCTATCATTCGCAACCAATAAATCACCCGGTCCCAGAAATTGGGATAGATCACGGAAGTGCGCGTGTGTATGTCCCGCCGGGGTCGTCACCAATAAGCGCACGTCGTCCCGGCCCAAGCCGCGTTCCTCCGGGGGCGTGACCGCCTCCAGCCTTCCTGGACGGTCGAAGACCAACTCACTCCTTTTCACCGCGCACCTCCCATTGCTCGGCTTGCGCCTGGTAACGCTGACCGCTGACGGCCAATGGCGCTTGCCCGAACAACCACAGCCAAAAAGGGATTGTGACTTCGGGAGAGGGCCGGTCGGAGATGTCTTCGCCGGGGAAGGCCTGCTGGTGCATATCGGTGCGCATGTCGCCCGGATCCACGCCGACGACGCCCACGCCGGCATCGCGCAGTTCGTTGGCTAGCGTCAACGTGATCAGATCAAGCGCCGCCTTGCTGCTACCATACCCGCCCCAACCGGGGTATCCCACCCGCGCCGCATCACTGCTGATATTGACGACCAACCCACCACTTGCTTTCAACAATGGCAACGCTTCTTGTATCAGCCCCAAGGGGGCAATCAGATTTACCGCCAGCACCTGTTCCAGCGCTTCTAGAGGATAATTGGCTAGAGGGGGTAGGGGGCTTGGCCCCAGATCGGAGGCATTGTTGATCAGAATATCCAGGCGGCCCAGTTCCTGCGCGGCTCCCACCAGAGCGCGTTGGTGAGCGGGGTTTGCTACGTCCCCGGCGATGGCCCGCACCTTGCCCCTGAGTGTTCCTGTCGGGGGCCGCCCTCCATAACCTATCAGTGAGACCGCCAACTGCTCCAACGCTTCCTGCCCCCGGGCCGTAAGCACAAGGTCGTATTCCTGCCGGGACAACAAGGTGGCAATCACAGCGCCCAGCCCCCGACTGGCCCCGGTGATGAGAGCAACGCGTTTCATTATTTTCTCCAGTTCTGCCTTACTATAGCGGTTTCCGATTTGATTTATGGCATGAGCGGCTTAGACTTCCGAAGTCTTGGGCAAACCGAAGGTTTGCACGACTTCGGAAGTCTGATAAACCAATATAACCGCAAATCTCATTGAACACATTGGCAATAGGATCAATGTCAAACCTGGCAAAATGGACAGGGGGTGCGGAAGCCCTGGCTTTCCTAGAGCGGATTGTTATCGGATTGATGGCAACACCTGTCAGGTGTCCGCACACCTGACAGGTGTTGCCCTAATATGCCTGGCAAATCGAGTAAAATTGACTCATGTTTCGTTATCTTCAACACACTATTCTCTTCGCCATTGCCGCGCTCGTCATCATCACCGATCAGATCACAAAAAACTATATCCGTAACTCGTTGGAGCTGTTTGAGTATTTCGCTCCCGTCCCGGCGCTGGGCGATTTCTTCACCATCATCAACACCCACAATACCGGCGCGGCATTTGGCATGTTCAAAGACGGCGGCGGCATCTTCACCATCGTTGCCATTGTCGTGGCGGCGGCCATTGTCTTCTACTACCGCCAGATTCCTGAAGGGCAGATCGGTATTCGCCTTGCGCTCGGCTTGCAGTTGGGTGGGGCAATCGGCAATCTCATTGACCGGCTCCTCTTTGGCACCGTCACCGACTTCATTTTCTTCCACTGGTACGATGTGATTCATGCGCCGATCTTCAACTTGGCCGATCTGGCCATTACCTCTGGCGTGGTGGTGCTGGCGTTGTTGATGTGGCGCGAGCATCAAGCCGAACAGGCGGCGAAGGCAACCGCTACAGAGACGGCGGCTCCTGTATCGAATGACTGAGCGTGTGATCGCCTTGACGGTGGACTCCGGGGGAGGCCGCCTGGACCGGTATCTCGCCCTCTCTCTCCCCGACCTGTCCCGCACCCAAATCCAACGATTGATTGACGATGGCTTTGTCACTGTCAATCATGTCCCCGTCGCCAAAGCGAGCCTGAAGTTGAGCGACGGCGATGCAGTAGCGGTGCGCGTTCCGCCGCCCGCGCCGACACAACTGGCGGCGGAAGCCATCCCGCTCGCGGTTGTATTTGAAGATGATGATCTGATCGTGGTTGACAAACCGGCGGGCATGGTGGTGCATCCGGGGGCGGGGCATCCGGGTGGCACGCTCGTCAATGCGGTGCTGGCCCATGCCCCTGACCTTGAGGGGGTGGGGGATGAACAGCGCCCCGGTATCGTGCATCGGTTGGACAAGGATACTTCGGGACTGATCATCGTCGCCAAAAACAATCGGGCGCACCGGCACTTGCAGACTCAGTTCAAAGAACGTGCCGCGCAAAAAATGTATCTGGCATTGGTCGTCGGTCAGCCGCCGACTCCGGTGGGCCGCATCGAGGCGCCCCTTGGCCGCGACCCGAAGAACCGCCAACGCATGGCAGTGGTGCGCGGCCAGAGCGAGACGGCGCGCGAGGCTGTCACCGAGTTTCGCACCCGCGAGACTTTCAAACAATTTACTTTGCTGGAAGTTGAGCCAAAGACCGGGCGGACTCATCAAATCCGCGTTCACTTACTGTTTCTCGGTTGTCCATTGGCGGGCGACACCCTGTATGCCACGCGCCAGAGCGCCGGAGTCAGACTGCCCGGCCTCCACCGCCAATTTTTGCACGCCGCCCGCCTTACCCTGGGACTCCCCTCTGGCCCGGCGCGGACGTTCGAGTCACCCCTGCCGTCTGATCTAGCCGGAGTGTTGGCTGAACTGCGGACAAAATAGCGCCTGCTCTCGGCTATAATTGCGAAACTCAAAACATCCGCCACAAAGCCTCAAAGGCACAAAGAGTCACAAAGAAAATAATCACACTTGGTGATGCTTCGAGTCTGTCCTTCGCTTTGCGAAGGCTGTGTCTTTGTGGTGAAATTAGTTCAATCAGGAGTCCTTAGCTCATGCGCGAAGTCAGTATTGTCGTCGTCCAAATGCGGCCCTTGCTCAACGAGATGGAAGAAAATCTGGTGAAGATGTCGGACTACATTTCCAAGATTTGCGGCAGTCAGAAAGTTGACCTCATCGTCTTCCCCGAACTGATCACCACCGGCTACGAGTGTGGGGTGCGTTTTGTGGATTTGGCCCAGCGCGTGCCAGGATCGTCGGTGAACGTCATCTCCCAGCGCGCCGCCGAGTTCGGGGTGCATATTGCATTCGGAATGCCATCGAAGGAAAAGGTCGAGTCGATCTTGTTTGACTCGGCGGTGTTGATCGGGCCGGATGGCGAACTGATCGGTGAGTATCGCAAAGTGCATCTCAAGGGCGAGGAGCGCATGACGTTCCGCGCGGGATACAAGTACCCGATCTTCGAGACCGAGATCGGCAACGTGGGGATGTTGCTGGGCTACGATATGGCCTTCCCAGAGGCCGCCCGCTCGCTCGCCCTCGACGGCGCAGATTTGATCGTCGTCTGCGCCAACTGGGAGCGGCCCCGTAACGACGAGTGGCGCACTTACGTGGTCGCCCGCGCCTACGAGAATTCGTGTTTCATTGCCGCCGCCAACCGGGTGGGTGAAGATGCCACGCTGTCGTTCATCGGCGAGAGCATGATCATCGGCCCGCGCGGGCAGGTGCTGGCCTCGCTCACCGGAGAGCTTGATCCGAAAACCGGCGAGCCTGCCGAAGGGTATGCCCTGGCTCGCGTTGACTTGGGCGATGTGCGCCGCAACCGCGAAGACTTCCAGACATTGCAAAATCGTGAGCCGGATACCTATAAGGCGTTGGTGAGGAAATACTAATTGGCTCGTGGCTGATGAGGCGCAAGGTTCGCGCGGCAGTGGTTGGGCGGTGGCCAGCTTTGTCTTGGGGCTGATCGGTTTTCTGGTCGCCCTCACTGCGCCCATTCCCTTCATCCCCATCCTCTCGGCTTTCACCTGGCCGCTGGGGTTGGGGGCGATGATCGCGGGTTGGGCGGCGAGGCGGCAGGCCCGGACGACCGGTGATGACGCCTCCATGCCACAGGCGCGCTGGGGAGTTGGATTGGGATGCCTGGGATGGACGATCCAATTTGTGACCAGCGCCATTAAAGTTTTGATTGCCATCGGCTTCATCGCCTTGCTCATCAACAATGCGCTTAACTCAACACCCACGCCGAGTCCATAGCCATGTACTCCTCTTTTGAATCCAAACCTGAGTCGTCTGACGAAATTATTGATCTGCGTTCCGATACGGTGACGCACCCGACCCCGGCGATGCGCCGGGCAATGGCCGAGGCCGAATTGGGCGACGATGTGTACGGCGAAGACCCGACCGTGAACAAACTCGAAGCCCTGGCGGCGCAGATGCTGGGCAAAGAGGCCGCGGTGCTTATCCCAACCGGCACCATGGGCAATGGAGCGGCGACGATGGCCCACGTCCAACGGGGCGAGGAGGTCATCGTCGGCGCGCGCAGTCACATGTATCTTGAAGAGCAAGCGGCGATGGCGGCCTTGGCCCAGGCTCAAGCGGCGCCGATTATGGAGAACCTGGATGGGACTCTGCCTCTCGACGCCGTGGAAGACGCCATCCGCGAGGCCGACGAACACCACCCGGTCACCCGTTTGATCGGAATCGAAAACACGCACAACAAATGCGGCGGCCAGCCCATTTCAGTCGAATATATGCAGGCGGTGGGCGCGCTGGCGAAGAAACACGGCTTAAAACTGCACGTGGATGGCGCGCGAATTTTCAACGCCGCTGTCGCCCTCGACGTTGCCCCTTCGGCTTTGGTTGCACCCGCCGACTCGGTGTCGTTTTGTCTCTCCAAAGGCCTGTGTGTGCCGCTCGGCTCGGTGTTGTGCGGCAGTGGCGAGTTCATTGCCCGCGCCCGCCGCGCCCGCAAAGTGTTGGGCGGGGGGATGCGGCAGGCTGGGGTGATTGCCGCCGCCGGTCTCATCGCCCTCACTTCGATGATTGAACGACTCGCCAATGATCACGAAGATGCCCAACGATTGGCGCAAGGGTTGGCAAAGATTCCGGGGATCGTGCTCGATCCAAAAACAGTCCGCACCAATATGGTGTTCTTTGACCTTGCACCGGATGTGCCCTTCACAGCTCTTGAACTTGCGGCTAAACTCAAGACGCGAAAGGTGTTGGTCGGCCCGGCTGGCCCGCGCCGTTTCCGGGCCGTGTTGCATTACTGGATTTCTCCGGTGCAGGTGGATCAGGCTTTGGATGCTTTTCGCGAAGTATTGACTGTTTCTTAGCTTTTTTCTTCCATCTTTGAGCCAGAATTTTATCGAAAGGAGGTGATGACTGAAATACTTAACCGGGAAAGATAGCGCATGAGCCTGTGATTTTGCCGTAGCCTAGCCCCTGGTGGGCGACGGGCACGAGGCCTTAATCTACAAGCCTTAATCTACAAGATATGATCACAGGATGACGAGGACGAGGGTTCCCCGCCGCGAGGCGGGGCCAACAGCAGACCTCACAGGTCTCTTAAGACCTGTGAGGTCTAGGGCTGGAAAATCGAAAGTTCAGCGGAAGCCCTCCGGGTGAGCCACCCCCGACGCTCTTTCCCCTCCAGAAGAAAGCGGCTCGACGACAATACCCGCAGGCAACTGCCCGGCCAAAGCGAGTCCGCGTGGCGGTATAACAGATCGTGTATCACATATCGTAGATAGCGTATCGCTTATCGCACTTGTTCGGCGATAAGCTATTTGACATCAGCGATATGCCAATGGAGGTCTCCTCATGTGTGGCATTGTTGGCTATATCGGCTCGCGTCAGGCGGCGCCGATTATTCTGGACGGCTTGAAGCGGCTGGAATATCGCGGCTACGACTCCGCCGGGCTGGCGGTCATCTCAAATGGAAACATTGACATCCGGCGCGATGTCGGCAAATTGAATAACCTGATCAACCTTTACAACAGCGACCCGGTGTCCGGCCACATTGGCATCGGGCACACGCGTTGGGCGACGCACGGCGCACCCTCACAACGCAACGCCCACCCTCATCTGAGTCATTCGGGGCGGGTGGTGGTGGTGCAAAACGGGATCGTCGAAAACTTTGTCGGCCTCAAGGAAGAACTGTTGGCCGAAGGCACCGTCTTTCGCTCCGACACCGACACCGAAGTGATCGCTAACCTCATCGAGAAGTATCTGGCGGCGGACGTGCCGTTGGAAGAAGCCGCGCGGCGCGCTCTGACTCAAATCAAAGGGGCGAACGTAATTGTCGCAATGGCGATTGACGAACCGGACAAAATTGTCGCGGCACGGATGGGCAACGCCGGGGGCGTCGCCGTGGGCGTGGGTGATGGCGGCGAAACCTTTTTGGCCTCCGACATGCCCGCCATCCTCGAGCACACCCGGCGCATGATTTTTCTTGAGGCGCAGTGGATGGTCGTCATCACACCTGGCGGCTTTCGGATACAAACCCTCTCCGGTGCGGAGGTCAAGCCTCAGGTGCACACTATCGCCTGGGATGTGGTAACGGCTGAAAAGGGTGAGTACCGCCACTTCATGCAAAAAGAGATTCACGAGCAGGTGCGATCCATCACCGATACCATCGGCGGGCGTATTGATTTTGAAACCGGGCAGGTGGGCCTGGGTGATCTCAACCTCACCCCCGAACTCGCCCAGCGTCTCAACAAGATCACCGTTGTTGCTTGTGGCACAGCCGCCCACGCCGGGATGGTGGGCAAAGTGCTGATCGAGTCCCTTGCCCGCCTGCCGGTGGAAGTGGACATCGCCTCTGAGTTTCGCTACCGCGATCCGGTCGTGGATGAGCGGTCGGTGGTCCTGGCGATCAGCCAGTCCGGGGAGACCGCCGACACCCTGGCGGCAATGGAGGAGGGTCGAGCCAAAGGGGCCACACTGTGGAGTATCGTCAACGTCATTGGCTCGCAGGCCATGCGCTCGGCGCATGGTTACATCACCATGCAATCGGGGCCGGAGATCGGCGTGGCCTCCACCAAAGCCTTCACCGCGCCGCTGGTAGATTTGTATCTGCTGGCGATGAAGTTGGGCGAACTGCGCGGGACGCTCAATGACAAGCGCCTAAAAGGGCTGGCGGCTGATTTGGCCCGCCTGCCCGATCTCATCGGGCGGACACTCGACCGCGAACCAGAAGTGGAGGCTGTGGCCCGCACATTAAAAGACATCAACCACTGCCTATATCTGGGGCGCGGCATTAACATGCCTATCGCCTATGAGGGCGCGCTGAAGCTGAAGGAGATTTCGTACATCCACGCCGAGGGTTACCCGGCAGGCGAGATGAAACACGGGCCGATTGCGCTGGTGGACAAAGACATGCCAGTAGTGGTGATTGCCACGAAGGATCACTGGTATGAAAAGATGCTTAGTCAAGTGGAGCAGGCTAAGGCTCGGGGCGGCACAGTGGTTGCCATTGCCACCGACGGCGACACCTTGATGGCGGCGAAGGCTGATCACGTGTTGTATGTGCCAGAGTGCTCATGGCTCCTCAGCCCGGTGCTCACCGTCCTGCCGTTGCAATTGTTGGCTTATCACATCGCAGTCTTGCGTGGATGCGATGTGGATCAGCCAAGGAATTTGGCGAAGAGTGTGACGGTGGAATGAACCTTAATGGCACCTCCCCTGGGTGCGCCGTGCCGGGCGGACCACAGGGGAGGGCCGGGGAAAAAGGGGGGAGAAGAAGGTAGAACGGTCGGAGGAGGAGACAACGTTCTATCCACTACCGAAAATCATTATGCGCCAAATTGTTGGTTTTGACAGATAGGGTTGATTGGAATTAGTTGGCAATAGTTGGAATCGCGTCCGTTGGCCTGCGTCAGGCCATAGACGCGCAAATCCCCCAAGCCGTTGCCGAGGCGGTCATGGGGGATTTGCGAGGAGGATGTATGCAGACGTAGTATGCAACAACTTTGCCGATTTGGGCGTTAGGGTTCGTTAGAGATAGTTGGCGAAAGTTGGCGGCGAGTCTGGGAGCGTCGTACTACGAGTATCTTTGATCAACGCGCAGGGATCAGTTGAGTCGGGCGAACTGATCCAGCACCGTTCTCAACGTATGTTGGATGGCGGCGGCGTCTTCAGCATCGGGCTTGAGGCTCAAGTAATCTTCCAGCAGACCCACACCGGCCCGGAGCGCGCCGGCCGGGATGGAAAGCAAGCCAAGGTCGCGCACATGCTCCGGGGTGTCGGGCTGGAGCAGGCGCAAGTGTTCGATGACAGCCAGTGCGTGGCTCCAATCTTCTTGTTGCAAATACACGCTTCTCAAGTTGAACAGCATCCGCGCCAGAATCTCCCTCGGCGGCGAAGGCGCCAGCCACTGAGATTGAAAAGGGCCATCGTGGCCGGTCGAGTCGCGCACCAGCCGGGCGGCGTCGGCTTTGGTCACCGCCGCCCCTCCGTTGAACGGATCAAGATGTATCCAACCCTCCTCGGCGGGCAAAGGGATGCCGACGATGAAATGGCCGGGGAGGCCGACTCCGTCAGCGGCCAGCCCGACCCGCCGGGCCACTTCCACGAAGAGGACCGAGAGCGAGATCGGCAGACCCAGCCCACGCGCCATCACTTCGTTGAGAAAACTATTGCGCGGATCAGCGTACTGCTCACGATTGCCGCGCAGTCCTATTTCACCAAATAGAAAATCGCTAAGACAAGCAATGTGAGTGAGGATCGAGTCGTCGGGGTCGAGCCGCCGCTGCACCGCTTCAGCCCAGTCGTCGAGTTGCGCCAGGTAGAGCGACGGTTGGAGATCGGGGTAAGCAATTTTGCTCGCGAATAGCAACGCCGCGTAGGCTACGTCGGGCGTATGCCCGGCTTGCACCTCGCGCTGAAAGGTTGAAACGTCAACGTCGCTCATGGTTGGAGTGCGGTGATTATAGTCGCGTCTGGTTCAAGGGTGGCGGCGGTCTCCAAGTTGAGGCGCTCGCCCGTAGCGGGTAAATAGAGTCCGGCCAGGAGGGTGATCGGCTGATCGGTCGGAATCTCAAACTCATGCACATCAACGATCCTCTGGCCGGGTTGCCACTGTGAAGTCGAGAGGCGCGGCGGAGCATCGTGGCCGGCCACGGTGAACCCGTCGTCGGCGTCGGCATGGACAAAAATGACGTAATCGGCGGTGGGAGCCATGTCGGCAGTCCACACCAGTGTCAGACGATTGCGGTTGAGGTGGTAGCCGACGAGACGAATGCCATCGGCAAAACTGGCCGAGAGCGGCTGCGCCTGAGTCGGCGGGATAAACAGCATCAACCGCATTTTATTGAAGCGATGATCTTCAATTAAGATTGCGGTGTCGAGCAAACGGTTTTGCACGTAAGCGCCCGGATCGAATTGAGGCGCGTTGATCGGCGTAAACCAAACGCGGTTGGCGAGTAGTTCGTCGAGCGTCGCATTCACCTGCGCCGGATCAAAGTTGATCGAGCCGGGTTGCATGTGATACGACAGATTGAGGCGACGAAGATAATAGACCTGCGCCGGATCGGGAAAGTTAGCGAGATAAACAGCGTCCGGTCCGGCCGCCTCTGCCAAGTGCGCCGCCACTTCCCGCATCCCCCGACTCTTGCTGTATTGCGGATCATTGTAGTGGTTGTTGAGGCCGACGCCGAAGACGATGAGTCCGGCGATGACGACGGCAAGGCCAAGCGGGTGGAATTTTTGATACAACCCATGTGCGCCACCGGCGACTAGAAGATAGGCGGCAGGAAAAGCAAAGACAAAATAAAAACTATTGAACGTTGAGCGCAGAGCGACGATGGCGTAGATGCCGAGGAAGGGGATGAGGAGACAGGCGGACAGGAAGACGAGGAGGCGGGAGGAAAAGGAAATGAGGGAAACGATGGCAATGAGGGAAAGGGTGATAAAGGCGGCGGCTACGAGGCGCTTGGTTGGGTCAGGAAAGGCCGGGCCAGCGGCGAGGTCGCCGAGGACGGCGCCGGCATAAGTCGCAAACGGCAATGCGCCCGGATCGGCCAACTGACCGCGCGAGTAAACGGGCAGGATCACAAATGCCCACGGCGCGACCAAGGCGGTAATCAGGATCCCGGCGCTGATCCATAGCCATCGCCCTCTTGTAGTAACGTTCGGTGAAAGACTGTAAGCTCCATGCGCCATCAGCGGAAACAGTGCGTAGTAATGGCTGTACATCGCAAACGCCCCGCAAACCACATATCCCAACCACTGAATAATGCTCTTGGTGTAACTTTGTGATTTCGCGTCAAGACGCGCCGAGCCTTCGTGGCTAATCAGCTTTGCTAGCAACAGACTCCCGACCAGCAACGCAATTAGCGCCAACTGATACATATTGCGCACATCCTGCGCCAGCCAAACCTGTTGCGGATGAATCGCGGTCAGGCCCGCCGCCAACAACCCGATCTCCTCGCGCCACAACCGCCGCCCGATCTGATACATCAGCGGAACCAACAGTAAACTTGAGAACGCCGACCAGGCCCGCATGGCAAACTCGGTGTCGCCCGTTGCTTTTGCCCAGCCCCGCAACAGCCAGTAGTGAATCGGCGGCTGAGGATCGCCCTCGCGAACGATACGGGCCACAATCTCGCTCGGCGAGTCTTGAATGTAATTCCAGCTAAAACCCTCGTCGCCGCGCAATTCCTGATGGCCAAGCAGATGAACGCGTAGCGCAAACCCGATGAAAAGGACGAGCGAAAGTATCAAAGTTTGGCGCACGAGCGCAAGTATAGCAGAGGCATTCCGGGCTAAACGGGTATAATCACTGAAACAAACGTCAAACGACAAACGTGACCCTGACGTTTGTCGTTTGACGTTTCTTGAGGCTATTCAATGTTCACATCCAAAAAACCCGTCATCGCCATGATCCATGTCGAAGCTCTGCCCGGCACACCCTCCGGCCGGTTGGGCTTGCGCGAAATTGAAGCCAAAGCCCTGGCCGAAGCCAAAATTTATCGCGAGGCTGGCGTGCATGCCATTGCCCTCGAAAACATGCACGACCTGCCCTATCTGCGCGGCGGCGTTGGCCCTGAGATCGTGGCCGCGATGGCAATCGTCTCGCGGGCAGTGAAAGATGCCGTTGACGGTCTACCGTGTGGGCTTCAGATTCTGGCTGGGGCGAACCTCGAAGCAATGGCCGCCGCTCATGCCGCTGGGGTGGACTTCATTCGGGCTGAAGGCTTCGTCTTCGCCCACATTGCCGATGAGGGCTTCATCCAGTCATCGGCGGCGGCCCTGTTGCGCTATCGCAAGCAAATCGGCGCGGAGCGGGTGCAAGTATGGGCCGATGTGAAAAAGAAACACAGTTCCCACGCCATCACCGCCGACATCGGCATCGGCGCGACCGCAGAGACCGTCGAGTTCATGCGCGGCGACGCCGTGATCGTGACCGGCTCAGTGACGGGCGACCCGCCGCAGAATAGTGACATTGTTGAAGTGAAACATCACTGCCGGTTGCCCGCCTATCTTGGCTCCGGGGTCACCGCCGACAACTTGGGCGGCTACTACCCTGCCGCCGACGGCTTCATCGTTGGCTCCCATTTCAAAGTAGACGGCCATTGGGCCAATGCTGTTGATCCGAAACGTGTCGAGCGCTTTATGAATGTCCACGCCAGGCTGGGCGGGTAAGAAAATTGGTACGCTGGACCGCCCTCATTTGCCTTGCCTTCGTCGCGCTGGCCCTCGCCTACAGCGTTGCCAATCCCTCTTTCGAGGCCGTTGACGAGATTCGGCATTTCCGTTACGTCCGCTATCTGACTCTCAATCGCGCCTTGCCGCCTGTCTCGGTTGAGTCCTCGAAAGAACTCCAAGCCCATCACCCGCCGCTTTATTACGCCCTGGCCGCCATCATCACCGCGCCCATTCAATCCGACATTGGCCCGGATTATGCCCCGCCGATCAATCCCTTCTGGGGCTTTCGCTACTTCGAGCCGTCCACCGACAACAAGAATCAATATCTGCACTCACCCGATGAACGTTGGCAATTCAGCGGCTTCACCCTTATCGTCTATCTTGGTCGCTGGCTCTCCATGCTTTTTGGCCTCGGCACAGTTCTCATGGCTTATCGTCTTGCCCGCACGTTGTTTCCGGATCGGCCCGGCCTCGCCCTCGGCGCGATGGCTTTCGTCGCCTTCAATCCCATGTTCCTGCACGGCTCGGCCTCGCTCAACAATGACGCCGCCGTCGCTTTCTTCGGCGCATGGGCCATTGTCGAATCAACCGCCATTGCCCAATTCGGCTCGACACCGCAACGCGCACTGATCCTGGGGATTGCGTTGGGGTTGGGGATTTTGTCGAAGGCCTCGGCCTTGCCATTGGCGGGGGTGGCCGCCGCCTCTTTTGTGGTTGTCGGGATTGGACGGGGTCGCCGCCAGGCGATGGAAGGCTTTGGGATCACGGTGGCGGCGGCCACTGTGATTTGTGGCTGGTGGTTCCTGCGCAACTATACCCAAACCGGCGATCTCATGGGCCTGCGTGACTATCAATCGGCCTGGGTTGGCGAAGCCGATCGCGCCCGATTGATCCGCGAAGCCTTCTCTGGCCTGCCTTATGCCTGGACGACGTTCTGGGCGCGGTTCAATTACGGGCAAATCGTGTTGCCGGATGGGGTGTACACCCTCATTGGCGTGCTGTGTGTGATTACTCTCATCGGCCTCATTCGAGCATGGCGAGAATTTCGCTCGCCCGGACTGCTCATCACCGTCCTTGCCGTTCTCGTCTCATTGACCGGGTGGGGGGTGCTGATGATCACCATCCCTGCCACCGCCAACGCCCGCCTCATTTTTCAAATTTTTCCGGCGCTAGGGTTGTTAGTGATGTTGAGTGTCAACGGATATACAGCGGATAAACAGATGTTGTCCTCGACATCCGTTTATCCGTTTTCCCATCCGTTGACACCGACTATCATTGCCTCAATCTTATTTCTCGCCTTCTCCCTTTTTGCGCTGTTCGGCTACCTTGCCCCGGCGTTCGCCTATCCGCGAATCGTGACCACATTGCCCGCCGACGCCCAACCGGCCTCGGCTAACTTTGAAGGTGCGGCAGAGATCATAGGCTATCGTATCTCCCGCGCATTGGTACAACCCGGGGATCAATTGGATGTGACGGTGTATTGGCGGCCTCTGGCTCAAACTGCCACGCCAGTGCAAGTCTTCGTTCATCTCATAGATACACAGGGCATCCTCACCGCACAACGTGATACCTATCCCGGCCTCGGCGGCGCCGTCACGACGACGTGGCGTATCAATGAAATTTTCGCCGACACTTATCGCATCTTCACCCCCGATACAGCCTATTCGCCCGAAACCCTCACCCTGCGCCTCGGACTTTGGAGCGCTGGCGAAAACCGGCCTCTGATTACAAACGACAGTGATGGGCTGACACTTGGCCAAATTGATTTGCGGCCGCGCGAAGGGACTGTGCCCAATCCAATTGCCGTCAACTTTGAGAATCGGATGACGCTGATGGGCTACGATCTCGACAACCGAACGCCGAAGCCGGGGGAGACGATCCGGCTCACCACCCACTGGCTGGCGGTAGCCCCGGATACTGACTACTGGGCCTACGCCCACCTCGTCGGAGCGGATGGCCGAATCTGGGCTTTGGCCGACTCTGTTGTCGCGCCGCCGATCACCGGCTGGCGGCTGAACGAACTTCGATCCGAGACTCGCGCCCTCACCCTCGCCCCCAATACTCCACCCGGCCAATACCTGCTGGAGTTCGGCCTCACCCGAGTCTCTGAGTCGGGACAGAGCCGGTTGCCCATTCTGGCCGACGATGGCCACGAGATTGGGGATCATATTGAGTTGGCGAGAATCAGAGTCATGCCGTGAAACGGCAAACGTCAAACGACGGCGATAAAGTACGTCGCTTCACGTTTGACGTCTGTCGTTTGATGTTTGAGATCAATACGCCTATGAAAAACTTCCTCAACCGTTGGGGCCCCGCGCTTGGCCTCATGCTCATTATCTTCCTCTTCTCATCGCGCTCAAGAGATGAGTTGCCGGACTTTGGCCTATGGGATTTGTTTGCCAAGAAGTCGGTGCATATGGTCGAATACGCGTTGCTGGCCGTGCTAATGTTGCGGGGCGTTCGAGGGGACGCGCCGGGGCGACCAGCGCACTACGGCTGGGCGTTTGCGCTAGCGGTGTTATACGCGATGAGCGATGAATATCACCAGACGTTTGGGCCGGGGCGGATGGGGACTTGGCAGGATGTGGGGATTGACGCCGTTGGCGCTACGATAGCCCTGACTCTCCACTATTGGCGGACTCGGCCTCTTCTTCTGACTCCATCTCCGAATAAATCTGAACCGCATCGTCTTTAATCCAGTCGCCCAGCGGCTCGATCAGAATATCGGCGAACAGCCGCTCTTGCATGGCGGTCACGCGCCGTTGTTTCACCAGCTCCAGCACCGCCAAAAACGTCACCATCACTTCAATCCGCGACTGCGCTTCGGTCAGCAGATCGAAAAAGCGGGCGCGGCCCCCGGCGCGTAGCGCGAGTTGCACCCGCCGAATCTTGTCACGGATGGTGATCTTGGGCGGGACGACGACGGACGACACCGGCGGCGTTTCGGGCATGAGGGCCAGGGCGCGGGTGACGGCTTTCCACAGGTCATCGGTGGTAATGTTGGAGAGGTCGAGTTTGCCCTCCACTTTGGGCGGCGGGGCCAGACGTAGAAATGTCCGCAAGCCTTCCTCTTGTCGTTGATGCAGAATGGCGGCGATCTCTTTGAATTTTTTATAAGCAAACAGTTGCCGCGCCAGTTCCTCGCCGGGGTCTTCCTCGCCGGACGCGCGCTCCGGCGGGCGGGGCAGGATGGCTTCGGACTTGATCAGCAGTAGTCTGGCGGCGATGGTGAGAAAATCGGCAATGTCCTGCGGGTTTTGTTGCTCAAGAGCGCGCACATGGACCAGATATTGCTCCGTCACCTGCGCCAGCGCCACTTTGGTAATGTCAAGCTCCTCGCGCTCGATCAACTGCAACAACAAATCAAGCGGCCCCTGATACACCGGCAAGGTGACGGGAAAGGTGGGTGGCTTGAGGGAGGGTTGCGAGTCAGTCATCGTGCCAACAATAAAAAGATCATCGTGATTACGATTGCACCAATGAACAAAACAGCAATTATAGATATTGTGACCAGCATTGCACTTTGTTCCCGCTTCTGTTGCGCCGTTTGTTGGGCCAGAAATTCCTGGCGGCGTCTTTCAGACGCCCACATCTGTCCCAGCCGTTTCTGGCTGCTGGCCTCTTCTTCTTCCTTCAGCGTCTGGGCGATCTGGCGTTGTTCCTCCAGCGTGGCCTGAAAGCCTCTGATCTGGCGCTCAGTCATATAGGTGAGCAAATCCAAGTCGCGTCCGCATGAAACGCAGTACTCGGCCCCGGCCCAATTTTCGACGCTACAGACCGGGCACGAACGTTTGAGTTTTTCACCGCACTTGGCGCAGAAGCCGGCCTCGAGCGAATTGATCGACTCGCAATTTGGACAGGCAATGCGATCATCCTCGGCAAACTTGTTGCCGCAAAACTTGCAAATCACTACGCCGTTGGGCTGATTCGGCTCCAGCCCGGGCGCGCCGCAGGTGGGGCAAGCCAGATCACGGAGCATCGGACGTTCCTCGCGGTTTCAAGATACGATAATTGAATCCATTCATCATAATGGTCTCAACGGGTTCATAGTTTTGGCCGATGGCTTTCTTGACTACTTCAGGATAGAACTCGGCTTTCAACACGATGAGGTCGAACGCCTGGGCGTTAATCATCTCCACCATCGCCGTCGAGTTTAGCATAGAATTTTTTGCCAGATTGAGCAACTGGGTGGGGTTGCCCACCTGCTCCTTCCCCGCCAGCAATGAGAACGAGGCCTCTTCCGTCAACACCGGCCCAGCCACCGCCTGGATGCGGGCCAGAATTTTATAGCCCTGTTCAATGTCAATTGGATTCGGCGGACGGCCCAGTTGGGTATAACCCTGCGAGTCGTAATACTGCATCCGCCCCTCGCTGTCAATAAACGCGCCGATGTCGCCAATTTGGGAATGGCCGTTGAAGTTTTCAAACCGCTGATCCACCGGCAGATTGAGAACCCGGGCGAGTGACTCGAATAGCCGCCCTTGGGTGGGCAAGTGGATCAGGCGGGCCGCCTGAAGCATGAACAGGGCTGGAATGACAATGACGACCATCCATTGGATCGGCCTCCACGGTGAGTCCGCCTCTCGATCCCGAACTTGTTTCCGCCATTCGGCCATCAGCGATCCGGCGCACAGGCACATCGCCGCCACCGAAGTGGTGAAATATGACTCGCCCGCGCCCCATTTGCCCGCCAGCGATCCATTGGCCACGGCGGCCACGAACCAGAGTCCATACAATGGCAAAGGCCGCCGCCACAATTCGAGCAATACCCAAATGCCCGCCAGCCAGATCAGAATCAAATGCAAGTCATACCATTGGCGATACTGTCCCTCCATCTGACCGGGGATGAACTCGTTGATGTTGGCCAGGATGATGTTGACCCACCACTGACCGCCGGTGGCGACGTTGATCAGCCCAAAGAGCGCGGCGGCGACGAGGGTGAAAATGATCGATGCCATCAGCCCGCGCTTGAAGCCGCGCATCACAACGAACAGCAGGCAGACCGCTACTGTGGCGTAGGCCAGTTGCTTTGTATACCCGGCGGCAAGCAAGCAGAGCAGGCCCCAAACGAGTCGCTTTCGTTCAGCCGGTGTGTCTTCGTGGGCGAGCGGCGCAAGGATAACAATCGCCAATGTCTCAAACATCACCATCACGATGTGCTGGCGAAAGAGCGGGCCGATGTGATAAACATAGTTGGAGGCGAGGAAGGTCAGACCGGCCAGCAGGCTGATGGGTTTGTCGCAGCTGAGGCGGTGCACCCCGAAAGCGATGGCACCGGCCGTGACGAGGGTGGTGATGACGCTGAACAACCGCCCATACCAGTACGCCGGGCCAAAGACCCACACCAAAGGCACAAGTAGAATGTGATAGAGGGGGGGATAGTTGGAAGCGTAGAAGGGATAGACTTCGTTGCTTTTGTACGGCCACTCGCCGCGCGCCATCAGCACCGAGTCATTCAACTCAAACCCTTCGCCTTGATCGTAGTCAAAGGGGAATTGGAGCAGGGCGAAGGTGTAACGGAGGTAGATGATAAAATAGCCGGAGAAGATGAGGAGCGTCAGGCCGAGGAGGATGGCATTGACGATGTTCAAAGCTCGTTGACTCACGGCGGAGGATTATAACGTAGTTGCCGGGGGACTCGCGCTCGGCGTTGGAGAGGGCCGAGACCTTCGTCCCGGATCAGCGGGCGATCCACTTTTGGGATGTCTATTTCCTGTATGGCCCGCAAGCCATTTGGGACGAAACCCCGTCACCGGCCCTGAGTTGGGGCGGGACGGTGATTGACATGATCGGCGACTTGCGAATGAGCTTGTCGTTTATTTGGGGGAATTAGGGCGCGAATATCGGCGAAAACGCTCACGCACGGTTCGAAAGCGACGGCGGAGGGAGCGATCCCTCCGCCGACCGCAACTTGAGCGGGCGATTAGAAATGAAACGTGCCCGCTACAACTCCACGCCCCCCGAAAAAGAAAACCCAGCCTACCACCGTTAACCAATGCATCATCACCGGCGGCCAAATGGACCCCGAAATCAAATACGCCATCGTCACGGTTATCTCAAATAGAGTTGCCAGCGCCAGAAACACGGGATGGCTAAAGACGGGCCACACGGCGGGGCTGAACGTCAAGCATTGAGGGGATGCCAAGCCACAAACGTTGCCAGGCTAATAAAAATTTGCCGCCCACCGAAGGGTAAGGTGAGTGCCAGGAAACCGACATAGATTACGCCGCATTTGCCCCATGTACGCAGCGAAGGGAAGGTGAGACAGGCCAAACGCAGGCTGAGCCAGCGTCTGCGGAGCGTCAAAAGAATTGCGGGTCTATTCAACCATAGACTCCTTCACAGGCAGAGAACACAAAGCGGGTCGGCCCGCCGAACGGCAGGCTTCACCTGCACGCGGAGCAAAGTCTTCATGCGCCGTGACGCACAACGGGCGATGAAAGTCTCGTTATGTCGTGCTCTACTCATCCGAAGAACGACTTTCTGATCAGCGGAGCGCGTCAGGTGCAAGCCGTTGTTGGGTGCCGAACCTTGCCCCCGTTCTGATTTTGCAGCGCATCCTGGCGTCCATGTTGCGTAATGTGCTCTGTCACTTTGTGCTCGCAAACATCTGGCAATTGGCTTGGTAGCCCTGCTTTGGTTTTACCGGCTTCGCTTTGGCATTCGCCTGACTATTCGCGGCTTAGCCTGCTCGCTCACATTGTTTGAGCTTTCTATGCTGGCGAAAGTCAAGTTGCGTTTTGACATTGCTTCTTTCAATATCCGAACTGCTTTGGGTCCCACCCCGTGCAGCTTTAGCACTTCTGTCTCGCTTATCTTGGTCAGTTGTTTGAGTTGTGTAATCCCGGTTGCTGCCAGGGCGCGATGCGCTGGGCGTCCGATGCCGGGTGGCAGATCGCTTGCTGAAGCGTCCGTTAGTTGCCGGTTATTTTTTGCCATAATCAATCTACTCCTGGGCTATTACTATTTTAGCCAAAATGGACGACAACGTGTCGTTACCTAGAGGCACCCAACTATGGCTTAAAGTTACGCCTTCCGCTTTACACCCCCAAATGGGATGGTTAAGGCGACCCGCTTAATTCCCTTGTCGCCCGAAAATGTAAGCCGATAGCTCCCTGCGTCAGACTGTAGGCGGCGGTGATGGCCCTCGCCCAGCGCCGCCCTCCTCACGACTTCGCGCGTTTCTTTGCTGGCCGCCCGCGTTTTTTAGGCGGAGCACCTTCTGTCTTTTTGGCCGCCCACTCGCGGAGCGACTTGGCCGTGTCGTGTGTTGCCCGCTCCAGAAAATCGCCCCCGAAGAGATCGGTCCCCAACTGGTAATAAGTTTTGCGGGTGGCAACGCCGCCAATCTCCAGGCCGCGCTCCACCAGTGACCGTATTTCCTTCTCCGGCATGCGATGGTGATAGGTGCGGATGACGCCGGCGACGGCCTGATTGACGGCATCGGCGTAATAGTCACGGTCGGAGTCCAGGTATGATTTGCAAACCTTCAACGGGTCTTCGCCCAATGAGGGCAGAGAGGCGATGGCAACTCGTTTCAACATGCCGGGGGTGAGGGGCATCACCCCCAACGGCCCGACCAGCATGTGGCGCAGGAGGTGCAGAGGCATGGATGACGGCTCGATGTCCTCGTCGTCCTTATCCAGCAGGGCTTCGAGGGCGGAGTCGTATTCAGCTTCGATGGCTTCGCGGCTGGGCAGGACTTCGGGCGGGGGCAGTCCGGCTTCGGCCAGGTGCGCTTGAAAGGCATCCACATCGCCGCGCATGAGGGCTTGCATGGCTTCCCATTGGGCGGGCGGCCCCCCGGCAGGCGAGTCGGTCAGCCAGGCATCGCATAGGGCGCGTTTGCTTTTGGTTGACAGGCCGGGGTGGGCGAGCAATCCTTCGGACAGCGTTTTGCAAATTTGTGGTGACTCGCCATTCACACACATGTGCCACAGCCACCAGATGCGTTCCGGCTCCGGGATGTCGGCTTTGACGATCAGCCAGTCAAACAGCCAGCGGACTTCGACCAGATCCCAATCGTCAAACAGCGGGCCGCCGAAGTTGGCGGTGATCATGATCGAACGAAAAAGCTCCGGGCCGAGGATGCCGGCCCCGGCCAGAAAGCTGATCAGAATCGGCAGGCCGTGCGGGATACCGTACTCAGCAGTGGCGTCAATTTGTTGAATGGTGTATTGGATGATTTTCAGGCGTGTTTCGAGTGAGAGGGAATTGTGCCGCACGACCTCGACTGCGCCGAAGCCAAAGATGTACGGCTCGTACATGCGCTCCGGAATCAGGAATGCGGGGCGTTCGCCATATTTGTCGTAGCCGTAAATGTGGCGATAGTAGTGCTCGAGGCCCTGTGTCAGGCAATCGGTGACTGCCCCCTGCTCTTTTTTGGCGATACCGAGTTCTTTATAAAATTCCTTGAGGTCGAAGTATTCGACCGATACGGTTTTTTGTTTTGACATGCCGACCTCCTCACCGCCAATAGCACGCCGCTTTTTGGTCAGGCTTGTAAATGATTCTAAGCCATTATTCGGTCAATTCGCAACCTTGACATTGCCCCTCAGATAGTTATAATCGCGCCAACAATTTTATAGACCACACTCTTATCCAGAGAGGCGGAGGGACCGGCCCTGTGAAGCCTCGGCAACCTGAACTCAAGGTGCCAAATCCGGCAGTGTAGGGGTGACGCTGAGAAACATCGTCACCTAATCTGGAAGATGAGAGAGCGGCTTTGCATTTGGCATTTTAGCCCCTATCTCATCTGAGTGGGGGTTTTTGTTTAACTCTCCCACAGTTGACGCGCCTCCGGCGGCAATGCGGCGAACTCCACCGCCATACGCCGCCAAGACCTGTCAGGTGTGGATATCGGAGATGATGATGCCGACTCAACTTGACCTTCAACCTTCGCTGACTGACCTGCCTCTGTCGCCGGGTCTCTCAACCATTGCCGTGCATGCCGGAGCCGAGCGGGTGAACGCCCACCACGCCCTGACCCCGCCGGTGGTGCAAACAGCGACCTATACCTTCGCTGATACCGCTGATTTGTCTGATTTCATGGAAGCGCGGATGTGGGGGATGGCCAAGGGCCGCACCGAGTATGGCCGTTACGGCAATCCCACCGTGGACGCCGCCGAGAAAAAATTGGCGGCGTTGGAGGGCGCCGGGGCCGCCGTCCTTTATTCATCCGGCATGGCGGCGGTCACGTCCACGCTCCTCACCCTTTTGCAGTCTGGCGCGCATGTCGTCATTACCGATGATTCGTACCGGCGCACGCGGCAGTTCTGCCTGAACTTCCTCAGAAAGTTTGGGGTGGAGTGTACGGTGGTTCCAATGGGCGATTATGCGGCGCTGGAAGCCGCTATCCGCCCGACGACGAAGTTGATCATTTCCGAGTCGCCAACCAATCCCTATTTGCGGGTCTTGGATTTGGCGCGGCTGGTTGAAGTAGCGAAGCGCCACAACATCAAAACATTTGTGGATGCGACATTTGCTACGCCGCTCAATTTGCGGCCATTGGATTTTGGGATCGATCTGGTGGTGCATTCGGCGACGAAGTACCTCGGCGGACACAATGATCTGCTGGCCGGAGTGGTGGCGGGCGATGAGCAATTGATCGCGCTCCTGCGGCAAAACTTGTGGATGTTGGGTGGGGTACTTGATCCGAATAATGCCTATCTGCTGGTGCGCGGACTCAAGACCTTGGCCCTACGGGTGGAACAGCAAAATCGCAATGGCCAGCGGGTGGCCGAGTTCCTCGAGGGCCACCCGAAGGTGGAGCGTGTCTGGTACCCCGGCCTCGCCAGCCATCCCGATCACCAGGCGGCCAAAACTCAGATGCGGGGCTTCGGTGGGGTCGTCAGCTTTGAAGTGAAGGGTGATCTGGCGGCAGGTAGTCGGCTGGTGGATGGAGTCAAAATCCCCATCATTGCTCCCAGCCTCGGCGGCGTAGAGACCCTCATTGAACAGCCGTCCCTCATGTCGTATTACGAGATGTCCACCGAGGAACGGCTCGTAGTTGGGATCAAAGATAATTTGATCCGGCTGGCGCTGGGCATCGAGGACGCCGACGACTTGATCGCCGATCTGGCGCAGGCGCTGGAGCGAGTTTAGCGGCGTATGCTGGATTTGACCTGGGTTGGGAAAAAAGTTTCAGGCCGAAAGAGCCGTCGGGGACGCCGCCACGGCCACCGTCTCGTCGGCGCGCAGGGACATGCAGTGCACACCCTGCACCACGCCCTCTTTGGCCGGAACTTCACTGGCGCGGAAACGAATGATTTTGCTCAAACGGGAAATGCTGAAAACATCGTCGCCCTCATTCACCGCCACCGCGCCGATCAATTTTTCAGTCTTCATCGCCACCTTGCCGCCTGCGCCCGGCGATTTGTTGGGGCTGAAGCCGGTCATGAGCCGGATGGTGCCTTTGCCGTCCGCGCCCAGCAAAAACACACCGCTCTCATTTCGCGCCGACGCAATGGCAATGGCGGCGTCACCGGCCTCCAACCGAATCCCAGGCCCGCCCTGCAGCGAAACCTGTTTCTCCGAAAACCGAATCGCCAATCCGTTGCGGGTGGCAATGAACAGATCGCCATTGCCGGGAGTCCAGCAGGCGGCGACCAGCGGCCCCAGACGATCCAGATTGTAGACATCGGCGCCGGGGCTGAGCGACTCGCCAAACACGTGCGCCGGCAGACAACGCACATGGCCGCTCTGACTTAGCATCGCCAGGTAGCCCTGACTCTGCCCGGCCAGCGCGACGACGAGGCCCTCATCAGCATGGAGGGCGACATGATCGCCGAGCGATTGCCCGCGAGCGCGCACCGGCGACTCCGAGAGTTTGCTCACCGGCAGACGAAAGGCGCGGGCCTGATTTGTGAGCAGGATCAGTGTCCCACTTTCATCGGCCAGGGTGAGGCCAATGGGCGCCTCCTCCTCCGGCAGATCAATATCGAAGATGCCCATGCCGCTCCGACGTTGACGGGCATAAAGATGGCGCGGCGTGCGTTTGAGGAGGCCGCCGTGGCTGAGGACGATAAGGTTGATCGTGGTGGGCGGCTCACTCGGTTCAGCCGCTTCTGGGGTGGACGCCGCCTCGGCGGCCTCACCCCCTCCAGCGCGGAGGCGTTCAATCTCGGCTTCCAGCGATTCAATATAGGTGCGAACCACTGCATCCATCTGGCTTAAGTCGGGGCGGGGGAGTGTCATAAGGCCTCGTATACAATTCGCCCGTCGCACACCGTCAGCACCGGATGGGCGCGCGCGATCTCTTCCGGCGGCGTGGCGAAAATATCTTCGGAGAGCAAAACGATATCGGCCAGCATTCCAACGCGAAGTTGGCCTTTGCTGCCTTCCTGAAATTCGGCGAAGGCGGCCTCGTGGGTGTAGGCCGCCAGTATATCGGCCAGCGTCTGGCGATGATGCGGCAGGCCTTCGGCCCAGGGTTGACGATTGAGCGCGGCGTGAATACCCATCATCGGGTTTTGAGTGACGACGGGCCAGTCACTACCGAAAGCCAGCCTCGCTCCTGTTTCACGCAAACTTTGCCAGCC